>Ga0194126_10003340_pt1 | contig 25553 bp, 26 predicted proteins | sample TA2KigC150mmetaG_FD_148641 | JGI IMG/M metagenome (GOLD analysis project Ga0194126, IMG submission 148641) | Freshwater microbial communities from Lake Tanganyika, Tanzania - TA2015035 Kigoma Deep Cast 150m | ecosystem: Environmental > Aquatic > Freshwater > Lake | place: Tanzania: Lake... | reverse complement strand
GATTCTAACGGATCTTTAAAGGCTAAACCACTCAGGCAAAAAGGAAGCTAATCAGGTGGGTCCAAAAATCGGCAGGCAAACCCGGCAGGAAAACGATCAGACGGGTCCGTTTTTCACCGGTGGGTGGATCCACTTTTAAGCGGCGGTGACACCAAGCAGCATCCGTTCCCTCCCAGCTTGCAACCTTCCTTTAATTAAGAACCCTTCTTCACCCTTCATTTTTTGGAAATGGTTCGTGCAGAACGTGCTTTGCGCTTTGCAGCTCCAAAAAGAAAAAGCCGGATCACCTCTTCGGCAACCCGGCTTTCTATTAAGTCCACCGCCGCAAACTACCCGCATCCACAATTATAGATCCATCCTCCCCATCCTCACGAATGGTTTGGCTTTTCGGTTTAGGTTTTTAGGAATACATTAACCTTTATGTGTTGGTTTATTTTGGTCCTTTTAATCTCCCCAGGAAAACAGTTTCATTAAAGTAATTTTGTTTTCTCAACCAATCTTCTCAATAAATGCCTTCGCTGATTTTAAAGCCTCTTTAACTACACCAACAGAATGGAGATTTCCTCTATAATATCCTGCTATGTGTAGTTCTTCATAAAGAGACTCAAACTCTCTCATAAGTTTCCCATCATGAACTGCTAAATACTTTTGCAGTGCCCTTCTGTAAGCATGGATAGACCTGGGTAGTCCCTTTTTGCTTAGCCCTTTATGCAGTAAATACTCGTCTATTACTTTCAGTATTGCAAGATATGCAGTACCACAAGCCTCCTGAACATACTTGACATCAGTGAATATGTTATTTTCTATGGGAGCTTTCTTCAGTATCTCCTTTGCATTATTCAAATACCTCAATGCCTCTTTCATTTCCATGCCTTTCATATTCCTCAATTTTCATAAAAATTCTACAACGAAAACTTAAGGCCGTCAATTACAAAGATTTCCTTTATGGGCTTTGCCATTTAACTCATGTTGGCCTTTTTATGCATGGAAATTCAATATGTTCAAAAATTCCGCAGAGTCTTTACCTAAACGTTGCAAAAATATTCGCCTGGATCAGATTGGTCATTCCCGCGAAAGCGGGAATCCAGAAAGAAATCCTGGATTCCGGGTCAAGCCCGGAATGACGGACCTTGAAGACCTCCAAAAGTGATTTCCAGGTGCATTTTCCTAATTGCCTTAAGAGGCAATCATCGCAAGGTTTTTCGTCATCGTTCCCGATAACTTTATGCACCTGATGGGTTTATTAATCCGAATCGAAGTTTTTCTTTGAACTCTTTGGTGATTTTCTGTATGATTATTTGTAACCTAAGAAAGACGATTCACCACAGAGAACACAGCGCGGCATAGCCGCAACAAAAATCCATCGGCCCCCCACCATTTCCCTCCCCCTCGAGGGAAGGTGTGAAAAAATTGGATTTAAGTCGTCTCCCCGGTGAAAACCGTAGAAATGGGGGACGCCCTTCACATATGCACTTTTAGAGATCAATGAAATTGGGGACTTTTGTGCTGAAATTTCCTGGCAATATCGGGAAGATTATTGTTTCAAAAATGCAATGCACGTTCTGCACGAATGTCCCCCTTTACGACCGGTTAGTATATAAAACGTTTTATACCCCTTTTTCGCCCGGCCCAATGAAAACCTTCATCTTCCGTCACTTTTTCAACATTAAAACATCGATTCGTTTTGCTCCTTCGCATAGGGGAAATTTGTGGTACACCTCGATAATCCGATTGCCGATTTCATCCACCAATACATGAGGTATACAGGCAGAGGGGGCCTTTGGAAGGTGGATATCCTTTAGATTGCCCGTGTCAAGATCTACCATGACAAGTTTCGCCAGCTGGTAAATTCCATAGAAGGATGTCGTATCCGCGATTTGCAGGAAAAAAGCGTTCCTTTCCGGAACTGCAGTCCAGGGGGTGAGTATTTCGATGCTGAAGGGAGTGGCGAGATCTGAAAGACCGAGTAACGATTTGCCAAACTCCGCCGATGCACCCGATGCTCCCGAAGATTGGGAAAGCTTGGCAAAAACCATCCTCGATTGCACATCCATGGTATTCCCGCCTCCTTCATACTTCCCTCTGGACATTTTTCCATAGGTCGCGCTCATCTGGTTGGAAACAGTGGCGCTTGCTTGCATCATCGCGGACATAATGCCTCCGGCAATTTTTTTATCCCTATTGAATTTTAGGAAAGGGGAGGCAAAAGGGCCTCTCTGCCATAATTTACGTCCGTCTTGGCATGCCCGTGCTTCGACCTGGTCGGGAGCAAGAAGAATCAGGTGGTCCTTGTGGAGAAATAGCGAATTGTACTTATCGGGAATGTCCGCCGTAAAAATCTTTTTTCCTGATTCCAGATCAACCGCATAAAGCTTGGAATAACCGGCATAGAAGACCTTTTGGTCTGCGACGCCAATACCATTTAGAGAAGAAGGCTTTATATTTCCAAATAAAGACTTTTCCCGCGGCATTTTCGTTAGCCACAACAATTCACCGGAATTGAAATTAATAAGTCCGGCCCCTTCCTGCTCTGGGGAACGATACCCGAAGGCGATCCCTGAACCGATGATTTGGATGTCGTGTATGACCGCCTTGTCTTCGATGCCCCGCACCCAAAGAACCCCCCCGTTGGCGGATAGACGGAAGATGTTTCCTTCATTGACAACGACTGCGTCCGCATCCCTGAACCTCCAGATAAAATGGTCCCCCGCACTCTTCTTGTGCTTTACCTCAACAGTCTGTTTCCATCTGACGGTTCCGGATGCGAGATCGATATTGTAAGCTGTTCCATCTAACAAAAGATATAAATTGGTCCCCGACAGGGAAAAGTTATTCCCGATTGTTCTCCATAAGTTCCCCAGGGTCTGGTCAGCAATCTGGAAAGGTCCGATCTGGGCAGTCCAAAGTACTTTTCCGCTTTCTAAAGACGTAGCGAATAATGTTCCCATAAGGGATCGATCTCTTTTTTTCAGGGGGTCATCTACGGCGAGAGTGATGGCCAGGTTTTTCCCGGGGGCGGACATCCCGGTTATATACATACCGGGGTAATCCTTTTTCCAGAGAAGCTTTCCATTCAGGGAAAAGGCAGTTAGGGAATGTTTCCATTCGCCGGGGTTGACGATAACGGGTGAGGGCTTATCCGTTATCAGATGTCCCGCCCAAATGTTTCCTTCCCAGATGACATTTCCATTTGTTGCGTCCAGGAAGTACCGTTGAGCCTTTCCGGTTAGGTTGTCTCCCTGGTTCTGGGATATATCCACTTGAATCACGCCGTTGGGGGTGACATCAACCCAGAGGACATTTTGGGGTAAATTTTTTGTCCAAAGGAACCTGGATTCAATCTCCGTTTGCTCTTTTACCGACCACTTGGCAACGCATCCAGGGAAAATCAAAACACTTATGGTTAGGATGATTCCCGATACCCAGGCAACTTCTTTCCTCCTGAACATAAAGCAACTCCTTATATTATTAAGTTGAGGGTCAAGGTTACGATCAAATTTTTTATGGATGTTCCCTATACATTCCGCCCAAATGTTTCAAAGAGGGCGGCTAATCATTGGGAGTTTTCATTTCAAGGATGTCTACCATTTTTGTTTTCTTGCAGAATAAACCCACCGGCTGATAAACTTCAATAATTCGATGCATCGCAGAGTCGGCAAAAGCTACAGGGGAACATTGAGTACCCCCCGATAATATTGAATGAAAGGTCAACGCTCCCGTTTCCAGATGGACTACGGCGATGTTTCCCTTAAATGTGGCGGAAACAATAGTTTGAAGAGAGTTCATGAAAGCCGCATACTTCTCCGGGTGAACCCCACCCCTCAATGCCCCCGGCTTTACCGCAGATCCAATTCCGATCATATGAAGAAAATGTTCCCCTGAACCCAATAATTCGAAGACTTTCGCCACGTCTTCCCTGCGATATCTTTTTCCGCCAATAAAGATGTCATTTTTGTTTAAGATAGGTATATTTAAATTGCTGGTATCATACTTATTAAGGTAATAATATTGTATTCCAGGAGTTGGATGCATTGAGTGCTCTGCCATCCGCGTGCCAATAGTTAAAGCCTGGGCAAATTTTGCATAACCGGCCCAGGTAGCATATGGAGTCTCAAAGCCTGTAAAACCCCATGCGACTTTGCCAGTTCTGGTATCGAGGGCAGTGATATTCCAATCTCCAATGAAGACAGCCCGTCCTCCCTTTTTTAAAAGATATTTAAAATCAGCATATACTTTAGCTTTTTCTCCTGTCTTTGAAGTAAAACGCTCTGAACCGTCTCTGAGATTCACCGATATAAGCTTGTTATTTACGCTATAAAGGACAGAGTCTTCTAAGACCACAATTCCTTTAGGTGATCGTATTTCTTTTTCAGTAGCTGTCTTATGATTCCACAATATTTTCCCATTCCGACTGTCAAGTAACATCACACCGACACCTCTATCCCACCAGTAGCTTAAAAGAACCCCGGCATCCACCACCTCGATAGTCCTTGGGAATAGGTCGTCGCCAATATCTCTGTTCCAGACAACGCCGCTTTTCTGAGAAAAAAGATGGACATGATGGCCTGAAACAAATATCATTCCTCCTCGGGTAGGATGCCAGAAATTTATATGAGGTTCTTTCTTTACTATTGTTGAGGCAAGGCTTTCCTGCCAGATCATTTCTCCAGAACTCATGGAGAAGGCAATAGCCTTTCCTCCGTAAGCAAAATAGGCAAGACCGTCTGAAATCGAAACAATATCATCAGGCGTAGCCAATGTTAGAGTGAGTTTACCTAAGGCGGTTTTAAACACCTCTGTTCCATTAGTTATGGAAAAAGCCCTAAAAACGGCTTCTGACGTATTTCCAAGTGATTTTTTATATTCAGGGATAGAAATTAAAAAAACAACCTCGCTTGCTGGATTCGCCCCGGCGTAAATAATCTTATCCTCAGTTTGTTTTCGCCAGAGCTCTTTTCCATCATCGGGAGAAATACATACCATCGCCACCTTTTCGGATTCCATCCGTAAAAGGAATACCGGCGAAGGACGGTCTGTGACTAAAAGACCTGAATTTATAGATCCATTCCAGATTTTTACTCCATTCTTAGGATTGAAAAACCATTGTTGAGGCATTTCTTTTTCGAATTTACTTCGGGTCCAAATACTGATTAAACCTCCTGGGGTGAAATAGAGGGATATGATTTCCTCGTTAAAGGTATGATTCCATCCTTGGCTGGAGACCTGGGTGCTTGATACATATTGCTTGTCTCCTTTAATTTTGGGCCCGGGGGTACAGCTTGTGATCATGAATAATAAGCCTATAGATGCAACAAAACTATTGAAGCATAATATCCTTCGCATCAGCATTTTTTTGCCTTCCTTTACTGGTTGTTTATCGCTTTGAGCAAAGTTGAGGGTCCAGCCTGACTTTTTTATTTTCCGGCGATTGTATTAAGGGGTCTTAAGGGGTCAGACTTGTATTAAGGGGTCAGACTTGTTTATTGACATTCTTTCTCCCATCTTTGATAAAAATTAAATACAGAGAACAGGTCCCTTAAAAAAAAGCCCGATCATCCAGAGCGAATCGTAAATGATCGGGCTTCTCTTCTCACCTTTCACCTCTCAACCCCAAAAGAGGGAAAAATAAGGCTCGCCCCGTTAGAAGAATGTAAACTTTCTAACGGGTGAAATTAAAAGTGGGTTAACAATTTTGTCCATCCATCCATGGCTAATCCTGTATCAAAAAACTGACCTTTTGTCAAGAAGTTTTTGTGGGTTTGAGACTCTCCGTATTTAATCTTTTCAATGAAGGCTTTCGCAGATTTAAATGCTTCTTTTATAACACCAACGGAATGGAGGTTTCCTCTTTAATATCATGAAGGGGCATGAGGCTTTATCTTCAGAGCCTGGACTTATCGTTGGTTATAGATCGTAAGGTATTTCGACAAAGGAATGTTTTCGAGGGTCAAAACCTTTGGTATTTCTTGTGCACAACCTCAGATGATAAAAGAGGGCAAGGGCTGCCTCGAAAGCATCGGGAAGCTTCCAACCATGCCGACGTCTCAGTGCCGCAGCCTTTTCTGCAATGGCTTTGTCGATGTTCAATATCTCATAGTGGACCATTAAGGCTTTGGCCTTTTCTGCTGCTTCGTCATCAAAACCGACAAGAATCTCAGCATAACTGATTACCGAAATGGCTGTTTGAGCAGGGTTCAGGCTAGCAATGAACGTTGATGCCACAGAAATGTTATTGAAATGGTCGATGATGATCACGGAATCAAGAAGTCGCTCCAGTTCCATCAAGACTCCCACTCCGTTCTTAATCGCTTTTGATATTTTAACCCGTCTCCCTTGGACCAGATCCCTTTGGTGTTGCTGACTATTTTTTGATAAGAGGCCAAACTTTGAGAGGCCTTCAGACAGGCGATTCCTTGTCGGATGGCTTCAGCCATCGAAATACCATGTGTTTTGGTATAATCTCCAAGCCATTGCCTCTCTTGATCTGAAATCGTGATGATCGTTCTCTTGCTTGCCATTTAATCAATCCTCCAGTTTATTCTTTTATTTATATCTATATCATATATCTATATCATCTGCTTGTCAAGTCTGATTTGCTGTTATTGCCCATCAGACACTGAAGAGGCCCTCATTTTACTCGAAAAATACGAGGGGCGTGACGTCCTCGACGCCCGTTTTCGAAACGATATGCTTCACATTGCCTTGGCCACCACTGCGAAGGTCGATGTTGTGGTCAGCTGGAATTTCCAGCATATTGTAAGACTGGATAAAATCCATCAGTTCAATGGAATTAATCTTGAATTTGGCTATAAGCCTTTGGCGATTTAATCGCCGCGAGAGGTTACAACTTATGAACGAGAAGAATGAGATACGATCGGTAGAGATGGTTAGTCGGATTCGTGATGAAATGGCGTCCACACTGGAGGGCAAATCCCATGCTGAAATTATTGCGTTCTTCAGGAAGGCGGGAGATGTTGCGCGCCAGGAGGCTAAACGTCACATTTGACTGCCAGATAGCCCCGTATCAGAGGCCTTGGTGTCAGACCTTGCGCCATTGACTTCTGGTGTCAGGCAACGGTAATACGCTATTTTCATTTGATTCCGTAAGGCGTTAGTTGCAAGGGGCAACAAACACCCGCCTCCATCCCACATCCCGCGTTGCGAGACCCACAGAGAGGCTTCAAGAATCCCTCACGAAGATCGTTCTCTTATTCTATATCTTCCAACCTCCAGAATAGTCAAATTATTCGCTAATCTGTTTCTTTCTACTTCAACAAAGAATCTTTCAACTGCATCCAAAATTTGATGTCTAATAAAGGTGTAGGGAAGGTTAACCCAAATTATTCCATGATGAGTTCCTAAAGGATATTTCAGAATATTGCCGAACTCTTTATCTCTGGAAATAATTATCATTCTCTGTTTTTGGGCATGCTCAAAGACCTCGGCATCGGTTGCACCCTTCAATCCCATATCTCTCAAATCAATCGCATCGATTCCGAGCGATTGAAGCAATCCTGCCGTAGGACGAGGCATATCTTCATCCACCAAAATCCTGAACATTACACTGCCTCGAGAATATGTATTTCTTCATTGGATACTATTCGGGCAGCATACTCTATTGCCGCTCTTATATCCTGTTCGGTAATCTCATAGTCTTCACAAATTTCTTTGTAAGACATGCCACCCGCCAGAGATCCCAGAACTAAATCGACTGGAACCCTGGTACCTCTAATCACGGGTTTTCCATGTCTAATATTTTTATCAATCACAATTCTTTCCATATTTCCTCCTCATACTTCAGAAGAATCTAAACTCACCAAGGGGGACATTGGTACAAAGACAACTTATTATTTTGTCTATCCAAGAAAAGGATCAGGGGTGAAATCTTTACGGGCTGTTGCCCAAATCAACCGTTTACCCTTCGACAGGCTCAGGGCGAACGGTGATATGTTGAAAGCATTTGAGTTTTCCGCTCATGCTAAGCCCTTCGACGGCCGTTTATCCTGAGCTTGTCGAAGGGTAAACGGCGTGGAAATGGGGGACGCCCTTCACATATGCACTTTTAGAGATCAATGAAATTGGGGACTTTTGTGCTGAAATTTCCTGGCAATATCGGGAAGATTATTGTTTCAAAAATGCAATGCACGTTTTGCACGAATGTCCCCCTTTACATCCCCCTTTAACTCCGGTCCAGGCACCGCATGCCTGAGGTGCAATTTTTTTGTGGCGGTGACTTGTGCTATGTCAAAGATCTTTAAAGCCCGCACCGAAGGTGCGATATATTCACCCTCCTTCAATCCAAAAAATAAAAATCCTGATATCGACATTTCGAAGCCAAGCTTTTAAAGTCTCTTTTTACCTTTCACCCCCGATCAGGTGGTTAAACCTATCTTTTTTCAACTACAATCTTTTTAATTGTTGTTATGTTCCACGGAAGTCGAAAAATGATCTCACCTATCGAAAAAAGATTCTGTACCCTTTTGAAACTGTTAAGGCTTGGGGCCCCTAAACTGCAAGGGTGGTGATTGCGACAAACCGATGGGCGACGTGGTCAATCATCACCCCGAACCCTTCAATCGTACGGACGCCAAGAAGGTTCATATCTCCGGACTCTGCAAAAACCACCTTGTCAATGGTCTCATATCCTTCTGAACGAAGGATTGCATATCCTACCTCCCTTTGGACGATCTGCTTCGTTGCTGTAACAAAGGCCCTCTTCCGGACAGGTTATATAGCGATCTGTAGGAGAAGATCCCTCGGTAACCAAGTCACTTCGGCTCCTGTATCCACCAGAACCTCAATAGGTGGCGTAACCTTCTCCGTACTCTTAGGGTTTACTGCCATGACCTTAACTTTGAAGACAGTCATAAAATTCCTTTCTTTCTGTCGTCATCTAATACCTAACCAAAAATATTTGAGATTTTGCTCCTCACCCTTTCCCTCTCCCCAGTGTCAAGAAGGGGACGCTCGTGCAGAACGTGCTTTGTGCTTTGCATTTTTGAAACAATAATCTTCCCGCTATCGCCTCGCAATTTCATAATGTAATGGGGCTTAACTAATTACCTGAATCCTGCACCGAAAAAGGTGCAATGCCCCCCTACACTACAGCCAATTGGGTTTTTAAAAACTTCCCCGCGCACCATCCGCAATTCACGTCAAGTCAAACTGGGGAATAATTATTTTCACAATCTGGCCGCTCAGTAAATGCTTTTCCCGTCTGATTCCCATTCCGTGCAAGAAATTTCTTGCACAGGTCGTTAGCTAAAAGTTTCAGCCTGCTGAATTCCCAAAAAAGGCAGGTGTTTACACTGCCACAGTATCCCGCCCAGCCATGGTCGCGCCTGCTGACGACACTTGTCCAGGTACTCCATAAACCTGAACAGTCAGGCGACCCGACTTATCCATTAAAAACAAAGAAGCCCGACCATCCAAAATTGAAATTGATCAGGCTTTTTCTTTCTCCCCGTCGCCTCTCACCCCTCGTAAGGGAAAAGTTAAGGGTTGGTTAACAATGTTTGCCTAAAATCTATGGCTACTCCCATATCAAAAAATCGAACTTTCGTAAAGAAGTTTTGTGAAAGCTCTGGAAAGCAACTCCATGCTCTCTTGGTTTTTGGGTCTTCCTTATTTAATCTTTTCAATAAAGCCCTTTGTTGCTTTCATGGCGTCTTTGACAATATCTACTCTGTCCAAAAGCTTTCTATAATAGCCCGCTATGTGAAGGATCCTGTAAAGGGAATCGAACTCCCTTGAAAGCCTCCCGTCATAAACTGCAAGATATTTCTGTAAGGCTTTTCTATATGCATCTACAGACTTAGGCAATTCTTTTTCACTCAATCCCTTCTTTATTAAAGCCTCGTCAATAGCTTCTAAAATAGCAAGATAGGCTGTTCCAAACGCCCCTCTTACAGGTTTAACGTCCGTATATGTATTGTCTTCTATAGGGACAGATTTCAATATCTTTTTCGCATTATTTATGTACCTCAATGCCTCTTTCATTTCCGTGCCCTTCATATTCCTCAATTTTTATAAAAATTCTACACCGAAAACTTTAGGCCGTCAATTACAAAGGGTTTTGGGGGGCGGATCTTCAATTGTCAATTGAAACTTTTCCCCCTTATATTATTTTATGGCGGCAACGCCACCCGTAAATCCCCTCCCACCTGAGGCAGGAGAAATATCCCCCCTCACCCTGACTCTCTCCAACCTGGAGAGAGGGAATGATTTTCGTGATAATAAATTGATTGGATCGGAATCTATGTTTTTGATCATCAAGAAAAAATGATGGTCGTAATCACTGAGGAAAGAAAATTAAAAAAGTGAAAATCAGAACATGAAGAAGTAATTAAAGCCTCTCTTTTTCTTCAGCGGGAGCAGGAGCAGGAAAACCAGATGCAGAGGGGAAAAAGATTTCTATGACAATAAGTCCATAAGTAAAAATTTTTGTCAAGGGAAATTTTGATGGACTCGTAAAAAGTCTGAAAATGCCCTTTTCCGTCATTCCGGCCCCGTATCAAGTACGGGGTGAACTCCAGCCGGAATCCAGTCCCGCTCAGAGCGGGATTCAAATGCTTATAAATACCCTGGACTCCGGTTTTCACCGGAGTGACGACTTTTTACGAGATCATCAGTATTAATTATTTTTAATTCTGGAGAGTTGTAAATAATTCCGACATTTATGAATTCTTGGATATTTTATAGTGGGAGGACACGTTTTGTAAAACGGGCATAAATAGACTGAGGTCTAAAAAAGTCTTGACTTTTTTAGACTTCGCTCTAAAATATTTATATGCTTGAGCGAACCGCACTCGGGATTATAAGGGAGATTATTGAGCAGTATAACAAGATGGCCTTCGTAAGCGGGCCGCGGCAGGTCGGGAAGACCACCCTGGCCAAGCGCTATCAAGACCAATTTGGGCAAAGCCTTTACCTCAACTGGGATACTCCTACTCACCAAAAAAAAATCTTAACCGACCCGCTTTTTTTCGAGAAAGAAAACCGGGACCCGCGGAAACCGTTTTTGGTTGTTCTTGATGAAATCCACAAATATGCCCGGTGGAAGAATTATCTCAAGGGGATCTATGACCAGGGCAAGGATGAATTTCGGTTTCTGATTACGGGAAGCGGCCGTCTTGACCTCTTTAAAAAAGGCGGGGACAGCCTGTTGGGAAGGTATTTCAGCGTCCCTCTTTTTCCCCTTACCGTTGGCGAACTGAAGGGCGAACTCTCTGGCCTTAAAGATTTCAAGGAAGCCCTGGGGTCTCCTCCCCCGGTTTCAGCGGAGGCGAGCGAAGGATATTCGCGCCTATTCCGCTTCAGTGGGTTTCCGGAGCCTTTTTCCCGGGGAACTTCCAGTTTTTACAACCGCTGGTTTGCCGAACGTAAGACCCTGCTTCTCCGGGAAGACATCCGCGACGCCAGTGCCATTCGGGAGATTTCGCTGCTTGAGCATCTTGCCCATTTGTTACCGGGACGGATCGGCAGCCCCCTTTCCCTGAATGCTCTCAAAGGAGATGTTGGCGTGGCTTTCGAGACTATCCGGGACTGGATCCTCTTGCTGGACCAATTTTTTTACCTCTTCCGCTTAGCTCCCTTGGCCGGCCGATTAGCGCGGACGCTGAGAAAAGAAAATAAAATATTTTTTTTCGACTGGGTGGAAATTGAGGATGAAAGCCTGCGCTTCGAAAACCTCGTTGCTCTGCACCTGCTCAAGGCGGTTCGGACGTGGAAGGCCATGGGAGAAGGAGAAATCCACCTGAATTACCTCCGGGATAAGGAAAAGCGGGAAGTCGATTTTGTGATTTTGGAAAAAGAAAAACCTATTTGTCTAATTGAATGCAAGGCAAGGGATGAAAATCTCGCTCCGAATCTTACTTACTTCCAAAAAAAACTCTCGGTGCCCACGGCCGTCCAGATCCTGCACAAAGCGGGGGTATGCAAAAAAATGCACTCAGATGGATTGATCCAGTGGATCATTTCTGCTGATCAATGGCTTCCCATCCTTCCATAAAATCTTGCCTGTTCTATCAGAAAAGGAAAGGGGACGTTCGTTCCAAACGTGCATAACAGATCAAGGCTAAGGTTCCAAGTAAGTCCTGGTCATAGGGAGTAAGTTGGGAAAATTCTTTCTTTTGGCTTTTGGGTATTGAATTTGTACAATTTAAACAAATTGTATCTATAGCAGTAATCGCCCATGAAAGGCATTATCTCGATCAGCAATGCCCGGAAAGATCTCCCCAAAATGATTAAAGAGATCCAGAAGAATCCCGAAAGGGCGTTTCAGGTTTCGGTCTTATAGTGATTCATTAACCTTTGTCAAGTAGAGGGATGTTAATGGGAAATTACTTATGAATTTCTACCAGCTGCACTCTATTTTTATTATATTCATCTGCTCAACGGTCTTTTTCCCTGGTCCAACCAATGCCTCCCTGCCCTCCCAGGATATTTTCCTTTCGTATCCGTTTTGCGTCGTTTTCCGGGTTGGACCTATGCAGCTTTTAGAAATTGCAGGAGAAATAGGCTAAAAGGATTTTTTTTAGCCTGAAGCCAGCATTTTAAATCCTAAAAATATCCATTTAAGGCTGTAACACAAATTTTCAAAAGGCTAAAGTGTCACCTCTTTTTATATTTTGTCCCATGGCGCCGGGTGAGCCACCAGCCGGGCTCCCTGATGGGCCTGTTCGGCGTTGACCGCAAAAAGGCCCAGGATGCCGGGAGCGTTTTTCATCTGCGGCAGGCGCCATTTTTCTCGGCGCAATTTCCATTCCTCATCAGGAATTTCCGCATTGAGCGAATGGTCTGGCAGGTTGATCGAAACGACATCCCCATCTTTCAACAGAGCTAACGAACCGCCCACCGCGGCTTCGGGCGAAACCTGACAAACCCCCAGTCCCCGGGCAAACCCGGAGAAGCGCCCGTCGGTTACCACCGCCAGCTGGCCTTCGAGACCCATGCCCACTACAGTCGCCAGGAGGGCGTAAATATCCGGCATTCCCGGAGCTCCCCGCGGCCCGGCGTAGCGCACCACGATTACCTCTCCCTCCTTGACCTTCCCCTTTTTCAAAGCAGCCACAGCCTCTTCCTGGGAGTTGAAGCAGCGCGCCGGCCCGCGATGGGACGGAATGGTATTGTTCAGCATCCGGGCCAAAGAACTGATGGGAGCCAGATTCCCCTTGAGCACGGCAATCCCACCGTGAGCGACCAGCGGTTCATCCAGAGTACGGACTGTCCGCCGGCCCTTCTGCAAACATTCCTTTCCTGACTTTACCCAGTCGGCAGCCAACCTGCCATCTGCGCCTTTGGCCTTCAAGTGCAAAAGAGGCTTCAACTCAGCCATGATCGCCGGGACTCCGCCATCCTCATGAAAATCAGGAAGAAAATATTTTCCCACAGGGCGCACGTCGGCAAGGCCAGGGGTGGTGCGGCTGAAGTGATCTACTTTTTCGATATTTATTTCCTTCTCCAGGCCAAGCTCCCGTGCCAGAGCCAGAACATGCAGGATGCCGTTGGTTGATCCCCCGAGGGCCATGCAGACCCTGAGCATGTTCTCTAAATTTTTGGCGCTGAGGATGGAACGGGCCGTCTCGCCCCGCAAGACCATTTTGACAATGGCCTCCCCTGAAGCTTTTCCCAGGCGCAATCTTTCCGCTGATACGGCCCGGGCAGTGCCGGCGAATGGAAGGGTCAAACCGACGGCCTCAGCCAGGCACTGCATGGTATTGGCCGTGCCCATAATCGGGCAAGCCCCTGCTGAAGGACAGACCGCATCCTCCAGAAGTTCAATTTTTTTCAGGTCGGCCTTGCCTGCCGGAAGGGCGCCAAAGATGATCTCATCCAGGTCCGAGAGGGAAACCTGCTCGCCTTCACAGGAGCCGACTTCCATACATCCGCCAGGCAGAATAAGGGAAGGGAGGTTTAAGCGGGCAGCGGCCAGCAGGGCGCCGGGTACGACCTTGTCGCAGGAGACCAGGATGACCATTCCGTCGAAGATCTGCTGTTCGATGATGGCTTCTATGTCAAAAGCCAGAAGGTCCCGCGTCGGCAAGTCGTAGCGCATCATGGGCTCTCCCAGACTGGCTGTGGGGCACTGAGAAATAGCCGTGAATTCCAGGGGGGTGCCGCCTTTCTTCCAGATGCCGTCGCGCACGGTGCGGGTTAAATGATCCAGGTGGTAATGGCCCGGGCAAACTTCTCCCCAGGTGTTCACGATGGCGATCAAAGGCCGGCTCAGGTCATCGGTGGTATAGCCCATGGCTTTGTAAACCGCGCGACGATGGGCTCCGGCCGGGCCGTGGTAATATTTCTGCGTTTTCCATTCTTTCTTTTTGGCCATCCCGTTTTCCTTTCCTCCGATTAAATTAAAATTAGCCACAGAGGGCACAGAGATCACAGAGTTTTTAAAACAAGGAATTTCCTATACAATAAATTTACCAATTATTATCCCATGGACGGGCAGACACTTCAATTCCCATTTGCTTTTAGTTGCAAGTTATAAATTAGCCACAGAGTCCCCAGCGCGGCAGAGCCGCAACCAAATTTCATTCACCGCAGAGGACGCAGAGATCGCAGAGATCGCAGAGATATAAAGAAATATCTTAAAAAAGAAAAAAATTAGGACACAGATAACCAGTGATAAACACAGATAAAATTAAAATATGCTTAATAAAATTTTCAGATTTTGGACGTTAGTAGTACAGAGGCCCCAATGGATGTCTCGGTGATCTCGGTGCTCTCTGTGGCTAAACAGTTTCCGTGTTTTTTATTTTTTCACTCCGCATTCCGCACTTTGAATTTTTCTCCTTCTGGTTTTTAGGGATGAATTATGTTATAAAAAATGCCGCAAAATAAGAAAGGGTTTTCAAGTCGATGCCTGACCTAAAAATAAAAATCAAAGATGTCCTCCTTAAAAATCCGATTATCATCGCCTCCGGCACGCCAACATACGGCCTTTCCATGGTCAAGAAGTGCATCCGCAGCGAAGCTGCTGCTTTTGTCACCAAGACCCTCTGTTATACCGAATGGCTGCAAAAACAACCCCGGCCCCGCTGGCATATTGAGCACCCCGGAGCCATCGATAACGGTGGTTATTTTTCCCTTTACTCCACCGAACGTCTTAACCCGACACCGCCAGATGAATATGTCCAGAAGATGAAGGAGTATGCGAAGGAAGCCCATGATTTCGACGTTAAGGTAATCGCCTCCATTGCCGGGACAGATCCGGGGACCTGGTCCAAACTTACCGACCTGGTAACGGAGAACGGGGCTGATATGATCGAGCTAAACCTGCAATGTCCCCACGTGGAGAAAGGGCAGTTAACCGGAATGGTCGCTGGCCGCGACCCTGAACTCTGTTACTCCATTTTGCAATTGGTGCGTAAACGGACTTCTTTACCAATTATCGGCAAAGTGGTCGGCGAAGGGACAGACCCCATCCAGATTGCCCGGCGGATGATTGCCGGCGGAGCTGACGCCGTGGTCATTACTGGCCGATTCCAGGGCCTTTATCTTAATATTGAAACCGAAAAGCCCATCCACTGGGGCGGCATGGGCGGGTACGGTGGTTTCTGGCAGGCCCCCATTACCCGCAAGTGGCTCGTTCGCGCTGCGGAAGCAGATCTGGGAGCGCCGGTTATCGGCGGAGCAGGCATCGGCGCTTTTGAAGATGTTGTTTCCTATCTTCTCTGCGGCGCCGCCGCTGTCCAGACCTGTTCGGCAGCCATCGTTTACGGGCATAAAATCATCAAGCGCTGGCTGCGCCAGATCTCCGGCTGGATGGAAGCCAAAGGGTATGATTCCATCGCCGATTTTTCCGGCCGCTCCGTTAGTAAGATAATCGCTCCCAGCCAAATCCCCGGAGACGTGCCCTACGTTGCCCGGATCGACCAAAATGCCTGCCAGAAATGTCTCAGGTGCCTGGAAGCCTGCCCGTACGCGGCCATCTCGGTGGTCGAGAAAAAACTGGTGGTTGACCCGGAAAAATGCGACGGTTGCCGCCTCTGCGTGGCCCTTTGTCAGCAAGGGGCTGCGGAGTTTTTTCAGAAATAATAGCGGACACAGATAAAGACGGATGAACACAGATGAAAAAAACAGAGTGCCTATAGTTCGAAGTGCGCTAAAGTGCCAAAAGTAAAAAAATACTGAAATCTATACCCATAAATTCAAACAAATGTATCAGTTTAGAATTTTGAAAAAATGGCGGCAACGCATCTGTTTGGGTTCGGGGGCCAGGCCGGAACGCGCCGGAAGCATCGGTTGGGCTTCCCCTTGTCTCCGAGGATGAAAGCTTGTTTCCTCCGAAGGAGGCGGGGATTATTTTCCCCGCCCCATTCACGGAGAAATAAGCTCCTTATGATTCCAAGCGGGCCAGCCTGGCCCCCGAACCCTGAAATCCCTTGGCCCTGGCGACACGCCTTTCTTCAAAGAACTAAAGTGGTCCAAACAAATAAATCTTCATTTTGAATTCAGTCTCCTGAATTCTTTTTCATAACTTTAGGCACTTCTAATTTTAGGGATTTTAGGCGCTCGGTTTTTTCTGTGTTAATCTGTGTCCAATAAAAAAATGGCGGTGAAAAATGCTTACTTCAGTTGCTCTCGTTAAGGGAAAGAATGGAAAAGACCTGAACGAAGTCCGGAAGATGATGGGAGATCTCTTTGCCCTCATCGGGCCTGCTTCTAAAATCATTCCCCCGAACAGCCGGGTGCTGATCAAACCCAACCTTACTGCCGAAGAGAATCTCTGGGAAAAAGGGATTCTCACCGGACCGGTTTTTATGCAGGCTTTGGTGGAAGAGGTGCAAAAAGCCAATCCGGCGGAGGTGGTCATCGCTGAGGCCATTGCCATCGGCTTAAACACCAAGAAGGCTTTTGCAGCCAACGGCTATGAAGAAATGGCCAGAGCAACCGGGGCGAGGCTTATGGACCTGTATGACGGGGAATTTGAAGAAATCAAGACTCCCGCAGGCGGCTTGCTTAAGAGCGTCCGCGTTTCCAGAGAGGTTTGGCATGCCGATTTTTTCATCAATGCCCCGGTCCTCAAAACCCATTTTGCCAGCACCCTAACAGCCGCTATGAAGAACCTCAAGGGAACCACCACCTATAATGAAAAAAAACGATTCCATTATTTAGGCCTGAACAAAGCGGTGGCCGAGCTTAACGCCGTTTTAAAACCGCATCTCATTGTAGTGGACGCGCTGATCGCCCTGGAAGGAGACGGGCCTATTGCCGGCACCCCGGTTGGCCTGAACCTGCTCTTGGCCGGAAGAAACGCAGTGGCCGTGGACACGGTGGCAGCTAGGATCATGGATATTGACCCGGCAGAAGTTCTCTCTCTTTCCCTGGCCAGGGAGATCGGCTACGGAATAGAAGAGAAGGAAATTCAGGTCATCGGGAACTCGATAGCAGAAGTGCGCCGTCCCTTCGTGCGGGCCTGCGCCCCCCTCCAGATCAATCTGGATCAGATTCACGTAATGGACGGCGAGGCCTGCAATGCCTGCCGCAACGGCCTGCGCATAGCCCTGGGGCGGTTGCAGGCCGCCGGGGTTTCGCTGGCAAAACTTCCTGGAATGAATATCAGCCTTGGACCTAAGGGCAGCTTTTCTGAATCATTTTCCGGCATCGCTCTACCCATCGGCAATTGCCAGAATCAATACAAGCATCTTCCAAACTATGTGCCAGGTTGCCCTCCCCCGGCCTTTCTCGTTGCCGATCAGCTACGGGAGATTCTGGGGGAAAGACGAAAATTCGGCCCGAAGAAAGATTTTATAATGGAATAAGAAAATTCGAAATTCAAATATCGAAATTCGAAACAAATCCAAATGTTCAAATACTTAAAACAAAAGCTCTGTTTTGAATTTAGATTATTGGAAATTGTTTCAAGCTTCGGATTTCGTATTTCTAATGTTGAGACGAAACCCTCTGAGGCATTTGCAAAACTCTTGAAAAGAAGAGGAAATCGTCAATCCGGGCAAGCGAAGCGCGACCCGGAATCCAGGATTTTCAATAAATTCTGGATTCCGGCTTTCGCCGGAATGACGGAGTAAGTGACTTTTGCAAGAAGCTCCTCTATTAAATTTTTGTTGCCAGCTTGCCCACAATCTCATTTGTAAGCGCCTAAAGGATGATTATCATGAATGAATATCCCATGGCTTTCGTTACTGCTCCCCGGCGGGTGGAATTTAAAAACAGACCCCTTCCCGCCCTCGGAGATGACGACGTTCTAATTAAGGTCAAAGCATGTAGTATCTGCGGCGGCGATCTTCACCTTTATAAAGGGAAACATCCCTTCGTGAAACTGCCCGTGGCCATTGGCCATGAAATTTCCGGGGAAGTCATCCAAAAAGGCCGGAATGTAATCAAAGTTTCCCCTGGGGACAGGGTGGCCATTGAACCCGTGATCACCTGCGGTAAATGCTATTTTTGCCTGCGGGGAGAATATCATCTCTGCCAGAATATCGCCTATCAATACAGCGTCGGCCAGGGCGGGTTCACTCCTTATTTTTGCGCCTCAGAAAACCGGGTCCACCGCCTTCCGGATTTTGTCTCCTATGAAGAGGGCGCCCTGCTGGAGCCTCTGGCCGTGGCCATCCATGGCGTTCGCAAAGCCGAGGTGGAACTGGGACAGAGTGCAGCCATCTTCGGCGCCGGAGGGATTGGCCTTTTCCTGATCCAGGCTCTGAAAGCCGCGGGCTTGAGCGAAATTTTTATCACGGACATTCTGAAACACCGCCTGGATACAGCCATTTCTCTCGGGGCCAAGCTGGCCATCAATGTTGCCGAAGAAGATCCAGTGCAAACGATATTCCGGGAGACCAAAGGCCTCGGCGTGGACCGATCCTTCGAGGCCGTAGGCCTGGAAAAAACCCTGCGGCAAAGCGCTGAATCCCTGAAGAAAGGCGGGATCTGCGTCTTGCTTGGCCTCTTTGAAGACCCTCTGGAAATCACCTTTCCGGTGAATCTCTTTGTGCAGCGGGAGATTCAGATTCGAGGAAGCCGGGGTTACTGCTGGGATTTCCAGGTTGCCCTGAGCCTGGTAGAAAAAAAGATGGTGAAGTTGAAACCCATCATCTCCCATCTGCTTCCTTTGAGCATTTTAGAGCGGGCCTTCGAGATCATTTTAGATCCCAACAGCAAGGCCAACAAAGTCGTCATCCAGATTTGATGGTTTCGTAAAAAGTCGGCAGAATAGTCATTGCGAGCGAAAGCGAAGCAATCTCGTTTTTATAAGGCCTTGAAAATACGGGATTGCTTCGTCGTCCCGCATTGGCGGAACTCCTCGCAATGACGAAAACGGGACTTTTTACGAGATCATCAGATTTGACCCCCGGGCGGATTCCTTTTATAACCCGGGGATCATGCCCAAAAACGATTCTGTGTAACAGTTTAGCGATTTGAAAAAATGGTATTAAAGCCTTTGACGAGGGCCGGGGGTTAGAGCGGAACGCGCCGGAAGCATCGGTTGGGTTTCCGTTTGGCCACGGGGACAAAAGATCGTTTCCTCCGGAGGAGGCGGGGGTTCTTGCCCGCCCCATATGCGGAGAAATAAGCGCCTTATGATTCCAAGCGTTCCGCTCTAACCCCCGGCCCCTGGAATCCCTTGGCCTTTACAACACAGCTTTTTTTTCAAAGAGCTAAAGTGTTACGATTCTGGAGGATTAATTTTTTCACCCCAGAAGAACGGGGAAAGGAAAGGTGAGAGATCGTGATTACGCTTTCCATCATTGATGAGGAAAACCGAAAAAAAATCCTGAGCGCCTCCTATCGAGTTTTGGAGGAAACCGGCGTTAAGATCGATCATCCCGAAATCTTCACAAAACTTTGTGAGGCTGGATGCCGGGGAGATGAAGAGAAAAAGCGCATTTACTTTCCGGGATCTCTCGTTAAGGAAAAGCTGAAATTATGCCCTCCCTCGGCAAGATTTGCCGACCGGCAAGGGGGCATGACCATCGCTGAGCCCGGAGGCCCCTCGGTTTTCTGGACCGGAAATGCTTTGAACTTCACCAGGGGCAAGGAAACCCGCCCTATCACCGAAAGGCTATTTGCCGAATTCTGTCGCGTGGTGGATGCTCTTCCTTTTATTCGGGGGGTCGTGGGAACCAACCTCCACGAGATCCCGCCCGAAGCTAAAGACTTTGTGGGATTCCGGGTCATGATGGAGAATACGTCCAAACATCTTCGTCCCTGCATCTACACCCCTCAGGGAGCAGCCATCATCGTGGAGATGGCCCAGGCCTACCTTGCCGAGGCCGGAGAAGAACTCCGATCCCGTCCCATCGTAAGCACGGGTTATACGATAGTCTCTCCCTTGCATTGGACAAGGGAGGGGCTGGAAGTATACGCGCGAACTGCCGGCTATGGGATGCCGGCCATGATTAATTCCGAGTGTATATCCGGGGCAACCTCTCCGGTGACGCTTGCTGGAACGTTAGTTCTTGCCAATGCCGAGGCCCTTTCAGGAATCGTCATCAACCAGATCCTGGAGCCGGGACGGCCTTGCATTTACAATCTGGGGTTCTCACACGTGATGGATATGAGGACGGCCGAACCCACCACTGGCGCTCCCGAAAACGGCCTTCTGGGAGCGGCGGGCGCAGCCTTCGCCCGCGACCTGAACCTACCGAGCGCCGCCTGGACTTGCAGCGATTCTGCCTGCGTCGATTCTCAAGGCGCTTTCGAGCGGGCAGTTGTCGGATTGGTCCAGCTTCTTGGAGGGGCCAATATAATCTGGGGCGCAGGAAATCTGGAATTCACCCGGGCCATCTCATCGGAACAAGCAGTGATCGACAATGAAATCATAACTGCAGCTCAAAGAGTGAAACAGGGAATTGAGGTCAGTGAGGAGACCCTGGCTCTGGAGCTAATCCAGGAGATGAAGTCGGAGGCTAATTACCTCAGTTCCGACTTTACCATGAAACATTTCCGCAAGGAGCTGGCCTCCTCAGGTTTAGTGAATCGACACCGGCGGAGCGCCTGGGAAAAGCGGGGATCAAAATCCTTAGAAGAGGCCGCCAGAGAGCAGGTAGAAAAAATTCTTAAAAAGGAGCCGGTGGAACGTCAGGATGAAAAAGGATTGGAAAAGGTTCGGGCCATCGAGAAAAAATGGTTGGGAAAGATCCTTAAATAAAGGTAATACTTTAGCCCTTTGAAAAGAGGTGGGGCGTAAGGTCAGAGGGAATCCATGGTCCGGGGGCCTGGGCGGCCCGCTTGTAATCATAAGGCGCTGATTTCTCCGCGGGTGGGGCGGGGAAAACGCCCCCCGCCTCCTCCGGCGGAAACGAGCGGTTTTTCCTTGGCCAAGCGGAAACCCGGCCGATGCTTCCGGCGCGTTCCACCCAGACCCCCGGCCCTCAACAAAAGTGGTAAAACCACTTTTGTAAACCGCCAAATTGATACAAATAAAGGAATAGGGGAAACCCCCGGAAGGAAGGAGCAAATCATGCATTTAATTGAAAAATTAAAGACCCTGATTATAGAGGGTAATCTTGCCCAAGCGCCCAGGGCGACTCAAGAAGCTTTGCAAGCGGGAGTCGATCTGCGGGAGATCATCGACCAGGGATTGATTAAGGCCATGGAAGTTGTCGGGGAAAGATTCTCCAGTGGAGAGCTATACATTCCTGAGATGCTGCTATCGGCCAAAACCATGCAGGCCAGCCTGAACGTCCTTCGCCCTATGATCGCCGACAGGGGAATCAAGGCTAAGGCCAAGGTGGTTTTTGGAACGGTGCAGGGAGACGTTCACGATATCGGCAAGAATCTGGTGATCATGATGATGCAAGGCGCCGGATTCGAGGTTTACGATCTGGGCATGGATGTGCCCCCGGAAAAATTCTACCAGGCCATTAAGACCCATCAACCAGATCTATGCTGTATGTCAGCCCTCCTGACCACCACCCAGGGGGCCATGGGCAAAACGATCCGCTTCCTTAAGGAACAATCAGTCCGTCAAACCGTAAAGGTCATGGTGGGAGGCGCTCCTATTACCGAGGAGTTCAGCGCAGGGATTGAAGCGGATGGATATGCCCCCGATGCGGGCTCAGCCGTGGAAAAAGCCAAAGAGCTTCTCGGAATTCGTTAGAAAGTTCTAAATGGCCAGGATTAAAATCCAAAACAATTTAATTGATTTTGCCAAAGAGCCATTGATGCGGCATCTGCATATAGGGAAGGTCCTTCACTGACTGTATGAGACGTAGAAGCAGGAAACTTGACAGAGTCCGGGAAAGTTAATATACTGCTCGGAAGGAGTGAGGAGACGGCAGGGTAGGGTCAAGCTGTTAACCTCCTAATTCCTAATAAAGTTTTTAAAAGGAGGGAAATCTGGGAAAAGAGACAGAGTTTTTTAAAGGGAACAAAATACTCTAAATGGAGGTGAAGTTGAAATGAAAAGAAACAAATTTTGGATGATTCTGGGAAGCTTCGGCTTAGTCCTGACATTGTCATTATCACTTCTGGCTATCTGCGCCGAAGCGCAACCCGCCGCGAAGCCGGCGGGAAAGGTTACCTGGATATTGGCCACCAACCCCGGGCCGGCAGCCAACAGTTGGTCATTCCACCCCTACCCCCGTTTTCAAAAGCTGCTGGAGCTAAGGTCCGGAGGACGGATCACAATTGATACCAAGGTGGGGCTGTTTCCGCCGAATGAGGTAATCCACGCCGTAATCGCCGGACGGGCTGATGTCGGCTGGGAGAGGACTCCCTGGCTCTCCGGCACCTTCCCTCTCTGGGATGTCTGCCTTCCCTTTTTATGGGACAGTATCTATGAGTATGAAGGATTTGTAAATGACCCCAGGATGATGGAGATCGAAAAGAAAACCTACGGCGAAAAAGGCCTGGTAAAAATTGCTGACATTGCCGTGGAATCTCTCGACGGCATATTCGCCAAAAAACCTCTGGCCACCGTAGCTGATTTTAAGGGAATGAAAATCAGAACAGCCGGTTTATTTCCAACCCTTGCCCTCCAGAAAATGGGGGCCTCCACTTTAAGCATACCCACTGCGGAGATACTTGAAGCCTTGCAAAGGGGCACGGTAGACGCCATCCAGACCTCCCGCGGCTGGGGCCTGGGCTTTGGGCTGCCGGATGTCTGCACCCACATAAGCTACTGGAAGGCCCAATCCATGTTCAGCGGCATGCTGATCGTTAACAAAGCCAAATTCGACGGCCTACCCGCTGACCTGCAAAAGATCGTTCTTGATACCGGCAGGGAAATGCAGGGACAAGCCATATATGGAGCCGCGGTTGATCACATGCAGTCCGATGTCGGGGTAAAGGTCAGCCGCCTGAAAGTTACTCAACCGGATGCAGCCGAGATAAACAAGGCGAGGGAATTAACCAGGCCGGTCATAGACATGTGGCTGGAACGCGCCGGTCCGCATGGAAAGCAGGTTCTGGCTGTTGCTGCCGATTATGCCGGCGGCGCCAAAATTATGCTTAAGAAATAATCTGTCTGCTAAGGCAGGTATCTTTAGACTATGAGACTACAAGACTACAAGACTACAAGACTATGAGACTATGAGACTATGCGGCGAATCGGTTACATTATAGAAAGAATAGCGGATATTGGCGGCTATGTCTCCGGGTGGCTGGTGCCGCTCATGATGATCCTGGTTGCCGTGGAAGTATTCATGAGATACATACTGCTCCAGCCACTCATGGTCGCCGATGAGTTCAGCGCTTATATGCTTGTAGCCCTCTCCTACCTCGGCCTGGCTTATACCTGGAAACAGGGGGGGCATGTTCGTATCAACCTGCTGGTGAGCCGGCTCCCGGCCAGAACAGCAAGCTGGATAAGGCTGATAGGGCTGATAGGGACTTTCATCTTCCTCCTGGGTCTCAGCCAGGCCGGCTACAAGATGATCATTTATGCCTTAAAAATCAATCTGAGGTCGCCAACCTGGCTCATCGTCCCTTTGTTTTGGCCCCAATTACCGGTATTTATCGGTTTTATCCTGCTTACCTTGCTGCTCTTGGTTGAAATTGCCCGAGCCATAGCCAAGATTCAGGCAGGTGAAAATGTGGAGGAGATGAATAAGTGAGTTTGGAAGTAATGTCCCTCATCCTTCTTGGCGGTCTGGTTTTTCTTTTAGCTTTTGGGATTGAAATAGCCTCGGCCATGGGGATCATGGCCGGGCTCGGATTGCTCCTATTTGTTCATCAGCCCCTGGACTACTTTGCCCGTTGCGCTTTTGAAATGATGAACTCCTTCACTTTTACGGCTATCCCGCTCTTTGTCTTTATGGGAGCAATATATGCCAACACTGGAACGATGGGTCCCCTCTTCCGTGGAGCTGAGAAAATTTTTGGCAACCTGCCCGGAAGCCTGGCCTCATCCGTCATCGTGGCCAACGCTATCTTTGGGGCTATCTCCGGCTCCAGCCTCGCGGCCACAGCCACCTTCGGCAAAATTTGCTTCCCGGAGATGGAAAAGGCGGGCTATAACCCCAGACTATCCCTCGGCGCCATAGCCATTTCCGGCACCTTAAGCGTTCTCATTCCACCCAGCCTCATTATGATTGTTTACGGCGGCTGGGAGGATGTCTCCGTGGCCAGGCTTTTCGCTGGCGGAATAATCCCCGGTTTAATCCTGACTATCCTATTCATGATCACTGTGACTATTTTGGTGATTCGCAACCCCTCCCTGGCCCCGACAACATCCAAAACAACCTTGAGAGAAAAACTAAAGGCCATTTTGGATTTGCTGCCTTTCTTAGGAATAATCGCCCTGGTATTGGGCACTATCTTCGGCGGGATTATGACCCCCACTGAGGCTGCTTCATTAGGCGCTCTCCTCAGCATTGTGTTTGCCCTGATCTATCGCCAAATGAGCATCCAGGCCCTTAAGGATAGTATGTGGACAGCGGTAACCATAACCTCCATGATTGCCTTTGTCCTGTTTACGGCCAGGATGTTAGGACAGGTCTTTCAATATATCGGCCTTACCGAGGCTTTTTCTCAATTTATGATTGGCTTACCCGTAGGCAAATACGCTCTATTCGCTATTATTTGCCTGATGTATCTTGTACTCGGGTGCTTCTTTGACGCGCTGTCCATGCTGGTGCTAACCCTTCCGTTCGTGGCCCCAATTATAAAGAATCTGGGGTTTGACTTTATTTGGTTCGGTGTTACTTATGTCGTATTGGCTGAAATCGGCCTGGTTACTCCCCCCTTCGGCCTGAACCTTTTTGTCCTTAAAGGCGTTTTGCCGCAGTATGAGATCACCACCATTTTTCGGGGCACCCTGCCTTTCTTAATTCCCACAGCCATTTTGGTGGTGCTGCTGGTTATTTTCCCTGATCTGGTTTTATGGCTTCCCAGAGTATTGTATGCGAGATGATCTTCCCCGCCTGTTAAATCAGGCGATTTTTCTACTCGCAACAGTTTCGCGATTTGAAAAAATGGTATTAAAGCCTTTGTTGAAAGCCGGGGGTTAGAGCGAAACGCGCCGGAAGCATCGGTTGGGGTTCCGCTTGGCCGAGGGGACAAAAGATCTTTTCCTCCGGAGGAGGCGGGGGTTCTTGCCCGCCCTATATGCGGAGAAATTAGCGCCTTATGATTCCAAGCGT
>Ga0194126_10003334_pt1 | contig 25581 bp, 26 predicted proteins | sample TA2KigC150mmetaG_FD_148641 | JGI IMG/M metagenome (GOLD analysis project Ga0194126, IMG submission 148641) | Freshwater microbial communities from Lake Tanganyika, Tanzania - TA2015035 Kigoma Deep Cast 150m | ecosystem: Environmental > Aquatic > Freshwater > Lake | place: Tanzania: Lake... | reverse complement strand
GAGGCAGCTGGAGCGCCGACGGGTGGCGCGGTTTTTCGAAATTGTAGACATAGCACCAGTCGTCGGGTATGCCGGCATCGGGAGCAATCGTGTCGAGGTAGTGCATGACGGCGGTTTCCTTGCCGGTGCCGTTCGGACCGAGAGCAAAGAGATTGAAGCCGTCGTGAAGCATGCCGATGCTGAAGCTGATGGCTTCGAGCGCCCGCTCCTGGCCGGTTATTTCAAGCGTACCGTCGAGTTCTTCGGTAGTGGTGAAACTGAATTCTCCAGGATCGCATTTCCTGTAGACCTTTTCGGGGGGCAGTGCGGATGGTATGGACATTGCTATCGCTTTGTTAGCGGTTGACCTGCTGTTCCGGGCTTATGCACCTACAGTTTCAATGTACAAAACCCCGGCAACATCTGCGCTTGTTGCCGGGGTCTGCATGCGTCAGCTGTTGATTGGCAGTATTGAGCCGGGCTGCTCAGCCCTCTATATCCATGCTTCTGTGCAGGTGTACCGGTTCGGCCTCTTTCTTTCTCAGACGGATGTTCAGCATTTCGACGGTTACGGAGAATGCCATGGCGAAATAGATGTAACCTCTTGGAATTTCGTAATCTGCGCCTTCGGCAAGCAGTGTGACACCGACAAGGATCAGAAAGCTCAGTGCAAGCATCTTGATAGTGGGGTGTTTTTCGACGAACTCGCTGATGGCTTTTGCTGCGAGCATCATGATGCCGACCGATATCACGATAGCGATGATCATGACTTCCACATCTTCGGCAAGGCCGATTGCGGTGATGACCGAATCGAGGGAGAATACGATGTCAATGATGGCTATCTGCAGGAGAGTAACCAGGAAGCTCGCTGTTGCGGACTGTTTGCGTGCGGATTCGCTTCCTTCGAGACTCTGGTGGATTTCATGGGTGCTTTTGGCGAGCAGGAAGAGGCCTCCGACAAGCAGGATGATGTCGCGACCAGAGATGTCATGCCCTGCGACGGTGAAGAGGGAAACAGTGAGACTCATGACCCAGGTGATCGAGAGCAGAAGGATGATGCGCGAGATCATGGCTATGCCAAGGCCGAGAACCCGTCCCTTGTCACGCTGCGATTCAGGGAGCCGTCCGGAAATGATCGAGATGAAAATGATGTTGTCTATGCCGAGCACGATTTCGAGAGCCGTAAGCGTAGCCAATGCGGCCCAGGCTTCAGGCCGGGTTATCCAGTCCATGAGAAGTGTTGTTAAGATTTGATAAGAAAAATTGTGGAAATGTAGAAAACAGGGTCGTGACCGCCAACTGTGATTCCATAATCGCCCGGGAATCGCGGTATCTGGCGCATCTCTTGTTTCGGGCGTGTCCTGAATCACAGGAATCATATTTATTCATTGTAAGTCTATGGACAACAGCAGTTTTCGACCGACTCTCGATGGTATGAGAAGGGTTTTCAGGAGCGGTCTGACCCGGACCTATGCATGGCGGCGCGGTCAGCTGCTTGCGCTCAGAAGCCTGCTCATCGAAGGGGAGAAGGAGCTTGCCGCCGCGGTTCACGCCGATCTCGGCAAGTCGGCGGCGGAGTTTTTTCTGACGGAAATATCGTTTGTTGCCGGTGAGATTCGTCATGCTCTCAAGCATCTCGGGAGCTGGATGCGTCCTGCAGGCAGGATCGTACCGTTGCACTACCTGTTCGGAAGTGCTTCGGTATGCCATGAACCGCATGGCGTGGTATTGATCATAGGAGCATGGAACTACCCGCTGCAGCTTGTGCTTGCTCCGCTCGTTTCCGCGCTTGCCGCCGGAAATTGCGTGGTGCTGAAGCCCTCGGAGTCGGCGCCCCGGACTTCGGCGGTGATAGCCGGACTTGCCGGAACCTGCCTCGACAGCCGGGCTGTCCGCGTTGTCGAAGGCGGCCATGCGGAAACCCGACTTCTGCTCGAACACCGTTTTGATTTTATTTTTTATACCGGAAGCCGGTCGGGAGGTCGCGACGTGATGCTTGCCGCAGCCCGCAAGAACGTACCAGTCGCGCTTGAAATGGGCGGCAAGAATCCCTGCATCGTCGAACGCGATGCCAACCTCGCTGTGGCAGCCCGGCGCATCGTATGGGCAAAGTTTCTCAATGCCGGGCAGACCTGCATCGCGCCTGATTACCTGCTGGTTCACCATGAGGTCGAGGCACGGCTTCTTATTCTCATGCAGGAGGCCATATCGGAGTTTTACGGTTCCGATCCGGCCGCAAGCCCCGATTATTCGCGGATCGTCAATGACCGTCATTTTCTTCGCCTGGAAAGTCTTCTTCGATCTGACCGGATTGTTTCAGGCGGGCAGCATGAACGCGCTGCCCGTTATATCGCCCCGACCATCATCCGGGCAACCGCTGCATCTCCGCTGATGCAGGAGGAAATATTCGGGCCGCTGCTTCCTGTTCTGACCTACACGTCCATCGATCAGGCAATTGATTGTATCGGCGAACGGGACGATCCTCTGGCCATCTACCTGTTTACCGAAAGCCGTTCTCTGAAAAAACTTGTGGTCAGGGAGACTCGATCCGGCAGTTTCTGCTGCAATGATCTGCTGTTTCAGTCGGCAATCCATTCGCTCCCTTTCGGTGGAACGGGTATGAGCGGATTCGGCAGATACCACGGAAAAGCCGGTTTTGAAACTTTTTCCGCATCGAGAAGCGTTCTTTTTAAATCATCTTTTCCTGATCCGGGCCTGCGCTATCCTCCTTACAATCGGGGCAAGTTTTCGATACTGAGAAAGATCGTCCGCTTTTTGGGGTGAATAGCAGAGAGCCAGTTTGATTGCTTGCCAGCATTTCGAATCTGTTGTGAACGTGATGAAAGCATACGGTCTTGCTCTTGGCGGCGGCGCGGTTCTCGGGGCTGCGCATGTGGGAGTCCTCCAGGCTGCAGAAGAGCTAGGCATATCCGTGGAATTTGTAAGCGGAACGAGTATCGGCGCATTTATCGGCGCACTCTATGCCTTCGGCATTTCACCGCAGGAGATCCGGGAGGTCGCTCTCGATCTTGACTGGCTGAATCTGTCGGGTATTTCGCTCTCCCAGTATGGACTTCTTTCCAACAGGAAGTTCGGCGGAATCGTAACGGACCTTCTCGGGCGGAAAAATATCGAGGATGCCATTGTACCTCTTGCCATTGTGGCGACCGATATCTCTACCGGGGACAAGGTGGTTTTCACCGAAGGCGATGTCGCGTCGGCCGTCATGGCAAGCAGTTGTATACCGGGAGTGTTCAGGCCGGTGGAGTATGACGGCAGAATGCTTGTCGACGGCGTTCTGGTTGAAAATGTGCCTGTGGCGGCAGTCCGTTCGATCGGAGCAAGGAAGGCGATTTGCGTTGACCTACTGGGAAAGCATGTTTTCCGGCAGCCGCAGCATATCGTTGCCGTGCTGCTCAATGCCTTCTACAGCGCTATAGCGAGTGCTACCGCTGTACAGATTGAGGATGCTGATCTCTGTATTACCCCGGACCTGTCGGCGTTCAACCTTGTCGATACCGCGCAGGTGCCTGATATTATCAAGGCCGGCTATGATGCGTCATTGCCTCTTCTTCGGGCATTGTGCCGATAGAAATAAGCCGGAATCCCGGGAAAAAAAGCAGTTGAGGCTTGTATCTGAAATATGTAACTTTCATTTACGAAGCTTTTATCTCCATTGTGCTTCAAATGTGTTTTACCCCTTAAACAAATACTAACTGGAGTCAATTATGATACGGGTTCTTCGGGGGTTGTTCTTCATTTCAGTGCTTGCGTTATTCTTTTCTTCACATGCCCGGGCGGCCACACCTTATGTGGGAGGATCGACCGGTTTCGCTTTTCTGAGCGGTGACAAGCTCACTATTAACGGGCCGTATCTCGGTGATCCGGAATATGATTCCGGAGCGGCTTTCAGCGGCGCACTCGGTATGGACTATGACGGCTATCGCCTTGAAGGCGAGGTTGCCTACCAGAAAAATGAGATTGATAATCTCGGCAGCGATGTTTCCGTACTCTCTTTCATGGCTAACGGCTATCTTGACTTTCAGTTCGAGAGGAGCAGAATCGTTCCTTTCGTGAGCGCCGGTCTCAGCTATGCGAAAGTTGATGTAGATGCTCTTGGAGAGGACGGCAGTGACGGAGTTCTTGCAGTACAGGTTGGTGCCGGCGTTGGTTTTCAGGTCTCCTCCCAGGTTACAATCGATGCCAAATATCGTTACTTCGCTTCTGCTGATCCGGACATCGAGCTTGGTGCGAAAACATACGAAATGGACATAAACAGCCACAATCTGCTGTTTGGATTCAGGGTGAGCTTCTGAAGGGAAACTCTGACAGCTGTCTTCAGGCGGTGTATATCGTAGTTCGCTAATCCAAATGTAACTTAATAAGGAGTATGTAATATGCCTATTCGCAGATTGAGGGAATTTCTTGACAGCCATGGCGTAAAATACTTCGTGGTAAGTCACTCTCCCGCATATACCGCCCAGGAGATTGCCGCATCGGCTCATGTGCCGGGAAAAGAACTCGCAAAAACAGTAATGGTTTCCATTGAAGGGAAATTGGCCATGGCTGTGCTTCCGGCTTCAAGGCAGCTCGATCTTGAACGTCTCAGGGATTTCGTGGGCACGAGGGATGTGGAACTTGCCGGAGAGCAGGAGTTCGCCGTTCTTTTTCTGGAATGCGAGATAGGCGCAATGCCTCCCTTCGGAAATCTTTACGGTCTGGACGTTTATGTTGCCGAAGAACTTGAAGAGGACGACGATATAGCCTTCAATGCCGGTTTTCATACCGAACTTGTCAGACTTGCTTACCGTGACTTCAAGCGACTGGTCAATCCTGTGGTGGTCGATCTCTGCATGAAGTGATGGTTCCTCTTGCTGCGGCACGATGGTTTTTTCCGCGGAAATGTTACTTTAGCTTTTTTACTGCCGGCAGCTTATCCTGTTGTCACAGATGAGTACATTGTATCGGCGTGCCTGGTAAACAGCTACGATCCGGTTATCCGGAATGCCATGAAGATTGCCTTGTATGCGGGGACATACGTCAAAGACAAGGATGGCGCGGTACGCTCCATTTATCAGCTTGTCGCCTCGTTCAGGAAACACGGCCATGAAGTTGTCGTATGGTCTCCCGATGTATCGGAACAGGACAGCCATGGTTCCCTGAAAGTCAACCGCCTTCCCTCGGTTCCCATTCCTCTCTATCCTGACTATAAATTCGGGTTTTTCGGTTCTGCGACTGAACAGCAGCTCGACGCGTTTGCTCCGGATATCGTGCACATCTCCACGCCCGATATTGTCGGGCGGAGGTTCCTGCTTTATGCGAAAAAGAAAAAGCTTCCCGTTGTATCGGTTTATCATACCGATTTCCCTTCGTATCTCGGCTATTACAAGCTGGGACTGGCCGAAAAACCTGTCTGGAAGTATCTTCGATGGTTCTACAATACGTGTGATATGCTTTTTGCGCCCAACGAAATTGTCAGGCAGAACCTGAAGCGGCAGGGCATCCGGAATGTGGAAATATGGTCGAGAGGTATCGACAGGGAGCTGTTCAATCCGTTACGGCGCTCCGAAGCGCTTCGCCGGGAATGGGGTGCTCTGAACAGAACCGTGTTCGTCTATGCCGGACGATTTGTGTTGTACAAGGATATCGAGGTGGTTATGAGCGTTTACGAACGTTTCATGAAAGACGGGTATGGGGACAGGGTGCGTTTTGTCATGATCGGTTCAGGTCCTGAAGAAGCCGAGATGCGCAGAAGGATGCCTGATGCGGTATTCACCGGTTATCTGACAGGCGTATCGCTGCCTGAAGCGTACGCATGCGGTGATGTTTTTCTTTTTCCCTCAACGACAGAGGCATTCGGCAACGTCGTGCTTGAAGCTTTTGCAACAGGGTTGCCTGCCGTCGTTTCAGATGTCGGTGGATGCATGGAACTGGTAAAAAAATCAGGAGCCGGAGAGGTTGCCAGAGCCGGCGATATCGATCATTTCTATGTTCACTGCCGGAATCTGCTCGAAGATACCAGAAACTGTTCGGTCATGCGGCAGAAAGGTCTCGATTATGCCGACGGTCAGTCATGGGCTGCGGTGAACGGCGCATTGATAGACCGTTATCTTGCGATTGTAGACAGTCGCGGATTCGTCAATGCAGGATAATTGATCCTTTGACCGCATACCCGAAGTCCTTGCAGGCAGAGGAACTTTTTCCTGGCCAAAAGCCTTTCAGGGCAGATCCGGAGCACTTGCGCAATAACAAATCAATAACAGACGATCGATGAATAACAGACGCACTGCTGAAGCATTCATTCTCGGCGCTTTTCTTTGCGCCGGTCTTGTGATTGCAGGATTTCTCCTTTCATCAGGGGTTACCAGATTCAAATCGCTCGAGCGTTCAGTAGCCGTAAAAGGGCTTTCCGAGAAGGAAGTTACTGCGGATGTAGCCATATGGCCGATCAAGTTCGAGGTTGCCGCAGACGATCTCGGCGCCCTGGTAAGCGCTATCGAGGAAAAAAACAGGCTGGTGTACGATTTTCTGATCTCCGCCGGATTCGACGCGAAGGATATTTCGATATCGGCTCCAGCGGTTATCGACCGGCAGGCGCAGGGATATGGCGATGCGAACCGCTTTGCTTTCAGATATGCGGGAAGCTCTACTGTCAGCGTCTATACCGGAGAAGTCCAGCTTGTTCGAAAGACAATCAGGAAACTTGTCGATCTCGGCAAACTTGGGGTTGCGGTTTCAGGAGAGAATTACGATGCTAAAACCGAGTTTCTGTATACCGGACTGAACAGACTTAAACCGGCAATGATCGAGGAGGCCACCATGAATGCCCGCGCGGTCGCCGAAAAATTCGCCAGCGACTCCAAAAGCCGCCTCGGGAAGATAAAAAGCGCGAGTCAGGGTCAGTTCACCATAGAGAATCGCGACAGCAATACGCCGCATATCAAGAAAATCAGGGTGGTATCGACACTTGAATATTATTTGACAGACTGACAGAAAAACCGGCTTCCGGTTTCCGGACGTCGGTTTTTTTACTCCGGCTGGCGGCTGACAGTTCCTTTGCATTACCGGGCGCTCTGTTTTTTACAGAAAATAAGCCGTTTTTATGTCCTCCTGTTGTCCTCTTGCAACTCCCTGTGTATATTCGTTTTAAAATCCGCACCCGCGGATTATCCCTCATGAAAATCATGTTTTCGGCAGACATGAAAGCGATCGACCTCATTGCTTTGATTCACTCCGGACGTTTCGTTCCGTCGGGAAACTCCTCATGGTGGGCTGTCGCTCAAGGTACTGCCAGGCAAAAGGATCCCGTGGCCATCTGTTGACTGATTACCTTGCCTGGCCCGAGCAGAGCGGGGATGCTGGTTGTATGTTAAACATTTATCATGTGCAGGCATATGGAGAATCAAAACCAGAGTAAGACCGGTTCATCCGGCGGAGGGGGCAGCGTATATGACGGGCCGGTTTTCCAGATCAATGAGCTTTTATTGCGGCTTCAGAATGACGAGGAGATCATCAGGATCATCATTGCTCAGTTTATGCTCGATACTCCAGTGCAGATACGCGAACTGCAGGAGGCTGTAACGAGTGGCCAGACCGATCGGATTCGTCATATATCCCATACCATCAAGGGATCCGCAGCGACGGTGGCGGCTGAAGAATTAAGGGCGCTGTCTTCCGCGATCGAGCAGTCGGCCAAAAACGGTACTGTCGAACAGACTCGGAGCGAGCTTCGGGAACTGCCGGCCGCATTCATCCGTTATGCCGATGAGGTTTCGACAAGCGGTTGGTATCGTGAGAGTCCGGAGTAACACTTTTGGAGGTTACCGAGTGAACACTGGTTTTGTTGGTCTTGGAAAAATGGGCTTCAATATGGCGGACCATCTCCTGGAGGTCGGCCGTGAAGTTGCTGTTTACGATATTTCGTCGGAGGCGGTTGATGCACTGACCCGAAAGGGAGCCGTGCCTGCGGATTCTCCCGATCATCTTGCGGCTATTCTGCAGCGTCCGAGGGTCGTCTGGATTATGGTTCCGGCAGGAAAGCCGGTAGATGACGTCCTGCAGACTCTCGTGCCCTCTCTCGAACCGGGCGACGCAGTCGTTGACGGCGGCAACTCCCGTTTCAGCGATTCGCAGATGAGAGCCATCCGGCTGCGCGAAAAAGGGATCTATTATCTCGATGCGGGCACGAGTGGCGGTATCGAAGGCGCCAGGCACGGCGCCTGCATCATGGTTGGCGGAGATCCTGAAGGTTTTGCCGTTATCGAGCCGCTGCTTCGGGATATGTGCGTTCCCGGAGGTTACGGTCATATGGGGCCTTCCGGATCCGGCCATTACGTGAAAATGGTTCACAATGGTATCGAGTACGGTATGATGCAGGCGATCGGCGAGGGGTTCGATCTTCTGGAAACAAGCGAATTCTCGCTCGATCATGAACAGATAGCCTCGGTATGGGCACATGGTTCCGTTATCAGGGGCTGGCTTATGGAACTTGCCGCTCAGGCATTCAGAAAAGACGGCAAGCTCGGCTATCTTGCCGGCAGGATAGCTGATTCAGGCGAGGGCCGCTGGACGGTGGAAACTGCTCTCGAACAGCAGGTCGCCATACCGGTTATCGGTGCGTCGCTTTTCAGGCGCTACCGCTCACGGAGCGACGATAATTTTTCAGACAAGGTCGTTGCGGCTCTTCGTCATGAGTTCGGCGGCCATGGCTTTACTCCTGAATCATGAAAGGTCGGGAGCATGTGCAGGATGAGCCTCTGAATTTCACCATGGTGCTTTTCGGAGCCAACGGAGACCTGGCCGCACGCAAGCTCTATCCTTCGCTCTACCAGCTTGTGCTTTGGGGGAATCTGCCCGGCACCTACAGGATTATCGGCGTTGGACGACGCGATCTGACCCATGAGGAGTTCCGCCGTCAGGTTCGGGACAAGATCATCATGTTTTCTTCGGGAACCATCGATGACATGGAACACCTGGAATATTTCTGCAGCAGATTTTTTCATGTTCGACTCGATATCGAGAGGATTGAGGATTACTACAGCCTGCAGAAGGAGATCATGCATGTTTCGGGAGAGCCCGGTCTCTGCAGTCATCTGCTTTTTTATCTTTCCACGCCGCCATCTCTCGCTTCCGTCATTGTCCGTAATCTCCGTGAGGCCGGGCTCGGCGGAAAGAACATGGAGTGCAGCGGATGGCGCAGGATTGTCGTCGAGAAGCCTTACGGGACTAACCTGCGTTCTGCAAAGGAACTGAATGCGGAGATCGGTTCGGTATTCAGCGAGGAACAGATTTTCCGCATCGACCACTACCTCGGCAAGGAGACCGTCCAGAACATTCTTGTATTCAGGTTTTCGAACGGTATTTTCGAGCCTCTCTGGAACCGGCATCATATTGCGCGTGTCGACATTACCATAGCCGAGAATTTCGGTATCCGGGACAGGGGAGCCTTCTACGACCAGACCGGTTTGCTCAGGGATATCGTACAGAACCATGGGCTGCAGCTGCTCGCGTCCATCGCAATGGAGCCCCCGGTGGATCTTTCTGCGGACTCGGTTCGCGATGAAAAGGCCAAGGTGCTGCGTTCGATCCGCAGGGTGTCACCCGGGAGCGTTGAACGATCTGTTGTGCTGGGGCAGTATGAAGGGTATCGTGCCGAGCGGCAGGTGGCTGAGGACTCCATGACCGAAACCTTCGCCGCCGTTGATTTTTTCGTGGACAACTGGCGATGGAAAGGGGTGCCTTTTTGTATAAGGGCCGGAAAGAATCTTGCAGAGACCCTTACCGAGATCGTCATAACCTTTGCCTGCCCTCCTCAGAACTTTTTCGGGCCTCCGGAAAGCTGCAGCTATACCGCCAACCAGGTTATTCTTCGCATCCAGCCTGAAGAGACCATCGCTATCAGGTTCGGGGCCAAGCGACCGGGGGAATCGGTCATTACCGATCCGGTTTACATGCGTTTCAATTACCGGGATTCGTTTTCCGATCCCGGTATGACACCCTATCACCGGTTGCTGCTCGATGCGCTTGATGGCAATCAGACCAATTTCATACGACAGGACAGCGTTGAGTATTCATGGGTTGTCATCGATGCGATACGCGAGGCTGTCGCCGGGAAAATGCCTGAAATATATCCGGTGGGATCATGGGGACCGTCGCGGACTTTAGGGTGACGGGAGCGATATGAACCATACCATTCTGCCGCTCAACGGGCGTACCAGCCGGGCCGGCCACGAAACATGCGCCGTTTTCCTGCGTATTGCTTCTGCCATAGCAGCTCTTTTTGTTCCGGACGTGAAAAAACAGATGGTTTTTGCCCTGTTGATGAGCGGAAGCGTCATGGTCAGTCGGGGTATCGGCGGCGTGGCCAGAGCAGGCGTTACGGCCACCACCAGACGCTGCGTTTCTTCGAGAGCGACCCGATCACCGGGAAAGAGCGATGCGGTATGCCCGTCTTCTCCAAGACCAAGCAGAATGAAATCGAAAACCGGAATGATTTCGGACCCCTGGTTTTCTGTACCGCCGAGTATCGTGCGTATCGTGTGTTCATACTTTTTTGCCGCTTCGTGTGGCGGAAGGCCGTCGCATGGCATCCTGAATGCCTTTACGCCTTCCGTAGACGGTTCGTCGAGCATGGTTTCCCTGGCCATTCTGTAGTTGCTGTCCGGATGATCCTGAGTGACGCATCGCTCGTCTCCCCAGAAAAGGAATGTTTGCGTCCAGGGCATGACAATAAGCCCTTCATGAAATGCTTCCGCAGGTTCCGGGGTTGGAATTCCAAACCGATCCGGTAATTCCGGTTCTATTCCCGATGCGAGTTTACGATACAATCCTGCCGGAGTGCGTCCGCCTGAAAGCGAGAGCGTAAAGCGCCCTCGTTCGGCAACGGCTCTCCATGCTTCGCTGACGACAAACGCCGCCGCATGACCGGTAATATCGCTTTCGTTTCCTGTGAAAAAATCATCGTCATGTTTCATGATCTTTTTTCCCGTTCGGGTTTATTGATGCTTGATTCCCGGAGAAAACCTCCTGTCTCCTCTCTCCTCATTTGCCATCCCGCTGAAACTGCGCTATCTTGCAATAACGCGTATTTTTATGTAATCAAACAGCAATATATGCCGCTTCATGACGGTTATGGTGTTCTTGTCGGGTCATTGCACAGCTATTCATGCGATCGGCCCCGGCAGGAGAGGGAGTACTACCATTGCAATCTCAAGGTCAAGGCGGGGCCGGTTTTCTATCGATGTCCTGTGGATCTCGACAGCAAGAACACGTCTGACGGCATACAATGGAGAGTCGTGGAACTTGGCAGGACGTCGCTGAAGGGAATTACCGGACTGAAGGACGGATGGCATGCGTTGCGTTCAAACCCGCATTCCGGGGCGATTGATTATTATCTGACGGATGAGCTGATGCCCACAAAAGAGTGCGTAGAGGCCGATGAGTCGAGGTTCGGCCAGGTGAAGGAAGGATGTATGCCATGGTTTTTTGGAACCGGCGCTGATGCTTTTCGGGATCTGGAACCGCTTCTTAAACATGCCCGCAGAGTCTATGTATTCGGCGAACCGTTCAGGAACGGAAAAGGGGTGCATAATATTCACCAGAATCAGGGAGATCCACCGGAGAGCAGATGGCATGGCGAGAACGGCGTGTGGCAGGATGGATGCGTTGTCTCCGAACGATGGAACCGCACTCTGGCGGCTTTCCTCTGCAAATTCAAAACCCAGCGTTTCGCTGCCGATCAGCCGCGCCTTTCCTGAGAAGCCCGGGAATGAAAATTGCAACTGTTTTATTGATTGCGGGTTATGGATTTTTCTGTTGCTGCATATACAGTCCTTGTGTAACTTGCAGGGCAAATTACTATGCTAACGATCGGTAAAATGGTGTTCTGTTTCGTTTAATCCTCAATAAACAGGAGAAAATAATGGCAGCTTTCGATTACGGAATAAAGGCTGATCCGGCTTTGTTTGAAAAGCCGATGGCCGGCGACTACCAGATAGATGTGCAGGGGTCTATCCGTCAGGGGTGGGAGATGTTCAAACAGCATATAGGGGAATTCGTAGGGTTCACCCTGGTTATTTTTGCGGTATCGGCGCTTTTTTCCAAATTCGGAACGTTCGGCTCGATTCTCGGTACTGCGGTAGCTGCTCCGTTTTCCGCAGGTTTTGCCATTGTGGCCTTCAATCTTCTTGCGGGAAAATCACTGCAATTCGGCGATTTTTTCAAAGGCTTCAACTATTTTCTTCCGCTGTTCCTTGCTGGTCTGGCCACCGGTATTCTTGTCAGCATCGGATTGTTCCTGCTTATCCTGCCCGGTATTTATCTTGCGGTCTGTTATATGTTCGTGATGCATCTTATTATCGATCACCGGATGGAGTTCTGGGATGCCATGGAAACCAGCCGCAAGATCGTAACGAAAAACTGGTTTGCTGTTTTCGGTTTTGCGTTCGCTCTTTTTGCAGTTAATCTGCTCGGCATGCTGGCTCTTGTGGTCGGCCTGCTGGTAACCATACCGGTTACCTCCTGTGCGGCTGCCATCGCTTACAGGGATATTGCCGGATTGCACGCTTCGGAGTGGTAGGGTAGTTGAGAGGTTTTGCGAAGGTTGCGCCGGGAAGGAATGTTAATAGTGCAGTGAGCCGGAAATGATAAGCATGTTGACAATGGGGGTAATCATGAAGTCGTTCAGACTGTTGTTTTTTGCGATTTGCTGTTATGCGCTATCGGCAGGGAGTTCATATGCGGCACAGCCTGAAGAGAACCAGCTCGTCGTATCGGCGACGGGCAGGGTTTCGGTCAGGCCCGATACGGCGGAGTTCGGCGTAATGGTGAAGACGGTTGCTAAAAATGCCGATCAGGCGGCGGTTCGTACTGCCGAAAAATACCGTACTGTGCAGCAGGCGTTTCGTGCCGCGGGTATTCCGGCGGAGGATGCTCCAACTGCGAGTTATACCGTCACTCCTCAGTGGGAATGGGTGCAATCGGAAAGCAGAAGCGTTCTGAAAGGGTACGTTGCCCGGCATCTTGTCATGGTAAAAGTGCGTAATCTCGCGCTTGCCGGCAAGGCGGTCGATGCTGCGGTGCAGGCTGGCGCCGATGAGGTGCATCAGATCACCTTCTCGTCGAGCCGGTATGACGAGCTGCGGCGACAGGCGCTTGCTGCAGCTGTGTCGAATGCCCGGAGTGATGCCGAAACAATGGCGAAAGCCGCCGGCGGGCGTCTTGGAGGAGTTATCGAGCTGACGGTCGGTCAGCCGCACTACAGGCCTGTACCTTCAATGGATATGATGTCATTGAAAGCAGCGGCTCCCGAGGCGGCTCCTCCTACGGAGATAGCTCCAGCAGAGCAGGATATAGAGGTTACAGTCAGCTCGCGGTGGCGATTTCTTCGGGAGGCTGCAAAATAACCGTTGGCTGTCATGCCCTTTTTTCTCTTTTAAAAGGAGCAGATGGTGAAAAAGCGGATTCTCGATCGCTATGAAACGATGCAGGATGGCAACGTCATAATCGATGTTGCAGCCCGTCGTATTGAGGAGCTCTACGACAACTTCGACAAACGTGCTCCCTATCATCGCAAGGACTTCGACGACGATCTTGTGGAGTATCTTACGGGGTGCGTGCGTGAAATCGGGCAACCTGCGTTTGTTGTACGTTTCACGATCGAACAGGGTCTTTCGAAGGAGCTTATGGAGATGGTGCGTTCCGGCATGCACTCTTTTTTCATGTACAGGATGGAAGTCGAGTATGCCGCATTGAAAAAAATGATCCGCACTTCATCACTGCTGCTCCTCTCAGGTGTTTTGATTCTTGCCCTATCCCTTTGGGTGAGCCGTTTTTTTTTATTGAACGGAGATGGTTCTTTTTCTGACAGATTTTTTGTTGAAGGTCTTACCATTATTGCCTGGGTCTCCATCTGGGAGGGTTTGGCCACTTTCCTTCTGAACTTTACTCCGCACCTTTACCGGATCCGAATTTTTCGCTGGCTTGCTGCAGCGCACGTGAGTTTCGGTCCACCCGGATATTCCGGTTGAAATGCAGATGATCTTTTCCCCTGTGTTTGTCCTTTAAAAAAAAAGGTCTATCTTAACCAGTTGTTTTATATGTTACCGATTTAAATTAATCGGGCCGGATTCCAGTTTTTTTCCGTATTCCACCCTCTGATGCCTTGCTGGCGATTGACATCGATCGCGTTGTTTTCGGGCTTCTTTTCCGGTTCCGTATCATGTGTTGTTTACATCTCAAGTGCCTATCGTTACTGTAACGGGGGCTAAAACCAGACGAGGTTGCTGATGATTCGTTCGATTGTGATGCTTTTGTTTATTGTTACGCTGCTCCCGGTTCCCGGCCATGCATATCCTTTCCAGCAGCCTTCTCTTCGTAATCAGATTTCCACTCTTTCGCAGTCTCCGGAGATCAGGCATAAAATCGACCCCAAGGTGCTGAATATGGCGCTTGTCGGCTATCATTCGCTCAAAGAGAAGGGCAAGGTCAGTCGCGAGGGTATATTGACTGTGATCGATTTCAACAAGCCATCTATCGACGAACGCATGTTCATTATTGATCTTAAACGCGGCAGATTGCTCTATTCCGGTCTCGTGGCTCATGGCAGCGGCAGCGGCGAGAATTATGCATACAGTTTTTCGAATACCCCGGGTTCTCATAAAAGCAGTCTCGGATTCTTCACCACTGGCGTGACTTATGACGGAAAACACGGTTATTCGCTCAGGCTTCGGGGTATGGAACCCGGCATTAACGATAAAGCCGAATCGAGAAGCATTGTCATACACGGAGCCAACTATGTTTCATACGATTTTATAAGGCAGCACGGCCGTCTTGGCAGAAGTCAGGGTTGTCCTGCACTTTCGTTCGACAGTTCACAGCATGTCATAGACCTTATCAAGGACGGAAGCTGCCTGTTCATCTATCACAGAAATACCGATTATTCATCCTCTTCCAGACTCGCCAATCCTGATTTTGCCGCGGCAGCTCGGGGGTTCGGACGATCGGCATCATAGCAATCCCATGCGTTTTTTAACCGGCGCCGCTTCAAAGGCAATTATTTGTCTGCTGTTTCTCGTACTTGTTCCATTTTCTGCCATCCGGGCTGAGAGCGTAGCGGTCAACCAGGGGAAGGTCGGTACCACGGCCGTAAAGTCCTCCGTTGCAGCTTCCGCAATTTCCGAATTGCTACGTTGCCATTTCGAGGATCCTGCCCTAAGCGCGGGGTCCGGCACAGCCGCTTCAAAGTCCTTCAAGAGCCAACTTGGGCGTTTTTACGCCGTTCGGCAATACATACCGGTATGGACCGACCAGCGCATGATAGTCGAACTGCTGCAGGCTGTTGAGGATGCCCGCGATGATGGCCTCAATCCTGATGATTATCATATCGGAAGATTGCGCCGACTTTACGGGAACCCTTCCCGGACGCCCGCAGAGCAGGTTGGGGACGATCTGCTTCTGACCGATGCCTTTCTTACCCTGGCCTATCATCTTCGATTCGGAAAGGTCGATCCGGAAAGCATGGATCCTGACTGGAATCTCGATGTATCGGTACGTCGCAAAGCTATTGAATACAGGTTGCAGCAGGCGATAACTGCAGGACGCATCAGAGAGGCGCTCGACGAACTTCGCCCCCGGCATCCGGAATATACGCAGTTGAAAAAAGGCCTTGCCCTGTATCGCTCAATCGCGAAGGCAGGAGGCTGGCAGCGCATTCCCGAGGGAGCGTCGTTCAGGGAGGGAACAACTGACAGCCGCGTTCCTCTCCTGCGCAAGCGACTTCGGGCATCCGGCGACCTCTCGTCCGCTCTCGTCGATACATCGAACGTGTACAGCGCGGCGATGGTCGGTGCCGTCAAGCGTTTTCAGAAGCGCAACGGGCTTGAGGTTGACGGAATCGCCGGTCCTGCGACGGTACATGAACTGAATATTCCTGCCGCAGATCGTGTCGATCAGATCCGGCTCAATCTTGAGCGATACCGCTGGTTTATAGGCGATATCGCGTCGACCCATGTGCTGGTAAACATTCCGGCATTCACGCTGCAGTACGTCGAAAACGGACGTATTCGCTGGGCTACAAGGGTGATTGTCGGACAGCCCTACAGGAAGACCCCCGTATTCAAGGCCGATATGCAGTACATCGTCTTTAATCCGCAGTGGGTCATTCCTCCAACCATTCTTGCCAAGGATGCTCTTCCTGCCATTCGCAGGAACCGCTCATATCTCGACAAAAAACGGCTGCAGGTAATCGATTCGAACGGAAGGGCAGTCAATCCCGCATCCATCAACTGGTCGCAGTATACCGGCTCGAATTTTCCCTACCGTCTTCAGCAGTCGGCAGGAGATCATGGTGCGCTTGGCAGAATCAAGTTCATGATGCCTAACAAACATATCATTTACCTGCACGATACGCCGACGAAGGATCTTTTCGAAAAAAGCAGCCGTACGTTCAGTTCCGGGTGTATCAGGGTCGAAAACCCGCTCGAACTCGCCGAGTTTGTGCTGCAGGACAGCGCGAAGTGGAGTCGATCGGCTATCGAGTCGGCCATTGCTTCAGGAAAAACCAGCACGGTCTGGCTGCCGCGCAGGATTCCGGTATTTCTTCTCTATCTTACAGCGGTCGCCGAGGGGGATTCCGTGCTGTTCCGCCAGGATGTCTACAGTCGCGACAGCAGACTTCTCAATGCACTCGATAAGCCGGTACCTGAATATAAAATAGAAAGTTGCAGACTCTGAGCCATGGCATTTGCTGTTGACATAGCGCTCACGCGCGATATGACTGTTCCGGAAAGTCCGGATAGGGTGTTTTCGCTTCTGGCCGATGTCCCCCGATCAGCATCGCACTTTCCGAACGTTGACCGTCTGGTGGATCTTGGCGGGAATGCGTTTCGCTGGGAAATGCAGAAAATCGGCATCGCGGGATATACCCTTCAGCAGACGGTCTATGCCTGCCGGTACCGTGCTGACGAGGCTGCAGGCGTGGTCTCCTGGATTCCGGTAGACGGAGTCGGCAATGCCGCTGTCGATGGAGAGTGGATTGTTCAGTCCGATGGTGCGGGAACGGCGGTTACCCTGAAGACCAGAGGAGTTCTTTCCGTTGACTTTCCCTCTTTTCTGCAGTTTATGCTTTCTCCGCTTATTGTAATGGAATTTACCGGAATGGTCGACCGCTATATTGAAAACCTCAGGACAACTTTCTCTGCCGGATAGTATTCTGCCGCGCAGGATCATTTCCGGAGGCCAGACCGGAGTTGATCGGGCGGCTCTCGATGCGGCTCTTGCGGCAGGTCTGCCTCATGGCGGCTGGTGCCCGAAAAACAGGCGGGCTGAGGATGGCCCGCTCCCGATGCGTTACCGTCTCAGGGAAACAGCCGCTGCGGCATACCATGTAAGAACTTCAAAAAATGTGTGCGATTCGGACGGAACGCTCTTGATTCTGCGCAATCGCCTGCAGGGAGGAACGCTCTATACCGTCCGGTGTGCAGAAAAAGCCGGCAAGCCCTTTTTGATGGTCCGCCTGCCTGAAGCTTTGCCGGTCGATGCGGCTGTTGGCTGGATGCGCGACCATGCCATTACCGTTCTGAATGTTGCCGGTCCGAGGGAGAGTTCGGAACCCGGCATTTACGAAGAATCCTTTCGCTGGATCAGCGATCTCTTCAGCAGGTTCTGATCCCTCAGCTCTTTTCTACGCCCGAAATTTACAGAAACGTAACTCGCCGCTTCTTTTTTTAACCCCTTTTAAATCCTAACATTCTGCCGGTCGTGCAATGGTATTTCCGGTGGTTGCTCAACAAAGAAAAGGGGTTTTCCATGAAGAAAAAAATGCAAAAGGTTTTCGCCTTCTGTTTTCTGGCGCTTATCGGCGGTACTGTTAACGCAACGGCTCAGGCCGCGGAGCCGAAAACCGGTGTTGTATCGCGTCATGTGCTTACCGGCAGGGTGCTCGATCAGTTGGACGGTATGCCGCTTCCTGGGGTCAGCGTATCGATAAAAGGAACAATGCAGGGCGCGGTCACCGATCAGGCGGGTTATTTCAGGATCGACAATATTGCAGGCGGTTCGGCCGTCATAGCGGTCTCCTGCCTTGGCTATGTTTCTGCGGAGTATCCGGTTTCTTTTCTTTCGGGCAAACCTTCGACGCTTGCTGTAGGCCTGAAACCCGGAGTGCTGATTGGCCGGGAGGTTGTTGTCATCGGCGAGCAGCTCAAGGGTCAGGCAAAGGCGCTTAACCAGCAGAAAAACAATGATAATATTTCAAATATTATTGCTGCCGACCAGATCGGAAAGTTTCCCGATTCCAATACAGGCGATGCCCTGAAAAGAATTCCGGGCATAAGCGTTTTCGGCGACCAGGGCGAAGCCCGGTTCGCTCATATCCGCGGTACCGAACCCCGATTCAATTCGGTGATGATCAACGGCGAAAGAATTCCTTCGGCTGAAGCCGAAGGCCGAAGCGTACAGCTCGATCTGGTGCCTGCCGATATGATTCAGACAATCGAAGTCAATAAAACATTAACGCCGGACATGGATGCCGATGCAATCGGCGGTTCGATCAATCTTGTCACCAAGGTTCCCGCAGCAAAACGCATTTCAGTTCTTGCCGCAGGCGGCGCCAACCTGATCGAGGAAACCGGCGGAGGCCGCTACCAGTTTGCCGGCACCTACGGCGACCGTTTTCTCGACGGAAAGCTCGGCGTCGTGGTGAGCGCCTCGTATTACGACAACTCCTTCGGTTCGGACGATATCGAAGCGGTCTGGGACAGGGACGACGACGACAGGCCGGTTCTCGACGAATTCGAAATCCGTACCTACGAGATTCAGCGTATACGCAGGAGCCTCTCTGCCGGACTCGACTACCGCTTCAACGAAAACCATCTCCTGAAATTTACCGGCATCTGGAACTGGCGCGAAGACTGGGAGAACCGGTATCGTGCAACCTACAAGGATCTTCTTGAAGACGAAGCGGAAATCGTTTATCAGGACAAGGCGGGAGTCGACAAGAACGCCCGACTCGAAGATCAGAAGATGATGTCGTTCGCTCTGGGCGGCGAACACGAATTCGGTCGCTTCTCACTCGATTGGTAGGCATCATATGCAAAGGCCTCCGAAGAGCGCCCGAACGAGCGATATATCGATGTCGCCGCGAAAAGCGGGGATTTCTCCGTCGATGCGTCGAACCCCCGAAAACCGTTCGTTTCCGTTTCCGATGCTGTTACCGGGGGCATTTCGGCAAATGGAGAGTGGAAGCTCGACGAACTGACGGAAGAGTACCAGTACACCGAGGATATCGATACGAATTTCGCCCTGAATCTCAAGTACAAGGTATCCGATGCCCTGCAGCTGAAATTCGGCGGGCGTATACGGGACAAATCGAAGAAACGCGATAACGAGTTTTTCGAGTATGAACCTGTTGATGATGCCGCATTCATGGATTCCGTCTATGACAATCTTTCCGATCTTGACAAAGATCATTTCCTGCCCGGAGAGATATACCAGCCAGGCAATTTTGTCAGCAGCGAGTTCGTTGGCTCCCTTGATCTCGATTCGGATGAATTTGAAAAAGAAGATGCTCCCGAAGAGCTTGCGGAAAACTTCAGGGCAAAAGAGCAGATCAAGGCGGCTTACGCCATGGCAACCTGGGACGCTACTGATAAGTTTCGCATTATCGGCGGCGTCAGGATGGAGCATACCCGCAACGAGTACGACGCGTTTTTTTACGATGACGAAGATGAATCGCTTACACCGGTTTCCGGGGTGCCGAAGGAGTATACCAGCGTTCTGCCCTATATCCATTTTCTTTACCGTATCGACGATCGTACCAATATCCGGCTGGCTTACACGCATTCGCTGGCAAGGCCGGATTATTTCGATCTTGCCCCGTATCGTCAGCTTATAAGAGACGATGAGGAGATTTATATCGGCAATCCGTCGCTCGAACCGACGCTTTCGAAGAATATCGATGTTATGGTCGAACGGTACCTCGGTAATGTAGGCGTGCTTTCGGCGGGTCTGTTTTACAAGGATATATCCGATTTCATAGTTACCCGCAAAACAGAAGATACGGCAACCGGTTACGATCTCTATCAGCCGGTCAACGGCGGGGACGGATCGCTCACAGGCATCGAACTTGCGGCTCAGTTCCAGATGCCCTTTCTGAAAGGGCTCGGTTTTTACCTGAACTACACCTGGACACAATCGGAGATCGACAATTTCAATATCGATGGACGGGAGAATGACGATCTGCCGCTTCCCGGCAGTCCCGAGCATCTGTTCAACGCTTCGGTCTCCTACGAAACAGGCCCCTTGACCGTGAGGCTTTCGGGTAATTACCATAGTGATTTCATCGATTCCGAAGAGGGCTCGATCGGAGAGGAGAGCTGGGAAGATCGCTACTACGACAGCTCGTTCACCCTTGACTTCAATGGAGCCTATCGTCTCGGCAAGGAGTTGCAGCTGTTTTTTGAAATCAGTAACCTTACCAACCAGCCAATGCGTTTTTATCAGGGAGAGAAGCAGTATGTGGCCCAGGAAGAGTGGTACGACCGGAAATTCCTGGTTGGTCTGAAAGCGGATTTCTGAACGCCGACATTCGATTGATCTCAGGGCGGAACCGTCCCTTTGTTCCGCCCTTTTTATTAATGGTTTTCGATTACTGCTATGACGGGAAAACAACTGAAGGCATGCTTTCTGGCCCTGATCTGCTGCACTGTTTCGGCTTGTTCCGAAAATGAGAGGGAGAAAAAAGAAGGGGTTTTAAGGCCTGTAGTCATAACCGAAAAAGTTTCCCATGATTCTGACGATCCGGCCATATGGATCGATTTCTCCGATCACAGCCGGAGCCTGATTCTCGGAACGGACAAGGATGAGGACGGCGCGATCTGTGTTTTTGATCTTCAGGGGCGAATACTGAAACACAAGTGCATTCATGGCATAAAGCGTCCGAACAATATCGATGTCGAATACGGCTTTCTGCTCGATGGCAAGTCTGTCGATATCGCGGTCTTTACCGAAAGACTTGCCGGCAAGCTGCGTGTGTTCACTCTACCGGATATGAAGGCTGTCGATTCGGGAGGGATTCCGGTCTTTGCCGGAGAAAAGGATGATGCTCCGATGGGGGTGGCATTGTACAAACGTCAGCAGGATGGAGCGATCTATGCCGTGGTTAGTCGAAAAAACGGGCCTGTCAATGGGGGTTATCTCTGGCAGTATCGGCTTGAAGATAATGGAAGAGGGGGAGTACGGGCCACCCTGGTCAGGAAATTCGGTAACTGGAGCGGAAAAAAGGAGATCGAGGCAGTTGCCGTTGACGATAGTACCGGTTACGTCTATTATTCTGATGAGGGTTATGGCGTAAGGGTATATCATGCTGATCCGCGAAGTAACGATGCCGAGAGGGAGCTTGACCTGTTTGCAGAGACGGGTTTCGCTGCAGACCATGAAGGTATTGCCGTTTTTTCCGGAAACGACGGCAAACGGATTGTTGCGGTTTCCGATCAGGGGGCAGGAAAACTGCAATTTTTCAGCGGGGCCGGAAGTGACGGGGACACCAGGGTGTTGCACCGTTTCGTTCATAACGTAACGATAAGCGCAAGAAATACCGACGGAATCGATGCTTCATCTGTCATCCGGACGGCGGATTTTCCCGACGGACTGTTTGTTGCCATGTCTGACGACAGTACGTTTCACTATTATTCGATCAGGGACCTGGGATTATAGACATTTATCCTTCAGTCGTCAACCTCCTCCCAGCCGGTTATCATGGCCTTGATGTTTGATGTCAGTGTATGGCCTGTGGTTGTCATGTAGACGTGCATGATCACGAAACCTATCAGCATATAGGCAAGAAGGGTATGGATAAGGGCTATGGGCTCGAGCCAGCCCGGATTCATGCCGAGCGCCACCAGTTCATTAAAATAGTAATAGGCAAACCCGAAAATGATCTGCAGCGGCAAACCGACAAGCGTGAGCATCAGATAGGTTATTCTCTGCAAAGGGTTGAGTCGTGATATCTCGTTTTTTTTGAAAGGGTGCGGTTCGTTCATGAAAATTCCAACCATGTAGTAGCGAACCTGCATCATGATCTTTTCGAGCAGGTTTCCTTCGGTCAGGTACTGTCGGAAATCGCCGGTTGTGATATACCAGAAAAAAGCCAGCAGGATGAATCCCATCAACCCCCATGCGAAGAAATTATGGATATTGAAGGCGGTCTCGTAACCCATGAGTTTGAAGAGTCCGTGCACTTCGAGTCCGGTGAAGAGCAGCGCGAAGATGATGATGGCCTGCATCCAGTGCCAGAAGCGCTGAAATCTGGCATAAAGGTAGACTTTTCTCATGCTGCACCTCCGCTGAGGGATTTTTTGTTGGCAAGATATCTCATGATCGCATGGGCCATAACCCCGAAAAGCGAACCAACTATGACCAGAAGGCCGGTGATTTCTACGATCGGGTTTGTATCCCTGCCGGGAAGGTAGAAGCCGCTGAGGTTCTTGAGTCTGCCGTCGCGGGCATGGCACTCAACGCAGCCGAGGGCATCCTCTTTGGGAGAAACCATATGGGAAATCGGCCAGTACATTTCGGTTTCCACGAATCCGTATTTTCCGCTGTACTCCATTCCGGCATATTCCATGCCTTTCTGTATGGCAATTCCCCAGTTGAAGTCCGACCAGTAGGCCCCTGAACCTTTCGGGCCGAAAAGTTTCGGCTTGACGAACCGTTTGTGTACCGGATCGTAGGGTTGCAGACCGCGGTGCACCTTGAAGGGCCATATTCTTGACAAGGTATCTCCGGAATACCCGTCCGGGTGATTGATGGCTACAACGCTTTTGTCGTCGATTTTCGTGAGGAATGTGATGTAGTTCATCTCCCCGTTGAACCAGCGGTATTCCGGTTCGATGTTTTCAGCCCATCTGAACTCGCCTTTTTTAGTGACGTAAACAGGATTTCCCGAAACGTCCCTGCGTGTTATTTCCTTGCCGCTTCTGTCGAACTTTCCGGCTTTCGACCAGTCCCACCACATCTTTGTCGGTCTTTCCTTTGCGATGGCCGGTATATGGCAGGTCTGGCAGGCAACCTTGTCGATATGGTCATCGAGCTTTTTGTTCTGTTTGTGCGGTTTCAGTCCGTGGCAGGAGCTGCATGTGGTCGGGTAGTCGTCAGGAAGAGGATAGTCGAATCCATGCACGTCACGGGCCTGAGGTTCGTAGCGGCTTCCGGGAACCTGATGCCCTTCGGTTTTGTGGCAGTCGGTGCAGGTCATGTTCAGCTCGTTCTTGCCGACGGCCATGTGCACGTCGAGCGATTTACCGGGTTTGAGCAGCGAGTTGTCAAGGTCTCCGTGCTTGACGGCATCGGCGCCGCCGCCCTCGAAATGGCAGATGCCGCAATTATGCCGGTCGGGATGTCCGACATGCTGAGCCACGAAGGAGAGATCGACTTTCGGAAAGGTTTTTTTCTCGAATACCGTAACCTCATAGGCGGGATGACCGGCTCCTGCGGGCAGCTTTTTGTAGGTTCCTGTCATATCATGGCACACGAGGCAGTCTACGTTGAGTTCGCTTTTAAAATCGAAGCTTTTATCCTTCCAGTTATAGCCTATATGGCAAGAGGTACATCTCGGCTCGTTGCCTTCGACTGAAATGCAGAAGTTGTTGACCACATGTTTTTTTCCGAGCCGCTTGCCGTCTTTCATCGGCACGTCCCAGGTCCAGTGCTTGGTGCGATGCAACTGTTTCGAGGCTTCGGTATGGCAGGTAAGGCAGGCTTTCGTGACCTCCGGACCGTTTTTGAACTCCTGCTGCAGGACCTTGAACTTTGTGTGGTCCGCAGTTGAAATCATGAGAGAATCCATCTGGAGGTGGAAGGTTTTTGCCGGAAGCGTCTGCGGAAATGCATAAATGGCGGCAAGAAGAAGACAGATCCCGGAGAACAGCAGTTTTTTCATGGCACCAGGAGTCAGGTTTCAGAGAGGATAGACCGAACCTACTCCTGTAATGTACAATTAACTTTATGAAATATCGACACTTAACGATTGTTATGCCGCTGTTTTCCGATTATTGCCTGTAGGGTTATTCCGGTTTCATCGCATCAATTTTTGCCAGCAGGTCCCGGGTGGACTGGTAAAAAAGGGGCAGGAGGTCGTTGAACGCAAGACGTACCATGCCTTGTTCATCGATGAGAACGTATGCCCGTTTCGACATGCCGAGGAAGTCCATTGCGTCGTAGAGACGGCTTACCTGTTTGTCATGGTCGCTGAGCAGGGTAAAAGGAAGGCTGTTCTTTTCGCCGAACTGCTGGTGCGAATCGATGGTGTCGGTACTGACGGCAAGTATGGTGATATCCCGTTTGGTGAACTCTGTATAGTTGTCGCGGTAGCTGCAGAGCTGCGTTGTGCAGACCGGTGTGTCGTCGCCGGGGTAGAAGACAAGCAGAACTTTTTTGCCTGTATAGTCCGACAGTGAGATCATGTTTCCTTCCGAATCGGGAAGGGTGAAATCCGGGGCCTTGGTGTTTTCGGCGATCATCGGTGTTTTATTTGAGTTGAACCGAGTGTTTCAGTTGAAACAGCATCGAGGGCTTCGTGGTTTCAGCGGCTCGGAAAAAGCGTGGTGGAGCTTGTAGATGATAATGTATGCCTTTCTTCTCTTATTTATGAAGCACTTTGATATAAATAATGACGTTAATTATGAGTTTTTATTTGGAATTATTTTTGAAATTTATTTAAATGTTTTGGTGTGCTTTACTTGATAATTTCTGCTTAAAAAGTAAAGTAGAAAAAATATGATATTGTATTTGTTTTTTTTTTGTAAAAAGAAGGTAAATAAAAAATAAATAAATGAATAAGATCACTATTGGCCGGGATACAGGGTGTGATATTGTGATTCAGGACCCTGAAAAAATTGTCAGTAGAACCCATGCGGAATTGGAGCTTCATGGCGAAGGATATTACTATCATGACTTGAGTGCGAATGGGAGTGTTGTAAATGGAAGAATGATAAAAGGAGAAAAAGTTTTTGTGACTGCCGGTTCTTCCGTGAAGCTTGCAGGAAAAATATCTTTGCCGTGGGATAAAGTCACTGCGATGATGACTCCTGCAATCATGGATAATAGAACAAATTACAAAACTGATGTCGAAAGTTATTCATCGTCTGCCTATTATAAAAACAAAGGAATAATTGAATGGTATTTGGACGTTTTCAGGAAATATGCTGTTTTTTCGGGTCGTTCGAGAAGAAAAGAGTACTGGTCTTTCATGTTGATTAATACGATTATAGCGTTAGTCTATATCGGGATGATATTTTTCGGTGCATATATTTCATCGGGCGATGAATCTGTTTTTAATGGTATACAGATGATAGCTAATGTGTTATACTACGGATATGGTATCGCATCATTGGTTCCTGGTTTGGCGGTAACTATAAGAAGGCTTCATGATATCGGCAAGAGTGGTTGGTGGTATCTTATCGTGTTGATACCTTTTGTTGGAACCTGAGTTGATCGATTCGAAATAAAAAAAGCCCTCACCTATGGGCATAAAGTGTTATCTTGTAATGGGTAACGTTGCAATTACCAGTACAGAACACCAAACCAAATAGGTAGAGAGCTTCATGA
>Ga0194126_10003327_pt1 | contig 25602 bp, 24 predicted proteins | sample TA2KigC150mmetaG_FD_148641 | JGI IMG/M metagenome (GOLD analysis project Ga0194126, IMG submission 148641) | Freshwater microbial communities from Lake Tanganyika, Tanzania - TA2015035 Kigoma Deep Cast 150m | ecosystem: Environmental > Aquatic > Freshwater > Lake | place: Tanzania: Lake... | reverse complement strand
AGGAAAAGCTATTCAGTCGATAGTGGAGTCTTACCACAGTGACTTCTCAGAGACGCGCAGATGCGTTTATAGAGTAATTACAGGTGTTTTTGAATCACATCAAGGATTGCGGCTGCCCTTCCCAAGCTACTAACGTGGGTTCGATTCCCATCGCCCGCTCCACTCTTTTCGTTGTGTCCGGTCATAAAAGTCGGTAAGTGCGGCTTTGTCGCGAGCGCTTGAACACCACAAAAGAAGAAGCCGACGAGCAACACGCCCGCCGGCTTCTATTACCGAAGTGATCGGAACTAAGCCGCTACAAATCTTCCATAGATATTTCTCGCCATGATACAGAGCGCGGCTCCCACGGCAACCGCACCGATATTGGTGACGATTGCAGCCAGATAACTTCCTGCCTCAGGAACAGCGTTGAACGCCCCAGCCATTACTGGTAGTGCAATTGCACTCACGATAACTCTGACATGTGTATCCGCCGCATAGCCCCATCCTGCGACGAGACCCAACACGAGCAGAATCACTGCAGCATACGGAATGGCGACAAACGCACCGACGATGGCGACTACGAGTCCTAAGGCTCCGCCGATACGGTCAACTGTCCACTTTTGTGTCGACTTTTCTCCTTCAGTCATAAACGCTCCCCTTTTCTATGACGGTCAGTACGCCCATATGGACGATGCGCCTGCGTACTCAAGAAAATCAAGCGAATTTGTTGCTGAAGCGGTAGTGATGTCAGTATATTTATGGTGACTCGCCGCAACAAAGATAAAAAAAGATTGTTTTTCCTCGCGGGAAACGTGATGGCTTTTTACAACAGTAAAAGCAATAAGGGCTACTGACGTACCCAGCTAACCGCCCGATATTCATGGTGGATCCCCGCCATCTAGGTAGTAGTGGTACCCCGGCCCAGCAACCGCCGCGGGGTCGGGCTGTGGCTGCATGATGGATCGTGCGTGCGATTGCGCCCCGAGGCGCCCAACCATGTCTGGAGCCATGACTTTGTTCAGGGGCATACCTACTGTCCCTTGGGAAGGCGCTGGCGCAAGTTCCGTGTGCTGGTCCTCATCGAGGAATACCCCCGGGGGAGCGCCTGGCGCTGTATGTGGCCCGGCATATCAAGGCACTGGAGGTGATTGACGTGCTTTCGGACGTGATGCTCAAGCGGGGTATCCCGCGCTTCATTCGCAGCGACAACGGGCCTGAGTTCGTGGCCAAGAGCTGGCGCAACTGGCGGCAAAGCATCGGCACCCGGACTGCGTATATCGAGCCCGGCAGCCCTTGGCAGAACGGTTACTGTGAGAGCTTCAACGGGAAATTCAGAGATCAATTCCTGAACGGCGAATTGTTCTACAGCCTGAACGAGGCAAGGATTCTGATCGAGCAGTGGCGAATTCATTACAACACCGCTCGGCCACATCGATCGATTGGGAGACGACCACCTGTGACCTGCATCTTGGACTATTGATTCAACAACACATCATGCGTTGCATCAGAGCCTATTTCCACCAATCCCAACACCTCAGGAGGTGAGCCAACGATTGAACCTGCATTAGCTCTACCGCTAGACTTAAAACTCTCCCTGCAACTGGATCAGGATTCAACGCAGGTCACTAGATTACGCCACGCCGATCATCGGCACTCCTGTTTTGACTCGCCTTGAACTTTGCTTCGACGGTCTCAGGCTGAAATGAAAGCGCGCCGATTCCTGTCGACATCTTATTCGATATAGCCAGACGGGGCGTCGTTGATGGACCATGGCACTGCATGCGCCGATTCCATTTTTTGTGTCAGCCGATCGACTGTGAGTCTCTTGTCGCCTTCATCATGGGAGTAGCGCAACCCGCCTCTGAGATGGACGCCTGCGTAGTTCCAGGTGGGAACGACTTCGTGGGTGATGGGCTTACTTGGATAGAACGACGGAGACATATAGGCCAAAGCGCCAGTGAAGACGAACACCACCGATGGATTTCGATCGATTAACTTCCAGATCGTGTTGGCTTTAGCCACATGCGCCACGAGTTGTCCGCCAGAGATCAGACCGGAAACTCTTATGAGCGGTATGTGATCGACGTAGGGCTGACCATCAGCCACCAAAACGACTGTGGCTAACGGGTGTTGATCGACGAAGCGCTCGATTTTGCCGATGTCGGTTTCTGCAAATACGGAGGGGACGTACATGGTCTCGAAAAACACCGCGAAACGTGACGGAGGATGCGACGGCCGATAATACCCCCGGTATACTTGAAGTCAGGAGATTCCCCCTCATGAAGACGCTTGGTCGAATCGTGCTTACGGGCCTGCTGACGATTTTGCCGATCAGCCTGACGCTCTATTTCGTCTATTGGTTGGGGGTTACCGCTGAGTCCCTGCTCTCGGGTCCGATCAAGTGGCTATTGCCTCAAGCCTTTTATCGCCCCGGCATGGGGCTCGTGGCGGGATTCATTCTTCTCATCGTCGTCGGCTTACTGGTTAATGCGTACGTCGTTCGCCGAATTTTCGAACTGGGCGAAAACCTGCTGCTGCGGGTGCCCGTCGTCAAGACCGTCTTTGCTGCACTCCGCGATCTCACCAAGCTCGTTCGGGTCGGTAAAGGCGGTGGCGACCTTAAGCGAGTGGTTTTGGTGGATTTCGGGCCGGGCAGAGTAATTGGGTTCGTTACTCAAGAGAACGCAAGCTTACCCGGCATCGGGACGGACAGCTCTCTCGTCGCGGTTTACCTACCGATGAGTTATCAGATTGGTGGTTACACACTCTACTTGCCTCGAGATCGTATCCAGCCGACGGATCTTTCAGTCGAGGCGGCCATGCGTATCGTGCTGACGGGTGGACTACAGAGGTAGATAGCCCATGACTAAAGTTGATTATTTAGTCCGCGGACAAGTCGCGATCATTTCATTTCAGTCCCCACCGGTGAACAGTCTTGGATTCCCTTTACGTCGTGATCTTCTGGCGGCGCTGGAGCGTGCCGTAGCCGACGACTCGATTGATGGCGTCGTTTTGGTCGGATCGAATTCGACGTTCAGTGCCGGCGCGGATATTCGCGAATTCGGCCGTGCAGATATGCGTCGCGGACCGTCGCTTTGGACTCTCAATGCCTTCCTCGAGAATATGAAGAAGCCTGTGGTTGCCGCGATCGAGGGCATGGCCCTAGGTGGTGGGCTTGAGTTGGCCATGAGCTGTCATCACCGCGCGGCACTGACTACTGCAAGAATTGGTCTTCCCGAAGTAAAACTCGGCCTTCTCCCCGGAGCAGGGGGAACTCAGCGCCTCCCGCGGCTTATCGGCGTCGAAGGTGCGCTCAACGTCATGTTGTCCGGTGAGCCTCTGCCGGCTCCACTCTTTGCCAAATCGCCCCTGTTCGATCAGGTCGTTGAATCTGGAGTTGTCGATGCCGCCGTCGCGGTTGCTGAAGCTTCGGCTACCGCACTGAAGTCAGGTAAGGCGCTCCCCCGCGCCCGAGACATGAAGATTCGGGAAGCCGATGTTCAGGCGCTTTGTCAGTTCGCTCGAAATACGGCGAAAGTTGCATTTAAAGAATACCCGGCACCACTTTCTATTATCGATGCCGTGCAGTTCAGCGCAGAAAATTCCTTCGATGTCGGGCTGGCAGAGGAGGGCCGTCTTTTCAAACAACTGATGGATGGATCCGTATCGGCGTCTTTGCGCCACGTTTTTTTCGCGGAGCGCACCGCCTCTCGTATCGATGACATTGCCCCCGACACTAAGCCCCGTGAGGTCAAAAGCGTGGCCATAATCGGCGCAGGTACTATGGGGACCGGCATCGCTATCAATTTCTTGAACGCGGATATTCCCGTCCGTCTGCTTGAGCTCAATGCAGAAGCGCTCGATCGTGGTGTCGCTCGTATACGAGAGATATACGACGGACAGTTGAAAAAGGGCAAGCTCGACGCTGCAAAGTTGGAGTCCCGCATGGAGCTTCTGACGCCGGTGCTTGACTATCCCGCTATTAAGGACGTCGATCTTGTCATCGAGGCAGTCTTCGAGGAGATGGGTATCAAAGAAAAAGTGTTCCGCGTACTCGATAAGACTGTGCGTCAAGGAGCCATTCTTGCTACCAATACCTCGACGCTTGATGTGAATCAGATCGCAGGCTTTACGGAGCGGCCGCAGGATGTGCTCGGGCTTCATTTTTTTAGCCCTGCGAATATCATGCGTCTGCTTGAGGTGGTTCGAGGTAAAAAGACTTCACACAATGTTTTAGCCACCGCGATGTCTCTGTCGAAGAAAATTAAGAAGACTGCGGTAGTGTCTGGAGTCTGCGATGGATTCATCGGCAACCGCATGATCCACAGTTACTCTGCGCAAGCGATACAGATGATCAACGAAGGCGCGAGCCCCGAGCAAGTAGATCGTGCTATCGAGAAGTTCGGATTTGCCATGGGGCCTTTCCGGATGGGAGATCTAGCAGGTAACGATATCGGTTGGCATATCCGCAAGCGTCAGTACGCAGAAGGTTCCCTCAAAGCCAAACAAGTGATCGCCGACGAGCTGTGCGAGATGGGCCGGTTCGGGCAAAAGACGGGCGCCGGGTGGTATGACTATAAGAAGGGCGACCGAACGGCGTACCCCTCTGTGGTGGTTACCTCGATTATAGAAAAGGCCCGGACGGCGGCAGGGGCTTCGCTACGCAAACTCGATGATCGCGAAATCGTGGATCGCCTTCTCTATGCGCTAGTCAATGAGGGCGCGCGCGTCCTAGAAGAGAAGATCGCGCAGCGCGCCTCGGACATCGATATCGTTTATCTGATGGGATATGGCTTTCCGGTCTGGCGCGGCGGCCCGATGCATTACGCCGACTCCCAAACACTCTATGAAGTGTCGCGAAGAATGCGGAGTTTCGCGAAACAGCCCGGCGGTGATGCCGAGTTCTGGAGACCTGCTGCCCTTATCGAGCGTCTGACGTTAGAAAACCGATCTTTCACCGGAGGTACCGCATGAGCCGTGCGGTCAAAGGCCGGCAGGCCGTTATTGTTTCCACTGCACGCACACCGCTTGCCAAAAGTTGGAAGGGCGCTCTCAACATGACTCATGGCGCCACTATGGGTGCACATGTCATAAAGGCAGCCGTTGAGCGCGCAGCGATTGATCCAGCATCCGTTGACGATGTGATCATGGGTTGTGGAAATCCGGAAGGTGCTACGGGCCTTAATATTGCGCGGCAAGCCGCATTGCGTGCAGGGCTGCCGGTTAGCGTGCCGGGGTTGACGGTCGCGCGTTTCTGCTCGTCGGGGCTACAAGCTATCGCACTTGCTGCTCAACGAATCATCGCAGACGAGGGCGATGTTTACGTAGCAGGCGGACTCGAATCAATTTCATGTGTGCAGGCCGAGGCTAACCGGCACATGATGACGGAGTCTTGGCTGCTCAAAAATAAGCCTACGGTCTACCACACAATGCTGCAGACCGCCGAGACGGTTGCTATACGCTACCGTATTTCCCGCGAACGCCAAGATGAGTATGGCGCACGGAGTCAGCAGCGTGCTTGCGTAGCGAGATCCGCCGGGCACTTTGATGCCGAGATCGCGCCCATCACGGTACGCATGGCGGGGATCGATCAAGCCGCAGGTGGCAAACTCTATACGCGTGAAGTGACGCTAACGCAGGACGAGGGTCTTCGCGATGGGACAACCGTCGAGGCTATTGCTAAGATCAAACCGGCCTCCGTTGGAGGAACTGTTGCAGCGGGTAATGCGAGTCAGTTCTCTGATGGGGCTGGTGCTTGCGTCGTGATGAGCGCGTCCGAAGCAGAGCGCTGCGGCGTAAAGCCTTTGGGCGTCTTCTGCGGGTTCGCCGTCGCGGGATGCGAACCCGATGAGATGGGTATCGGTCCGGTGTTCGCTGTGCCGAAGTTACTCAAGCGGGCTGGCGTGAAGGTCGAGAATGTTGGACTATGGGAGCTCAACGAGGCCTTCGCTGTACAGGTCATTTACTGTCGTGATCGACTCGGTATCCCCGACGATCGATTGAATGTCGATGGTGGTGCAATCGCGATTGGCCATCCCTACGGGATGAGCGGTCAGCGACTCGTCGGCCACGCATTGCTCGCCGGCAAACGACTCGGGGTTAAATATGTCGTGACCACGATGTGTGTGGCTGGTGGTATAGGTGCCGCAGGTCTCTTTGAGGTAATCTAATGCGATGTGTAATGACTTTTTTAAGCTCAGTGTTATTGTTCACAATCTCATTGACGCCCGCCATGGCCATAGAAACTCCAGTGTACCGAGTAATCGAGCAAGAGGAGTCTTACGAACTCCGCGAATACTCCCCGTACCTGATTGCTGAGACGGAGGTAGAGGCCGCATTCATAAACGCGGGCAATATCGCCTTTGGGCGTCTGTTCCGTTACATCAGTGGTGCGAATACAAGTCAGACTAAGATCGCGATGACGGCGCCTGTCGAGCAGTCTCGGAAGGACCGCGGTCAAAAAATCGCAATGACCGCCCCCGTGGAGCAGGCGAACATCAATGGTGTTTATAGAGTAGGATTTATTGTCCCCCGAAAATTTAATCGGGAGACCGTTCCGAGGCCTACCGATTCTCGCATCTCGATTCGCGAGGTTGTTCCGAGAACGGTTGCCGTATGGCGATACTCAGGGCGTTGGACCGAAGAAAATTTCCGTGAACATGAGCGGGATCTTCGAGCATTACTCGTCCGTAAGAGCCTACGAGCCGAGCTGGGTGATAGCGCGATCATTGCGCGGTACGACGCGCCCTTCATACCGTGGTTCATGCGTCGCAACGAAGTACTGATCCCTTTAGCCGCACCGCCTGTACGTCAGTAGCCAATCTTTAGATACCGCTCAAAAGTTATTAGCCGCCAGAGCGCTTGGCGGCCCAGCCGAGTCGTACAAGTTCTGCGACGAGAAAGTCACGATGATCTCCTTGAATCTCAATGTTACCGTTGCGGACGGCGCCGCCACTGCCGCACCGTCTCTTGAATTGTTTGGCTAGGTTGTCGAGAGCTGATGGTGATAAGGGCAGCCCTGTCACCACGGTCACGCCTTTTCCGCTTCGACCCTGAGTTTCTCGTCCGACGCGGATCGTCCCCACTTTACCGCCCGACTTGTGAGGTGCGACCAGGGTGCCGGCGAGGGTCTTTCTTTTGGTGTCGATGTTCATGGCACGAAGTCTAGGCAAAGATCCCGCGATCGACAAAGGTCGGCGCGTTAGAATGATTCCATGAGACGCGTGCTGACTCTGCTGGGTTCCAGCCTTCTGGCCTGTTCTGTCTCGACGCTCGAGGCGCAGAGGGCGAGTACGCCCGATCTCAATGCTGAGCGCGATTCCCTCATCGAGTTGTTTGTGGGGCGCTATTCGGGAGAAGTGGCTGACCCCACCGACCCAGCCGGCGAGCGGCGCATCATGCTGCACCACAAGGTTGTGCAGATCGACCTGCCGGCCTTCGGCGAATACGTGCTTTATCACCAAATCTCACGGGACCGTCTCGACTCAGCAGAGCCGTGGCAGCAAAAAATTTATATCTTCGACGAGAGCCCCAAGCGTCTACAAAATTCGATGAGATCGTTCGTGATCCCGACGACACTCGGGTTAGCTAACTTCGAGGGAGATCCTGTTAGGTTCCAAAAACTCGCGGCAACGGTTTCTCCGGGAGCCGCGGGACTCCAAGGATTCCCGGATCGCTGCCGCATTCTTTGGTCTCGCGAATCGGAATCGATCTTCGTCGCACGCGTTCGTCGTGAAGACTGTCAATACGACAGCGCCACATTCCGCCAGCGCATATCCGCCTCGATGACATATCGAGTAACATCAGGAAGTTTGGGTGTTGAGGAATTATTTTTCGCGTCAAATGCCAAGCCGCTATTTCCACAGCGCGGCTTACTGACAGTCGCTCGCAAGCCTTCGACGGTCGCTGAGGTACTCGCTGCATCGAAACCGGACGAATGGCGGCGCCTCGATCCAGAGCGAACGATTTACATGGATCTCGACTCTGGTCGAGTCATCTTCGAACTATCACCTACATTCGCTCCACGACACGTTAAAAATATTCTTACACTTGCACGGTCTGGTTGGTTTACTGGCGTAAGCATTAATCGCGTACAGGATAATTTTGTCACTCAGTGGGGTGATCCAACCGGCAGTAAACCGATTGTCGGAGCCGCCTCCCGTTTGCCACCAGAGTTCGAGCGGAGCTGGATCCCCGATATCGCGTTCAGCAGTCTGCCGGATGGCGATGTTTTCGCACCAGAGGTTGGATTCGTTGAGGGTTTTTGGGCGGCAGGTGATCGTCAGACTGGACGGATCTGGCTCGCCCACTGTTACGGCTCGCTAGGTGTGGGTCGCGATACGGCAGCAGATTCAGGTAGTGGAGCAGAGCTTTATGCGGTGATCGGTCAATCGCCTCGCCAACTCGATCGAAACATCACCGTGGTGGGACGCGCCGTCAGTGGAATGGAATTGCTGGCTTCATTGCCCCGTGGGACGGAGGCACTGGGTTTCTACAAAACTGCAGCAGAACGGACGCCAATTCGGCATTTTCGTGTGGCAGCAGATATTCCGCCGGCGGAGCGCACTGAGGTCGAATTGTTGAGAACCGATTCCGACAGTTTTGTTGAGGTTGTAGAGGCACGCCGTAATCGACGTGACGGGTGGTACAAGGTACCTGCTGGTCAAATCGATTTATGTAGTGCCCCGCTTCCAGTCCGCCGCGTTACACCTGCCGCATCCGCGCCGCGCGGCCCAGGCGGCTGATACCGAGAGCGCCGCTACGGACCACTTCTATTAGCTGCGCGCCCTTAGCGAGGTCAGCAACGAATTTGTCTATCTCTGATTCGTTTGCCGTGAGCTCGACGATAAAGCCGTCGCTCGCAGGGTCAATCACTCTACCACCCGCGCGCACGACATAGCCTCGTACAGCATCGGCTTGCTCGGGTCTTACCTTTAGCTTCAGTAAAGCGAGTTCGCGCTCGATGTGTTCGCCCTGGGTCATATCCTCGACCGATACGACATCGATGAGTTTATTGAGCTGATTCACAATTTTCTGGATGACGGGGTCGGAGCCTCGAGTAACGAGGGTTATTCTGGAGACGGTGGCGTCATCGGTTGCGGCCACCGACAAAGATTCGATGTTGTAACCCCGCGTCGAAAATAGACCGGTAACTCGAGTGAGAGCCCCAGTCTCGTTTTGCAGATTGATGGCAATGATATGGCGCATGACGGTTAGAGCATATTGCACGAAGCGATTGAACTGGTAGTCTGCTTTAGTCCCTGCCCAGTAATTGGTTTTTCTATGTCTCAGTCTCACGCATGTCATCCGCGAGCCGGCTCGATCCTGTCGGGCGCTGAAATGATCGTGCAGGTGCTTGCCGACGAAGGAACTACGGCCATCTTCGGCTATTCGGGTGGCGCGATCCTGCCAACCTACGATGCTGTATTTCTCTTTAACGAGTTACAGATCGAGAGAGGTTTGCCTCAAATACCGTTGATTGTCCCGGCAAACGAGCAGGGTGCAGGCTTCATGGCGGCAGGTTATGCCCGCGCGAGTGGGAAAGTCGGTGTATGTCTCGTCACCTCCGGACCGGGTGCAACCAACACCGTCACGCCCGTCCGCGACTCTATGGCCGACTCGATACCCATGATCGTGATCTGCGGCCAGGTTCCGACGGCAGCGATCGGCACCGATGCTTTCCAGGAGGCGCCTGTCCCCGCCATCATGGGTTCCGTCGCAAAACATATATTTTTGGTAACGGATCCGGAGAAACTGGAGGCTACGATTCGCACCGCATTCGAAATCGCGCAAACTGGGCGTCCCGGGCCCGTGGTCATTGACGTTCCAAAAGATGTGCAGAACTGGTCTGGCGTCTTCAAAGGTGAGGGCGTACTACCCATTCCCGGATATCGAAAGCGACTCTTCGCCACCGCCCATGCGGGCATAGAAGATGACGAAGCTGCAGATTTCTTTTCAATGCTGACAACTGCAAAGCGTCCTCTCATTTATGCCGGGGGCGGCGTCGTCAACGGCGAGGCCTCCCCCGCCCTTACCGAGTTTGCAACGACGTTCGGAGTGCCCGTTGTCACGACATTGATGGGTATTGGCGCATTCGACACTACCCACTCTCTTTCAATGAGCCTGCTCGGAATGCATGGTGCAGCATTCGCAAACTATGCCGTTGAAGATTGCGACATGCTGATTGCGGTGGGGGCACGGTTCGACGACCGAGTCGCCGGAGTTCCGTCCCGGTTCGCTCCAAAAGCGAAAAAAATTGCCCACCTCGACATCGATCGCGCCGAAATAAATAAGGTTAAGCGTGTCGACTGGAGTCATGTCGGTCGGTTACGCGAAGCCCTAGAGTCGCTCACTCAGTATGGATGCAAGACCGGATTTACGGTCGACTTCGCCGTCTGGCGTCGTGAGCTTGCCGAGCTGCGCAAAACGCACGCCATGAATTACGACCGTAATAGCGAGCTCATCCAGCCTTACTACGTCATCGAAGAAATCAATCGGTTAACCGGTGGTGAAGCGATCATCTCGACGGGCGTTGGTCAGCATCAAATGTGGGCTGCGCAGTATTTCGACTTTCGCCGACCACGCCTTTGGCTCACATCAGGATCAATGGGTACGATGGGGTTTGGCCTACCTGCTGCGATTGGGGCACAGTTTGCCAATCCGAATTCTCTGGTCATCGATATCGACGGCGACGCCTCGATTCGTATGAATTTTGGCGAGCTCGAGACGGTCACTACTTATGATTTACCTATAAAGGTTGTCGTACTTAACAACTTCGGCGACGGCATGGTTAAACAGTGGCAAAAACTGTTTTTTCAAGGTCGAATTTCGGCGAGCGATAAGTTGCTTCACAAAAAAGACTTCGTCAAGGCGGCGCAAGCGGATGGTTTCAGATACGCGGTACGATTAGACAAAAAAGCGGATGTGCCTCGAGTCGTTAAGGACTTTATCCGCTACCCAGGACCGGCATTTTTGGAGGTCATCATCGATCCCGATGCGGGCGTGTACCCGATGGTGGGTCCCGGACAGTCTTACGATGCGATGATAACCGGAGACTTCATCACCGCACGTCATAAAATTAAAGAAGCTGAAGCGCCGGGTCCGTCCGAAATGTTCTGACTTCAGTTCGCCTCGATCAGACGCAGCCCCGCGGGGGTATCGAGGGCGACAGACTTAACTAAAGCGAATACCTCAAGACCCGTTTCTAGGTGCAGGGCCTTCACGGCGGCCGGCGTTACGGCGGATAGCAGCGTCTGTACGCCGAGTCTGACCTCGATGAGTACCGTTCCATCACCACGATCTTTGATGCGTCCGATTCTTCCGCACAGGACATTTCGCACTGAAAGTCCAAGTGGTCTTTGGGTGGCAAGGATTACATCGTTTGCAGGGACATAGGCTCTGAATATATCGCCTGCTCGATCGGGTATGGATGGCAATTTAACGGGCTGTCCATCCAGCTCCGCTTCAAAGCCATCGTCTTCCGATACCTTCGATAGCCTTTTGAGTGAGAGCAGACTCCCGATGTCGGTTCGCATCGAAAGAACAGGTGTATCGGCTCGGCTTATAAGGCTCTGTACTTCACCACTTGCGACGAGGGCTCCAGATTCCAGCAATATGAGTTCATCGGCTAGTCTCAAAATTTCAGCGAGACTGTGTGTCACATGGATCAATGGAATCGAAAACTCGTGTTTTATCCGGTCGAGAAGCGTCAGTATTTCTCTTTTTCTTGGAGTATCTAGCGCTGCAAGTGGCTCGTCGAGCAGTAGCAGAGAGGGATTTGCGAGTAGGGCACGGCCGAGTGCAACACGTTGACGCTCACCCCCTGACAGTTGATACGGCCATCGGTCGGTTATTAAATCAAGTCCCAGAATGTCGACGACCTGAGACCGGGTGGGGCCGTCTCGATGGACTGATCGTCGAGTGCCGAAATCGAGATTCGCTGACACCGTCAAATGAGGAAACAGTAGCCCATCTTGCGGAACCCACCCAATGGCGCGTTCCTCCGGCGGCAAGAAAATTCCTCGTTCTATATCAACGAAGACTCTTTCGTCTACGCGGATATATCCCCGGTCTGGTGTAAGAGTTCCACTGATGAGATCGAGAAGTGTGGATTTACCAGATCCCGATGTACCGAAGATGGCCGTACAACCTCTTGATGGTGAGTCAAAACGAGTATTGAGAGAGAATCGCCCGCGCTGTAAGGAGACATCGATCGAGATCATGATCGATCGCTCCAGTGTTGCGCACGGCGACCTAACCACTCCGCAGCAAGCAGCGCAGTTAGGGCGATCGTCATCGAGATCAAAGCAAGCTTCAAGGCTGTTGCTTCGCCTCCGGGTGTTTGTAGCGCACCGTAGATGGCGAGAGCCAGAGTTTGTGTTTCGCCCGGAACGTTGGCGGCGAACGTGATGACTGCACCGAATTCTCCGAGACAGATTGCGAAGCCAAGCACCGCAGCAGCCGAGATTCCTGGAAGGGCTAGCGGCAACGTAACCGAGATGAGCTTGTCGATAGGGCCTGCACCCAGACAGCGAGCGGCAAGCTCGAGACGCGGATCGATAGCCTCGAGAGACAAGCGGATGGTCCTTACCATGATGGGTAGCGCCACGATTCCTGCGGCCAGCGCAGCCCCATTTGTGGTGAACACCAAGCGCATGTTGAAGCTGGTATCCAGCCAGTGCCCGATCGGCCCCTGAACGCCAAAAATAACGAGCAGGATATAGCCGACGACGACCGGCGGAAGGACAAGCGGTGAATGAACCAGCGCATCGAGCAAGGCGCGACCTGGAAATCTTTTACGGGCCAAGAGCCACCCGAGCGCTATTGCGGTCGGCAGCGTGAACAGGAGAGCCCGTGCGGCAACGCTAAGACTCGTGAGGAGGGCCAGCCATTCCGCATCAGACATTGTCATTCTCGCATCCTATACTCCGATTTGTGAAATACCTGCACACGATGGTCCGCGTGACGGACCTTGAGACCTCTCTGCGATTTTATCGGGATGCTCTGGGTCTCGAGGTAATCTCCACCAAAGAGGTTCCTAAAGGCCGCTATACGCTAGTGTTTATTGCCGCTCCCGGCGATCACTCGGCGCAGATCGAATTAACCTACAACTGGGATCCCGAGAGTTACACCGGGGGCCGAAACTTTGGTCATGTGGCGTATACCGTAGACGACATTCATACAACCTGTAAGCGTCTGATCGACTACGGTGTCACCATTCTTAGGCCGCCACGCGACGGGCGCATGGCTTTCGTTAGATCGCCGGACGGGATTTCCATTGAGCTGCTTCAGCAGGGCGACGCGAAAACCCCGGAAGAACCCTGGCTCTCTATGCCGAATACGGGTTCCTGGTAAATCGTTACCAAGAGCTAACCCTTGTATCGCAGCAGGGTCGCTGCGCTAGCGCTGCTATTAGTGATGCTCGTCGGTCGCGTTACACCGCGGACTTCTCTTTGACTCTTGCAACTGGCTAAGTGCGGCATAAAGCGACTATTTCCATGACACTCGTTCTTTTTCATCGTCAATACTACCGACTTAAAGTTTACCAGTCGCCCCGATTTCACACGTGATAATTTTGATCTGATCTGTATGGATCTCTCTAGATTCTTGATTTTCTGACCGATCGCGGCATCCATACCTGGCTCCTGCGCCGATGACTCCAATCACCCTCGAAAAGTTCGAGGAGTTCCACGATCATGCATTGTAGAATTCGGTATCGCGTACTCTCGAACAGGGGGCCACAGCTCACAAGAGGATTTCCGCACCTATGTTCTCAAAGTCCGAGGTGATACCTTTCAATACGGATCCCTGTATCCGGTCGATGGCGCTCCTGGCGACAATCCCGCAGCTCGAGCACATATCGATACCTTAGTCGACGGTAGCCAATGGATGCGGTGGTCGGGAATACCTGCAGCCCCGAGTTGATGTGATTTGGTTGACGCATCGGTTAACTGCGGTGACTGAAATCGGCGCAAGCCCAGGCCGAACCCGCCGACATGCTGTAAATTCTGCGACTGATAAATACTGTGTCCATGGATCGGTATTCTGCCGAAAGCGTCTCGTTGCTTGACGAGGTATTCCGAAAATATGCAAATCCGAGAACGCGGATCGCTATCACACCGAAATAGAGCCAGAAACGCTACGACGTAATCTACTCTCGCGCAACGGGTAGAACTTTTAACCTCATTTACGTTGGCCAATGCGGGCATTTTAGCTTTATGCTATCGGGCGTTTTTTCTTAAATCGCCTGATTGACTTCGGCTGCTGAGTCAATGTTCCGTAAACCAGAGCGTCAGGGCATCCTACGATCACTAAATATTTCGCGGGGCGAGGTCCTACCACGTCATCGAGATACCTTTGGTTTTGAGATATGGCTCGAGACCTTCTTTACCGAACTCGCGGCCCCAGCCCGATTGTTTGTTGCCGCCGAAAGGTATGGCGGCATCGATGGCGGCATGCATGTTGACACTGACTTGACCGGCGTCAATTTTTCGAATCATCTCCATGGCGATTCCAAGATCACGCGTCCAGATACTGCCTGATAGGCCGTAGATGGTCGAGTTAGCGGCACGCGCTACGGCATCCAGATCGCCATCACCAAATTGCTGCACGCAGAGTACGGGGCCGAAGATTTCGTTCTTGACGGGCGTCATGTCACTAGAGGTTCGGGTGAGCACTGTCGGTTCGTAGAAATAGCCCGGTCGTGCCGGCGATCGGCCCCCGCAAACGATATCTGCACCTTCTTTTCGTCCGGCCTCGACAAAACCGGACACACGATCACGCTGCTGCGACGAAATTAGCGGCCCGAATTCGGATGAAGGATCGAGTCCCGGACCGACCTTCATGGCACGAGCGATCGAGGCGATACCTTCGACGACCTTATCGTGGATTTTTTCGTGTAGGAAAAGCCGTGTACCTGCCATGCAGTTCTGTCCCTGTAGGAAAAAGCACGCGCGTGCGGCACCCGGAATGACCTGCGCAAGATCTGCATCGGGGAAAACGATAACTGGTGACTTACCACCCAGTTCGAGCGTGACCTTTTTGAGATTACCGGCAGCGGCCTTGACGATGAGTCGGCCGACTTCCGTAGAACCCGTGAACGTTATCTTATCGATGCCGGGATGGGAGGCGAGCGCCGCGCCCGTGGTTTCACCGTAACCATTAACGATATTGATGACGCCATCCGGTACACCTGCTTCTTGGCAAATTTCAGCGAGCCGCATGGCGGTGAGTGGTGTAAGTTCAGCCGGCTTCAATACGAGCGTGCAACCGGTCGTGAGTGCCGGTGCGATTTTTAGCATGACCATCGGTAGAGGGGAGTTCCAAGGCGTAATGGCGCCGACCACGCCGATCGGCTCTCTCAAGGTGAACGAGAGGGCCTCCCCTGGTAGCTTGCCTTGTGGTGCTGCGGGGATCGTAGCGCCTTCGATTTTCGTTGGCCATCCCGCGTAGTATCGAAAAAACTCTGGCACCAACATTCCGCAAACATACTGAGCGAGTGGCGTCGGCAAGCCGTTGTCGAGGATCTCAAGCTCGCAAAGTTGCTGGAAGTTGACGATGATGAGATCGGATATTTTCCAGATCACTGCACTACGCTGAGCCGCTGTGAATTTTGACCACGGTCCTTCAAGCGCAGCACGCGCAGCCCTCACCGCTACATCGATCTCGCTTGCACCGCCTGCAGAGCAACTTGAAATCTTGAGACCCGTCGCTGGGTCGTGAATATCTATGGAGGCACCGGAGGAGGGGTGTTCCCACTTTCCGTTGATGAAATGCCCGTGTGAGCGCGCAAGGAAATCCAGCGTCGCCTTCGAAAGCATATGATTCGACACGGAAAATGTATTGGCGCTCATATTAACCCTCGTACTGCTGTCCCTGGATACTAAGGCTCTGGAACCGTAGCACTATCGGTTCGGACCAAGCGCGACCAGTGCGTGGCCGTAGGTAATCAAATCAGTGTCACTGCACCACTACCTACCCGATGTTTTGCCCGGCTAAAAGATGCTCGACGACGTCGGCGACGTGGTCAAGCCCTAAGAGGGGTGTAGGATCGACGAGCATCCACAGGTTTCCGCCGTGAAACAGCTCGAGCAGCCGAGAGGTAGCTTCATCGAAGTATTCGGGGAACGCCTGATTTTGAAAGCTGCGTATCGAGGCGGATTTCCAGTTGAGCTCCCGGTAGGCCCGGAGCTTGGGGCACGAGCTCTCTTTCCTTGTCAAAGCCCGAGGTATGACCGCTCACGATCTCACGGCAACGAAAGGTAATATGATCGACGAGCGCATCAAAGATTTCGCTACCAAGAGTCTAGGCAATATCGAGACCTTTTGAATACTCACGCTCGAGTACTTCGCGAATATTCTTTTGTCGATAATTGATCTGGCTATTGACACCGAGCTCGCGGAGTCGGGCGACCTTTTCGTCGCTTCCCGTGATTCAAATGACATGACAGTCTTATAGCTTCCCACAAGCTGCACGACAAAGTGTCCGAGCCTGCCCGCGGTGGCAGATACCACCACAAGATCACCTTATCGAATATCGCCGATACGCTCGAGTCCCATCATCGCGGAAACCCTAGTGGGAACGAGTGCAAGTGTTTCGGTCGTGGATTTGCGTATCTGGATAACTTTGTTTGCATTGGCGACTTGATATTCGCGGTAGCTGGAACCGAGTCGACTCGCAGCGACAGCATCTCCTTCGCGAAAATGAGCGACGCCAGAACCGACTGCAACGATTCGACTGACGGTCTTGATACCCACATTGAACGGCGACTCGACCTTAATGTACCGAACCACGTTTCGGTAAAGAGTCTTGTCAAAAACGGCGTTGAAGCTTGTGAGTTCGTTGCGGATAACGGCCTCCCTCATTGGGCGCTTGCCATTTTTTCCATGACCACCTTGATCGAAGTACGGAAATCTCCTGTGATCCGATGGATGATCAGCTCCCGGTACTCGGATGGGCGGGTCTTATCCGCCATGTTCGTTGCCACCGGTTGAGAGGGACGCGTAGAGTAAGACAAAGCTTATTCCACGGAGATCTTTATCGTGCCGACTATTCTGATTACGGGAACATCACGCGGACTTGGACTCGAATGTGTCCGTCAATACGCGGAACTCGGCTGGAATGTTCTTGCCTGTGCGAGAAACCCTGGCGCCTCTCCCGAGTTGCAGGCCTTGGCCACAACGCATGCTGGGCGTGTGAGGCTCTTGTTGCTGGATGTCGAAGATCATACCGCCATCGACAAACTTGCCCTAGAACTGGATGTAACGGCCATCGACGTGCTCCTTAACTCTGCCGGTACTATGGGCAGCGGTAGCTTTACGAAAGATGGGTTGGCTTTCGGTAGCTTTGGCCACTCCGACTACCAGGACTGGGAAAAACTCTTTCGTCTCAATGTGATCGGTCCGATGAAAATGTCCGAAGCTTTCGTTGGCCACGTCGGGCGTTCTAGTCAGAAAAAGATTGTGACGCTCACTAGCATGCTGGGCTCAGTAGCGAATAACCGTATCGGCAGTCTTTATGCATACCGAGCGAGCAAAGCGGCTGTCAATGCCATGATGAAGTCGATGGCCATTGATCTTGGAAAATCCCATGGCATCGCCGCTACTGCATTACATCCGGGCTGGGTGCGCACCGATCTTGGCGGCCCAAGAGCTGATATCGATGTAGAGACGAGCGTAGCCGGCATGCGCAAGGTGATTGCTGCACTGACCCTCGAGACGGCAGGGCGCTTCTGGGTGTATGACGGCAGTGAGCTGCCGTGGTGACACGCCCCTAGAAATACATCGTCGACATAGTCCTGCGCCTCGGATCGTAGGCCGAGTAAATCTTGCCTACGGTCGCCGGATCACCAAGTGCCTGAACCACAAGATCAGCCAAATCGGCGCGTCCGATAAAGCTGAAAGCCCCCGGGTCTTCGGCTAAAACTGCAGTGCCGGTCGTCGGGACGTCACCGAGTCCGCCTGGTCGAATGATCGTGTAGTCGAGACCGCTGACGCGAAGGTGATCTTCAGCCTGCGTCTTCAGCGCGATCACCTCTGCCAGAAACCGTCTGGAAAAACCGGGTGCCGCTTCGACCGAGTTACCTGCACCGATGACGGTGATGAGCAGGAAGCGGTTGATTCCCGCAGACTTTACGGCATTGATGACATTTCGATTACCGACGAAATCCGGTCGCTTGTGTTTTTCGCCGCGCGTGGTACCAAGGGTTGAGATCACAGCCACGAAATTTCCTGATGCGACGGCCGCGTTAACTTGCGCGGTAACCAGAGCATCAGCGACGACCGTATCGATACCTAACTTTTCGAGCTCGCGCGTGTCCGACGTACTACGTACGGCCACGGTGACTGACTCTCCGCGTTCGCGAAGCTTACGGACGATTTCGAGACCTGTTCCACGTGTACCGCCGAATACGAGTACCGGACCGCCGGGCGAGACGTAGTTAGCGGCCGCGCGAATATTGACGGGTTCATACGAAGAACCGCTCAGCCAAAAGAAATAAGCTAGCGCGAATAGTACTAGGGCGAACATCAGCCCGCCGATCGCCTTAATTATGCCGAGCAGTAACTTCTTCATAGTCGTTTCTCCCGATCAGCGAGCGCCCGGCGGCGCGTAGGTTTCGATCCACTCTCTGACCGTCTTGTACCAGAAGAGGGAGTTCTGAGGCTTCAGAATCCAGTGATTCTCGTCTGGATAGTAGACAAACTTTGAGGGGACACCTCGCTTTTGCAGGGTATTGAACAACTCGACGCTCTGATTGACGGGAACTCTCATATCGAGCTGCCCGTGGATCACGAGCGTTGGTGTCACAAAGTTCCCGGCAGACATGTGCGGCGAGTATCGCGCAAATTCCTCAGGGCGTTCCCAGAATTCAAAGAATCGGTCACGCTCAGCGCCATAATCCGCACCGATTTGGGTGAAGTTATTGTACACCGCAGCGTGGGCAATTAAGGCTTGAAAGGGATGCGCACGCCCGAGTAATGTGCTCGCTAGGAAGCCCCCGTAGCTACCTCCGCCAGCTACCATGCGACCGGTATCGACGTAGGGTTTAGCGGCTAGCCACTGCGCAGCCTTGATCGTATCTTCGTAGGGTTTAGTGATGCGATCGGGATTAATTACATCGGTAAACGCCTGACCAAAGCCGTTCGAGCCGTGGAAATTGTGCCAAGTTACGATGTAACCCCAGTTTGCGAACACCTGCGCGTTCCATCGCCACTGAACGGCGTCTTGAATGCCATTATGCGGCCCACCGTGCAGCAACATGAACACAGGATATTTTTTTGAGGGATCGAAGTTCGGAGGATATATGACCCACATCTGGACTGGCATGCCACCCGAGCCTGTATACGTCACGTTCTCTACACGACCTTGAGTCGCCAAGGCGAGCGTAGAATCATTGAATGTTGATAGCCGCGTTGAAGCACCGTTATTAAGGTCGAGGCGTACTAACGTCAGTGGCTCGCTGAATGACTGACGGAGTGCAACGGCGGCCGGTCGGGTGCCGATCGTAGCAGGCACAGCAAGATTGCTGAAACTGCTGGATCCCGTTATGGCTTTTGGTTTGCCCGGCGTAGCGAGATCGAATTTGTATATGCGCTTGGTAGCGGCATCATCGATCGCGCTGTAGATCGCCTTCGAGTCAGCGCGCCAGATCGGTTGGTTTACCGTTCGATCAAAATCAACAGATAAATCGCGGCGTTCGTTGGTTGCACGATCGATTAAAAGAAGTTTCGCTCGATCGGCGTAGAGCCCTGGAATGGCTTGCGCAGTGTAAGCGAGCCACTTACCGTCGGGGCTGTAAACGGGAGAGCGATCATCCGCCCGATTACCTTCGGTGATATTCCGCGGTGGTTTACAGCCGCAGGAGTCGAGAGCGATCAAATCGTAATTGGAGTCGATACCAGTCTTATCGACATCTGTTGAAAAGCTCATCTCGACACCATCTGGAGAAATGTCGTAAGTCGAGTCAGAGTACTCCGACTTCGGCAGATGGAAGCCCGACTGCCGAGTGATAGAGACGGGTTCACCACCCGCTCTGCCGATCGAGAAGAGGTGAGGTTCGCGGTCATCCAGAAATCTGTCCCAATAAGAAATAGGCGCGCGATCCCAAACTTGGGCCGACATCTTGCTCTTCTCTCGTTCCTTAAGACGCTTGCCCTGATCTTCCCAACGAACGAGGTCAATCCAGATCGGCGAGACAAAAGCAATTTTCTCTCCGTCGTGAAACCATTTGGGGGCATTGGCACCCGTCGGTATATTGGTCAGTCGTTGAGCTTCACCACCATGGACAGGAATGACGTAAATCTGTGCGGCTTCGTCGTCACCCCGCTTTGAGACAAACGCGATCAGAGAGCCGTCAGGACTGAAGCGGGGGGAGGTATCGGTCGCACGATCGCTGGTCAGTCGACGTGAGTTTCGGCCATCCGTGGAGAACAGCCAGAGGTCCGTCGAGCCTGTATTTTCTTTGACATCGAACTGAGTGACCGTAACCACAGCCAAACGTCCATCCGGAGATATATCCGTGTCGCCAAGCCGAACCAGCGACCACATCCGTTCTGCAGAGAGGCCCTCTGTGGCGGAGGACTGGGAAGAGGCCGGTGCCATGGCCGAGACAGGTGCGAAAAGTACAAGTAGCCGAAGGGCGAATTTCTGGAGGTAGACAATCTTCATGGAGGATTCCCTGGTCGATATATGGTGTACAGGCTAAGTCATTGCCCGAGCTACAGCCACCGATCGTCAGCACGCTGGCAGGTCGGGCATACTGGCGCCCTATGTCTACCTTGGGTGAAGGCAGAATCGTCGTCGGCACCGCTCGCGGTGAGCGCGGCGACGCGATCGACATCGTGCGTCGTTGGTTTGACGCGATGACTTCTGGCGATGTCGATTCGGCATCCCGACTCATGGCGCCTGGCCAGCGCATCACGATTTCCGGTGGGCACCGATTTTCAAGTTTGGTTGAGTTTGCGGCGTTTGCCTCCGATCGATGCCTTGAAGTTCGTAAGCAGTGCGATAGCTTCGAGGCCTGTGAGGCAGCGGGCGGCCTCGCAGTTTATGTGCGCGGGGAAATGAGCGGCGTATGGAAAGACGGACAAAGCTTCTCGCGAGTTCGCTGGTGCGATCGATTTTTGATTCAGGCTAGTGCCATCATCGAAGTCGAGACCTTCAGCGACCTCGCGGAGGCTCGATCAGCAGGGCTTAATCAATGATTACTCAATTTCTTGATCGATACATCGCGCTGGCATTGCAAATCGATTGCGATGGCGTTCATACCGATCACGATAGGGAGGCCGCAGCGGTGCGCATGACCGCATCCTTGAGTCGCATTGATCAAGCCATCGGCGGCGCGAAGCGCTGGATGGGAGCAGACCTCAAACTCGTCGTGCTACCAGAGTATATATTGTCCGGTCCACCCTGGGGTGAAACGATTTCTGAATGGGCTGCGAAGGGCGCGCTGGCACCGGACGGATCGGAGTATGAGCGCCTAGCAGCTATTTCCCAGAAACACAAAATTTTCCTAGCCGGTAACGGCTACGAAACTGATAAATACTTCCCCGGCATTTACTTTCAGGCGTGCTGGGTTTTCGATCCTTCGGGGAATCGGGTGCTCACTTATCGACGACTCATTTCTATCTTTGCGCCGACACCCCACGATGTATGGGATAAATACCTCGATATCTACGGCATCGAAGGGGTATTTCCGGTCGCCAACACCGCTATCGGAAAACTTGCAGCCATCGCCTCTGAAGAAATCCTTTATCCGGAAGTTGCACGAGCTCACGCCATTCGTGGCGCTGAGGTGTTTCTTCATTCCACGAGCGAGGTCGCGTCCCCGAATCTCACGATCAAACAAATCGCACGACGTGCGAGAGCACTGGAGAATCTCGCGTACGTCGTCTCAGCGAATACGGCCGCACTGCTCGGTAACGACCTGCCTTTTGACTCTAGCAATGGATACTCCGATGTCATCGACTATCATGGAAATCAAATAGTCGTCGCCGGCGCCGGAAACTCGTCGGTTGCCTCTGGCTTTCTCGATATGGCGGGACTACGGTCATACCGCCGACGGCCCGCAATGGCAAATATGCTTTCGCGTCAGGCGCTCGATATGTTCGCTGACTCTTTCGCAAACGCTGATCTGCGTCGCCGCAACGGACTACTACAGGGTGGAGAACTCGTGATTCCGGATCGGACTTACTTCCAGCAGCGTCAGGCCGATGCTATCGCGCGCATGGCCGAGCGCGGCATTATCTAGGCTCATAAGGCCTCCGGGCCCATGCCTAGACGCGCCATACACGACCATTATGGCGAGCCTCGCCAGGTTCTGCGCATCCTCGAGGCGCCTGCCGAGCATCCGAGTCCAGATGAGGTCGTCATCAAAATGGAAGCAGCGGCGATGCATATCGCTGACCTCCGTACCATTATCGGCGCAGAGCGATTTCGTTATCCGTTACCGCGAACGCCGGGGTATGAAGGCATCGGTCGTGTTGTACGGACGGGTAATCGAGTTACCTCCTTATGTGTGGGCGACCGAGTATTTCCCGCCCTGGGTAGTGGAACGTTCCGCGAGGAAGTGCGCTGTCTCGCTGACTCCTGTTTGCCAGCACCGGAAGGTGATGCGCGCCAACTGTGCCTGCTGACCGTCAATGGATCGACGGCGTGGGTTCTGCTCAAAGATTTTGCCAAACTCCAAAAGGGGGATTGGGTGATTCAGAACGCTGCAAACTCAAGTTGCGGTCGTTATGTCATCCAACTCGCTCATCGACATCGCCTGCGAACAATCAATGTCATACGTCGACCTGCACTGATAGATGAGTTAAAATCTTTTGGAGCTGATGTCGTGTTGCTCGATGGTCCGAATCTGGCTGATCGAGTGAGCGAGGCCGTAGGTCCTGTAAGCATTCGTCTTGGACTAGATGCCATTGCCGGATCTGCCACACAGCGCCTTGCCGAGTGCCTCGCGCCCGACTCGCCGCTGGTGTGCTACGGGGCGATGAGCGGGAAGCCCTGTGAGATCGACTTCTACCTGATGTTTCGACAGGGGATCATACTTCAGGGAATTAGCTTTGTCCGACAACTTCGGCATCGGACCGTCGATCAGGTACGAGACATTTATGGAGAGCTTTCCGCGCTGGTGGCTAATGGAACACTTCAGGCACGAATTGCGGGCGTCTTTCCGTTAGCGTGTATCCTCGAGGCTTGCGATCTGGCAGCACTGACGGGTTGTGATCGCAATGGGAAAGTGATCATCACGTTTAATAACTGATCACTCGTCTCATCGACCAAAGAACTATTCCGAGTAGGGGTAAGGTCACGAGATTGAGAGTTTCCCAGCCGAGAGTCTCTATGGCTGCACCGGCTGACAGCGAAGCGAGCGCCTGAGAGCCGAACACCAAGAGATCATTGAATCCTTGTGCGCGGAATCTCTCGGATTCTGAATACGTTGAGGCGAGCAGAGTGGTGGCGCCGACGAATAGCAGATTCCAACCGACACCGAGCAGCAGTAACGCCGAGAAGTAGTGCAAAAAGTGCTTGCCGATGAAAGCGCAAATAATGATACAGAGCACATTGATGGCAATACCAGCGAGCATCATCCTATGAACGCCCATCTTTGAAATAAACCACGGTGTTGCAAGAGAGGGTAGGTACATGCCGAGGAGATGTGCGGTAATGACTGCGGTAGTCTCGCCCGTCGAGTAGCCATCATGCACGTACATGCTGAGCGGCGTCGCCGTCATGATGAAACTCATGACGGCATAGGCCGACAAGCCAGCCAACACAGCGACGCGAAACCTCGGATCACGAAGTAAATCATAAATATCTCGCGATTTACTAATGCTTTCGGTGCTTCGGATCGGTGGTATAAACGGTAATCGGGTCAACACGGTCGCTGCGCACAAACACATGCCTGCAAGTACGACGAACGAAGTGGTGTATTGAGGCCAATCGCCGAGCTCGCTGACGGCACCAGCCAAAGTGGGCCCCACAAATGCCGCAATCAACGTGCCGATCATCACGGTCGACGTCGCGCGCCCGGTTTCTGAACGGCCCACAAATTCGATCGCTGCAAAACGGTACTGCTGTACAAAGGCCATATTGCAGCCAATTAGTAATCCAGAAATACAAAATAGAGAAAATTTTAGATGGAGAATGGAATAAGCACATAGCAGTGATGAAATGGCTAACGCCACTGCACTACCGATAAACGCAGGCTTCCGTCCAAAACGCTGCATCAGTAGCGCCGCTGGTATAGACATAGCCGCAAGTCCGAGAATGGACATCGACAGTGGAAGCGTCGCGAGAGCGGGGGTTGGTGCCATCTCGGTGCCAACGATACCGCCGAAAGTCATGAGGATGATGCTGCTACAAGCCGCAAAGGATTGCGCGAGCGTGAGAGTCCAAACGTGACGCATGTCGGCAGTAGTATATCTTGCGGACGTGCCTCGGTTATGCTGCGGGAATCATGAGTACGCTTTCTGCCTCCGAATACGTTCAGCGAATCCTCGATGCAAAGATCTATGATGTGGCTATCGAGTCACCGCTTGAGCTCGCACGTCGTTTATCGCGAAGGCACGGTAACGATATTTTGCTCAAACGTGAAGATCTACAGCCCGTATTCTCTTTCAAGTTGCGAGGCGCCTACAACAAGATCGTGCGACTACCCGACAGCGTGGCCCGACGTGGGGTGATTTGCGCGTCGGCCGGTAATCATGCGCAGGGTGTTGCACTCGCAGCGACTCGCCGACGCATCCCTTCGGTTATCGTTATGCCGGTGACTACACCTCAAATTAAGATTCAGGCGGTTACCGATTTGGGCGGCGAAATAGTTTTACACGGCGATGACTATGACTCCGCTTTTGAGCACTCTTTAAAAATCGCTAAAGACCGCGATCTCGTCTTCGTTCATCCCTTCGATGATCCGGACGTGATCGCAGGGCAAGGCACCATCGGTATCGAAATATCGCGTCAGACAGGCGGTGCAGTCGACGCGGTGTTTGTCCCCGTAGGAGGCGGCGGACTCATAGCAGGTATCGCTACATTTTTGAAGCATGCGCATCCCAGAGTTCGGATTATTGGTGTGAACGCGGCAGATTCAACGGCAATGTACGACTCATTTCAGGCGGGTAAACGTTTGGCACTAACACGCGTTGGTATATTCGCAGACGGTATTGCAGTGCGAAGAGTTGGCGAGGAAACGTTCCGACTCGCGAGCGAGTTCGTCGATGAAATGCTACTCGTCGATACCGATGAAATTTGTGCAGGAATTCAGGATATATTCGAAGATACGCGATCTATCGTCGAGCCTGCTGGTGCGCTTGCTGTAGCCGCTATCAAAAAATACATCGCGCGTGAGGGCTGCATGGGTAAGCGTCTAGTGGCTATTAATTGCGGCGCCAACATGAACTTCGATCGCTTGCGGCATGTGGCGGAGCGAGCCGAAATCGGTGCAAAGCGCGAGGCATTACTTGCTGTCGAGATTCCTGAGCGGCCCGGCAGCTTTCTTCAGTTGTGCCGGGTGCTCGGACGTCGTAGTGTGACCGAATTCAACTATCGCTACGAAAAGCCCGGAATTGCTCATATCTTTTTGGGTTTCGGTATGTCTGGCGATCGCGACGAACGTTCCATTT
>Ga0194126_10003322_pt1 | contig 25612 bp, 16 predicted proteins | sample TA2KigC150mmetaG_FD_148641 | JGI IMG/M metagenome (GOLD analysis project Ga0194126, IMG submission 148641) | Freshwater microbial communities from Lake Tanganyika, Tanzania - TA2015035 Kigoma Deep Cast 150m | ecosystem: Environmental > Aquatic > Freshwater > Lake | place: Tanzania: Lake... | reverse complement strand
GGTAAAACCTATACGACCAGTTACAGCAATTATGACAATTACGGAAACCCGAAAATTATTTCTGAAACAGGCGATAAGACAAGGTCAACAAGCAAAGCTTATTGGTATAACACGACAAAGAATATTATCCATAATAAACCTTTATCAGAGACTGTTTCCGGGGGATTTCCCGGCACTTTTACAACAAGCTATACTTATGACAGCATCACTGGAAATCTTTTACAATTGAACAAATATGGGATCATCACCAATTATTCCTATTACAGCAACGGCAATCTCTATACTACGACGGATGCTAATTTAAAAAAGACAACTTATGTATGGAATAATGGAAGGATTTCAAAGATAACAGCCCCGGATAATCTGTATACGATTGAAAGGGAAATCAATGATAACGGAACTATTAAATGGGAAAAGAATGGAAGGGGTTATTACACATATTTCACTTATGACAATAATCTCAGGCTGACAAGCATTGTCCCTCCTGCAGGAAACACAACTTCTTTCGACTACCCGGCTGACAATTCTTACAAAAAGGAAAGCAGGGGTGAATATTACGTTTACAGTTATTACGACGGCTTCGGAAGGCCATCCGGAACATCCGATCGCAAGGGCATCGAAACTGATATCAATTATAAAAGCTGCGGCCTAAAGAATTACTCAACATCCAATATCGGCGATACTGCTTATTATGACAGCTTTGGGAGGGTAACAAAAATAGTTCATAAGGATGGCTCAGACATTAAATATTCATATTCAGGCAGCAATATTTCAGTTACTGATGAAGACCAGAAAGTGACATATCTAACATATAACGCCTTTGGTAACCCTGATGAAAAGCTTCTTGTAAGTGTTAAGGATCCGCTGAACAATATGACAAGCTATGATTACAATATTCTTGGCAGCATAAAATCAGTTATACAGGGAAGCTTGACAAGAACTTTTTTGTATAATACTAAAAACTTTCTTCAGTCTGAAACACATCCTGAAAAAGGAACAATAACCTACGTAAGAGACAACGTTGGAAATATGAAGTCAAAAACTGATTCGCTCGGTTCAATATACTACGCGTATGATGGGGTAAACAGGCTCACTAACATCAGCTATGGTTCGGAAAGCATTGCCTTTACATATGATTCTGCCGGTAACCGAACGAGTATGGACAACGCTAATGCTCTCATTGATTATTACTATGACCCGGCTAACCGCTTGATCAAAAAAGATGAGGCTATTTTAGGAAAGACTTATACAACAAGCTATAGTTATGATGCAAACGATAATATTTCTGATATTTACTATCCTTCAGGAAGGCATGTGACTTATACATACAACAGTAATAATCAGGTGATATCCGTTGCAGGATTCGGTGCCAACATTACCGGTATCGCTTACTATACATCAGGTGTGCAGACAGGCATTCCAAAGAGCTTTACTTACTCAACAGGTCTTACAACAAATCTCACCTATAATAGCAGAAACCTCACAATACAGGTAAAAGCAGGCAACTCAATAATTAATATTGGGTACAATTACGATAACAGAGGCAACTTGACTTCTATTACCGACTATCGTGACAGTTCGAAAAATCAGATTTTATCTTATGATGTTCTGAACAGACTTCTCACATTTAATGGATCATGGGGAACAGGGTCGTATATTTATAACGCATTAGGAAACAGGCTGAGCAAGCAAGCCGCAGGTACAACAACATACTACAACTATTCAAGCAACCGGCTGACTTCAACTACCGGTGCAGAAACGTTTTCTTTTGCCTATAACACAGACGGCGACCTGATAAGCATGAACGCATATTCTCTTCAATACGACAGGCTCCATAATCTGATCAATTATAAAGTGAGTGGGTCGTCTCTGGCAGATTTTAAATATAATGGGGATGGCATGAGGATAATAAAAACATCAGGCGGCAAAACTGTTGTTTATCATTACGATAATAATGGAAAGGTTATTTCAGAAACTGATACTCTCGGCAATTTAATCACCGATTATATTCATCTCCATGATAAATTAGTGGCAAAAGTTACAGATATTCCATCTGCTTCTAAAAGTGTGGCTTTAAGAAGGTACTCCCTTACTGATCAGACAAAAGGGTCACTCGAAAATCCCTGGAAAGTCGGAGACAGGACAATCATTGAAGTTGTCTTGAGCAACATTGATCCAAACACAGAAGAATTTAATTATTATCAGGCCAAAACAGGAAGCACGGTACAACCTTTTAAGGGCACACTTCCTGCAATGGGCGCTGCATGTAGCGGGAACATCTGTAAACATGACGCAGTCTGGGAACAGATATATTTATGTGAATTCGGCACAGGGACTTATCAGCAGTATGATAAGCTTGAATTAGCAAGTGACCCTTCTGTTTCCAGTACAATTAACTGGTACAGTTACTGTGCACCCTAAATAGAAAATTTATTATCTGCGTTAGATAAAAGGGACCAAATTTTACTTCACCAGTGTCTTCACCTCAAATTTTGGAGGGTTCATGATGGCTTTTTTTACAGCGCACTGGTCTGCGACTTTTATCAGGGCCTGATGGTATTTCTCCGGAAAATCAGGCGGAACAATGATCTCTATGACAATCTTATCGATAAAGGTTTTTCCATCCGGTGTTTTGCCATACTCAAGTCGCTGGACAAGAGAGATGTTATCAGCAGGAATTTTACGATTTTCACAGAAGCTCAGCACGTAAATACCGGCGCATGTACCGATAGAGGCAAGGAAGTGATCGAAGGGGGAGGGCGCTGAATTTTCTCCGCCATATTTTATTGGCTGGTCTGTTTTGATGGTAAATCCGTCCAGTTCTGCATTGACCTTTTTCCCGCCAGGGAATGTAATTTTAATTTCTATGTTAGCCTCCTTTTAATTTGTTAGCAAGAGGTATTCTTTGCCTTTTTTAATAAATCCTTTGCATTTCTTTTCGCCTCTTTGCAACCTTTTTCTCTTAAGATCCTTATCATCTTTTCTGAGGCAACAGACTTGAGGAATTCGCTCCTTTCTCTCTGTTCCGTAATCCTCTTCTTTGCCTCTGCACGAATAGTTCTCAATGATTTCAGGTATTCAGAAAACGCCGGACCATACATTCTTTCGAGTTCCCTGCGCACCGACCTTGAAAGAGCAGGGCTGATGCCACTGGTTGAAACAGCAATACTCAGTGGTCCTCGCTTAACAGTTGAGGGGACAATGAAATTGCATAAATCCGGGGTGTCTACAACATTCACAAGGCAGGGAGCATCCCTTGAAACCTGCCGGTTGATAGTCAGGGAATCTGTAGCAGCAATAACAAGAAATGCCTGTTTCAGGTCTCCCTTCCGGTATTGCCGGTTTATGTGTTTTACTCTGCCTTTGTGTTTTTCCTGCTCAATCTTCGTGGTAATCTGAGGGCTTATTACTGTTACGTCAGCGCTGTTCCTTAGCAGAGTAAGGATTTTTCTTTCAGCAACTTTTCCGCCACCGATTACAACTGCTTTTTTTCCTTTCATATTCAGGAATACAGGATAATAATTTTTCGGCAGAGCAGTCTTTGATGAGGCAGGAGGTTTTGTTTTAAGCTTCACTTTTTCAGAACGGCGAGCGCTTTTTTTGCATCATGCATGTTCTTGTTATTCGGATACTTTTCGATAAAGCGGGTCAGATACTCTGCAGCCTTATCCTTCTGATTGAGGTGTTTATAGGACAAGCCGGTAAAAAAGAGGGCTTCACCCTCCCCCTTGTAATCAGGATAATTTTTCAGAAGCCCCTCAAACCTTTTGATCGCGGCATTGTAGGAACCTTTCCTATAATAAAAATTCCCGACAAGGTATTCATACTCAGCAATGGTATTTCTGCACTTCTCTATCCTGAGCTCAATGACATCCTTATAGGGGTTCCTGGGAAACATCTTCTTCAGTTTCTCAAATTCTTCGAGCGCCTTGGCCGCCCCTCCATAGCCCCTCTCCGGACTCTCTATCTGGTTGAAATATACCATCGCAATCTGATACTGCGCATACGAAGCATACTGGTGGTCAGGATATGCCTCAAGAAATTTATGATACTCGGCAATTGCACGCTCTATCTCATCTTCCTTAACATAAGAGTCTGCAATCTTGAGCTGGGCCAAAGGAGCATATTTCTTGGTTAAATCCCTGTTTTTAACCTCCATAAAACTTGCACGCGCCTCTTCATAATCCTTTTTTTCGAGTTGTTCATTGGCCTTTGCAAATGATTTTTCCGGATCAAATTTTTCAGGGGGCTTAACTGCTGATTTACCGGCACAGGAGACTGCGAGAAACAGGAATATCAAGAGGATTACTGTAAACTTAGTTCGTATTTTCATTGCAAAGTATTATAGCACGGAGCAGTAGTATATTCATAATACACTTAAATGTTGCGTAAATATTCATTGAGTAATCCCCCCAACCCCCCTTTAATAAAGGGGGGTTGGGGGGATTACCGGATAACAGAATTTTTCGCTATTTTATATCTGCATGGTATTCCTGAAGTGATTTGACTTCACTCTTCCGCTTCTGGAATGCTTCTATTCCACGCGCAGCAGCAATAGCCGCAGCCAATGTGGTAATGTAAGGAACTTTATACTTGATTGCTGCTTTCCGGATGTAAGCGTCATCGTGTTTGCTGAGTTTGCCGCTTGGTGTGTTAATTACCAGTTTTATCTCCTTATTTTTAATAGCATCCACAATATTTGGCCGTCCCTCCTGAAGTTTATCAATGCGTTCGGACCGGACACCATTTTTGGTAAAAAACTGATGTGTCCCCCGGGTAGCCTTGATTCTGAAACCCAAGTGTTCAAATCTCATGGCAACCTGAAGCGCTGCCTGCTTATCCTGGTCTGAAACAGTTATAAGCACTATACCCTCAGTAGGAAGATGCTGCTGGGCTGCTTCCAGAGCCTTATAATAGGCCATGCCGAAAGAATCAGCCATACCGAGAACTTCCCCAGTCGATCGCATCTCAGGACCAAGGAGAGGATCAACTTCCGGGAACATATTGAATGGGAAAACAGCTTCCTTTACGCCAAAATGAGGGATATCCCTGGATTGAAGATTGACATCATTGAGCCTTTTCCCGAGCATTATCTGGGTAGCAATGCGGGCCATGGAGATATTGCAAACCTTGGATACCAGTGGAACTGTACGGGAAGCGCGCGGATTGGCCTCAAGGACATAGGCTGTATTGTTTGCTATAGCATACTGGATATTCATGAGTCCTACCACGTTAAGCTCTATTGCAATTTTCTGTGTATATTCATAGATAGTTTCGAGATGCTTTTTAGGAATACTGATTGGGGGAATAACACAGGCAGAATCTCCTGAATGAATCCCGGCAAGTTCAATATGTTCCATTACTGCCGGAACAAATGCATCTTTCCCGTCGGCTATGGCATCGGCCTCTGCCTCTATTGCATTTTCCAGGAACTTATCTATCAGGATAGGCCTGTCCGGAGTAACTCCCACAGCAGCTGATACATAACGTTTGAGCATTTCTTCATCATGAACTACTTCCATCCCGCGTCCGCCAAGAACATAGGAAGGCCTTACCATAAGCGGGTAGCCAATCCTTTCAGCTACACTTAATGCCTCTTCAAGTGTGCTTGCCATGCCGGATTCAGACATGGGGATAGCAAGTTTTTTCATCATCTTACGGAACCTGTCACGATCTTCGGCAAGGTCAATAGTATTTGTGGATGTTCCGATGATCTTTACCCCTGCCTCAGCCAGTTCTTTTGCGATATTGAGCGGTGTCTGGCCGCCAAACTGAACGATTACCCCTTCAGGTTTTTCCTTATCATAAATGGAAAGAACATCCTCTACAGTAATAGGTTCAAAGTATAATTTATCCGAGGTGTCATAATCTGTTGAAACTGTTTCAGGATTACAGTTGACCATGATTGACTCATATCCTTCATCCCGCAGCGCAAAGGCTGCATGCACGCAGCAGTAATCGAATTCGATGCCCTGGCCGATACGGTTGGGCCCGCCTCCTATAACCATGATTTTTTTTCGTTCGCTCCGCTTCACTATGTCAGGAGCATTATAGGTAGAAAAATAGTATGCTGCATTCTCCACTCCGCTGACAGGCACCGGCTCCCACGCCTGCGTTATGCCTAAAGCCTTCCGCCGGTCACGGATGTCTTTTTCCGGGATATCCAACAGTTGAGACAGGTACCGGTCTGCAAATCCATCCTTCTTTGCGCGGATAAATATTTCATCAGGTAATTTTTGGCCCTTGTATTTGAGAATTTCTTCTTCCAGTTGAACGAGCTCTTTCATCTGCCCGATGAACCATGGTTTTATATGGGTCTTTTCATATAGCGCATCAACAGAAGCTCCTTTTCTAAGGGCTTCATACATAATAAACTGACGTTCACTTGTTGGAAAGCCAAGAAGGTCTATTAACTCATCCAATGACCTCTGGTGAAAATCTTTTGCAAAACCAAGTCCGTAACGACCGTTTTCAAGAGACCTTATGGATTTATGGAGCGCCTCTTTATATGTTTTCCCGATGCTCATTACTTCGCCCACAGCGCGCATCTGTGTTCCGAGACGGTCCTCGACACCCTCGAATTTCTCAAACGCCCACCTTGGAAATTTCACTACAACATAGTCTCCCGATGGCGTATATTTATCAAGCGTCCCTTCTCTCCAGTAGGGAATTTCATCGAGTGTTAATCCTCCTGCAAGCATTGCCGAAATGAGAGCAATTGGAAATCCTGTAGCCTTTGAAGCAAGGGCAGATGAACGTGACGTCCTTGGATTGATCTCAATCACTACTACCCTGCCGGTCCTGGGGTCATGAGCAAATTGAATGTTCGTCCCTCCAATAACCTGAATAGCTTCAACGATATCGTAGGAGTATTTCTGGAGGCGTTCTTGTAGTTTGGGATCAATCGTAAGCATAGGAGCTGTGCAATAGGAATCGCCGGTATGGATTCCCATGGCATCAACATTTTCTATGAAACAGACAGTTATCAGCTGATTCTTTGAGTCACGCACCACTTCAAGTTCAAGTTCTTCCCATCCAAGAACAGACTCTTCTATCAGTATCTGCCCTATCAGACTGGCAGATATGCCCCGGCTTGCAACAGTTCGCAATTCTTCCACATTATAGACCAGCCCGCCGCCTGTTCCTCCCATCGTATACGCCGGACGGACGACAACTGGATATCCGAGTTTAGATGCTATCTCTTCCGCTTCTTCAATGCTGAAAGCCGGTTCACTTTCCGGCATTTCTATTCCCAGTCGATTCATTGTCTCTTTAAAGATAATGCGGTCCTCGCCTCTTTCAATAGCGTCTGCCTGTACCCCGATAATTTTGACGCCATGTTTTTCAAGAAAGCCGCTTTTAGATAGCTCAGAAGAGAGATTAAGTCCTGTCTGGCCGCCAAGATTAGGCAGGATTGCATCAGGCCGCTCTTTTTCTATAATCTTTTTCATATATTCAATTGTAAGAGGTTCCAGATAGGTCACATCAGCCATCCCCGGATCTGTCATGATCGTGGCAGGGTTGGAATTAACAAGCACTATCTCATAACCTAATTTCCGGAGAGCTTTGCATGCCTGGGTGCCGGAGTAATCAAATTCGCAAGCCTGGCCTATAACTATGGGCCCTGAACCGATAATCATCACCTTCCTGATGTCATCTCTTCTTGGCATATACGTTCACCTTCCTACTTTCATTATTAAGTAATAGTAAATTTTCAAGAAATAATAACATAAAATAAGCTTCAAAATTAAGGTTTACTTACATTTTACGCTTAACCGGGGATGGAGTATTCGAGCGGCTTCTTTTGCTGATGGTCAAATATATTCTAAACATAAAGAGGCAAAAGCCTCGCAGGGAGGAACGACCGAGAATGAGCGAGTATACTCTATCCCCGGTGGGATCAGATAATTTCTTTAGCAGCAGGCAATTTTACTTCAATTCAGAAGTGCATTGAGGACAGCGCACTGCCTTAATCGGAATAACCGATATACAGAACGGGCATTCTTTGGTTGTCGGTACAGCAGGCGGCGCTTCTTCTTTTCTTTTTAACCTGTTGACATTCCTGATTACAATAAATACAGAAAAGGCAATAATGAGAAAGCTGATGATTGTATTGATGAACACACCATAGTTAAGAGTAACCGCACCCGCAGCTTTTGCAGCAGCAATTGTATCATACGGTCCGGCAGCTTTGCCTTCCTTGAGAAGAATGAACATGCCGGAAAAATCAACATTGCTTAAAATCAGGCCGATCGGCGGCATTATCATATCAGAGACAAAAGAATTGATAATGGTTCCGAAAGCAGCGCCGATTACAATACCCACAGCCATATCAACAACATTTCCCCGCATCGCAAACTCTTTAAATTCCTTAAACATATTTAATCTCCTTTCAAGAGATATAATTAGATTCTTACTGTTTAAAAATTTTATATCACACTATGTCCTGCTTGTCAATTCATTAATGACTCTGCCCAGGGAACCAGGGACATGAAAACAATTCTCCATCAAAATACGTCCCGAACCCTGCAATTCCTTGCTAAATAACCTTTTGAGATGGTATTCTTAATCTGTGAATTTATTGTCTTTGCAGAAACCAAGCAGGTATGTAAACCATGAGGTAAACTCAATACACAAGGAAGCTCCTGTAAAAGTTGCCCTTGCATTCCCTGACATATATGAAATAGGGATGTCTCATCTCGGTCTTAGAATCTTATACAACATAATCAATAACATCCCATTTGCATCTGCAGAAAGGATATTTTCTCCCTGGGTTGACCTTGAAACCGGGATGAAGGCAAATGGACTTTTTCTTTCATCCCTTGAGTCAAGCCGTCCGTTAAAGGATTTCGATATAGTCGGATTCAGCCTGCAGTACGAACTTTCCTATACAACAGTCCTTAACATGCTGCATCTTGGCGGAATCCCGATCAAAACTGAAGAAAGGTTTAGTTCATTATCCAAAAATCGATATCCTCTTGTTATTGCCGGAGGTCCATGTGCTGTCAATCCGATTCCTATGTCCCCGTTCATTGATGCATTTCTGATAGGCGACGGCGAAGAGGCTATCAGAGAGATACTGGATGTGTTCCATGAATGGAAAACAGGCGGTGACAGTAATAAAGAATCCCTGCTTAAAGCGCTCTCCCTGATAGAAGGGATTTATGTGCCTTTAATTCAGAATTCTAAAGATCATCCCTCATCCCTGGTAAATCGTCGTTACATTGAATCCCTTGATGATGCTCCGTATCCGGATAAACCTGTCGTTCCTTACACATCTATCATCCATGACAGGGTAAACATTGAGGTTTCGAGGGGTTGTTCGATGGGCTGCAGGTTCTGCCAGGCTGGGATGATATACAGGCCTGTCCGTGAGAGAAGCCCGGCAAAGGCATTGAAAATCGCAGAAAAATCCCTGAAAAATACCGGCTATGACGAGGCTGCATTCACATCCCTGAGCGCCGGAGATTATAGCTGTCTTTTACAGATTGTAAGCGATTTTAATAAAAGATTTTCAGAAGACAGGATAGCCCTCTCACTTCCTTCTCTTCGGGTAACTTCAATAAACAGGGATCTCCTGAAAGAGATCCGTTCAGTAAGGAAAACCGGTTTTACTATTGCTCCTGAGGCAGGAACTGAAAGGCTGAGAAAAGTTATCAACAAAGACTTTTCCGACGAAGATTATGAACTGGCGATGAAGACATTATTTGCGGAAGGCTGGCTTAATCTTAAACTGTACTTCATGATCGGATTACCAACAGAGACTGAAGAAGACATTTATGCAATCCCTAAAATGGCAGCCAAGGCGCTGAAAACCGCAAAACAGTTTACGAAAAGGTTTGTTAACATAAGCATAGGAGTTTCTCCTTTCGTTCCAAAGGCGCACACACCATTTCAATGGTATGGGCAAAACCCTTTTGACGAGCTTGCAGGAAAAAAGAAGCATATTAAAGATATGCTGATAAAGAAGGGGTTTCATGTCAAAGGACATGATATCGAGATGAGCCTTCTTGAAGCTGCCTTCTCACGGGGTGATGAAAGAAGTTCTTCACTTATTGAGAAGGCCTGGTCATTAGGATGCAGGCTTGACGGATGGACAGAGGTCTTTGATTTCGGGAAATGGAAGACAGCTATGCACCTTACCGGCATAGATGCAGCAGATTTAGCAACAAAAACTTTTGGTTTTGCCGACCGCCTTCCATGGGAAAGGATTGATATCGGGGTAACAAAAGATTATCTGTGGAAAGAATATCAGAAGGCATTATCAGAAGAATTTACGACTGACTGCAGAAATGCATGCCATAATTGCGGACTTGGATGCCACAACGACACGGGGAATGGGAGAAAGGGGGAAGGAGAGAAATATATTTCCTTTGAACCACAAAAAATGTCTCCGAGTCCCCGGGTCTCCGAGTCTCTTGGCCGATCTTTGGCTGCTTTTCCACGCTTTAAGCCTGTCACAATCAGGGTTGAATTTTCTAAAACCGGGAGGTTGAGATACCTTTCACACCTTGAGCTTGTTGTAATGCTGCAGAGGGCGATGAGAAGGGCAGGGTTTCCTTTAGAGTACTCAAAGGGATTTCATCCATTTCCAAAGATATCCTTTGGGCCTCCTCTTGGTGTAGGAGTTGCAGGGCTGCATGAATATTTCGATATGGAGGTAACACCGCCTTTTGATTTAGTTTCAAACACAAGAGAACTGAATGCACTGCTGCCTGAAGGTGCATATATAAAAGACATGTCATTCGTGCCTGCAAAGGCAGAATCCCTAAACAGTTTTATAACAAGATACGAGTATGAAATAAAAGGCGGGGATACCTCTCACACATACATGTTTTTATCAGAAAAAGAAGTAAATGCAAAACGCGAAAAATATGTTATAAATTTAAGGAGCATGGTTGAAGAAGCAAGGTTTATTGATGAAAATATCGTAAACCTGATAGTAAACGATCAGGGTGACATAAAGGTAAGGCTGGGTGAGCTTCTTCCCGTAATATTCAATACGCCACTGGACAAACTTGACATTACAAGGATAGCTCTCTATGGATGGAACGGAGGCTGGGTAAAACCGTTAGAACGGAGTGAACAATGGATAGCGAAATTATAATTAATGTAACACGTGATGAAATCAGGGTTGGCCTTCTTGAAGGTGGTCAGGTAGCTGAATTCTATGTTGAACGGAAGAGGGATGCAAGCCTTGTTGGAAATATCTATAAAGGTAAGGTTGTAAAAATTCTCCCTGGCATGCAATCAGCCTTTGTCGATATCGGACTTGAAAAGGCAGCCTTCCTGTATGTTACTGACATACACACAGATCTTGAAGAATTTGCACCGTTTCTTGAGGAGGAAGAAAAGATCAACTCTATTGAACTGGTCTCAAAGAAGGGAAAACCCGATCTCACTATAGAGGAGCTTCTTCAGGAGGGACAGGAAATTCTTGTACAGGTATCGAAAGATCCTATAGGAAGTAAAGGTGCACGGGTTACATCATATGTAACCATACCAGGCAGATACCTTGTGCTTATGCCGAATGTTGAACATATAGGCATTTCCCGGAGAATCTCTGATGAAGATGAGAGAACAAGACTCAGGACAATTGTCGAGGAGATAAAACCCAAAGGGTATGGACTGATTATAAGAACAGCAAGCGAGGGTTCAGAAGATAAAGACCTTATAAAAGACCTTGAATTTCTTCTGCTCTTATGGGAAACCGTCCAGAAGAAAAAGGACAGGGTGTCTGCACCAACCATGCTTTACAGTGACCTTGACCTTGTTTTTAGAAGCGTCAGAGATCTTATGGTACAGGATGTCAAAAGACTCGTTGTGGACTCTACGGATGAATATGAAAGGATTAAGGATTTTGTCAGGACTTACTTTGAGAATCTTCTGGGGAAGATCGAGTTATATGAGGGGACAGAGCCGATATTCGATTCCTTTGGAATAGAATTTGACATATCGAGGGCGCTCGGAAGAAAAGTCTGGTTGAAATCCGGCGGATACATTGTCATCGATCAAACTGAGGCAATGACAGTCATTGATGTGAATACCGGAAAGTTTGTGGGTAAAGAGGAGCTTGAAGATACTATACTGAAGACAAATCTTGAGGCAGTTAAGGAGATAGCTTATCAAATAAGGCTCAGGAACCTTGGCGGCATTATTATTGTAGATTTCATAGATATGGAAAAATATGAAAACAGGGACAGGGTATTCCTCGCTTTTGTTGAAGCAATGAAAAAAGACAGGGCAAAAAATACCATTTCGCATATCTCTGAACTTGGACTGATACAGATGACCAGAAAGCGTGTCAGGGAAAGTCTCGGCAGAACACTTTGTGAATCGTGTCCTTACTGTGAAGGCAAGGCCTTTGTGAAGTCACCCAAAACAATATGTTACGAAATATTCAGAAAGGTAACAAGACTTGCGAAACACGGCGGAGAGAGGATCATCGTTACCGCACATCCGTCAGTTGCAGAGCTTTTATCTGATGAGGAAAGAGCAGGAGTTGAAGATATAGAAAACAGATACAACGTTAAGGTGACCATACGGGAAAGCCGCAGCTTTCATCAGGAAAATTATGAAGTCAGCGTGCTGTAGTTGAAGTCTCTTTATCCACGACGTCCTGCCTGATCATATCTGAATGCACAGTTATAATTCATATATGGAAAGTTTATTTGTGAATGAACTCTCAAAATGTGTCCGTTGCGCAGGTTGTAAGGCAAACTGCCCTACTTATGATGAAGATTCCACAGAGTCGATGGGTGCAAGGGGAAGAATTGCCCTTTTGGGGGCTTTTTCTTCAGGGAAAATTAAGCCTTCTGCTATCCTGAACGACACTATTTTCAGCTGCACATTATGCGGCGCTTGCGCTGGTCTCTGTCCGCCTGGCGTTGATATTAAAGAAGTCATATATCACGGCAGGCGCCTCCTGAAAAAGACAGATAAAAAGAGAAAGTATCTCCGTTTTTTCACAAATTTCTATACCAAAAGACCTCAACTGAGCTTCAAGCTGCTAAGTTTGACACAACACTTTCTTTTCCCGTATCTGCACAAAAAAGGCATTCTTTCTTTCAGGCCTGAACTTCCTGAACGTCTTTTCAAAGACGATCACCACGTCTATACTGTTTCAAAAAAGAAGGGCCGGATCGCTATTTTTACAGGGTGTGCTGTCAACTTTTTATTCCCGCATTTAGGCGAGACATTGATCAGTGTCCTGCACAGACTTGGTTATGAGGTAATTCTGCCGGTAGGTGAGGTATGCTGTGGGATACCGTTAAGGTCGCTTGGTCTTGAAGAAGAAGCCAGGGAACTCGCCAAAAAAAATTGCGGTATATTCAGCAAGCTCAATGTTGAGGCTGTCTTGAGTCTTTGTCCGACCTGTACGCTCGCAATGAAGATTGATTATCCAAAGCTTATCGGTGAAGGGATAAATAATGCGATGGATATTTCGGAGTTTTTTACCGAAAAAACAGGTCTGTCCTTTTTCACATATCCTGTCTCAGATTTAACGAAAGTAATCTACCACGACCCCTGTCATCTTAAATACGGACTTGGCGTAACAAAAGAACCAAGGAAGATAATAGAGCATATTGGTCTGGATCTGCTTAAAACAACAGGGGAGAAATGCTGTGGTTTTGCCGGAACTTTCTGCCTTTCCTATAGAGATCTCTCAAAGAGTCTCCTCATGAAATGCGTTAAGGAGTATTCAGAAACAGCAGCGGAAGCGGTTGTTACATCTTGCCCTGGATGCATGATCCAGCTTTCAAAAGAGAGCAGCGACAAACCCGTACTGCATTTAATAGAGGTTATTGAAGATGCCATGATTCCGAAAAACTGACCCCTTCAGATTTCCCTGTATCTCCTGTAATTGTTAATGCTCTCCTGCGCCACTACTTTTAAAAAACCTACTATCGGAACAGACAATAGCATCCCGAGGATGCCGAATAACTTGCCGCCGACCAGGACCGAGAGCAATACTACCAGTGGATGCATATGAACGGTTCTTGCAACAACAACAGGCTGTATGAGAACATCATCAATTAATTTGATCAATGTAAAGGCGATAATGACATAAAACGCCATCTGGAAATTTCCTGTCTGCAGAATGGATACGATAACAGCGACTGTTGCCCCTGCTACCGGTCCAAAATAAGGGATCAGATTCGCAAGGCCGGCAAATATACCGATAATAAAAAAATACTTGACCCCTATGAACCATAATGCTGCAGCAGACAAAACACCTACAATTGTCGCATCGATGAACTGCCCCCGCAGATAGTTTCCGATCTGGGCATTCAATTTATAGAACAGATACAGGGTGAATTCAAAGTGCTGGTTCGGCATTGCGCTTACAAAGGCCTTTTTGAATTCACGTCCGTCCTTCATCAGGAAAAAAATTATAAAAGGTATGAGAATCATGCTCGTTATAACAGAGGCGGTATCCAGGAAGTGATCGAATATCCATCCGCCGGTACTTGCCATAGCATTCTCCAGCCTGCTCAGGAGGTTTAGATCCTTCACACCAAGGAAAGAGAGATTCGCAAGCAGAAAGTCTTCGAGACGGGAGATCATTATCCCTGCTTTCTCAAGACTAAAACCGCGCTGAAGAGCATATATCTGCTCGGACAGTAACGGCAAAAAAGCCATATAAGAAAAACCGATAAACACAAAAAATGCGGCAAATATCGCAACTGTTGCAGATGTCCTGCCCATGCCTCGCGACTCAAGGAAGTTTGCAAGGGGATCAATGATGTATGCGAGAAGGGCGGATATGATTACCATCTTAACGATATTTGAGACAGCAGTCAGAAGCGCTATGCCTGCTATTACAATAATTCCAACAACTGCTATTTTCATCAGGTACCCGGCTTGTCTGCTCATTCCTTCTAAGCTATTGTATCGGTTTTGTTGAATACGTTGAACAACTTAATTCCTTTACCTGTTGATTTGTTGTTTTTAAGCGCTCACCAATAGTCCATGCCAGTTTGAATAAAATCTTGGATCCAAGTTTAGGGTCACGATCCAGGAGGTCAAGGAGTTCCGGCTTGAAAAAGCATAACATCCTGCAGGGAGTTTTTGCGATTGCAGACGCGCTCCTTGGTGATTCATCAAGGAGCGCCAATTCACCAAAGAAATCCCCTTCGTGAAGTTGGGCCAGTATATGCCTCTCAGGGTTGCACACAATCTCTACAGAGCCGCTCTCTATAATGTACATTCCGAGTCCGACATCACCCTGGTTGAAAATAACCTCATTTGCCTTATATTCCCTCTGATGCAGTATGCGTTTTATTTTTGTTAAAGCCCGTGAGTTCAGATCATTAAAGACCGGTATTTTAATAAGAATATCATTGATATCATCTTTTTTCTTCTGACGGGTTTTGAAGATATTTTCCCAGAGTTTATTCATTTATGCCCCTTCATTCATCAATATATAATCATAAATTTACGACATTTTCAATCAGGCCTGAAATTTTTTAAAGCTGAGAGCTTTGTATTATAATGATTAGTTTTTTCCTTAAATAAATTTACAATACCACAATCAGTTCTTTATAGTATAATTAAACACTAAAAAACTTTATTATTTCTGAAAGGTGGATTATGAAATTCTTTATTGACACAGCGAATATCGAAGAGATCAGGAAGGCGTGGGGACTGGGTGTTATTGATGGTGTGACAACAAATCCTTCCCTTGTATCCAAAGAAGGCAAAGACCCTGTTGCGCTACTCAGGGAAATTTGCAGTATTGTGAATGGTCCTGTGAGCGCTGAAGCAGTAACAATGACTGCAGACGAGATGGTCAGAGAGGGCAAAGCGCTTGCCAGAATCCACAAGAATATTGTCGTTAAGATCCCGATGATTGAGGAAGGCCTCAGGGCGGTAAAAAAGCTGTCAGGCATGGGTATAAAGACAAATGTGACTCTTGTGTTTTCTCCGAGTCAGGCCCTGCTTGCAGCAAAGGCCGGCGCCACCTACGTCAGCCCTTTTGTCGGAAGACTTGACGACATCAGCCACGTCGGAATGGGAATAGTCAGCGATATTATGGAGATATACGAAAATTACATGTTCAGCACCGAAGTTATAGTAGCCAGCGTGAGGAATCCCCTGCATGTTCTGGAAGCTGCCAGAATGGGCGCTCACATCGCTACGATCCCTTATTCTGTTATAATACAGTTAATAAAGCACCCTCTCACAGACATCGGTATCCAGAAGTTCCTGAAAGACTGGGAGAAAGTGCCAAAGAAGAAAAAATAAGGTTCAGACTGAGGTTAAGATTAAGAAATTTTTATACCCTGCTCAACCTTAGCCTTGACCTTAACCTGGAGGATCTAACAATGCCTATTTTTGAATATAAATGCAGCTGCTGCAGCGAAGACTTTGAAAAGCTTATTTTCGGTAATCAGCAAGTAAGCTGCCCCAAATGCAATTCTAAGGAAGTAAAAAAGAAATTCTCTGTCTTCTGCTCAACCGGAACAGAAAGGCCCCTTGCAGGAACAGCCCGCTCGGCAGGCTGCACCTCCTGCAGCAAAACCTCCTGCAGCTCCTGCGGATAGGTTTCTACTCGGGCTGGCGGAAGGGGTTTGACCTTTGAATCTGGGCAAGTTTCAGGGGTTTTCCCTCAAGGATAAAGATCGCAAGGCCCCGCTCTTCTGTTGTCTTCCCCTTAACCACCCATGTGCCCTTCCAGGAAATGGTGAGGTTGACTGTTGAATCCTGCACCTCAACCCACGTAGGAGTAAAACTTAATTCAGCGCTATCAAAATCCTTGATACCTGATGCAAGCTCTTTATAGCCGTTTGCTGTAGCATTTCCCTCAAGAGTTGACCGGTCATTTTTAAGATATGCGGTTTTCAGGGTCTCTGCAAGTTTGAAGGCCTCCTGTGTTAACTGTGACTCCTGAGAAACCGGTTTGACCTCTTTTTTCCCACACGATGTCAGAAATGGTATTGCCAGAAGACAAATAAACAATAAAGCATACTGAATCTTTGGAATCTTTACCTTAAAATCCCCCCACCCCCCCTTTACTAAAGTGGGGCAAAAATGAAATACAAAGCATTTTTTATATAACTTAGATATCAATGTTCCTTGCCTCCAAAGCATGGGTGGTAATGAATTCTTTTCTTGGTTCAACCTGATCCCCCATTAATATGGTAAATATGCTGTCTGCCTCGACAGAATCCTGTACCGTGACCTGAAGGAGCGTTCTTTTCTCCGTATCCATGGTCGTCTCCCAGAGCTGCTGAGGGTTCATCTCTCCAAGGCCTTTGTACCTCTGTATATTGAGTCCTTTTTTTGCAGTTGCGAGTACAAAATCAAGGAGTTCTTTGCTTTTCCCTATCTCTTTTATGCCGTCCTTCGTTTGTACTTTATAAGGCGGATCTCCAAGATCCCTTATAATGGTGAAGAGATTTTCGAGTTCTCTGAATTCCGGAGACCCGAGGAAATTGGTGTCAAGGTTGAGTTTATAGTTCTTTCTCCTGATCTCAACTCCATATGTCTGGTGCTCTTCATCAAGCTGTATCTCACCGATATGCATGCTCTGGTCTTTTTCGCTTATCCTGCTGAGAATTTCTTCAAACTGTCTTCTGTCCTTAAGAGTCTCTTTATTCATCCCGGTCGAAAGAATAACCTGCAGAAGGTCCGGGTCTTTCCTCCTTCTTTCAAACCATTCGGTCAGCCGCTCGAATCTATAAAGCCTCTTGAGATATGGGATGAGCGCCTTGCCTTTTACAGATTGACCTTTGACAGGAACTTCGATGTCATCTGATGCAAGCTCAAAAATCATTCCCAGCATTTCTGTTTCATTCTGTATGTACTTCTCTGTCTTACCCTTCTTCACCTTAAATAGGGGGGGCTGTGCTATGTATAGATACCCTTTCTCTATCACCTGTGGCATCTGCCGGTAAAAAAAGGTTAGCAGCAGTGTCCTTATGTGCGCACCATCAACATCAGCATCTGTCATAAGGATCACCTTGTGATACCGTATTTTCGATATGTCAAAGTCTTCCGGCCCGATGCTTGTGCCTAAGGCTGTTATAAGTATCCTTATCTCTTCCGAGCCGAGCATCTTGTCGAACCGTGCCTTCTCGACATTCAATATCTTTCCTCTGAGCGGAAGAATTGCCTGTGTACGCCTGTCCCTGCCCTGCTTTGCTGAACCGCCGGCAGAGTCACCCTCAACAATAAAGAGTTCACTTAATGCTGCGTCTTTTTCCGAGCAGTCTGCAAGTTTGCCCGGAAGACCGGTATCCTCGAGCGCCCCTTTTCTTCTTGTGAGTTCCTTTGCCTTTCTTGCTGCTTCGCGTGCCCTTGCAGCCTGCAATGCCTTTTCTACAATCTTTCTTGCGACAGACGGGTTTTCTTCCAGATAGGTGCCGAGGGTGTCATTCACAATCGATTCCACGATCCCTTTTATCTCGCTGTTCCCGAGCTTCATCTTTGTCTGTCCTTCAAACTGGGGATTCATAAGTTTGACGTTTATAACTGCAGTGAGACCCTCCCTGATGTCATCGCCTGAGAGTCCTTCTTTGCTGTCTTTAAGGAGTCCGGAGGAGGTCGCATAGCTGTTTACTGTTCTGGTGAGGGCTGATTTAAACCCAATGAGATGGGTTCCACCTTCCCTGGTATTGATATTATTTGCAAAGGTATAAAGGTTCTCTGCATACCCGTCATTATACTGGAGGGCTATCTCAACTATAATGTCCTCTTTTTCACCTGATATATAGACAGGCTTGGGGTGGATCGGGGTCTTGTTCTTATTCAGGTGTTCAACAAAAGATATGATCCCGCCGCTGTAATGGAATACCTGATTTTTTTCTGTCCTTTCATCTGACAGGGCGATCTTGAGACCCCTGTTCAGAAACGCAAGTTCCCTGAGTCTCTGTGATAAGATATCCCAGCTGAATTCCAGTATTTCAAATACCTCGGAATCAGGTTTAAAGGTTATCTTCGTGCCTCTGCCCTTTGTCTTTCCGACTACTGTAAGCGGACCTGTGGGATTACCCCTTTCATAATGCTGCTGATACACTGTGCCGTTCTGTTTTATCTCCACGTCAAGCCATTCTGACAGAGCATTGACAACAGAAACCCCGACGCCGTGTAATCCGCCTGATATCCTGTATGCCTTGGACTCAAACTTTCCACCTGCATGGAGCTCGGTAAGAACCACCTCTGCTGCAGATCGTCCTTCTTCGGTATGTATATCTGTTGGTATGCCTCTTCCATCATCTATTACCGTACAACTCCCGTCAAGGTGGATTATCACGTCTACATTTTTACAGAAGCCGGCAAGGCTTTCATCAACGCTGTTATCCACCACCTCGTATGCAAGGTGGTGCAGGCCTTCTATGCCTGTGGAGCCGATATACATCGCAGGCCTCTTCCTGACAGCATCAAGGCCTTTAAGTACCTTAATATCCTCTGCTGTATATGACTCGTTCCCGTTCTTGTTGTTTTCCATCTATTTTTCTACAACTCCTTTTCCTTTTTTTGCTGCCTGCTATTAACTATACATAACGATATTAATTTTATGTCATTCCCGCAAGCAAAGCGCGTCGGGAATCCTTCTTTTACGGAAAGATTCCGGACAAGCCGGAATGACAAAATGCGGCTGATTTATGTCTCTGAGTAATATCTACGGTATATTATATCCTCATCGGCATAATCACACATTTATATTCATCGCTGCCGTCCTCTTTTACAAGTACTGGGCTCAACGGGTCCTGAAGCTCAAGTACAACCTTATCTGACGTCATTGCCCCGAGGACATCCAGCATATAACGTGCATTAAATCCAAGCGAGACCTTTTCACCTTTATAGTCAACGCCAACCTCTTCTTTTGCCTCACCAAGATCAGGACTTGATGATGAAACCGTAAGTTTCTCCTCTTCAAGATCAAATCTGACGGCGCTGGCCCTTTCCCTTGACATGACTGATGCCCGGCGCAGGACTTTGATGAATATATCTTTGCCTATGGACATCTTCTTTTCATTTGACTGGGGAATAACATTTTCATAATTCGGGTATGAACCATCTATCAGTCTTGTTAAGAACTCTATTTTTTCAACACTGAAAAGGAGGTGCTTGTCACCTATAGAGATCCTGACCTTCTGTTTTTCTTTTTCCTCATCAGAAGCGCCAAGAAACCGTCTCAGTTCAGATACCGCCTTCCGCGGCACTATCAACTTTTTATCCTCTTTTACCTCGCTTTCCATCTGTCTCATGATCAATGCGAGCCTGTGTCCGTCAGTGCCAACCACGGTAAAAGATCTGTTCTCCGGTTTCGCATGAAATAGCAGTCCGTTCAGTGTATAACGCGTATCACTCTCCCCGGCAGAGTATATCGTCTTTTCGATCATCTCCAGAAGCATGGAACCATCAATCGTTACCTCTTCAACTTCTCCGCTGCCCAGGGCAGATGGCCATGCAGGAAAATCAGTGTGCGGAAGACATGCAATTCTAAAATCACTCGCACCGGCTCTTACCTTAAGCCATTGCTCATCAACAGACTCAAACGATATATCACCGTCCACTTCCCTGACTATTTCAAAAAGCTTCCTTGCCGGTATGCAGAGCTTTCCTTCTTTCTCAATATTTGCCTCGAGGGGTTCTTTAAGCGCAGTCTCAATATCTGTTGCAATTATATATGAACCTTTCTTCCCGGCGCTAAGAAGGAAATGGCTTAAGATAGGCATGGTATTTTTCTTTTCGATAATGTTTTGAATATTCGCAAGTTTTTCCAGCATTTCATTTTTTGTTACACTTAATTTCATATTTCCCCCTCCATAATTCGTCTAAAACCCTTTGATTAGATTGCTTCTCACACTTTTATCTTCCGTAAAAGATTCTCTATCATCCTGTTAAATGCTTCATCCTTTGCCCTTTTTTCCTCAACCTGTTTACAGGCATAGATAACAGTTGCGTGATCCTTACCCCCGAAGTTTTTTCCGATATCGCTGAGGGACAAGTTTGTCAGCTGCTTGCTCAGATACATTGCTATCTGCCGGGGCAAGGCAACCTCCTTTGTCCTTTTCTTTGCCTTCATGTCAGATAATTTAAGGGCATAATGCTCACAGACTGTTTTCTGGATCAGATCTGTTGTGACCGGCTTCTCGTCTTCCTCTATGAGGTCCTGCAGGATATACTTTGCCATATCTTTATTTATAGGCCTTCCTGTAAGAGACGTCTGTGCTCCCAGGCGAATAAGACACCCCTCTAATTCACGGATATTTGATTTTACTTTCGATGCCAGATAATAAGCAACTTCCTCAGGAATATGTATCTTTTCCATCTCTGATTTTTTCTGCAGTATCGCTACCTTTGTCTCCAGTTCAGGCGGCTGAATATCCGCTATAAGTCCCATACTGAACCTTGATCTGAGCCTGTCAGTAACAGCGCCTATTTCTTTTGGAGGTCTGTCACTTGAGATTACGATCTGTTTCTGTTTCTCATAAATTGCATTAAATGTATGGAAAAATTCCTCCTGCGTTTGTGTTTTGTTTGCTATAAATTGAATATCGTCGAGCAGAAGGAGATCTACGTTCCTGTATTTGTCTTTGAGTTCGCCCATCTTCTCGTGCCTGATTGCGGATACCACCTCATTCGTGAATTGTTCTGCAGAGACATATATCACTGATATTTCCGGACTCTTATCAATAACTGCATTTCCTATAGCAGTAATGAGGTGTGTCTTGCCAAGCCCTACACCTCCATAGATAAACAGTGGATTATATGCTCTGCCCGGAACCTCTGCAACCTTCTTTGCTGCTGCATGGGCAAACTGGTTACTTGGTCCTATAATAAAATTTTCAAAGGTGTATTTCGGATTAAGATATATCCCTCTGCTCGCAAGTTTTTGCCTCCGGTTTTCCAATCGCATATCCATTTTTTTAACATCCGGATCAACTTTCTCTGCTATTCTGTAGCGTATAGTAACCGGGTACCCCAATATCCCTCCAATGGTTTCTCCAATAATATCCGGGTAGTTATCCTCTGTCCAGTCTTTAAAAAACCTGTTTGGAATTTCAACAGTAATCTGCTGTTCTTTTATCTGTGAGAGTTTTATCGGCCGGAACCAGAGATCGAGAATACTGCTGCCAACTTTCTCTTCGATTTTAGAAAGACTGCTATTCCATATATCTTCCAGTATCATAGAAATCACAAATCCATTAACAACTTACTAACATATGTTAATAACTCTTGAGGGAGGTGTAACATTATATCCAAATACCAACATGTAAGACAAGAAAATATGTTATTAATTTGTTTAATAGAATGTTAATCACCCGGTCATGACAAAATGTTCATAACTCTATCCCGTACTTAAACCCTTTATGAACAGAAAAAAATGTTTTATATTCTTATGGAAAGAATACTTTTCAACATCCCAACAGCCCCTACTATGATTACTACTATATTGGTTCAGAAATAAAGCATTAGTAGAAAAGAACTATAACGCTATTTTTTTTGTAGAGACGCCTTTATGAAATAATCTATATCGCCTTCAAGAACAGCATCAACATTTCCTGTTTCAATATCTGTCCTGTGATCTTTTATAATCCTGTATGGCTGAAGGATATAAGACCTTATCTGACTCCCCCAGGCAATACCTTTTTTGTCTGCTACAAATCCCTCCATCTTTTTTTCCTGCTCCTTGAGCCTCAGGTCATAAAGACGCGCTTTCAGTATTTTCATTGCGATAGCCTTGTTCTTGTGCTGGGAGCGTTCATTCTGACAGCTTACAATTATGCCTGATGGGATGTGGGTAAGCCTCACAGCAGAAGAAGTTTTATTTACATGCTGTCCTCCTGCGCCGGAGGCTCTGAATGTGTCCATCTTTATGTCATCGTCTCTTAATTCTATATCAATATCATCTTCAACCTCTGGAAAAACAAGCACAGCTGCGAAAGACGTATGCCTTCTTTTCCCTGCATCGTAAGGAGAGATTCTCACAAGCCTGTGAACGCCTGCCTCGCTTTTCAGATAACCGTATGCATATTGTCCGGTTACAGTGATAGTAGCGCTTTTTATACCTGCTTCTTCACCCATCTGCAATTCAACGATCTGGGCATTGAATTTATGCCTCTCTGCCCATCTGAGATACATTCTCATCAGCATCTGGGCCCAATCCTGACTTTCCGTGCCGCCGGCGCCGGGATGAATGGCAAGAATGGCATTATTCTTGTCCATTTCACCTGAAAGCAGGTTCTGTATCTCGAGTAAATCTAAATCTTCTTTTAAGACCTTTATCTCATTCCTCAGTTCATTAAGAAAAAGGCCTCCACTTTCTTCTTCGAGTATCCCTATTGACTCTTCAAGGTAAGAGAGTTTGTCGGATAATGATTCAAAGTTTGATACGGTATACTCAAGCTTTGACTTTCTCTTTAATAAATCACGGGAGAGCTCAGGAGATGACCAGATATTCTCTTTAATTAATTCTTTTTTAATTCTTTCGGTCTCTTCCTTTAAACCGGCTAAATCAAAGATAACCTCTTAAGGATTCCATTTTTTCCCTGAGAGTTAATAATTCTCCCTTTAATTCATCTTGTAAAAGCATATTACCTCCTTAAACGATTCTGGACTTGCCAAATAAGTGAGCAAGTAAAATTACCGAACAGATTATACAAAAATACATAAAAAGATCACCATACTTGGAATAAAAACTGATTTTTTTATCAGTTTTCACATCTTCCGTAAGAATCACCTTTTGAAAAATATCGGTCCTTGAGAGTATTTTACCGTTGCTGTCTATGAATCCGGAGATCCCGGTATTAGCAGCCCTTATTACAGGTTTTCTGTTTTCAACAGCACGAAAAACCGCCATACTAAAGTGTTGATAAGGGCCGGTGGTCTTTCCAAACCAGGCATCATTTGTTATAGTTACCATAAAATCTCCACCGTTTGCATAAAACTTTCTCACAAGTCCGGGGAATATGATTTCATAGCATATTAATGTTGCAAAATCCCCGAAAGAGGTCTCAGCCCTTATATAACGCTCCCCGCGGGCATAATCCCCGACACCTACAACAAGCTTATTGATGAAAAAGAGAATTTTTTTCAGGGGCACATATTCTCCAAAGGGGACTAAATGTATTTTATCATAAATATAAGCCACCTCTCCAGTTTCATCAAGCAAAACCGCACTGTTTGAAAGGAGGTACTGCTTGTCTGTTTTCTTTTTAACCAGGACACTTCCGAAAAGAAGATAGGCATTCAGCTGATTTTGGAAATCAACAAGCTCTTCTGTATAAACTATTTCTGTCTGAAAAAAGAAAGGCACCGCAGTTTCCGGCCAGACGATTATGGATGGAGAGGAAGCAGCCGCCTTCAAAGAGAGATCTTTATATATCTCCATAACAGAACTCTGATATGAAGTCTCCCATTTTTTGTCCTGCTCGATATTTCCCTGTATAATGCTTGCTTTGAACTGATGCCCGGGTCTGACCTCTCTGAGTCTTATCTGTCCGTATACAATTGTCGAGATGATTAGCACAGACAGCAGGGCGAAGCCGAGAACAGTATACGATAATGGGAAGAGGGGCATGTCTTTCGTTCGCTTTTTTATAAGAAATACGTCTGTTAAGGCGCCGTTAAATGCCAGGACTATGAAAGATATACCGTAGATACCGGTTACATCAGCAATCTGTATCATGGTGAGGAATTCATACTGGGAATACCCAATGCTTGACCAGGGAAAGCCGGTGAACATATAGGAGCGCAGGAATTCAAAGACTACCCAGAATACCGGCGCAATCAGAAGGGCAGGGAGCTTTGTATTTCTTATAGTTATTGAGAAAAAAAATGCGAAGACACCTGTGTATAGACTGAGATAGAGGCAGAGTAAAATAACAATAGCAATGCTTGCTATCAAAGAGATGCCGCCATAATGGTTTATTGAGTGGTATATCCAGTAGAGGGTTCCAAAGAAATACGGGATGCCCAGTGCGATTCCGGTCTTAAACGCCTGTTTTGGAGCTTTGTCATAGAGGGATAAAAGGAAAGGAACAAGCGCTATCCATGCGATAAGAAAAAGATCCATAGTGGGAAAACAGAGTACAAGCAGAATTCCCGAGATAACAGCAGGACCATATGTTATTAAATACTGTAACAACATTGGGGTTATGATGCCTTATTTTTTCGCAATTACAATTATTACCTCAATTTAATATTTTACTCCATACACTTTAAACTTTGCTGAAGAAAGGGGTTGGTTAGAGGAAAAAATTGAATTATCAACAATTTATTAGTAAAGTCCGCAATAATGAGCAATTGTGGTATAATTTTATGAAATATGAGCCGATTTAAAAAACCTTTTTTATCACCGCAGATCTCATTTCAATCGTTTTTGGCTCCTTTATTAACCGTTCTGTTTTTAGATAAGGAGTTTTTCCATGAAGATCCTTCTGGTATATCCGGAATATCCTGATACATTCTGGAGTTTTTCCTACGCCCTTAAGTTTGTTTCGAAGAGAGCGGCTAATCCACCCCTTGGTCTTTTGACAATTGCCGCAATGCTCCCGACCGAATGGGAAAAAAAACTTGTGGACATGAATGTCCGAAGACTGGAAGACAACGACCTCCTCTGGGCAGACTATGTCTTTATTAGCGCCATGTCGATCCA
>Ga0194126_10003317_pt1 | contig 25637 bp, 18 predicted proteins | sample TA2KigC150mmetaG_FD_148641 | JGI IMG/M metagenome (GOLD analysis project Ga0194126, IMG submission 148641) | Freshwater microbial communities from Lake Tanganyika, Tanzania - TA2015035 Kigoma Deep Cast 150m | ecosystem: Environmental > Aquatic > Freshwater > Lake | place: Tanzania: Lake... | reverse complement strand
GATTAAAAAAATTGTTCATTTCGGCAAATCGCTTCCTGTCTCTCTCAAATATCTCACGCTCTGACTTTCCCATCGAGGTGATAAAGTTTTTAATCCGGTAATAAGGCCTCAGAATAAAAATTCTGAGGAGGTCAATCTTAGGGAAATTGGCCTTAAATACCGGTGTTGTCTTAAAAAACGTAGAGTACTTCCGTTTGTATTTCCACCGTAAAAATTGCAAGTCTTCCGACGAAAGATATTTTGTCCTGACGTTTGCCCAAAACCCGTTGTACTTGCTGTAGTCGCTGGTATTGGTAACGAGCCCTTCCTTGATCAAGATATCTCTCATACCCGTCTTGGGATAAGGCGTAATGATTTGCTCGCCGTAAAAATCTATGTTTGCCTTGTCAAAGAATTCAAAGTTCTGGGCAATATCCTCTTCTTTATCCTCCGAATGTCCAATGATCATACCACCCACAATCAGAATATTGTTATTGTGCAGGTAGTCAATAGCCTTTTTTGTTTTTTCAAGAATATTTCCCTTGTTCATCATCTTCAGGTTGCGTTCCGATACATTCTCGATACCCAGAAACACAATCTGAATCCCCGCGCGTGCCATTTTTTGGGCTAAGACAGGAGAACTTGCTATGCCAGTAGTGCTTGCCTGGACTATATAACGCAGGTCGTTATGTCCCGCAGCTACAATTGCGTCACACAACGACTCAAACTTTTTTACGTTTAAGGTAATATTATCGTCTGCAAAGGCTATGTATTTTGCCCCAAATTTTTTGGCATTCGCAAGATCGAGCATGACCCTTTCAAAGCTATAGGTCCTGAACGTGCGGCCGTACATTCGATTCATACTGCAAAAATTACACGTCATCGTGCAGCCGCGGGAGGTTTCGACCATGTCCAGTTTTTTCCCGGAAAAAAGGTAGCCGTCCCACATGCGTGCGTTCCGGCGCGGGAGCTGCATAGTATCAAGGTTTTCCAGAGGTCTTGGCGGATTGTGTACAAAGCCCCCGTTCCGGCGGTAAGACAGGCCCGAAATGTCTTCCCATTTTTGTTTCCCTTCGATTGCATTCAGCATGTCACCAAAGGTTTTTTCACCCTCTCCGCGGATGATATAATCAAAAGGTTTACCGCTATCGGAAGAGGCGATTTCCTCATACATGAGGGTGGCATGATAACCGCCGCCGACTATTTTGATGTCCCGACGTAAGCCCTTTATGAATTCTGCGATTCGCCAGGCCGTGTTAAACTGGAAGGTCATGGCGCTCAAACCAACCACGTCGGGCTGATACTCTTCAACGGCCTTTTTTATTGAAGGTAGCAAGTTTTTTCTTTTAAGAACAAGGTCTGCCAGCGCCACTTCATGATGCGGCTGTATGTTTCCGGCGATGGAAGAAATCGCCAGATTCGGCGCCCGCCACGTTTTTGCAGAGAACTGGGGAACCGTATCTGGCATGGAGCATAACAGAATTTTCATTTTACCGTCTCTTTGTTTATAACGTTGCCTTATTCAAGGCGCCAAGATAATTTTAAAAAGGGTATTTTACATCTTTGCATGGCATTGTCAAGCACACGATAAAACGATATTCGTAAATATGAATCAATTTGACAATATTGCCGTATTTGCCTATTATATTAGCAAGCACATGCAGGTATTGTATCTGATTTAAAGCCCTATCCGCTCTGCAAGACCTTCGAGACTGAAAATAAAAAGTTGTCGCTGTCCGCCCTAGCGCTATGCCAAAATTACAAAAAATTCTCCATCCTGAAAAATTCAATCTGATACTTTATTACGCCATCACCAGTTTTGTTGTCATTGCAATACTTACTTTTGCAGTCGGATGGATATTTCAACGCATGGGGAGGCAGGCGCTGATTAAGCAAAGTGAAGAATATGCGCATTATTTTATTCCCCATCTAAACTATGAGATTTATAAAGACTTTTTATTGCCCACTATCAGGAAAGACAAACAAATTGATCTGGAAAACAATCGCAGACAATTTAAGAGATTGGACAAAATAGTCAGGGAAGACGTATATGGGTTAAAGATAAAAAAACTGTACTTATATGACTTGGAAGGGCGTATTATTTATAGCACGGCGCCAGAACATGTCGGGTTAACGTTAGATCGTAGCGTGGATAAAAAATTCGGTTCGGCTGTTCGTGGTATTCCCGTGTCTGCGCTTTATTCGGAAGATTCAAAGGGCGCATTTTTAATGGAAACAATGCTTGAGACGTATTACCCTTTCTATGAAATGACGGATGACGGCTCTAAACAAAGCCAGGTTGGCGTCATGAAGATATGCCAGGATATATCATCCATGAATGAACAAATAACCAGGTCATATCAGAAGGCGATTATTATAGCCGGTTCGTCAATGGGGGTATTGTTTTTGGTTCTCTTCCTCGTGGTTCTCAAGGCAACGAGAATCATTAATATAAGGACGAAACAGCTGATCGATACACGCAATACCTTGGAGCAGAAGGTCGAAGAGCGTACCCTTGAGATTCGTGAGGCGTATAAAAAATTACAGTACACCCACCGTAAATTAATACAATCTGAAAAATTGGCGAGTATAGGGACCCTGGTTACCGGGCTTGCCCATGAAATCAACAATCCTCTTGCTTCCATAGCCAGTTGTGCCGAAGGTCTGACCGGACGGCTTAGAACCATATTGGAGCATAAGGAAGGATGTAACGATAAAGAAGCATGGGAGGTTTTTCCCGAATATCTGAAAATTATCTGTGATGAAACCTATCGATGTAAAACAATTATTTCGAATCTGCTCAATTTCTCAAGACAGTCAGAACCTGAATTTATACGCATCGATATCAATCGGGTTGTTGACGATACGCTTTCCGTCGTTCAACATCAATCGCAAATTAAGATGCCGAATATCCAAGTGAATCTTTCCGAAGATCCCTGCGAGGTAATCGGAGACCCTCAACAGTTAAAACAGGTCTTTATGAATTTGATTATTAATGCACTTCATGCAACTGAGGATCATGGTGATATTTCAATATCAACCTGTCAAAAACAGGCGGTTGTGCAAGTCATTGTCAGGGATTCTGGTATTGGAATTAAACCGGAACACCTCGACAAGATATTCGATCCTTTTTTTACCACGAAACCCACAGGAAAGGGCACCGGGCTTGGGTTGGCTATATGTTATGGTATTATAGATATTCATAATGGAAGAATTGAGGCGCAGAGTGAAGGACCCGGCAAGGGCGCGACCTTTACGGTAACACTTCCGTTAGTCACTTAGTGATTACAAAATTTACCCTATGAGTAAGAAACCAAACATCCTGTTTACAGACGACGAAAAGACGTTCCGGAATATTATGACGAAGGAACTCACCCGCATGGGATACAATGTGACCGGTTGTGGCAGTGGTGCAGAAACCATAGAAAAAATGCAGGGAAAGGACTTTGATGTGGTCATATTGGATATGAATATGCCCGTGATGGACGGGATCGAGACCATGAAAAGGGTGAAAGAAATGGAGCCGACTACGGAAGTCATTGTTTTAACCGGTCAGGGTACTATTGAAAATGCCGTTCAAGCTACAAAATTGGGCGCCTACGACTATCTGACAAAACCATGTAAGTTAACTGAATTGTGTGTATTGTTGCAAAAGGCGCTCGAAAAAAGGCAGTTAAACAGGGAAAACGTTCACCTCAAGCGGTTGGTAAAAGACGTCTGTGGAACTTCCGTGATGGTCGGTAACAGCATCGCAATGAATGCTGTATATAAAATGGTCGCTAAGGTGGCTGCTTCTGACGCTGTTGTGTTGATCCAGGGAGAGAGTGGAACAGGAAAAGAACTTATTGCCCAGATGATTCATCAACGCAGTATAAGGGCAAATAAACCGTTTGTAGTGATAAATTGTGCTACCTTGCAGGAGGCTTTGTTAGAGAGCGAACTTTTTGGACACGTTAAGGGGGCATTTACCGGCGCTGTGGAATCACGCATAGGTTTGTTTGAAGTAGCAGACGGAGGCACGTTGTTTTTAGATGAAATTGGAGAACTGGCGATTAACACACAGGCAAAACTTCTTCGAGTCTTTCAATCTGGTGAGATACGGCGTGTCGGTGATAATAAGGCTATTAATGTGGATACCCGTATAATTGCGGCTACCCATAGAGATCTTGCCGGAGAGGTAAAAAGAGGGAAATTCAGGGAAGACCTGTATTTCCGGTTGAATGTGATTACGCTGTCTCTTCCGCCGCTGCGAGACAAGCGGGAGGATATTCCCGTTTTGATTGATCATTTTCTCGATAATTTTTGCAAAAACAGACAGAAAAAAATTCTGCTTCCGGAAGCGATGACGGCAATGTCGCAATATTACTGGCCGGGCAATGTCCGTGAATTAAAAAATACTATTGAACGGTTGGTGGTAATGACGGAAGGGAATAGTATTTCCATCGAAGATTTGCCCAAAAACATCCGTTTGGTATCTTCAACTACAGCCGAAGGAACGGAAGTGATTCTTTCAGGGGTGGAGAAGAAGCACATACTTAAAGTGTTGCATGAAAAGCGGGGAAACAAAACCCTTGCGGCGGAAGCCCTTGGCATATCTTTAAAAACTCTGTACAACAAGTTGAAGGTTTATCATATTGACGTATGATTAATTTCTTTTGGTAATTCTGTAAATTTTGATATATAATTTTGGATAATAATTTACTTTTTTGAAAAACAACATTCGTGCATTTAACGATGAATCCTGATATTTCTATAATAATTCCACTCTATAATGAAGTCGATAACATCGAACCTCTCGGTCGCTCTATTATCAATGCCATGCAAGGACGAAACCACGAAGTTGTTTTCGTAGATGATGGCAGCACTGACGGAAGTACCCAAAAATTAAGGGAATGGTGTGCCCAGCATACAAATTTTCGCGCTGTCCACTTCAAGAAAAATGCAGGCCAGACGGCGGCCATGGATGCCGGCTTCAGGCATGCAGCAGGGGAATACGTGGTTTCTATGGATGCCGATATGCAGAACGACCCTGCAGACATCCCGAAATTAATCGAAAAGCTGAGTACCTTTGATATGGTATGCGGATGGAGACAGAAGAGAAACGACCCATGGATCAAACGCATTTCTTCCAAAGTAGCCAATTATATTAGAAACAAGCTTTCGCGGGAGGATATCAGGGATACGGGGTGTTCCCTCAAGGCATACCGCAGGAATTGTCTCGATCATATCAAGTTATATAACGGCATGCATCGGTTTTTGCCCACGTTGTTTAAGATGGAAGGGTTTGCCGTTACCGAAATCGTTGTAAACCACTATCCCCGGAAATTCGGGAAATCAAAGTATGGGATATCAAACAGGGCATTCAGGGCATTTGTAGATTTATTGGTTGTTCGGTGGATGAAAAAAAGGAAACTTAATTATGAGGTAGAAAATGAGTAATTTAATGACACATATTAATTTCTGGGTTGTCCTTGGTTTTATCGGGCAAACGATGTTTGGATCCAGGTTTTTTATTCAATTGATAGTCTCGGAAAAGCGTGGCGAGAGCACGATTCCTGAGATATTCTGGTATTTGAGTATGGCGGGCAGCGCCATATTGTTTTCGTATGCAATTTACCGGCGCGACCCCGTATTTATTATGGGACAATGCTCAGGGATTTTCATCTATACGCGCAACATTATGTTGATTTATAAAAAGAAGAGACTCCTGGCCGTGGCAACCGGCGAGGGGATGAATCTCCCAAAAACCGCTGCCGAATAATTTCGTTAAATAATGACAATTAAGTGAAAAAATATTTTCTCGTTTTCATTTTATTAATGGCTGTTTCATCCTGTAATTATATGGAGGAACGGTCTACTCCGCACGTTAAAACCCTCCTCCCGCTTCAAAGAAACGAAATTAGCTCCGTTGCAATCCTGCCATTCAAGAATAAAACGGAAAAAAAAGGGTCGGAAGATATCCTCCGGAAGTGTTTTTTTACAAACCTCAGTACGAAAGGTTATAACGTTCTCAGGCTCGAAGAGGTTGACGAACGTCTGCGTCTCGCTGCAATCGATGCCTCCGACCTCGATACAGAAGATGTGTATAAGGTAGGCCGGATCGTGAAGGCGGATGCCCTCATTTATGGCGTGGTTACAAAGTGTTGCAAGAGGTTTTTTGGGGTATATTCTCAGGTGGTATTCGGGGCGGAGATGAAGATGGTGGATGCGAGGTCTTCCAAAATTATCTGGCAGGCAGACCATACGGAAACAACGCACGGCGGGTCAGTGCCGGCATCGCCCTTTAGCGTCCCGGAGGCGGTTATCGAAAGTTCAATCAACGTAAGGGAAAAGGTCGTTTCGGAAACGGCTGATCGTCTTGTAAAAAAATTTATTGTCAGTATTCCATCCAAAGATTTTAATTCATCTATCAACGCTAATACAATCATTATCAGACCCAATGGGACATCAATGGAAGTATGCTATAGAGTGCAGGATGGTGACACGCTATGGGGCATTTCTGAAAAATTTTATGACGATGCCGCTAAAGCAGAGGATATCTGCAAGGCTAATAACGGCGTGTCGGATGAGACACTGAAAGCAGGACAGGAGTTGATTATTCCTGACGTGCTTATCCTTACAGATATTGAAGAATCGCAACAGATAGATAGAAACAAATACAAGAAGGCCGTCTATCGTGTGAAGTGGGGCGATAGCCTTTATGAAATTGCATCGAAGGTGTTTCGCGACGGTAAGAGATGGACGATTATTTACGATTCCAACAAGCGCGAAATAATGAATATTAAAGACCTCCCCGTTGGACAGGTACTCATCATACCTCTGACCATTCCACAATCGGATTCGTTTAAAAGAGACATTTAAACGCATAGCGATGAATCAATTCAGGTGTGCAAAATTGTAATAATTACAATAGGGGATGTAAAAATTACATGATCTTGTATTCAGAGACAGTTTTGCCGCAGGCGAAATAAAATTTTATTTACCCGGAACCATAACATATCTGAGTACTTACACCACATACCTTCCCTGTTAAAAACACTTGGTATTATCCTTGCTCTTATTGATTGTCTAGCTTTATAAGTTTTTCGAATATTCAATTTGAGATTACCGATAAGGGAAGCCGGATATGGAACATTACAGTAGAAAACGGTGTTTTAAGGAAAATTTCAAATAAAGGGAGATGTACTTTTAGCCTTAAAAATGAACGACTTGATTAATTATGATAATATTTTGTGAAAGGAGTGTTGCATGTGGAATTTGATTTTTAATGGGTTTTTCATCTATGTCGTGTGCCTTTTGAGTATAACTGGTTTTTTCGCTGTAGGTACTTGTGCATCTTTTGCGGATGAAAGTAAAAATGAAAATAACAAAGTGTCTTTCCATGAAAGCAATGATGATGATGACGACGATGATGAAGAAGATGAAGGAGAGGATGACGATGAAGATGAAGATGACGAAGGAAACCATAACGCAGGACGAAATTGTCTGACAAGCGGCTGCCATTCAGGAAGTGGCGAGGAGCATTTTTCCATTGGAGGGACGATTTACACCGATGCCGATGGTACGGATGCCAGGGTCGGAGCAAAAATAAAGGTGATAGACACAAACGGCAGCACAGTAACATTAACGTCTAATCAAATAGGAAACTTTTATACTGAAAAAAGCATGAAAGCCCCTTTCACGATAACCGCATCGTATCAGGGTCGTGAGGTGAAAATGACGAGCGAGGCATCCGGTGGCGGTTGTAATGCCGATGGCTGCCATGCCGACGGTTCATCGGTAGGAAGGATATTTATTAGCACGAACGACCTTGACCTGACCGGTACGGTTACCGAGAGCAGTTCAGACGGAGGCTCTTCGGAAATAAGCTACAATGGCGATATAAAGTCGATTCTCGATGCAAAGTGTACTTCATGCCACCAATCAGGAGGGGCTAAAAGTGATGTTCCTCTGACGACGTATGCGGAAGTGACAGATACAAAACTGGTGACTCCCGGCAGCGCCGACTCACTCTTAATAAGAAAGCTTAACAAAGATTTGAGCGAAGGCACTATGTGGGAAAATCTTAATAGCACGAGCGAGTATAATAAAATCAAGGACTGGATAGTTGTCTACAATGCCCAGGAATACTCGTCCAGCCAAGGTTCAGCAGGGGCTGCAATCTCTGACGCCAAAGTTAAACTCAGCAAGAATGGCCGTGTCAAATACAAAACAAAGACTGATTCTACGGGCGCATTCGTTCTTGAAAAGGTAATGGCCGGTGAGTACACACTGAGAGTTTTTAAAAAGGGCTATAAGAGGCATACTCAGAGCTATCAGATGAATCAAAGCAACGTTGCATCAATGGAGATTACGCTGGACAAAAAGTAATTGAATTAGCGGCATAGGATGTCGGTGTTGATGGAGAAAAAATCTTATTTTATGTTTTTTGGTTTTTTTCAAGGAGGCGACATGTTTGCACAGATGAAGAAGGGTTTTGTGTCAAAATTTTTGGTTGTTGGTTTATTGGTGATAGGGACGTCCATTCCCGTTTTTGCCGGCGCTAGCGAGGGTATCATGGGGGAGGTGAGCAGCATAGATGAGGCGGCATTAACACTCAGGGTATTGAATGATCTTGTGGAAGTTGATGCAAGTAATGCGACGATCAGGGTAAAAGGGGTTGATAATGCAACAATCTCTGATATTGCAGTAGATGACGTTGTTATGATCAAGGGCAGCGCCAATAGTGACGGTGTTATCGAGGCGACGAGCATCAAGGATCCTGTAAAATTAAAAAAGGGGTATGATGGCAAACTCACGGGAAAAACAAAAAATGTAAATACCTCTGCAAAGACATTCAAGATATGTGGCCAGGATGTGGATGCAGGGAGCGTTTCCGGTATTAACATGAGTAGTAAAACGATATCCTTCAGTAATTTGCGTTCCGGCGTCAGTGTGGATGTGTATGTAAAGGCCAAAAGTAGCGACCTTGCGGCTAAGAAAATCGCCATTCGTTCGGAGAGTTGTACGTACTGTCATGGTCCAAGATAAACTTTGTAATAGTGTCAGTAACAGTAATTTCTAGCCAGGGAATTTTCAAAACAAGGAGCGTATTCATGAGGATTTTGAAGAAGTCTGTAGTGTGTATTATGTTCAATGCTGCTTTTTACGGTTTGATAACGAACACGGTACTAGCCTGGTCAAGTGGCCCTCCTGCCTACCGGACAGGCGCTGCGGGCGATAATGGAACGTGTAATGTAGACGGATGTCATAATTCATACAGTCTCAATTCGGGAAGTGCAAATTTCTCAATTACTGCGCCGGCTGCTTATGCCGCTGGTAAGGCGGTTAAAATAAAGGTTGCCTTCAGTAATTCCAGCGGGAAAAAGCATGGATTCGAAATGACGGCGCTGGATGCCGATGGGAACAGGGTTGGAACGTTCAAGAAAATAGGGAATACCACCCAGGTTATTTCTCCGGGCGACGCTGCCAGAGAACTTGATAAAGAGGATAAGGATAAATATATAGAGCAGAGTACGAAAGGCGCTAAAAAGAAGAGTTGGATTTTTAAGTGGACTCCTCCCAGTGATGCCACCGATCCGATAACATTTTATGCCGCAGGATGTGAGGCAGATGGCAAAGGCACGGCTAGTGATGATTATGTTTACACTACCACCGCCGAGACCAACTCTTCTAATCCTTAGTTTGACTTTGCCCGGATAAAACTACGATGTAATGATAAACCTGGTTCGGCATCGAATCTAAAGAAAGGGACGATTATGTATAAGAAAGGAATTGTTGCGGCAGCGTCGTTGATGCTCGTTGTAGGCGCAGTTGCTTGTTTTTCGGGAATTACGATAGCTAAGGAAGCCAGGATAGATTCTGTGAAATTGTACATTTTAAAGAGAAACTGAATTCGGCCGAAATGAAGGCGTTAGTTCCCGTTATTAGGGGTTTCGCTGAGAAATAATACATTAAGGATATAAGAAGACATGGTTATATAAGAAGACCTGTGGGTTTTTTAATATAAAAATGAAATTGAAAAGGGGTAAAATTTTGTTATAATTCTCTTATTCTAAAAAGGGCCCATAGCTCAGCCGGTTAGAGCAGCGGACTCATAATCCGCGTGTCCAAGGTTCGAATCCTTGTGGGCCCACATTTAAATATAAATCAGATTCACACTATCACCCTTCCGTTGGCCTTCTTAACACATCTTTCAACTTCAGGTTGTTCTATAATCTCAAACGATCTAATACCTGCCTGATATCGTCTTTTTGTGCCTCTGAGGGCTCTATCCGTAATAATTCTTTCAGATAATAGCGGGACATTTCCATATCTTTTTTATCATTCAGATATAAAAAGATAAGTTTTTTATAAACATTTATATTTCCGGGATAGAGCATAATAATTTTCTGAAACTCGTCTATGGCCTTGTCTATCAGGCCTAATCCGTGGTAAAGCGTGCCGAGCGCATAGCGAACATTGAAATTGTTGGGATCAAGCTGAATTACAGCATTATACTCGTGGACGGCATCGGTTGCTTTTCCCAGTTTTTCATAAGCCAGACCCAAATTAAAATGGCTGTTAGGTTGTGCATTGTCTATCCCGATAGACTTCTGAAATTCTGCTATAGCTTCATTCAACAACCCTCTTTTTGCATAATTTACCCCCAGATTATTTCGGGCATGTATGTAACGGCTGTCGTAAAGAAGTGATTTCTTAAATTCTTCCATAGCCTTATCGAGTTCTCCCGTTGCATTGTAAATATTGCCTAAACCATTATGGGCAAGTGCGTGGTCGGGTTTGATTCTCAGCGCCTCCTCATATTCTGCTTTTGCCTTATCTATAAGACCTTTATTAAAATAAATGTTACCGAGATTGTTGTGAGGCTGGGCGTAACTGTTGTCTAAGTTTATGGCTTCTTTGTACTCTATTAATGCTTGATCCTCGAGTCCCTTTTTTGTGTAAACAGCCCCAAGATTGTTGTGGATATTGGCATTTTGTGGATTCAATTCCAATGCGGTTTGATACTCCATTTGGGCCTTTTCTGTAAGACCATTTTCCATATATACAATTCCCAAATTACAATGGGCGCGATGGCTGTCGGGAGCGCGCTGGATGGTTTTAGTCCACAGCGTAAATTCATCTCTCCAGTCTCCGTTCTTCCATATAATGGAAAATCCGTAACCGCCAATCATGAGAGTTACCAAGGTCAGTTGTACTATGCGTCTCATCGGGATAGCGCGCGGGGATAGGGTGCGGTCTGTGATCCGATAAATGAGAATCCCCTTTGCTACGCAAAAGCCCATTACCGGGATGTAAAGATACCTTTCGGCCATGATATTTCCTATCGGAAGTATATTCATGACAGGCAAAATCATAATGAAGAACCACGCCATCCAGCAGGAAAACATGTTTCTCGATTTGATTAATATCACGAATAAAATAAAAATTGAGACGAGAAAGATTACGGATAAAATGAATGACCCTTCTAACGGGGTTTTTACAAGCGGCACCACATAATCAGCGTTAAGGTTAAATGGGAAAAACGATAATTTTATGTAGGATGCCAGAATCTTAATCATCGTAAAGGTGTTTACCCAGAAACCGCCGGGTTGGTAAGTGGCTTTTAAAGCAGGATTTTTAAATATGACGAATCGAATGATGACGTAAAATAAAGAAACGGCTATATACCCTGTATATATTCCCTTAAATCTCTTTACAATGTCCGGCCATATTTTTTGGTCTGGGAACACGACAAATAAAAGTAAAAGTACGGGAAATGTTATCGCCATTTCTTTTGAAAAAAGGGCGCACAAATATGCAATAAGAGAAATGGCGTAATAAAGCGTGAATCGCTTTTTGTCGCTTTTCTTATAGAGAATAGTATCGGATTTTACAAAGTAAATAAGTGAAACAAGGAGAAAGGTTGCAGATAAAAGGTCTTCCCGATATCCAATGCAATTTATGGTTTCCAGAAGGGCCATGTGCGTAACAAAAAACAGGGCTGAAAGCAGGACGATTTTTTTGTTCTGGAGAACAGCGTTGAGAAAAAGGTAAAAAAGCACGGTGTTCAATGTGTGTACAATGACGTTGGTGAGATGAAATCCAAAGGGTTTTGAGCGCCAGATGGCATAGTCGATGAAGTAGGTGATGGTGACAATGGGTCGATAACTCATTTCCCCGGAAATAGTAAAATAATCTTTGGTAAAAATCTTTGGGAAATATTTCCATTCCTTAATGAAACAATTTTCTACAATAATCTTAAAATCATCATAGACAAATTTACCGTGCGTTGTGTTTAGATAAAGCAATAAAGAGAATGCAGGTATTAAGATCAGAATACATATAAAAAACGGGGTTTCCGTGTAAGTGGATTTGTTTTTCATCGGTATTACTATAACATAAAACGCAGGTTATTCAAGTTGGTCATTACTCTCATTGTCAAGAGGTTTAAGGAGGCGGTAACTTTTCGGGGAGTGGAGGCTAAATAAAAATCCCCCTCATCCCTCTCCTTATTGAAGAGAGATGTAGGGGGATTACAATTTTACAAAGACATGAAGCCTTTGTTTGGTTCAACAAATATTAGAACATATAGGCGAAATCAATTGCCGTTGTGAGCTGATTATCTTGTCCGGCAAATATTTCCTGGTCTGCGTCATCATATCGGACTTCTGGTCTGACAAGCAGATTCTCCCTGATTTTTATATTGGCTGTAAGGGTAACTTCACTGACTTGAAGACCCATAACACCTGTCCTGGCGCCATCATTGTCATCAAAATATTCACCCCTGAATGCCAGCCCGAAAGAATCGGTGATGTCCTGACTGATGATACCAGAGAACCCCCACCATATACCGTTTCTTCCGGTGGGTGATGCAAAAAAGCCGCTTCCTATGCCTTCAGCACCTTCTTCCGTACCAAAATCGAAATTGAGGTTCATGCTTGTCTTCTCAAGTGGTTTGAGCGCTACAATAATATCCCAGAAATGACGCCAATTTCCATCAGCGCCAGGGCTTAGATCATCATCCTGTTCAGGGCCATGGCTAGCATTCAAAATGAAACTGGTATTTTCTGCTACAGCCCAGTTGAATTGGTATCCAAGTGTTTTCCCATCATTATTGTCTGCAAAGGTATCCCAGCCATTCACCAAATATCCTGTTACTGTTAACTTGTCCAACAAAGGATAGCTAACGGCAAGACCTGTATTGGTAAATGGGATCGCATTCTGATAAAGAAGGGAACGGGAGAAGTTTGGATTATCAACGCTTTCCCAGAGCTCCGCGCCAATCCAGGTTGCAAACTTACCAAACTTGAAATCCAACCCCTTTCCAATAGGTGCCTTATACGTTACAAAACCCTGGCTTATGGTGAAATCGTCATTGTCGACCCGGGTATTTGAAGTCATCTCGGCGGGTACAAAGGTTAATCTTCGTGCAATTTCACCATAGTTTGTTGTAAAACCAAAACCGATAGGGTCTTTCTCTGTGGATGGTTTGAATACAGAAATTTCCACGTTATCTAAGGTAAATGAATTATGTTCCCTATCGAATGACCTTAATTCTAGCATATCCGGGCGCACAAAATCACCCCCTGACCCAAGGTTATCTTTTGGGTTTGAGTAGTTATAACTATAATATGTATCAATAAAACCACTAACTTCTACACTTTTAAAGAAGCTGGCTATCTGACCTTCTTCTTCTGCCGGCGCTACTGCCGGTGCGGCTTCTTGCGCAAAAATTGGCGCTGTAAAACTTGCCATTGCACCGCACAATATTCCAGCTAACCCCAACTTGTAAAAATTCTTCATTAACATCTTCCTCCTTTCTTTAAGGACTTAGTACTTAAATTTACACGCAGCAAAAGTAGCAAAAATTGAAACTTGGATAAACACTTTAGAAGCAATATTTAAGTTTTATGTTCTAGTGGTACCTCCTTTCCTCTTAGAGAAAGTTAGCTTCTACTTATAAATTATCGAAATTAGCAAAGAGAATACCTTATTCCTGAATGTGGTGTATATAAAAAATTTATTGGCATTAAACTACATTATAAACAAAAAAAGTTAACAGTTTTAAATATAATCGCACAAATAGGTTACATAATAAACGATATAAACATGTAGCGTTTTGGTCATGAGCTAAAAAAACCACAGAATTTATGGCGACCTTTTAAATTAGGATAAAATTAGCCACAAATTGGATGATATGATACAGTTTGTTTTGCTTGTTTAGTAATATTTAGCCACTATTTATTGCATATATAAAGGTTTTTGTCAATAAAAATCTTTATATATTTAATAAATCCTCATCATTTTTCTTGACCTTAAAAGTTTTATTAGTATAATTGTCGGACTTAATTATTTGGAATAGACGAGAATATATGCTTACTATATTTAAATAACCATTTTTTCGCGTAATATATAAATGTAAGGAGGTAAAAATATATGGCATTGGATCCCACCAAGCACGCAGATTGGGAAATAGCAGAAGATTCTGAAACTCGAATGAAAACGGTCTATCAGTTGGCTGATGAATTGGGTTTAGAGAAAGAGGAACTGCTCCCACATGGGCATTACGTAGCAAAGGTTGATTTTAATAAGGTTTTGAAACGGGTTGAAAAAAAGCCGGACGGAAAATTCATTGATGTGACTGCTATAACTCCTACTCCTCTGGGAGAGGGGAAATCAACCACAACGATGGGACTGGTGCAGGGTTTGGGAAAAAGAGCCAAAAGGGTTGTGGGCGCCATTCGCCAACCATCAGGAGGACCCACCATGAATATCAAGGGTTCTGCCGCCGGTGGTGGGCTTTCCCAATGTATCCCTTTAACGCCTTTTTCACTTGGATTAACAGGGGATATAAACGCCATTATGAATGCTCACAATTTGGCTATGGTAGCCCTTACCTCCAGGATACAACATGAATTTAATTATGATGACGAAAGGCTTGCAAAAAGTAATTTAAAACGCCTTGATATTGATACTGATAGAATCGAACTTAAGTGGATTATTGATTTTTGCGCCCAGGCGCTGAGAAAAATAATCATCGGTATCGGCAGCAGGATGGATGGCTTCATGATGGAATCAGGATTCGCCATTGCAGTATCTTCCGAAATCATGGCGATTCTTTCAGTGGCAAAGGACTTAAAAGACATGAGGGAACGGATCGGTAGGATGGTTGTCGCCTATGACAAAAAAGGCAAGCCGGTAACGACCACCGATCTTGAGGTGGCTGGCGCAATGACTGCCTGGATGGTCGAAGCTCTCAATCCCAATCTCATGCAAACTATTGAAGGACAACCGGTGTTCGTGCATGCAGGGCCGTTTGCCAATATCGCCATTGGTCAGTCATCGATTATTGCGGATAGGCTGGGTTTGAAATTGGGTGATTACCATGTGACTGAATCAGGGTTCGGAGCGGATATCGGGTTTGAAAAATTCTGGAATTTAAAATGCCGTTACTCAGGACATCGTCCAAATGCCGCTGTCGTTGTTACTACAGTCCGCGCCCTTAAATGTCATGGTGGCGCCCCCATTCCGGTGCCAGGACGTCCCTTGGACGAGTGTTATAAAAAAGAAAATGTAGGATGGGTGGAAAAGGGGACATCAAATCTTGTCCATCATATCGAAACAGTGAGAAAAGCCGGAATCAATCCGGTGGTTTGTATCAATCACTTCCATACGGATACGGAAGCCGAAATTAAGGTAATTCGCAAAATATCAGATGCGGCAGGCGCCCGTGTTGCTGTGTCTAAACACTGGCTCAAAGGGGGTGAAGGCGCCTTAGAATTGGCAGATGCGGTCATTGATGCATGCAATCATCCAACGAACTTTAAATTTCTCTATGAATTAAGCACTCCTTTAAAGACGCGTATTGAAACGATTGCAAAGGAAGTTTACGGCGCAGATGGAGTTGATTTCACACCAGAGGCATTGAATAAAATCAAATTACTGGATAGTGACCCCGATATTTCAAAAATGGGAACTTGCATGGTTAAAACCCACCTTTCTATTACGGACAACCCACAATTAAAAGGCGCTCCGAAGGGCTGGAGATTACGTATTCGGGATATATTGACTTTCAAAGGTGCGGGGTTTGTCGTCCCAATGGCTGGGGATATTAAGCTCATGCCTGGTACGAGTTCCGACCCTGCGTTCCGACGTGTGGATGTTGATGTAAATACAGGAAAGGTAAAGGGGGTTTTCTAATTCCTTCCGTATTTGTGGCGAAGAGATCAGGGGGAACCGGTAGAAACGGATACACTGTACGGTTATAAAAATTGGGTATTTCGTGAAAGCGGTTAGATAGGTCAACGGTTACCCTTCTTAATCGAATGCCGCAAGCTACCGTTCATAAAAAGCTGTTGAACTTAAACGGTTCAACAGCTTTCTTTTTTAAGGTAAACAATTACAACATTACCTTGACATATATGTCTATATTTGCTTAGAATAATTAAACTAATTTCGAGAATTTCATTTATAAAATAGCTATAAAATTTTTTACATTAAACCATGAGCTTCATAACTAAAATATTCGGAACATCAAACGAGAGGATACTGAAAAGTATAAAACCTCTCGTAGAACAGATCAATGCCCTTGAACCAAAGATGATGGCTTTGACGGATGCCGAACTTCGTCAAAAAACAGATGAGTTTAAAGAAAGGTTATCGCGGGGTGAAACCCTGGATGATATCCTGCCAGAGGCGTTTGCTGCCGTGAGGGAGGCGAGCCGGAGAATCCTTGTTGCCCCTAATCCTGACAGTCCCAATCGTACCATGCGACACTTTGATGTCCAGCTAATCGGCGGTATTGTTTTGCATCAGGGAAAAATCGCCGAGATGGCAACGGGCGAAGGGAAAACCCTGGTAGCTACGTTACCCGCCTACCTGAACGCATTGGCAGGGAAGGGAGTCCACATTGTTACGGTTAATGATTATCTGGCAAAGCGCGACAGGGACTGGATGTCTCCGCTGTATGAATTTTTAGGCTTGAAAGCCGGCGCTATTCAATCTCATCAGGAATACGAAGAGAAAAAAGCCGCCTATTTGTGCGATATTACCTACGGGACAAATAATGAATTCGGCTTTGATTATCTTCGCGACAATATGAGGGTCAGGTCTGAAGAACAGGTTCAGATCAGCCGCGGCCTGAATTACGCCATAGTCGATGAAGTGGATAGCATATTGGTTGATGAGGCGCGTACTCCTTTAATTATTTCCGGGCCTGCAGAAGAGTCTACAGAAAAATATTATATAGCAGATAAGATCGCCAGACGATTGAAAGTCGGGAAACATTTCGAGATAAAAGAAAAAGAACGTGTGGTGCATCTGAATGAGGAAGGTATTGAAGAGGTTGAAAAACAGCTCAATGTAGACAGCCTTTATACCGGTACGAATATGGAGTGGCCTCATTATATAGAGCAGTCCCTCCGCGCCCACCATATGTTTAAAAACGACAGGGACTATATCGTTAAAAACGGTGAGGTTATCATCGTGGATGAATTTACAGGGCGCTTAATGGAAGGCCGTGTGTGGAGTGATGGCTTGCATCAGGCCGTACAGGCGAAAGAGCATCAGCGTATCAAGGAAGAAAATCAGACCCTCGCCACTATTACCCTCCAGAATTTTTATAGATTGTATAAAAAGCTCGCCGGGATGACAGGTACGGCGATGACAGAGGCGGCAGAATTTGACAAGATATACAAACTGGAAGTCGTTGTGATACCTACAAACAAACCCATGCATCGTACAAACCATCCAGATCGCGTTTATCGTACTGAAAAAGAGAAATTTGATGCCATTATTAAAGAAATTGTGGAAGTACACAAAGAGGGGAGACCAACGCTGGTTGGAACAGTTTCTATTGAAAAATCTGAAATATTGAGTGAAAAACTCATGAGGGAAGGTATTGAGCACGAGGTGTTAAATGCCAAACAACATGAGCGGGAGGCGCATATCGTTGCAAAGGCCGGACAGCGTGGGAATGTAACGATTGCAACGAACATGGCCGGTCGCGGCACGGACATTGTTTTGGGTGAAGGCGTTGCTGCCCTCGGGGGCCTTCATATTATAGGCACGGAAAGACACGAGGCAAGGCGCATTGACAACCAGCTTCGCGGACGCGCAGGCCGTCAGGGAGACCCGGGTTCATCCCGTTTCTACGTGTCGCTTCAGGACGATTTAATGCGTATCTTCGCCTCCGAGCGTGTTAGTTCCCTCTTGAAAACCTTTGGGATGGAAGAAGGTATGGCAATCGAGCATTCGATGGTTTCGAAATCTATCGAAAGGGCGCAGAAAAAGGTCGAAGAACACAATTTTGAAATACGGAAACACCTGCTCGAATATGACGAGGTCATGGATCAACAGCGAAAGACAATTTATACACTGAGACAGGATGTGCTTGAGGGTAAGAATCTCCGTGACTACGTTTTCCGGATGATGGAGGACAGTATCAGGGAGACGGTGGTTTTTGCTTATGACACGAAGAACGTTACTGACGAGGAAAATCCATTTGACCTTGCAGCCTGGTTTAAACAAAAATTCGGCCTGGAGGTCGATTTGAATGAGGTAGAGGAGAAAACACGGGAGAACGTTGAGGAGTATTTGTTAAAGAAGGCTGCGGAGGCATATGAAATTAAGGAAAGCACCATCGGCAAAGAACAGATGGAAACGATTGCACAAATCCTCCTGATGGAAAAGATTGACACAAAATGGAAAGACCACCTTTATGCAATGGATCACCTGCGGTCGGGTATAGGTCTCCGTGGATATGCCCAGGTAGACCCTAAAATTGAATATAAGAGAGAAGCCCTGGGCATGTTTGAAAGTATGAATCTTGCAATTAGAGATGAGGTCACCGATCTTATATTTAAGCTGCAAATAGGAAAGGGAGAAGAAAGAAGAGAGGTATGGCATCCGGACCGCTATGTTCACCAGGAGGTTTCCGGATTGGAGAAGATACAGGAATCCCCGGTTGCCGCTGCCAGCGCCCTTCAGAGTACAAGCACGAACGAAGAAGAACAGGCCGAACGGAAACCGGAACCCATTAAAGTCGGGATTAAGGTAGGGAGAAATCAACCCTGCACGTGCGGCAGTGGTAAAAAGTTCAAACAGTGTTGTGGCAGGGTGAGATAATTCTAGTTTAAACGCGCTAAATGTTAGCGAAGGACTTAAAACAATCTGAAAATTCACTCCATCCCGCATGTCTACTATCTTTGATGCTGTTTATGGAACAGCACTCGTCTGTGGTTCACCATACTTTTTTTTGAGATTCATACTGAGTGAACGATACCGTTCCGGTATAACACAGCGGTTGGGTTGGCTTGGCACAAGGAAAGGGAAGAATCCCTGTATATGGATTCACGGCGCTTCCGTAGGAGAGATTTTGACGGTAAAAGCGCTTGTAAAATCCATCGAAAAAGAGTTTAATAATCTGGATATAGTTGTATCTGCCAACACCAATACAGGATTATCCGTTGCTGAAAGATGTTTTGGCGGTAAGAAAATATTTTATTTCCCTCTCGACTTGAGTTGGGTAGTACACAGGGTATTAAACGCCATAGACCCTGCTTATGTAATATTGGTCGAGCTGGAGATATGGCCTAATTTCTTGATAGCCGTAACAAAGAAACATGTTCCTGTAATTCTGGTGAATGCCAGGATATCAGAAAAGTCTCTGAAGTGGTATCGTGTTTTAAGTAAGATTTCAAAGGGGTTCTTTGAAAGTTTGACAAATAAAGAGAATGTCTTTTGCTCAAGGACAGAGACCGATACAACACGTCTCAGGAATCTTGGTATACCGGAAGCGCAAATTTTTACGACTGGGAATATGAAGTTTGATAATATGGTAACTGCTGTTCCGGAAGATACGAAAGAATGGTTGTTGCGTCTCTTTGAAATCGGCAAGGACGATAAGGTTGTTGTCTGTGGCAGCACACACGACGGCGAAGAGGCTATTTTTCTAAGAATTTTCAAGCAAATACGTTCGAAGGTTGACAACCTAAGATTGCTTCTGGTGCCACGGCATATCGAAAGGGTTTCTGAAGTAATGAAGCAAATCGAGTCTGCAGGTCTCAGATGTGTAAGAAAGACTTCGCTCGATAAAGGGAACAAAATAGGCGCGGATAAATATGAAACGGTAATTTTGGGCGATACTATTGGGGAGTTGCTCACTATCTATAGTGTTGCAGACTGCGTGTTTGTTGGGAAAAGTCTTGTGCCACAAGGTGGGCAAAATATGATGGAACCGGCGGGACTGGCTAAACCGGTTATCGTGGGGCCTCATACCTTTAATTTTAATGAGGAGGTTCAGTTACTGAAAGAGGCTGATGCCGTAAAGATTGTCCAGGACGAATCGTCGCTATTGAACGAATTGATGTATTTATTGGAGCATCCATACGAAGCCCGGGAATTAGGGGAGAGGGCACAATCAGTCGTAATGAAACAAAGGGGTGCTACCGAACGTAATTTAAACGTATTAAGGAAAATTTTATTGAAGGAGAGGACAGTATCAGTATGAAGAAAGGAAGGCATTTATTTACCTCAGAGTCAGTATCTATGGGACACCCGGATAAGGTTGCTGACCAGATATCTGACGCCGTGCTGGATGCAATGCTTCAGCAGGACCCTATGAGCAGGGTGGCATGCGAGACATTGGTTACTACCGGAGTGGCCTTTGTAGCAGGCGAATTTACCACAAAGGCGAATGTAAACATTCCTGATATCGTAAGGAATACAATAAAAGAAATTGGCTATACTGACGCCTCGATGGGGTTTGATTATAACTCATGCGCGGTCATTACCAGTATTGGAAAACAATCCCCTGATATCTCACAAGGAGTAACCGAAGGCGAAGGTCTCCATAAGGAACAAGGCGCTGGCGATCAGGGTATGATGTTTGGTTATGCGTGCAACGACACGCCGGAATTGATGCCGCTTCCCATTATGCTGGCTCACCGGATTATTATAAAACATGCCGAGTTAAGACAGAACGGAACATTGAAATATTTACGTCCTGATGCAAAATCACAGGTAACGGTGGAATATGAAGACCATAAACCTGTCCGTGTGCATACGGTAGTTGTTTCTACCCAACATGCGCCTGATGTAAAGTACGAAACGATTAAAGCCGATATGATTGAAAAAGTTGCAAAGCAGGTGATTCCCGCAAATTTATTGGATAGCAAAACGATTTATCATATAAACCCAACGGGGCGTTTCGTAGTCGGTGGTCCTCAGGGAGACTGTGGTTTAACGGGGAGAAAGATTATTGTGGATACGTATGGCGGCTGGGGTCGTCACGGCGGAGGTGCTTTTTCGGGTAAAGATCCAACGAAAGTCGACCGAAGCGCCTGCTATGCAGCCAGACACATTGCAAAAAACGTGGTAGCTTCGGGGTTGGCAGACCGGTGCGAGGCACAGGTGGCTTATGCCATCGGTGTTGCAAAACCACTTGCTATCCATATCACAACGGAAGGCACTGGTAAGGTTTCTGATGAGAAACTCACCCAGATTTGTGAAAAGGTCTTTGATATGACACCTAGAGGGATTATTGATCGGTTAAAACTGAGAAGGCCGGTTTACAAGATTACCGCCCGGCACGGCCATTTTGGCCGTTCAGAAGACACCTTTACCTGGGAAAAGACGGATATGGTGGATGCGCTGCGAAAGGCCGCAGGCGTTTAAAACACGGTAATAATTCACCGCAGAGAGCGCAAAGACGCCAGGAGATTGAGAAGTTGGGAGGTTGGGAAATGGAGTTTCTTGACTTTCCGTCTTCCAGGTTTTTTGCCTGCTGATTTTTTCTCTGTGAACTTGGCGTTCTCTGCGGTGAAATAAACTTTTACAAAAATGCTGACAAAAGAAGCTGTTCTTACCAAAGATTATGAGAGGTTAATGCGCCTTATCGGGGCAGATATAATCTTTCTGTTTGGTTCCGTTCTTTCCGATAATTTTCGTGAAGACAGCGACATTGATGTAGGTATTTATTTTGAAAACAGACAATATGACAAAAACAATGTTTGCGACGCCATTATCGATTTTTTTAGAACCGAACGGGTAGACATTGCCTTTTTAAATGAAGCGTCTTCTTTACTGTTATTTCAGGTTATAAAAAAAGGTAAACCTGTGGCCTATAAGAATTACGCTTCACTGGTGGAATTTCAGCTTCGGTGTCTCAAGAAGTATTGGGAAACCAGAAAGTTCAGAAAGATGAAAGAATATCTGTTAAAGGATTATGTAGAAAGGATAGGATGAATTGGCTTCCTGATGATAAAGAGATTTTTATAGGTAAGCTTAATTATCTTATGGTAAATATCTAAAGACGTTAGCCAGTAAGTTTTTATAAGGGAGGCTAAAAAATGAAAGAATCGTTGAGATATTTACAGAATGCAAAAGAGATACTTGCAAAGACTCCGGTTGAAGACAACGAATATACAGATATCAAACCAGTACGGGAAGCATTTGGTACTGCATATTTGGTGGTGTTGGAGGCAATTAACGAAGCGCTGCTAAAAAAGGGACTACACAAAAAAGAACTGCCTAAATCGGTTGATGAGTACCGGAAGGTATTGAGAAGATACTTTGCCATCCATAACGGCAAGCTTATGAGATCTTTTGAGAGCCTTTACGATACATTACACATTGCTGGATATTATAGAGGACTTATTTATAACGCAACATTAGTGAAAGATGCTATCAAAGTCACAAAAGATTTCATAGATAAATTCAGAGAGTAAATAATCAAACAAAGAAAAGGAGAATTCATGAACTATGATATAAAAGATATAAACCTTGCACCAGGCGGCAAGAAACGCATTGAATGGGCAAGTAATGATATGCCCGTCCTGGCGCAGGTGATGGCGAGATTTGAAAAGGAAAAGCCATTAAAGGGCACAAGGATGTCCGCCTGCTTGCACGTAACGGCGGAAACGGCAAATCTGGTTAGAACGCTCAAGGCGGGTGGCGCCGATGTTGTCCTTTGCGCCTCAAATCCTCTGTCCACGCAGGATGATGTTGCTGCCTCTCTCGTTAAGGATTACGGTATCCCCGTCTTTGCTATCAAAGGCGAAGACAATAAAACGTATTACAAACATCTTTTATCGGCGCTTGACCATAAACCGACTATTACCATGGACGACGGCGCCGACCTGGTTTCCGCTATCCATAAAGAGAGAAAGGAACTCATTCCGCAAATATGCGGAAGCATGGAAGAAACGACCACGGGTGTGATACGGTTAAGGGCTATGGAGAAAGACGGCTCACTGAAGATTCCCGTCGTCGCTGTGAACGACGCTGACACTAAACACCTTTTTGACAATCGGTACGGAACCGGGCAATCCACGATCGATGGAATTATCCGGGCGACGGACACACTGCTGGCCGGTAAGATATTTGTTGTCGCCGGTTATGGATGGTGCGGGAAGGGACTGGCCATGCGGGCAAAAGGCATGGGTGCGAACGTGGTGGTTACTGAGATTGATTCGATTAAGTCTTTGGAAGCCGCTATGGACGGTTTCATGGTAATGCCTATGATCGAAGCAGCTAGGATCGGCGATCTATTTTGCACATTGACGGGAAATATCCACGTTATCAGAAAAGAGCACTTTGAAGCCATGAAAAGCGGGGCGATGGTTTGCAATTCCGGCCATTTTAACGTGGAGATTGACATTGAGGCTTTGGAATCCATAGCGACAAAAGTCAATAAATCAGTTCGTAATTTTGTTGATCAGTATGTACTCAAGAATGGCAAATCGGTTTATCTGCTGGGCGAAGGTCGACTTATCAACCTTGCAGCGGCAGAAGGTCACCCGGCTTGTGTGATGGATATGAGTTTTGCCACCCAGGCGCTATCCACGGAGTATGTGATGAAAAATAAGGGTAAATTTTCGCCGAAGGTTTATGATGTGCCGAAAGAGATAGATCAGTGGGTGGCAAGTTTGAAGTTGAAATCTATGGGCATCGGTATTGATAAGCTTACAGAAGAACAAGTGAAATATCTCGCATCGTGGGAGGAAGGCACTTAATTTAATGTTCAGGAATTTCAAATTTGCCCACGAAAAGACGCGAAAATAGCGAAATTTTTTCCGTGTCTTTTCGAGTGTTTCGTGGGTAAAAAGTCGCCAAAGGCAACCTAATTAAACAGGTCAGAATCAACGTATTTCAGATTTACGATTTTGGATTTAAAATCGTAAATCGTAAATCTCAAATCATAAATTTTACATGGCTATTATAAAACCGTTTCAAGGATTGCGGTACAATCAGGACGTCATTACGGACATGTCGTCCGTTGTGACGCCGCCGTATGATGTAATATCACCGGAGGGACAAGAGCGATATTATCAACTCCATCCAAACAATATTATTCGTTTGGATTTCGGAAAAGATTTCTCTGGAGATACCGAGAAAACCAACAAATATACCCGCGCAGCCGAATTTCTCAATGACTGGAGAAAGCAGGGGATACTCAAACAAGAAGATGCCCCGGCGATTTATATTTACGACCAGGAATTTTTATCCGGCAACAGGTGGTTTAGTCGCAGGGGTTTTATTGCTTTGGTAAAACTGGAGCCTTTTGACAAAGGATACATCTATCCTCACGAGCAAACGCTTCCCGGCCCTAAGGCAGACCGTCTGAAACTCACTCAGTCATGCCAGGCAAACCTGAGTTCCATTTTTGCCCTTTTCCCCGACGGGAATAATGAGGTTGACAGCTATCTATCAATGATGTCCGTTACAAAACCGGAGGTAGATTTTACCGATGATACCGGTGTAAAAAACAAGCTCTGGGTAATAAAAGAGAAACAGACCATAGATAGACTGGTTACTCTTATGAAGGAGAAGCCGCTTTTTATTGCCGATGGACATCATCGTTATGAGACTTCGCTGGCTTATAAAGAGCAGATGCGCAAAGAAAACGGCAGGCTTTCAGGCGATTTACCTTTAGATTATGTGATGATGGTGTGTGTGTCTATGAATAATCCCGGATTACAGATTCTGCCGGCGCATCGGCTTGTGCGCAACATAAAGGATTTTAGCTCCGGCCGGATTCTTAAGACTCTCAAAGAATCTTTTACGGTTGAACTGATCGGCAAGGGGTGTCGTGTGGAAGAGTTTATGCCGGCACTCAATAATAGAGCCGAAAATCATACCTTTGTGATGTACGTTGGTCAGGAAGACGCCTATTATAAATTGCTGTTAAGCAATGAAAAATTACTGGATGCAGTATTTGCCAACGATCACCCCGAATGGAGGCATCTGGATGCCGGTATCCTTCACAGCGCTATCATACATAAGATATTGGGTATCCATTCCACGGATGTAGCCATAAAGGAATATGTGAAATATGTAAAGGAAGAAACAGAGGCCGTATCGCTGGTGAAGTCCGGTCAGTACCAGTTGGCCTTCTTTCTGAGACCCACCCGCATTGAGCAGGTCAGGGAAATTGCCACGGCTCGCAAGGTAATGCCGCCAAAGTCGACATATTTCTATCCGAAATTAATTACCGGCATAGTTATCAACAGCTTAAATTAGCAATTGACAGTGCCTATATTTTTCGTTACAATTCAATAAAATTTGTTCGTCTTATCTAGAGTGGCAGAGGGACTGGCCCTATGAAGCCACAGCAACCGGTCTTGTCCAGCGCATTATTTGGGCAAGATGCAGGTGCTAATTCCTGTCTCATA
>Ga0194126_10003315_pt1 | contig 25655 bp, 16 predicted proteins | sample TA2KigC150mmetaG_FD_148641 | JGI IMG/M metagenome (GOLD analysis project Ga0194126, IMG submission 148641) | Freshwater microbial communities from Lake Tanganyika, Tanzania - TA2015035 Kigoma Deep Cast 150m | ecosystem: Environmental > Aquatic > Freshwater > Lake | place: Tanzania: Lake... | reverse complement strand
TTTCATCACCCGCACACGCAGCACATCCAAAGCCGCCGGCGATAGACGCCGAGTATCGTCTTCTCTCATTACTCACAGTATACACCAAACCGACTCCCATGTCAAACATTTTATGCTCTGATTAGTAACTAGGCGTGCGCGGGTAGGTGGCGTGTCCCGCGCTTTTCCTGTTGCTGGTCGCCACATGCAAGGGAAGCCCGGACACATTGGAGGTTTGATGAGATCCACGGTCCTGCTGCTGGCGCTTGCGAGCGCCTTCACCTTCGCGGCTGACAACGCGGCGGTCGCGCCGCAAACGGCCGCAAGCCACAAGCCGCAAGCCACAAGCTATGGAACAGAAGCGATCACGATTCCGCAGATGCTCTCTTACCAGGGCAAACTGACCGATACGCTGGGCGTGCCGGTGGGTGATACGCTCTACGCCGTACGCTTCAGGCTCTACGCCGTACCTTCCGGCGGGACCGAGTTCTGGGAGGAGACTCAGGACGTTCGGACCAGGGGCGGGTTGTTCGGCGTGCTGCTGGGAGCGGTGACGCCGATCGGCTCGGTGCCGGATGGTGGTGAGTTGTATCTGGGTATGGCGGTGGCGGGCGGAGCAGAGTTGGCTCCGCGGCTGCGACTTGCCAGCGCGGCCTACACCTATCTGACAGCGCGGGCGGCGGACTCAGACCGGCTGCAGGGCAAGGATACGACCAGCTTCGTGCGTACCGGGCAGGCAAACTCGGTCACGTCAGCAATGATCACCAACGGCACTATCGCGGCCGCTGACCTCGGTCAGATGGGCGCGTCCTCGGGCCAGGTGGTGAAGTGGACCGGCTCGGCTTGGGAGGCACGGAACGACAGCGTGGGACAGAACAGCGGTGGTACGGTCAGGAAGGTCGTCCAGGCAACCGGCATCGTCTGCTCGCCGAACCCGATTTCCGACTCAGGTACGGTGGGATTCGACCTTGCCTGGGGTAACGGTCAATACGTAAATGCCGCGGGCGATTCGATGTACGGCGCCCTGGTTGTGTCCAGCGGAGTGCGAGCGCTCAGGGGGACATTCGGAACCGACTGCTCGAATGGGTACAATAACACACTCGTTGCCGGTCAGGGCTGCAAAGTCTTCAACGACTTCTGCACTGTCGCAGGCGGCTACTACAACCAGGCCGCGGAACCCGGCCAGGATGACTCCTGCGCAACCGTGTGCGGCGGTTACTACAACTTCAATGGCGGAAAATTCGCCTTCATCGGCGGGGGCCGCAAGAACGGGTGTTCGTATCCCCGGGGTGTCGTCTGCGGTGGCGACTCCAACCGCGTACTCGGGTCGGCCGGCGTAGTCTGCGGGGGCATCGGTAACTCGGCAGCCCAGTACTCACTGGTGGGCGGGGGCGTGAACAATGGGGCAGCCGGGAGCTACGCTGTGGTCGTCGGTGGATACCAAAGCCATGCAGACGAATACAGCTCCGCGGTTGTTGGTGGAGAGCAGTGCCTGGCCGCGTCCCGCCATTCGTTCGTCGGCGGCGGCTACGGCGACACGACCAACGCAGTCTTCGGCGGAGTGATGTCTGGCAACTCGAACCTTGCCGGCGACGCGGCGGACGACACGGCCACAGTAGTCGCCGGCGGGTGGAACAACTCCGCGACCGGCAAGTTCAACTTCATCGGTGGCGGTTACCAGAACAACTCGAGTAACAACTACTCGGTGGTGCTTGGCGGCCGGGGCAATACCGCCAATGGCCCGCAGGCGTCCGTCGGGGGTGGCTGGGGAAACACCGCCAGCGGCTGGCACTCGGTCGTTGCCGGCGGGCTGGACAACACGGCGTCGGGCACGGCTGCGACCGTGTCCGGGGGCGAGGACAATGTGGCGAGCGGGTACTGGTCGAACGTGGGAGGCGGACGAAATGACACAGCAAGCGCACCATACGGCGTTGTGGTTGGGGGCTACGACAATAGGGCTGGTGGCGCGACCGACGATTCGGCGGCGACTGTGGTTGGCGGAAGGCTCAACCAGGCCCTTGCCAAGTGCTCCTTCATTGGTGGCGGAAGGCTCAACCAGGTAGGAGACCTCTACAGCGCAGTCTGCGGTGGCGACAGCAACCGCGTGAGCAGCTACGAAGCATTCATAGGCGGAGGAGCGCACAATCTGGCGAGCGGTCAGGCTTCGGTGATCGCCGGCGGTCAGTACAACTCGGCCAGCAGCACGAACGCTTCTGTCGGTGGCGGAAGCAACAATGCCGCAACCAACAACCAGGCGACCGTGTCCGGAGGAGACCACAACAGCGCCAGCGGCGCGAACTCCACTGTAACTGGCGGCTACTATGGGAGCGTGAGCGGCACCTACTCAACGGTCATCGGCGGGGCAAACGACACCTGCGCAGCCAACTACGCGCTGGTTGCCGGGAGCAGCGTCCGCGCCCGGAGCGGAGCGCAGTACACCTTTGCCTTCGGCGAGGGCTGTACGACTTCGGTACCGCGGGCGGTGATCTTCTACCATTCGGGTGCGGCAACCAAGCTGGGTGTTGGCGTCCAGACGCCGACCCACTACATTGACGTCACCGGCGGCTCATACTGCGATGCGACCGGCTGGCACAACCCTAGCTCGCGCGAGCTCAAGCGCGACATCGCGAAGCTGACTCCCGCGGAATGCCAGGCAATCCTGCGGCAACTGATGGCTACGGACGTGGCCCGATACAAGTACAAGCTGGACGAAGACGGCCGGGAACACATCGGCCTCATTGCCGAGGAAGCCCCGGAGGTACTCACCGGTCCTGACCGCAAGGCCATCGGCACCGGCGATGCCATTGGATTCCTGCTGGCCGCGGTGAAGGCCCAGCAGGCAGAGATTGAGCAAATGAAGGCCGAATTGAAGAGGAGGTAGGAGATGAAACGAGCAACAGTTCTGATGGTAGTTGTGTGTCTACTGGCACTCGCTGCCGACGCTGCGGCGGTTGCGCCGCAAACGGCCGCAAGCCACAAGCCGCAAGCCACAAGCTATGGAACAGAAGCGATCACGATTCCGCAGATGCTCTCCTACCAGGGCAAACTGACCGACACGCTGGGCGTGCCGGTGGGTGATACGCTCTACGCCGTACGCTTCAGGCTGTACGCCGTTCCTTCCGGCGGGACCCAGTTCTGGGAGGAGACTCAGGACGTTCGTACCGAGGGCGGGTTGTTCAGTGTGCTGCTGGGTGCGGTGACGCCGATCGGCTCGCTGCCGGACGCCGGCACGGTCTATCTCGCGATGTCCGTGTCGGGCGGGCCGGAGTTGACCCCGCGCATCCGCATCGCCAGCGCGGCCTACAGCTACCTGGCCGCGCGGGCGGCCGACGCCGACCTGCTGCAGGGCGAGGACACCACCGGCTTTGTCCGGACCGGGCAGGTCAACTCCGTGACTTCGGCAATGCTGGTTGATGGAACCGTAGCATCGGCCGACATCGCGGACACCAATGTGACCATGGCGAAGATTGCCCGCGCCGGGGCGAGCACCGGCCAGGTCGTGAAGTGGACCGGCTCGGCGTGGGCGCCGGGTCCGGACAACACGGGCGGTGGCTCCGGGGTCACCAATGTCTACCAGGATACCGGCATCATCTGCGTGCCGAACCCGATCACATCGTCCGGCAACGTCAAGCTCGACCTCTCCTACGGTGATGGCCGGTACGTGAATGTGACCGGAGATTCGCTGACCGGCGCACTTGCAGTGCAGGGCGACCTGCGGGTGTACGGCAAGGGCCGCATCGGGACGGGCAACTCCAACGCAGGCAAGGCAGCATTTGCTGCGGGCGAGGGTAACACGGCGTCGGCCAACTACTCCTCGGTGTCCGGTGGCGCGGACAACACCTCGTCAGGACTGTATGCGCACATCGGCGGCGGCGGGGAGAACCGCGTGGCCGGGGACTACGCGTCGGTCGGAGGTGGCGTGACGAACTACGCCTCGGGCGCGAGGTCGTCCGTCAGCGGCGGGTCGGATAACGAGGCGTACGGTCTCTATGGCGCCATCGGCGGAGGTCTTCTCAACACGGCCGGCGCCGCCGCGGCAGACACCTGCGCGACGGTCGCCGGCGGCAAGGGCAACCTCGCGACGGCGATGTTCGCGACTGTCGGCGGTGGTCAGAACGATACCGCGTCGGGCAGTCACTCCACGGTCGGCGGCGGGTACGGCAACAAAGCCGACACGAGCTACGCGACGGTCGGCGGCGGCTACAGAAACGACGCGACCGGCTACGCCGCAACGGTCGCAGGCGGCTACGACAACGCAGCCGACACGACCTACGCGACGATCGGCGGCGGCTACAGCAACCTCGCGACCAACTACGGCGCGACGGTTGGCGGCGGCACGCAGAACTACGCGAAAGGCAACTCAGCAACGGTCGGCGGCGGGTTCAACAACAGAGCCGAAACGTCGGCCGCGACGGTCGGCGGCGGAAGGGATAACATCGCGACCGGCCACGCTGCGACGGTCGGCGGCGGCGATGACAACCGCGCGTTCGGCTACCGGGCGACGGTCGGCGGTGGCTGGGACAACGCAGCCGACACGTCCTACGCGACGGTTGGCGGCGGCAGCACCAACCACGCGACCGGCTACGGCGCGACGGTTGGCGGCGGCTTGTACAACTACGCGACCGGCTACGGCGCGACGGTCCCGGGCGGGAACTACTGCGCCGCTCGTGGCACGTACAGCCTCGCGGCTGGAGTCCGGGCGAAGGCCAACCACAACGGATCGTTTGCTTGGAGTGACTCGGCGGCCTCGGCCAGCGAAAGCGTGTATACCACCGGCAACAACCAGTTTCGAGCCCGGGCCCGGGGCGGGACATGGTTCTTTTCCAATGCCGGAATGACGACCGGGGCATACCTCGCTTCCGGCTCGAACTCCTGGGAGTCGGCGTGCGACAGCATGACCAAAGAGGATTTCCGGGCGGTGGACCGCAAGGCACTGCTCGACAAGGTTGCGGCGCTCCGCGTCCGCGACTACAAGATGAAGGACCAGAATGACGGTACCAGGCACATCGGCCCGGTGGCGCAGGACTTTCACAGCGCCTTCGGGTACGGTGGGAACGAGACGAGCATCAACCTGGCCGACGCCGACGGCGTGCTGCTGGCTGCGGTCCAGGCGCTGTACGATGAGATGAAGGTGCGCGACAAGGCGCAGCAAATGAGAATAGCGCAACTCGAAGCCGAGTTGGCGCAGACGAAGAAGCATTAGGAGGATGAGATGCGAAGAACGATGACACTCGTGGCAGTCCTATTCCTTGCGGCACTGGCTGAAAGCGTTACAGCGGTCGCACCCCAAGCAATCGACACTCGACAATCGTCACTAGTCACTTCCGTTGATGCGATTACCATTCCGCAGATGCTGTCCTACCAGGGGAAGCTGACCGACACGCTGGGCACTCCTGTGCCCAACGGCAGCTACCCGATGATGTTCCTGCTCCACACCCAGCCGTCAGGCGGTTCGCCTTTCTGGTCCGAGGTCCAGAGCGTGACGACCAAAGACGGTCTGTTCTCGGTTCTGCTGGGCTCGACCAATCCGATAGGGTCGCTGCCGGACGCCGGCACGGTCTATCTCGCGATGACCGTGTCGGGCGGGCCGGAGTTGACCCCGCGCATCCGCATCGCCAGTGCGGCCTACAGCTACCTGGCCGCACGCGCGGCCGACGCCGACCTGCTGCAGGGACGGGATACGACGACCTTCTCCCGCTCCACCCACAACCACGATGCGACCTATGTGAATGAAGGGCAGGCGGACGCGGTGACGTCCGCCATGATAGTCAACGGCACGATTGCCGCGGCCGACCTAAACCAGATGGGCGCATCCTCGGGCCAGGTGCTGAAGTGGACGGGCTCGGCATGGGCGCCGCGGAATGACAGCGTCGGGAGCGGAGGTGGCAGCGGGACTGTCAGGAAAGTGGTCCAGGCCACCGGCGTGGTCTGCTCCCCGAACCCGATAACGGACTCGGGCACGGTGCGGTTCGACTCGACCTGGGGTGATGCGCGGTTTGTGAACGAATCGCAGACGAACTCCGTGACCGGCGCGATGATAACCGACGGGCAGGTGAGTTCGGCCGACATTCGCGACACAACGGTCAACGCGGCCGACCTGAAGGACGGCTCAGTTACGTCGCCCAAGATTGCCCTGCCCTACAGCGGCAGCGCCGCACCAGACGCTCCTGTCTTCAGCGTCAGGAACGCGCTGACAAGCAACGACCAGCCGGCCGTGTACGGCTGGCACGATACGACCGACTACTTCGGCATCGGCGTGACAGGAGTGGGTGGGTGGATGGGTGTTCGCGGGGAGGTCACCGCGACCGGCAGTAGCATCTACACCGGCGTCCAAGGCGAAGTGTCGGGTGGTAGCGGTACAAATCAAGGTCTGTCAGGCGTCGCGACCGGCAGCGGCGACAACTATGGAGTGCAGGGCTCCGCGACCGGCACCGGCAACAACTATGGAGTGCGGGGCTACGCGAGCGAGGGTAGCACCAACTACGCCGGGTACTTCCTTGGCGACGTTTTGGTCACTGGCACGCTGTCCAAGGGCGGCGGTTCGTTCCAGATCGACCATCCGCTCGACCCCTTGAACAAGTACCTGTACCACTCCTTTGTCGAGAGCCCGGACATGATGAACATCTACAACGGCAACATCAAGACCGATGCTTCCGGGCACGCAACGGTCATTCTCCCGAACTGGTTCGAGACGCTTAATCGCGACTTCCGCTATCAGTTGACGGTGATCAACGAAGACGGTGGCAACGGGTTTGCGCAGGCCGAGGTAGCACGGGGCGTGAAAGACAACTCCTTCGTAGTCCGGACGAGCGAGCCTCTGACCACAGTCTCCTGGCAGGTGACCGGCATCAGGCAGGACCGGTTCGCCAACGCGAATCGCATCCAGGTAGAGGTGGACAAGCCGGCGGCCGAGCGGGGCAAGTATCTCCATCCGGAGCTCTACGGGCAGCCGCGTGAGGCAGGCATCGGCGTGCTGCCCGAGGACCCCAAGGCCAAGTCTGCCCCGCGGGGGAGATAGGAGCGTGACCATGAGACGAATGATTGCGTTTGCTTTGGTGATGGTGGCATTCGCCACAGCCCAGAACTACAAATGTGACTGGAACGTCGTCGGCATGGGCGGCGGGGAGATGACGGGCAACTACAAGTGCGGCTCGACCGTCGGCCAGACCGCAGCCGGGCCCATCACGGGCGCGAACTACTGGGCGCTGATCGGCTTCTGGCAGCCGGAGGGTGCGACCGGTGTGAGAGAGGCCCAGTGGTCCAGTGGTCAAGCGTTCAAGACAAGGCTGTACCGGCCCTTCCCGACTCCCGCTGCACGCAGCGTGACGATCCGCTACACACTGGACGCTGAACGCCAGACGCTCTTGCAGGTGCATGACCTGACAGGCAGGGCCGTCCGGACACTCTGTGCATCGAGCATGAAGCGTGGGGCGTACAGCGTCACCTGGAACGGCCGGGATGACCGTGGCCGGTCTATTGCCACCGGCGTCTACTTCGTCCGGCTGAATGCGGGCGACTACCGGGCGACCGAGAAGGTGGTCTTGCAGAAGTAGACGGCAGACAGCAGACAGCATACAGGGCGGGGGCGGGCGGAAGCCCGCCTCTGCTCCCTATCTGGAGGGCGAGTAGCCGGCCGGCGCAACTTGACACTGGCAGGACATGTGCTATAACTAGGCAGCGCGGGTGGGGTGGCGCGCCCGCGCCTTTCCTATTGCCTTCGCCACGTAGCATAGTGGTTCGGGATAAGGGAGGTCCGATGAGGGACGTTGTCGTCTTGTCTGCGCTGGTCAGTATGTTCGCGTTCGCGGCCGGTAATGAGGTCGTCGCGCCGCAAGCAGTCACCAATACACAATCTACGGTCGTCGGCGTCACCGAGGCCATCACGATTCCGCAGATGCTCTCGTATCAGGGCAAGCTGACTGATACGCTGGGCGTGCCGGTGCCGAACGGCAACTACAGCGTGGTGTTCAAGCTGTACACAGTGCCGTCCGGCGGCTCGCCGTTCTGGAACGAGACCCAGAACGTCAACGCTCGCGAAGGCTTGTTCGCCGTCCTGCTGGGCGCGGTAACGCCCATCGGCTCCGTGCCGGATGCCGGGGCGGCCTATCTCGGCATGACAGTCGCGGGCGGTGCGGAACTGGTGCCACGGCTGCGGATTGCCAGCGCGGCCTACGCCTACCTGACCGAGCGGGCGGCGGACGCAGACCGGCTGCAGGGCAAGGATACGACCAGCTTCGTGCGGACCGGGCAGACAAACTCGGTGACGGGCGCGATGCTGGTTGATGGGACGGTGCTCACCGCAGACGTCGGTGACACGGCAGTGACGATGGCGAAGATTGCGCGGGCCGGGGCGAGCACCGGGCAGGTTGTGAAGTGGACCGGCAGCGCCTGGGCCCCAGGTCAGGACAACACCGGTGGCGGCTCGGGAGTGACCAACGTGTATCAGGACACGGGCATTGTGTGCGTGCCGAACCCGATAACCGCGTCCGGCAACGTGAAGCTCGACCTGTCGTATGGAGACGGCCGTTACGTCAACGAGGCGCAGGCGAACTCCGTGACGGGTGCGATGATAGTCGATGGACAGGTCAGTTCTGCAGACGTCCGTGATACGACCATCACAACGGCTGAGCTGAAGGATGATGCGGTGACCTCGGCCAAGATACTCGATGCCGGCGTTACCTCGGCGGACCTCCGCGATACTACCGTCACTTCCGCCAAGCTCGCGCACGGCTCGGTTACCGCGATCAAGCTCGACCAAATGGGCGCGTCGGCCGGGCAGGTGCTGAAGTGGACCGGCACGTGGTGGCAGCCGGCCAATGACAGCACCGGGGCAGGCGACAACGCATGGGTACGCGGCACGCCGGACAGCGTGCTCTACACGGTTCGCAAGCTCGGGATTGCGCGGGGCGGGTCCGACAACATGTTGCACGGCACGCAGCGTACCACCCACGTGAACCTCGGCGTAGCATGCACAACCGGGACTTCGGGGCAGAACTTCGATTACATCACGGTCGCCGGCGGATACCACAACAAGGCGACTCAAACCGGGTCCACCATCGGCGGCGGCTGGGAAAATGTCGTGTCCAACCAGTACTCCGTAGTTTGTGGTGGCGCCAACAACACCGTGAGCGGCGATGCAGCCACGGTCGGCGGCGGGAGCCAGAACACCGCGAGCGGTGGTGGTTCTGTCGTAGTGGGAGGCTCGGGCTGTCGCGCGACCAACACCCGTGCGGTCGCCGGCGGCATGGACTGCGTCGCATCGGGAGAATACGCCGCGGTGGCCCTGGGTCGCGCGGACACCGCTGCCGGGCAGTCGTCGTTTGCGGCGAACTACAACTCCAACGCAGACCATTTCTACTCAGCCGCGTTCAACGGCCAGACCACCACTGCGGACAACCAGACCCGTGTCGGCGCGCTCTCCAAGGCTTCGGGCACGTTCACGATAGACCACCCGCTTGACCCGTCCGGCACGATACTCAATCACTACTTCATCGAAGGACCGGAGATGCTCAATATCTACCGCGGCTCAGTGGTACTCAATGCCGCGGGCCGGGCCGAAGTTCGCCTGCCTGATTACTTCGATGCCTTGAACCAGAACCCGCAGGTCGTGCTGACGGGCATCGGCAGTTCGGATGTGTATCTGGTCGAGGAGGTGTCCGGCAACCGGTTTGCGGTCGGTGGCAGACCGGGTACGAAGGTCAACTGGATTGCGACCGGCGAACGCAAAGACATCTCGGCCGAGGCGACAAGACGGATGATGCCGGTCGAGCAGCCGAAGACCGGTGGGCTGGCCGGCCGAATGCTCGACGACGAATTCCTGTCCGGCTGCATGGACCAACTCGTGCGCGAGGGCAAGGCGCAGGGTATTGACTTCCGCACCGCGGCGGGCCGGCAGCGGTACGAGGACATGAAACGCATGCAGGCAGAACACGAAAAATGAGGTGCACTCATGACTAGGATGACAGCTCTGATACTCGGCGTCTTCTGCGTCCTTTGCGGTTCATCCGCCCTGGCCCAGCCCTACAAGTGCGACTGGAGCGTGGCGGGGATTGGCGGCGGGGAGATGACGGGCAACTACAAGTGCGGCTCGACCGTCGGCCAGACCGCAGCCGGGCCCATCACGGGCGCGAACTACTGGGCGCTGATCGGCTTCTGGCAGCCGGAGGGTGCGACCGGTGTGAGAGAGGCCCAGTGGTCCAGTGGTCAAGCGTTCAAGACAAGGCTGTACCGGCCCTTCCCGACTCCCGCTGCACGCAGCGTGACGATCCGCTACACACTGGACGCTGAACGCCAGACGCTCTTGCAGGTGCATGACCTGACGGGCAGGGCCGTCCGGACGCTCTGTGCGTCGAGCATGAAGCGTGGGGCGTACAGCGTCACCTGGAACGGCCGGGATGACCGTGGCCGGTCTACTGCCACCGGCGTCTACTTCGTCCGGCTGAATGCGGGCGACTACCGAGCGACCGAGAAGGTGGTCTTGCAGAAGTAGACGGAAGGCAGCAGACAGCATACAGGGCAGAGGCGGGCGAAAGCCCGCCTCTGCTCCCTATCTGGAGGGCGAGTAGCCAGCCGGCGCAGCGTGACACTCGGGAAGATGGAGTTACAACCAGGCGTGCGCGGGCGGGCGGAAATGGGGCGTGGCCCGATGCCCTTGACTCCCTCGCCAAACTGGTGTCTGTCCCCAATCGTCCCCGTTCATTTGATGCAGCGCGGCGGGTGAAGAGGAGGCGGGACCAGGAGCCATCCCGCCGACGAACGTCAGTCAGCCTGGCTAGTGGCCGAAGCGGTAGCGGAGTGCCAGCCCGAAGTGGTACGACGGCTGCCGCCCGTTCGGCCAGCCAGAGCAGTATGGGGTGAGTTCGACATTCTTCCAGGCACGAATGCTCGATTCGACGAATATCCCGGTGGTCATGGCGGCGCCGGCCTTGATTGATGAGCCGTTGGGGAATTCGCGGCCAACGCCGGCCCACAACATCGGTTGCGGTACGCCGCCCAGAACGTGGTCGTACCAGCCTCCCTCAACGAAAACGGTGCGCCGCGGGCCGATGCGGAGCTGGGCTTGCGGCATGAACACGAAAGCGCCCCATTCATTGATAGCTTGGACGCCGAGACCGCCGCCGACCCAGCGCGATTCGAGTAGAACGTAGGGATTCACGCCGTAGAGCAGTGCGAGGTCGGAGTCGTAGTCCGTGACATTGGACCCGAGGTAGCCGCGAGCCCCGCACTCGACTGAGTTGCCATTCGGCCAGACACTCGTGCGCGAGAGGCCGACGCTGCCGACCGTGAAGCGGCGGTACGAGCCGCAGATTTCGGAATAGGCGCCGCCGCTTCCCGCGGCATAGAGGCTGTAGTAGGAGCTGCCGGTGGGCCTCTTGCCCGCGAGCGAGTCGCCGCTCACCAGCAGGGCTGAGCCGGCGGCCAGCGTCGCAGCGCCCCGCCCGAGCATTCCGCGGTGCCTGGCTGGCAGGAGCCAAGCCAGAGCGGCAACAGCCAGCGCGACGAGGTGCGCGCCGATGACGGTGAACTCCAGCGGCGTGAACCAGCCAAGGCCTGCGATGATGACGGGAAGAAAGGCGGAAACGGCAAGAGCGGTTCTGATGGCTCCGGCCCGTACGCTTGCGGTTGCCGGCCGGGGACGGCTGCGTTCCCGGACCAAGAGGCACGTCATCGCAGCGACAATGCCAAGAAGCAGCCCCCACTGGACGTGCTTGAGCCCGGCCGCCCCCGAACCACCTTCGCGGATGAACTCCTCGCCGAACCGTACAATACCGTACGACGCTATGTACAGCAGGAACAGGCTGCCACTGCGCTTGAGGAAACGACGGACCTTCCACAGCAACAGGGCAAGGACGAGCATCAGGATGATGTCGTAGACCTGGAGCGGGTGGACCGACAGGGAAAAGGCCGCGCCCGGCTGCACAAGCCCGCACGTGATATGAGCGTTGAGCGCGTCGGAGCCGGGTCCGTAGCAGATCGCCCAGGGCAGGCTTGAGGGAGTGCCGAAGCAGCATCCGCCGAGCAGACACCCGATGCGCCCGATCGCCGTGGCCAGGGGCAGAACCAGCGCATAGGCGTCCGCCACCGGGTAGTCGAAACCCAACCAGCGCCGGGCAAGCTGAATGCCGAGGATACCGCCAAGGAGTCCGCCCAGCAGAGTCTTGTCCGATGCCGCGGGCAGGCGGCATCTCGCGATCGCGTCCAGCAGACCGCCCGCCGGCATGAGAATCAGTTTCGACCCGATGAGGCCGAATGTCACGCCCCACGCAATGATGGTGAGCCATGGCAAGAGCGGCCACCGCTCCCGCATTCCCTTGCGCGCCAGCAGCAAGGCCGGCACGAGAAAAGCGGCGACAAAGAAGAACGCGAACCCCTGGCAATCCGGCGCGATCGACAGCCATCCGTTCATATCTCACCCTCGCTGTTCGGCGATTGTCCGGACGGAGCACTTCTGACGGAGTCGCTGACCGGATGTGCAGCCTCCATCAAGTCCGGCTCCGGGTCGGGCCTGGCTGGATTGTAGGTCCCGCGGGCGATTATGTCAACAGGGCGCGGCGGATGAGCAGTGCTGCCGCTCTCAAGACGCGGCAGCACGTGCTTGTGAGGTTTCGGGGACACAGCACTTGATTCAATGGGAAGCGCGTCAAGAGGTGTCGGGCGGCTCCGCGTCCATCTCCAAACCGAACACCTGGCTGAATGTCGGCCGACGGCGCTCCACGGGAACGGATAGTTCAGAGGTCAGAATCCAGAGTCCAGAAACCAGAGTGCAGAATGCAGGAAGCCGGGACAGGCCGAGGCCGGAGGCGAGAGGCACAAGGCTGGAGGTCAGAGGTAACGACGGTCGCGGGCGGGACGGGGAGTCCCACGAATTCTACAACGCTGTAGAATGGCGCGGGAGCGGGCTTTCGGGCCTATGTGCTTGAGGCTTGAGGCGTTAGGCTTGAAGCTGACGAAATGACCCCTGCACCTGGGGGAATACCCCCTGCATCGTTCACATCGTTGTATCGTACATCGTTCCTCAGACAGTCGCGGACGTAGTCCCGGAAAGTCCTTCGTCCCTAGTCTCCAGAGCAGTCTGACCGGGAGTTGGAGGGCTTGCATGCCGAACAGCAGGGGATGCAATTCGGCGGTTTGTGCCACGGACTCTTCTCCGGTGAGTCCGGGCACTTGTGGCCCGGACTGCCGCCGAGACAGCAGTCGAGGTTGCGTCTTGGTCAGTCCCCCGACTTGCCTGCCGGGCTATGCGCCGAGGCAATGCAGACTGCAGAGTGCAGATGGCAAGTTGCAGAATGGCGGACCCGAGGTTCACCACCAAGACATCAAGACACTACCAAGGAGGAATGACGAAGTCCGAATGACGAATGAAACTCTAAGCCCGAAGGGTGAAACCGCCGATGCACGCCGATGAACGCAGATAGGTGAACCTGGATAGTTGGCCGCGGAGGCCTCTGTCGGACAGCACAGAATTCAGAAACCAGAGGACTGAGTTCAGAGATGCGGAGAGGGATCGAGAGATAGAGGGATCAAGGGTAGAGTGGAGCGCAGGACGGACTAAGCCAGATGTCAGAGCAGAGATCTGGCCGGGGCTAGAGAAGGTCGGCCAGTTCTTCTTTGCTGATCCCGGCCTGACGGAGTATCTCGTAGAAGGTTCCCCGAGGCAACGTACCCTTGTGGAACGGGACGACCGCGCCGTTTCGTTTCCGGGTGCAGGTAGATACGGTGACTGCCTTTTGAGCGGTCGAGAACGAATCCCTTTCGGGCGAGTACTCGTGCCAGTTCCTCGGGCGTGAGGGCCGGGAGTTTAGGCACCGTCGTGCACGGTCAGCGTGTATTCGAAAGTGCTGTCGTCGGTCGGTATCTCCTCGCCGTGGGCGCGCAGGCTTTCGAGGTGCAGTTCGACCGCCTCTTTGGCCATCGCCCCCGCTTCTTCGAGCGTTGCGCCATGGGTAACGCAGCCGGGAAGTGAAGGGACGGTAACGGTGTAGCCACCCTCGGGTTCCCTACGCAATAGAATCCTGTAGTTGTGCACCTTCATATGTACATTGTCCGCCGCCCGCGAGCTGGTGTCAACGGATGGAAGGCGCGGAGACGGACAGGCAGAACCCAGAAACCAGAGACCAGGCGCGGCCAGGGGCCGCGAGGTTAGGTTGACAGGTAGAAGTATGAATCCGCCGATGCACGCCGATGGACGCAGATAGGCGGACCTGGATAGGCCAGAATTCAGGAACCAGAGACCAGAATGTAGAGACGGGGACGGGATTGGTCAGGAGGGTTCGGGGACATAGCACCTAGTTCAACAGGAAGCACGTCAAGAGGCTCCGGGAGGCTCCGCGTCTATCTCCAATCCGAACACCTGGCCGCGGGGCAGGAGACAAGAGTGATGCCGGGGCGAGATCGGCGGCTACCCAGACCGGAGTTCGGGCGGTGATCGGATTGACCGCCGGAGATGGCCTGCTAGAATCGTCGCAGAGCTGAAGCGACACCGAGGCATCTCGAGACGTTGCCGACGCGCCACTCAGCAAAGCATCCCTTACCCAGGAGGTAGAAGTGAAGAGTCTGTTTCTGCTCGTGCTGCTGGTACCGGCAATGTTGCTGGGAACCCAGCGTGTGATGGTGAACGAGGAGTTCACGGGCACCTGGTGACCGTACTGTCCAGGCTCAGCCCGTGGGCTGTGGGAGCTGCAGTTTGCAGCTTTCGATTCAGTGGTGACTATCGCCTATCATTCCGGCGACATCTACGCGAACACGTCCGCCAGCACCCGGTCGGCCTTCTACGGGGTGTCCGGTACTCCGCACGTGCGGCTTGACGGCGACAAGTCGGTTGTCGGCGGGATCCACAACGGCACGATGTACCCGGTGTACCGCGCGTACTTCGATACGCACAAGACTGTGCCCAGCCCGCTGGACATCGAGCTGACCTGTACGTACGACTCGGCGACAAGGCAGGGCGACCTCGGGATCAAACTGAAGAACACGACCGGCAGCGCGGTGAGCGGTCAGTTGCAGGTCGCGCTCTGCGAGAACCATATCTACCAGGTATGGCAGGGGCTCGACAGTCTGCAGCACGTGGAGCGGAACATGCTGCCCGACGCCGCGGGCGAGGCGGTCACCATACCGGCCAATGACTCGATTTCCAAGACCAGACCGTTCACGGTTGACGCCGCCTGGGTGGCGCGGAATTGCGAACTCGTCGTGTTCGTCCAAAACAACTCTTCCAAGGCGATGTACCAGGGCGCGCGCATCGGCGTTTACCAGGTGCCGGCGCTGGAGTATCGCGCATACGAGAGCGCGTTCGCGGAGCCGGGAGCAGACGTCAACCTGACGGTCGCACTGACGAACCGGGGGTCGGGGCTCGCCGACTCGGTGAGCGCGGTGCTCTCGACCACGGACCCGGACATCGACGTCACGACCCCGGCGGCTTCGTTCGGCGCGATTGCACTGGGCCAGGATGTCCTGTCACAGACACCGTTCGTCATTCACGTGGACAGCTCGCACGCCAACCACAGCCTGGTGACCATGAATCTCGCGGTCAGCGGCGCGAACGGCTACACCAATGCGGTCAGCTTCCCGATGCTGGTCACGACCAACCGCGGGTTCTCGGACGACGCGGAGAGGGGCACGAATGGCTGGACCCACAACGGCACGAGGGACAACTGGCACCAGACGTCACACCGGAGCCAGTCGCCGTCCAACAGCTGGTATTGCGGCTCGGAGGGATCCTGGCAGTACACGGCCGAGAACGACGCCCGATTGGTGACGCCGTACTTCGTATCCGGCGACTCGGCCCGGCTCTCGTTCGACCAGTGGTACAACGTCGAGGTCGACTACGACTTCTGTATGCCGGAGATAAACAACGGCTCGAAGTTCTGGGTGCCGCTGGCGAACTACACCGGTACGAACTCGGACTGGCAGCACGTGCAGTTCCCGCTTGCCGACTGGTCGGGCCAGACCATCCGCATCGGGTTCCGGTTCATTTCCGACAACAGCGTGTTTGCCGAGGGCTGGTACATCGACAACTTCCTGTTCGAGCCATATCTGTCAGGCGTTGCCGAGCCCCGGAGCGGGGCGGAGATCCGTACTGCCAGACTCGAGATCAGGAGCCCGGCGTTCGGGACGGCGGCCATCGCGTACTCGGTGCCCCCGGGGCGGAGCGCGCGGCTCGCCGCGTTTGACGTGAACGGCAGGCTGGTCGGCGAGATAGCTAATCGCTTGACCGGGGCTGGCCACGCTGCCTGGAACCTGGCCGGGCTTGAGGCCGGAGCATACTTCGTCCGGCTCGCGGATGATGCATCAAGCCAGGTTGCCAAGGTCGTAGTGGCGAGGTAGTCGCATTGAGCGATCGTGCGGGAGGCGGGCTTTGCCCGCCTCCCGCCGGTCCAGGCTGATTCTCCGGCTATCGGCCCGGCGTCAGCGGAAGCGGACTTCGGCGGAGCCGTCCGGCACGTAGATGCCGGAGTGGCCTTCTACCCACTTGCCGTTCTGGAGATACTGCGAGCCGGTGCGGAGCCTTCCGTCCGCCAGCAGTTCTGATTGCGCGGCCACTTCGGTGATGCCGTTTTCGTTGCCGGTAACCTGCTCGCGGGTCGAAATGACACCGTTCTCCACGGTCATCGTGCCGCGGGTGAAGAAGCCGGCAGTCGTGAAGTAGAAGAACTCGAGCGTCTGCAGCTCCCGGTTCCAGAAGATGGTCGTTTCCCCGCCATACTCGCCATCGTTGACCGAGTGCAGGTTGCGCACGGCCATCCCGTTCAGCGCCCGCTCCCAGCGCGAGACATCGACCAGCGGTTTCGGCGCGCCGGGCTCGGAGAGCGTGCCGCGGAAGGTCCGGCCCACGAGGTGCGCAAGCGGGCGCAGGTGTTCTTCGAGCGGGGCTTCGGTCATGACGGTCTCACTGAGCCTTGACGTTCTTCTCCAGCTCGGCCTTCATCTTCCTGGCTCGGGCATCGTCAGGCAGGCACCTGTTCCACTCCTCGACCAGGGAACGGACCGCGTCATCTTTCCCGCTGCGCTTCATCCAGGCGACCGCCTCCGGCCAGGCATTGGCCGCATCGGCCTGGCGGCCGAGCGAGTCGTAGAGCGAGGCGAGACGGGCGTAGGCGTTCGCGTAGTTTGCCGCCAGCGGAGCGACCTTGCGGGTCAGCGGCGACATGTTCTGCGGCCACGGCGGCAGCGGCTCCGGCCAGTCGAGCCGGTATCTCTGCGTCAGGTTTTCGCTGATGCGGTCCACGGGCACCGGCGCGGCCGAGCCGCTCTCCGTCACCCGGTTGACCAGGCCTTCGAGTACCAGCCGGTCCGCATACCGGTCGGTAATCTCGCTCTTCACGGTCGCCGCAAAGTAGACCGGCCGACCGGCCCCGGGCTTCAGGGCAAGGAGATTCTCGATGACCTGGTGCGCCGGCAACTCCAGGCCCGTTGCGCCGAGTCTCGGCGCCAGCGAATCGATCTCTTTGTCGGTGAACGAGAGCGGCAGCCCGAGCGAGTCCCGCATCATCCTTACGACCGAGCGGATGTTGAGCAGGCTCAGGTTCGCGACGGTCACGTCCGGCCGGAACGGCGCGCCGGAGTTCTGCAATACCCAGAGCGGGTAGGTATCGTTGTCGCCGCTGGTGAAGAGGATGGCGTTGGTGTCCAGGCCGGCCAGCAGGTTGTGGGCGAAGTCGAGCAGCGGCTGCGCGTAGTAATGCTTCCGGCCGAGTTCGGCCGCCTGGCGCCGCGCGTCCGTCAGCCGTCCCTGTCCCATGTAGCTGGCCCAGAGTTCGATGTGAGCGTGGGCGTTGAAGGGATGGTTTGAGGCCGCAGCCTTGAGCAGGCACCGTTCCGACTCGGCGTAGCGGGCCGAATCACTCATATCGGCGAGCGGACCGGTGCGCATCGGCAGCATCAGGTTCGCGTAGTTGAGGAGCACACCGACTGCCTCCGAGTCGAGGCCGAACGCCACGCGGGCCTCGGTCAGCGCCGTGTCGCGCTGCCCCAGATACCGGCAGGCCAGGCTCAGGCCGAGGTGGGCTTCCGCGCTTTGCGGGAAGCTCTCGACCAGCTCGCGGTAGAGGGAGGCAGCGGAGTCGAACTTCTGCACGTAGAAGAGCCGGTGTGCCTCCGTCAGCTTCGCTTCGGCGTCCGGCCCGGTTGTCGGCTTCGCTATGCCCCAGCGCGTCCAAGGCGAACCGGCCGGCGCTCTCCGGTTGCAGCCGTCGCTGCTCGTGACCAGGGCCAGGCCGAGCAGGGTTGCGAGCATTGTTCTCATAGTGCCTCCATGCCGGCGGTAGGGGTGCGTTCCCGGACCACTCCGGTAGATAAGGTCACGGTACAGATTCATCGAGGCGATCGTGCGGCATCCGCTGCGGGACAGGGCTATTCGATCGCATTTGGCAGGGCGTTGAGCGAGTCGATATAGGCCTGGGTCAGGCCGGTCGAGTCGGTGACCATCTGCACCGCGCGCTGCACCATCCACATGTCGTTGTGGCCGGAGATGTCCTTGTGCCTCACAATACCGACGATTTGATTCAGCTCGTTGTTGTCGGTCACCGGCCCCAGGTCGAAGGTGTCGCCGGCGTCAGGGATGTTGCGGTACTTGTTGCAGCAGAAGGCGCCAAGCAGCGTTTTCGTCGTCAGCACGCCTGCGGTGACCGGTTGGTCCTTGAGGAAGAGGAGGTGCTGGGTCTGGTTGTTGCGGCGCACCAGCAGCAGTCCTGCCGGCAGCACGTCGCTTTCCGTACCGGACGTGCGCGAGACCGCATTGCAGGCAAGGGTCATCGGCCCCATGTCGCTCAAATCCGGGTCGCCGGTGATCGAGACGACGCGGATGTCGGAGTTGAGGGTAAACGGGGTGCCGGTGGGTTCGAACTCGTCGGTCGGCAGCATGTCACAGGCAAGGAACAGCAGGACCAGTGCCGCCGCGCCGCGGGCAACAAGAACTTTCATGGCATCCTTTCTGACGGGGAGTGAACCATACGGGAGTTATAGACCAAACAGCCGAGTTGTCAAGTCGAGACACGCGCCGGACGCAGCAACGGCCGGAGGGCCCGGAGGCGGCGAAGGAGATCCTGTCGCCCGAGCTTCTGGAGAGCGCGCTGGGCGTAGATGTAGTTGCCGGGTTCGTGGAGCTGGAGCAGGGCGCGCTGCAGCCGGACCTCTTTCGGGTCGCGCGGGACGTAGAGCGGTTTGTCGGTGAGGGGGTCCCTGCCGGTGTGCCAGGCGGCGGCCGCGGTTGTCATCGGCAACGGCGTGAACTGCTGGACCTGGCGGATGAAGAGCCGCTCGGTACGGACAAGAAACTCGGCGAGCTCAAGCGCGTCGTCGACCGTGGAGCCGGGGTGGCCGGAGATGAAGTAGGGGATCAGGTACTGCTTCCGGCCGAGGTGCCGGTTGGTGTCGGCGAAGCGGCGGCGGAAGGCCAGGTAGGAGGTGTGAGAAGGCTTGTGCATCGCGGCAAGGACGCGCGATGATACATGCTCGGGCGCGATTCGCAGCTGGCCGGACAGGTAGTAGTTGCAGAGCTGTTCGAGGTAGCCGAGGCCGGGTCTTTCGTCGAGCAGATCGAACCGGAAACCGGTGCCAACCGAGACTTTCTTCACGCCGGGCAGGGCGCGAACCGCCCCCAGCACGGCCAGCTCCTCTTTGGCCGCAAGCCGGAGATTGGGGCAGCGCTGGGGCCAGGTGCATTCGCGGTCCGGACAGACGCGGTCCTTGGCCATCACCTTGCAGGTGGCGCCGTACATGTTCGCGGTCGGGCCGCCGATGTCGGTGATGTGTCCCTTGAAGCCCTCTTGCCGGGTGATACGCGCCGCCTCGGCAAGGATAGAGCGCCGGCTGCGCCACTGGATTATCCGGCCCTGGTGGGCGGAGAGGGAGCAGAAGGTGCAGGAGCCGAGGCAGCCGCGATGTGAGGTTATCGAGAACCGGACCGTTTCGAGCGCCGGGATCTTCTCCCGGTAGTCAGGATGTTGCTGGCGGGTGTACGGCAGGTCGTATACGTGGTCGAGCTCGGGCTGGGACAACGGGGGAGGCGGCGGGTAGTGCACGACCCATCGGTCCGAGTGCGGCTGCGCCACGGTCCGTCCGGAAGGGTTGTCGGCCTCGCGGTGCCAGAGGCGGAAGGCCTGGTTGAACGCGTCCCGGTCGGCGAGAGCCGCCTCGTAGGACGGCAGGACAACCGCGTCGGCCGGCGCTTCTCTGCGGTTGACGCAGCTCCCGGGGATGCCATCCAGAAGAGAGGGAGCGAGAGGTGAGGGACGGGGGACAGACGGCGAGTCCGCGGAGAGGCGGCGGGCAACTTCGACAACACCCTTCTCCGCCATGCCGTAGAGCAGGATGTCGGCGCGCGTGTCGAGCAGGATGGAGCGGCGCACGGAGTTCTCCCAGTGGTCGAAGTGCGCCAGCCGGCGCAGGCTGGCTTCAATCCCCCCGATGACGAGGGGCACGTCACCAAACGTCTCGCGCAGGCGGTTGCAGTAGACGGTGGTGGCGCGGTTGGGGCGGAGTCCCGGCTTTCCGCCCGGCGAGAAGTCGTCGGCACGCCGACGCTGGAGGGCCGGGCTGTAATTGGCTACGAGCGAATCAACGTTGCCGGCCGTGACTCCGAAGAAGAGTCGCGGCCGGCCTAGGGAAGCGAAGTCCTCGGGACCGGACCAGCGGGGCTGGGCAATCACACCAACCCGAAACCCGGCGTCGAGCAGAACCCGTGCGACTACGGCGCTGCCGAACGAAGGGTGGTCGACGTACGCATCACCCGTGACGATGATGACGTCGCAACTGTCCCAGCCAAGCGCCGCCATCCCTCGCCGGGACAGCGGCGGTACTACCGCCGCCGGTGCGGCGGGGAGCATCAGGGCAGAGCTTGCAGAGCGGTCCGGGTGGCTGCAGTAAGCCCGTCGTCGTCGGTGATTTCAGTGAGGGCTGTCTGCGCCAGCGTGACCGCGTCATCGGTATTGAGCTGTTTGCTGGCGACGATGTCGAGCAGCTCCTCTGTCTCCTTGTCCCACTCCCGTCCCGCGATTTCGTAGGACGACTCGTCATCGGGCTCAGTGAGGTCCGCGTTGCAGAAGTAGGTCGGCACAAGTATGCTGTCGGTCACGCCGGCATTGGCGGTGAAGGTGAAGTCCTGGAGCAGCATCATGTACTGGACATCAGGGTCGCCCGGGTCGAACACGAGCCCGGCCGGGAAGGTGACCTGGGTATTGCCGCTGTTGGTGTTGCTCACGACCATGTACAGCGGTACGTCGGACTCAGGTATGTAGTCACCGTAGCCGTAGCAGGAGTCGATGGTGATGCCACCCGGCAACGAGTAGGCCTTCTGGTTCTCGGGTACGGGCTGGAACTCTCCGCGATCCCACGCCCGATCCGGGGCAGCCCCTCCGTCGCAAGCGGTACCCGTCAGCAGCACGAAGGCCGCGGGCAGAACGAGCAGACTGAACAGACGAAATGCGTATTTCATGCATACATGATGGGCAGGAAAAGACCGATGTCAACCCGCGACGCTCGGCCAGTGTCCCGGGCAGGAGGAGGAAAATGGGCCGTGGAAGGAGTGGGCAGGGGACGAGAAGCAGAGAGCATGCGTAGATAGCCGCGGTCGTGAACGCCGGCTGGGGTGCGGCAGAGACCATCAAACAAGGCGGAAATCCGAGGTCGGGCGCTAGAGAAGGAGGAGCCGGCGGGTGAAGCAGGTGCCCGGACCCTTGAGCCGCAGGAAATACGTCCCCGCCGGGACACGCCGGCCTGATGGCGAGGTCCGGTCCCAGGTCCAGGACAACAGGCCCGCTTCGAAGCGGCGCTCTGGAACGCTCGAGACGAGGCGCCCAGTGGCATCATACAACGTCAGAGAATAATCGCCCGGTTCGGTCACAATGGCACTGATCCGCACCGTCCCGGTGGCCGGATTGGGCCACACGCGGGCGGCAGGTCCAGCGGTGTCCGGTTCCGCGTGCCGCGAAGAAGAGAGCCATGGCGCGGCAAACCGAACACCCCAGGGTCCAGTGTCTACCTGCTGGCTGTAGCACAAGCCCGGTAGCCGCATCGGCGCGTTCGGAACGTATACCAACCCCGGTGCCAGGGCGGAGAGCGAGAACCGACTGACCTTGACCGGTTCCAGCCAGCCATCGAGGTCGAAGGAGTTGGCGCACGTCCACCAGGCGGAGACCGTGTCACCCCGCGTTCGGTTGCCGGAGGTGTAGCCGAGGCTGACGTAACCGCTCGGCCCGGACAGGTCCGCGGCAAGGCACGGCTGTTGCTCGTCGCGGAACGAACTGCCGAACGGCAGACCCGAATTCCAGTTCGCGCCGCCGTCCGAGCTGGTCGAGTAATCGAGATCGAGCACTTCCGTGTCGCGGCGTCCGGCAGTGTAGAAGACCCAGACCGCTGCCGCCGACGCAGGGCTGGTATCGGCCTGCACGACGGTCGGGTCGAAGCACTGTCCTGCGAAGCTGTCACTTACCAGTCGGTAGGTCGACCAGTAGCCCGACGCGGCGTAGTGGCGGTTGTAGGAGTAGTGAATCTCGCCGCCATTGAGCGCGTAGCGCCAGGCGCAGTGAACCGTTGAACCGTTCGTGTAGGAGACGCACGGATCCCAGGCGTTCCACCAGTCGGTTCCCACTTCCCACGAGGCGCCGAAGTCGAGCGAACGGGTGAAAGTGCCGGTGCGGCCGGTTCGGTGCTCGTTCGCATACAGGCAGTAGAGGTAGTAGTGGTCGTCGCGGTCGAGTGCTGCCGAAAAGTCGTCGATCGTGTCCAGTCCTACGGCGACAGGCGCGAGAGTGAAATCGCCCGAGTCGGGCACGATTCTCGCAAGCCACAGGTCGCCGCCGTTCTCCTCTTCGAGCAGGAAGACGAACAGGAACGAGGAGTCGCCCTGGCCGGAGAGCAACTGCAACTGCCGTACCGACGAGCCGGCCCGCAGGGTATCGCGGCCGCGCCAGGTCGCGCCGAAATCTTCTGAGTGGTAGAGGCGGACGGTGCTATCCGGGAACGCGACGGCCGCCCAGATGACGCCCGAGGAGTCAGCGGTCGCATCGAAGGCGCAGACGGGGCCGCTGTCAATCAGCGCTTCCGATCCCCAGAAACCGGCGGACGCGCACGACCCGGCCGCCAGCAGCAGAAGCACGCTTCGCACCGAGATATTCAAGCCCGGATACCGACAAAGTCAAGGGCGGACCGGGAGTGACAGAGACCCGGCGACGGGAGTCCTGATTCGCAGGTAAGAAGCGGGAAGGGAGGCGCGAACGAGGGCGTCGGGTTGACAGCCGGAACCTGACGGCTACATTTAGGAAGTCTATGAGACGGCGCGGACACGGCGCGAAGGCCACCACGGGGCGACCGGCACTTATCCTGCTGGCCGGCGCGCTGCTCATTAGTACTGCCCGCGCCGGCGTCCTCGCGCCGGAGTGGTCGCGTCGCCTCGATGCCGCCGTCATCTCGACGGCGGTCGGCGCGAACACGTACAACAGCGAGCGTCTGTTCCTCTTGCTCGCCGACGGGAGGGTCCTCATGGTTTCGGCTGTCGACAGCCTGCGCGAACTCGGTCGGGCTCCGAGGGGAGCCACGGCACTCGTGGCGCTGCCGACGCCCGCTCGGGGAGCGTCCGACATCGCTCTGCTGCTGGCGGCAAAGACGTCCGGCACCTGCGATCTGGTGGCCTGGAACCGCAACGGGCAGCAGCTCTGGAAGACGCCTGTTCCCGGTATCGCCCGAATCGACAGTCTCTCGTTTGTCTGCGAGGAAGAGAACCGGGCCGAGTTCTGCGCCTGGCAAGGCGGCGAACCTTGGTTGGTTGTGGTAGGCAAGCAGCTCTGGCAGTACACGGCGAGCGCCGAGCGCCTCAAACCGGGATTCCTGCCGCGCGATGCGCTGTCCTGTGACCTGGATCGCGACAGATCGCCAGCGCTCATCTTCTTCGACGGCGAGCGGCTTGCTGTCCACCACGTCCACAAGAAGCGGGAGCTCCGCTGTCGGTGGCCGAGACCGGACTCGGCAGCGGCGCTCGGTGCAGGCCCCGTCGCGAAGCCGCATGTTGCCTGCGTCCTCTTTGATTCCATCCCGACGCTGCTCGTGGTTACCGGCGAAACCCTGCGCTTCGTCAATCCGCAGACCGGTGAAGAAGAGCGTCGGCTCGCTGCCGACTCCGCGTCAGGCCTGCCCGGTCCGGTCGATGCGGTCGTTGCCAGCGGTAGGTATGCCTACGCCGCCGGTGCCGATCCCCAGGGGGGAGGCTACGTGGTCAGGCTTGTTCCCAGCGGGCAGATCCGAGAGCGGTCGCGGCTGCCTCTGGCGCCCGGGGTTCGGGGTATATCCCTTGCGCTGCTTGGCAACTGGCCGATGATACGAGTCGGCACCGAGCAGGGGCCGGAGAACCTGTTCATCCGGTCTCCGCTGCTGGCCGGGACTGCCGACAACTCTCCCGGATACAGTGGCGCCCGGCTGCTGCGGGTAATCCAGGCCAGAATCGATGAAGACACGTTCCCCGATCTGGTTGTGCTGCGCACTGCCGGCGATGCGCGCTGGCGGCTCGATGTCTTCACGAACGGTGTAGGGAGACTTGCCGGGGAACTCCAGCGCGCGCGGCGCTCGCTGCTGCGCGCGGCCCGTGGTCAGAACGACAACATGGTCCGGCGCGCCGTTCGGCGGGTGAAGTATCTCGAGCGCGAGTCCGGTGCCGGCGAGGTCAGCCAGGAACGCAGCGTCCTCGATCGGTTCCGGGCAACGACACGACGCCGCAATGCCGTCGCCTATGCAGGCGCCTTCACCGCTGCCCTGCTGAGTGCCGCGTTCGGCTGGCTGGTGTTGCGGCGGCGCCGCCGCGCGCCTAGTCTGCAGATAGAGAAACAGCCGGTAGCGAACCGCGTTTCTCTCGCCGCCGACCTCATCGCGCTCGACCACAACTTCATGTCCAAGGGCAACCGGGCGGCGGGATTCGAGCGCCTGATCGGAATACGCAACCAGCACGGCCTGGAACGCGACCGCGATCTTGGCCAATCAGGACGGCTGAGCGGAGAGCAGTTGACGAGCGTCTACGCCAGTGCCATCACCAGGCTTATCGATGCCACGCCGACGCTGCCCCTGCTGGACTTCATCCAGACCACGGCGAGGATCTCGCCGCGCGGACAGGAATTCGAGTACCTGGAGCTGGGCTCGGAGGAACTCCGGCGGCTCGAACGCCGCCCCGGCATCAGGTTGATCGCTGTTACCAATCACGAATGCCCGGACTACCTCCGCCGGTTCAGAATCTTCGCCAATCCCGAGGTCCGAGGAACGCTGGAGCACCTCATCCTTGACCACATTCGCCACGCTGCCAGGTGGGCACACATCATCACCAGCTATACGGTCAACACCCAGTGGAGCCGGCGTCTGCTCGTTTCATTCCGGTCGGACAGCCCGCACGTCATTCCCTTCGACGACCCCCGCGCCCACATCACCAGCCAACTGCGGGAACTCGCGACCATGCTGCGGCCCGCAATCGAGGTGCCGCTCCAAGCAAGCGCGCTGGTCGGCCCGCACGAGAGACTGTGGTTCTCGCTCGCCGACTACATTGCGGTTCTCGAAGAGGCGCGTTCGCGGGCCTCAGGGGCCGGCCCGGGCACATCGTGACCCCCTTTGCGCATTGCTGCTACGATTGATGTTACCTGACGATCAACCAGCGCGTCAAGGTCGAGCGCCGGGAGCAGGAGTATGCGCTGGTCAATCCCTGGCGC
>Ga0194126_10003312_pt1 | contig 25668 bp, 21 predicted proteins | sample TA2KigC150mmetaG_FD_148641 | JGI IMG/M metagenome (GOLD analysis project Ga0194126, IMG submission 148641) | Freshwater microbial communities from Lake Tanganyika, Tanzania - TA2015035 Kigoma Deep Cast 150m | ecosystem: Environmental > Aquatic > Freshwater > Lake | place: Tanzania: Lake... | reverse complement strand
TGACCAATATTTTCAATTAATAAGGCGTCAAGCGCGGGCAGCTCGAGGGTATCCAGGGCTTCTTTGATCATCGGGGCGTCAAGGTGACAGGCCCCGCCTGTGCGCAACTGCACAGCGTTTACGCCTTCTGCCGCCACTTTATCGGCATCGACCTGCGACTCGATATCGCCCTCAATTACGGCTACCTTATATTTGCCTTTCAAGCGGCGCAGGGTTTCAATGATTAAAGTGGTTTTTCCAGCGCCCGGCGAGGCCATCAGATTTAGCATGAAGATTTTATTGTCTATTAAAGTATTCCTGATTTGCTCCGCTAGGTCGCGGTTATCCGAAAGGATCATTTCTTTGATGTCGATCAGCCTTACCTTATCCATCAGATCACCTCAATACTTTCGATTAAAAATTCATCTCCCCCGCTGAGGGTAGGTTGATCATTACCACATGTGGGGCATTCGATCTTAGCTGAGTGAATATCAGCGCTAAAGCCGACCTGACAGATTTGGCAGGTAATTTGGACCGGGATTCTTGTGAGGTTAATCTTTGCTCCTTCGGCAATGGATTCGCGGCTTAAGTAGTCGAAATAGCGCTGGATCCATTCCTCGGTCAGGTCGCGTAGTTCCCCTACCTGCAGGTGGATACCTACCACCCGCGCAGCCTGGTTATCTTCGGCATATTTTAAAACTATTTTTAGGACTGCTTCGGTTATGGCCAACTCGTGTATTGATATTACCTCTTTTCAGCTAAGCTTTGTTAAAGGTCAGCAAAGCTTTTGTCATTCTGCTCAAGCATTCCTCAAGGATACTACGGGGGCAGGCGGCGTTAATCCGCTCGAACCCCTTTCCCTCTTCGCCAAAGAAGTAGCCCTGATCAAGAATCAACTTTGCTTCATCGTGCATCAGTTGCTCCAGAACCTGTTGATCGGAGCAGTAGGCATTTAAGTCAATCCAGAGCAGGTAGGTGCCATCCGGGTAGACCAGATGTGCTTCGGGAAGATTTTCTCCTAAGTAGGCGGCGGCAAATTCAATATTTTGATCAATATAATTTTTAAGCTGGGCCAGCCACTCCTCGCCCTCGTTGTAGGCTGCTTCTACCGCTTTAATCGAGAGTGGGTTAGCAAGGCTAATAGCGAGGCACTCTGCTGCCAGGTGGTTCCAGGCTTCCTGCCAGACAGGGTTGTTTATGATAATGTTAGATATTTTAAGGCCGGGCATGTTAAAAGTTTTGCTGGGAGAAGTGCAGCTGATAATTTGCTCTTTGTAATGGGGGGCAATTTTTTCGAGGGGATAATGGGTGACCCCGTTACGAATCAGGTCGGCGTGAATCTCATCGGCGATAATCCACTTGCCATGCCTACTGCAGATCTCAACCATCCTTAATAGTTCATCTACGCTGAAGACCAGGCCAACCGGGTTATGAGGGCTACAAAGGATCATTCCCTTGGTGTTATGATGGGCTATTTTTTGTTCGAGGTCTATAAAATTAATGGAGTAGCGGCCATCATCGTAGGTTAGGGGATTATTAACCACCAGCCTGTCGTTGGCTTCAATTTTATTGGTAAAAGGGTAGTAAACCGGGCGCTGGATTAAGATACCCTCTCCCGGTTTGGTCAAAATATTGATTAGGACGGCGATCGCCGTCACCACCCCCGGGCTGTAGAAAATGTTATTGTTGTCTACCACCCAGTCAAAGCGTCGTTTAAACCAACCGGTAACCGCACCAAAGTATTCAGGCGTGCGGAAGTTGCTGTAGCCGAAGATTTGGCAGTCGACCCGGTTACGCAGAGCTTGCACAATAGGCTCAGCACAGAGGAAATCCATATCGGCAACCCACAGGGGCAAAGCATCAGGTGGAGCGGTTGGAATATAATCCTGGTAGTACTCCCACTTAATGCTGTTGGTGTTTTTACGTTCAACTAGTTGATCAAAGTTATAGGTTGCCAATTAGAAACTCACCTCAAATAATTTCTTGCACCATAACACTGACATTCCTATTATACCAGTAAAGCCAAAGCCTAACGTTACCAGTATCAAGCAGGGGCAGGAAAGTGTATAATTTTAGAGAAACATAAAGCAAAGCGGGACTTTACTTAAGTAGAGAGTTTTATTTTAATACGATTAAAAGTGGAGTACAAAATGAGCAAAAAGATTGCAGGTATCCTCGAGAACAACCCGGTTATACCGGCGATCAAGAATAACGCCGGGCTGGAAGCTGTGCTGAAAGCCGAAGGTGAAATAGTCTTTATTCTCTACGGCGATATCCTAAACATTGTTGACATTACAAAGAAAATAACCGAAAGCGGCAAGATCGCTTTTGTTAATGTTGACCTGCTTGAAGGTTTTGCCACCAAAGAGATTGTCATTCAGTATATCCGGCAAAATACCAGGGCTGAGGGAATCTTAAGTTCAAAAGCGTCCATGCTTAAAACGGCTAAAGCTATGGGCTTTTATACCGTGCACCGGCTGTTTGTGATCGATTCATTTTCCTTTGATAATATCGGCAAACAGATATCAATCTCACAGCCCGATTACCTGGAGATCTTGCCCGGCTGGCCCCGGTTGATCAGCTGGGTCATGGAAACGACCAAGATTCCGATCATTTCCGGCGGCCTGATCTGCTGCAAAGAGGATGTCATCGCCGCTCTTAAGGCCGGCGCAAACGCCATCTGCTCCACCAACCCTGAAGTATGGTCATTATAGATAGATTAATTGGCGCATAAAAGATAATCAGTAGGGATAATCAAAAGCGGAAATTAATTGACATTGCAGGTAAACAACACTATACTTTAGTTGACAATTACTAGGGATGAGAGAAAAGTAATTTCCGTGTGGGAATTGGCTTTTCTTTTTTTATGGAAAAATGTATTTTTTCTCATGATGCTTGAACAGACAGGCTGGATTATACTTCACTTCAGATGGAGGAACAACGATGGGGATTAAAGATTTTGCAATTGACTTCTTTTCGCTTGAAGGCAAAAATGCTGTGGTAACCGGCGGCAATACCGGGCTTGGCCGCACCTTTGCGCTGGCCCTGGCTACTGCCGGCGCCAACCTTTTTATACCAACAATCAGGGAAGATGACGGCACTACCAGGCAGATGATCGAGAATGAAGGCGTTGAGGTTGAGCTGATCCACAAGGATATAACCGAGTCAGGCGCAGCCAAAGATATTATTGCTGGTTGCGTTAAGCGTTTTGGTTCCCTCGACATCCTGGTTAACAGCGCCGGATTATGCAAAAACGTGCAAAATGTGCTTGATTTCGGCCGTGAAGAATGGGACGAGATGCTTGACATTAATCTAACCGCCCCCTTTGAGCTCAGCTTCCGGGCGGCAAAGGTGATGATTCCGCAACGCAGCGGCAAAATCATTAACATCTGCTCCATGTACTCCTTCCTCGGCGGGCAATGGTCGCCCGCTTATGCTTCAACCAAACACGGCCTGGTCGGATTTACCAAGGCCTACTGCGATGAGCTGGCTCAGTATAATATTCAGGTTAACGGCATCGCTCCCGGCTATTTTGCTACCGATCTGACGATCGATACCAGAAGCAATCCGGAACGCAACAAAAGGGTAGTTGATCACATCCCGGCCAACCGCTGGGGCGAGCCTTTCGATTTGATGGGGGCAACGATCTTTCTGGCCAGCAGAGCTTCCGATTATGTCAACGGACACATTTTAGTTGTAGACGGTGGTTACCTGGTCAGGTAAGCCGGGCCCATTTATATTTTGAAAGGCAGTGATTTTAGCCAGTGAATAAAAAATACTTAATCGGCATTGATGGCGGCACCCAAAGTTCAAAGGTAATCATTTTTGATCTTGAGGGCAATGTAATTTGCGAGGGCAGAAAAGAGCTGCGCCCGATGAGCATGCCTGCACCGGGCGTGGTTGAGCACCCGGACGATGATCTCTGGGATACTTTAATCATCGCTTCCCGACAGGCGATGGAGAAATTTCCGGGCCGGAAAGAAGATATTATCGGCATTGGGCTGTGCACGATACGCTGCTGCCGGGTTTTACTAAAAGCCGAAGGTGAGTTGGCTTCACCGGTAATCAGCTGGATGGATTTACGCCTGGCCCGGCCTTACGAACACGATAACCCCGAAGTGCGCTTTGTTACAACCACCACAGGTTATATTACCCACCGCCTGACCGGAGAACATAACGATACGGTTGCCAATTACGAAGGCCAATGGCCGATCGATAAAGATACCTGGGATTGGAGTGAAGATCCTGCAGTGTTTGAGCAGTTTAACATTCCCCGGGAAATGCTTTTTAATCTGCAGGTGCCGGGAACCATCGCCGGTTATTTAACAGCAAAAGCGTCAGCGCTAACCGGGATGCCCGCCGGCCTGCCGGTTGTCAATACGGCTAATGATAAGGCGGTTGAAGCCTTAGGCGCCGGCCTGCTACCAGGTAGTACGGCCTTAGTTTCGCTTGGCACCTATATCCCGTCCATGGTCCATGGCCAGAAGAATATCCCTGATGCCCAGACTTTTTTCACCAACTTAGCATCAGTTCCCGGTCATTATCTCTACGAGAGCGGTGGCATCCGCAGGGGCATGTGGACTGTCAGTTGGGTGCGTGAACTACTTGGTGACGAAGTGGCGTTGAAAGCTAAAGCACAAGGCGTTTCTACTGAAGATTACTTGAACAACTTAGGTGAAAAAGTACCCGCCGGCTCTGATGGCCTGATGACGGTACTTGACTGGCTGGCCCGCCCCGACGTTCCTTACCGCAAAGGGATCATAATCGGCTTTGACGGTCGTCACGGCGGTGCTCACATTTACCGGTCGGTTTTGGAGGGCATTGCCCTGACCATTAAAAATCATGCTGACGCAATGTGCGAAGAACTGGATCTTAAGCTGGATAACCTGATCATCTCCGGCGGTGGATCGAACAGCAACCTTTTCACGCAGATCTTTGCTGATGTTTTCGGCCTGCCGGCCTCCCGCAATGTGGTTAATGGCGCTGCCGGTTTGGGCTCGGCAATGTGTGCCGCCCTGGCTACCGGGGTTTACGACAACTACATTACGGCGATCGAAAAGATGGTCAAAATCAGGGATGTTTTCCAGCCCAACTTAACACATCACGCACTCTATAAAAGAATGAATGAGGAAGTATACCGTCATATTACCAGCTACACCGATCAAATCTTAAAGAAATCATTCCCCATCTTTAAATAAGTAAAGGAGCAGAAAAAATGTCATTAACCAGAGAACAGATTATATCCGCATTAATTAAAATAGTCGGCACCGACCAGGTCGTCACCGAGGAAGAGGTGCTCAAAGAAAGCAGCGTTGACCGCTTCAGACGTTTTGAAGAGTTGCACGGAGTTTACACCCAGCCCCTTCCCGCTGCTGTTGTTTACGTACGCAACACCAAGGATGTTTCTGCATTGCTTAAACTGGCTAACGAGCAGGGCATCAATATTGTCCCCCGCACCGGTCATACCGCTACTGAAGGCGGCCTGGAAACAGTGGTGAAGAATTCAGTGGTTCTCGATGGATCGGCCATGGATAAAATTATCAAAATTGACCCCTATAATATGCAGGCCACCTGCCAGTGCGGTACGCCCCTACAGGCGCTCGAAGACCGCTTACGGGAAATCGGCTATACAACCGGGCATTCGCCGCAGTCGAAGCCGCTGGCCCAACTTGGCGGCCTGGTGGCCACCCGTAGCATCGGCCAGTTTTCTACCCTCTACGGCGGCATTGAAGATATGGTGGTCGGACTGGAAGCGGTATTCCCGAACGGAGAGATCACGAGGATTAAGAATGTCCCCCGCCGGGCTGCCGGTCCGGATATCAGGCATGTTATCATCGGCAGTGAAGGAGCGCTCTGTTATATAACGGAAGTAACCGTCAAGATCTTCAAGTACTTGCCGGAAAACAATATTCTGCTCGGCTACACGCTTGAAAAAATGAAAACCGGTTTTGAAATCCTGCGCGAAGTAATGGCGGAAGGTTACAAGCCTTCGGTGGCCCGTCTTTACGACCCGGAAGACGGGGCTTACCATTTTTCCCATTTTGCCGACAACAAATGTGTGCTGATTTTTATGGCCGAAGGGCCTAAAGGAATTGCTGACGCCACGGCACAGGCAATTGAAGTGATCGTCGCCAAGCATCCGGAGTGCGTTAAGGTTGACACCCGCTACATAAAATCCTGGTTTGATCATCTAAATTGGGATGCTACCGATGTTGCCAAGGAACGGGCTGAAATAGTTGAGACTAAGAATATTGGCAACACCACCGAGATATCCGCAAACTGGGACAAGATCAACCAGATTTATGAAACCTGTATCGAAAGAATACGCAACGAAATACCCGACATGACCTTAGTGGGCGGCCACTCTTCGCACAGCTATATCAACGGGACCAACCTCTATTTTGTGCATTACTATAACGTGGTTGATTGCAAACCGGAAGAGGAAATCAGCAAATACCATTGGCCGCTGAAGAAAATTATTGTAGAAGAGACAATTAAGGCCGGAGGTTCAATGTGCCACCACCACGGAGTCGGCAAACACAGAACCCCCTGGATTAAAGATGAGTACGGCTCCTCGTACTACATTCTAGAGACCCTGAAAAAGGCTTTTGACCCTGAAGGGATTATGAATCAGGGAACCATTTACCCCAGGCGCTGAGGTTCTAACTGATGAATGTTCTGGTTTGCTTTAAAGTAGTGCCTGACTTAGATCAGCTATCCGGGAGCGACTGGGTAGTAGACGGCTGCTCCAGGGTTGAGACCAGGTTCATTAAAAAGATGATCAACCCTTACGATGAAAGCGCCCTTGAGCTGGCCTTAAAATTGGCCAACCCGGCTAAGGTCAGTGGTATAACTACGAATCTTAGCGCCCTCACAATTGCAGATAGCGGGGCAAACCTGACCCTGAAAAATTTGCGCGCTCTCGGCTATCAGCAAGCAGTGCGGATCGAAAGTGATGCCGAATTGGACTTCGCTCCGCAGGAAATTGCTATCCTGATTGCCGCATATATTCGCAACGCAAATGACTTTGACCTGATTATAATCGGCCAGCAAAGCGGTGTAGGCGACAACGCTAAGACACCTCTGCTCACCGCTGAGCTTATGCAGTGGCCCTGTATCACCCAGGTTACCGCTATAGAAAATGATCCAGCCGGCAATGTTAAGGTAACATCATTGGCTGATGAAGGCACCGTGACCCGGGTCATTAAGCCACCCTGTGTGCTTGCGGTCGGTAACGCTCCCTTTTCCACTTTGCGCGTACCAACCCTTAAAGCGATCAAGGAACAGGCCGCAGTACCGATTAAAACCATCCGCAGCACAGAAATTAGAAAAGCAGCACCCAACCTACCGGATTCTCCGGATGCTGAGCTGCTTAAACTCGAAGTAGTGCACAGAAAACGAAAAAGTATGATTATAAACGGTGCTAATGCGCCCGAAAAGGCCAAGATCCTTTACCATTCCTACCTGAAAGGATGGCTGGCTGATCTATGAACTATAAGGTAGTGCTAAACGGCTGCTCGCCTAATTTTTCAAATCAGTGCAGCTCGGTCAGCGCTTTTCTGATTTCTTCTAACATTCTCGACAGAGAAGCACAGACGCTTATTTTTTATAACAACTCAGCTGCGAAGTTGAAACTTACAGCTGAAACGCCAACATCCCTTTTACATTTAATTGAGATCAATAATTATGAGGCTGAAACGGTTCTTTCTATCCTGGCTGAGCTGGAAAAGCCCAATCCTGCCGATCTTTATCTCTTTCCCGGCGATTATGCCGGTAGTGAATTGGCTGTACGATTTGCTTATCGGTTAGGAGGCAGCTCACTGGCTGCAGTGGAAAGCTTGCAAATGGACCAGCACCAGATTAAATGTACTAAAGGTGTATATAACGGTTACCTGCAGGGGACGTTTAAGCTGAGTAAAAAACCATACTGTCTTTCATTGGCCAGGGGCATCTTACCAAACAGGGACAGCCAGGTGATCGAAAAGCGCGAAGCCGTTTACTCTGACCGATCTGAGGAACGTCAACCTGCTTATATCGTGAAACGAACCGTCGAGAAGGCTGAGAGCTTAGATGAACTCGAATCGGCGAAGTTTGTGGTGGCTGGAGGCCGCGGCATTAAAAACAAAGATAATTACCTAAAGTTACAGACAAGCGCAAGCCTTTTAGGCGCGGCGCTGGGAGTGAGTCGCCCGGTAGCGCTGAATGGCTGGGCTCCCTTAAATAAGCTGATCGGGGCTTCCGGAGCGATCATCAACCCCGAGATCTGCCTGGCTTTGGCAGTATCAGGTTCGCCGGCTTTTTTCGGCGGCATTGAAAAAAGTAGAAAAATAATCGCCATCAACACTGACCCCCAGACTGCAATTGTCAATAATGCAGATGTTGCAGTGATCGATGATTACAAAGCCGTGCTTGATGAGCTGACTCGGTTGATTGGAGAAGACAAAAACCATTAATTGTAACAGATAGGGAGTGTCAAATGGGCGGACAATTGAACCTGACAATATTAGGGGAAAATGAAAAAGAACTGATCCACGAAACAAGCTTAGATTTGATGGTAAATATTGGCATGAAAATAGAGGGTTCGAAAGCCCTGCATCTGCTTAAAGAAGCTGGTTGCCACACGAATAGCAGCGGCCTTACGACTATTTCACGAGATTTAATTGAATTTGCGGTCAAGGTGTCCCCACAGGAAATTGCCCTTTTCAATACTGCGGGTGTCGAAACAATCAATCTAAAAAACCCTGGGAAACAATATTACGGCACTCATGCTGATCAACTGGAAATTTTGGACCCCTTTAGCAATGGCTACCGCAAATTTCTCAGGGAGGATACAAAACTAATGTGTCAGGTAGCAAACTCCCTGGATAATATAAGTTTTATATTAACCGTCGGAATGGCTGCCGATGTCCACCCCTTCATTCAATCGCAACTGGCCTTTATTGATGCAGTAAAATATTCCAGTAAAGTAATCAATTTTTCAACGAATGATCTGCAGGGTTTGAGGGATATCATTGAGATTGCGTTCATTGTGTCTGGCGGTCCGAAGTCCCTCAGGGAAAAGCCGTTTTTATTCTTTTACTGTGAACCGATTCCACCGCTTACACACCCTGAAGCAAGCACCGAAAAGCTATGCCTTGCTGCCGAGAATAATATACCAGTTGTTTATATGCCTTATTGTATGATGGGCGGAACAGCGCCGATGAGTTTAAGCGGCACCCTTGTCCAGTGTAATGCTGAAGTATTAACCGGCCTGGTTCTAACCCAACTGGCTCGCGAAAGCGCTCCATTTATTTATGGGGCGATGCCCTCAATTTTTGACATGAAAACAACAATTGGCAGTTACGGCGCTCCGGAATTTCACTTAATGGTGGCTGCCGCCGCAGAAATGGCAGCTTTCTACAGTTTACCCTTTTATGGCACTGCCGGCTGTACCGACGCAAAGCCTTTAGATGAGCAGGCTGTCGCAGAGATGACTATGGAGCTCTTTTCATCTGTCTTGAGTAAAGCCAACCTGGTCCACGATCTAGGGGTTATGGATCATTGTAACAGTATATCGCCCGAAATGGTTGTATTAGCAAACGAACTGATCAGCGGATTGAATGCCTATGCCAGGGGAATTGATTTAAGTGATTTATCAGAAGCAGTTGATCTGATGAGAAAGGTCGGACCCGGAAATCACTTTTTAGAAGATGAGCACACCTTAATACATTTCAGAAATATATGGTACCCCCGACTGTTAAGCCGGGCAATGAAGAACAAAGAAAACTCGGAGATCAGGTCTAAAATTCAACAAATAATTATTCAGGCGACGCAAAGCAAAGAAGAAAATAGTTTGAATCAGCAGCTAACCAGTGCGCTAAACGAATATGAGCATACTCTAAAAAACAGACGCTTATGATTGGCGTAAAGCGAGGTAAATGATCAAATTCTTCACCATCGGTCAAGCTTCAATATTTATTTTAAGATAAGTATTTCGGTTAAACTAAAAAACTTTCCATTAAAACCAAAAAGTCATTATTCTTATTTAACGCAGGGAGAAACCATATTTAAGGGGATCGTCCTGGTTAATGATTAGGGTTCCCATTCCGGTGATATAAGCCTTCCCCTTAACCTGGGGCAACACTGCCGGAAGATCGCCAACTTTAGTCAGACCACTTACTTTCCCTTCAAAGATTGCACCGGTGATGCTCTCCTGGAAAAAAGGCTCATCTTCTTTTAGCATTCCCCGGGCATATAAAGCAGCCATCCGGGTACAGGTTCCGGTACCGCATGGTGAACGGTCAACCATGGCGTGTCCCAGGACAACAAGGCTTTTATTGGTATCACCGGAAAAGTGCGGTTCCCTGAAAAATAAGATATCTTCAACCCTGTTAATATAAGGTTTTTCTGGGTGTTCAACCTGGATGGTGGTATTGATCTCTTCCCTGATCGCCAGACCATAGCGGATAAATTCGTTAAGATATTCCTTGGAATGTTTCAAACCAAGCTGTTCCATGGCAACCAGGGCAAAGAAATTACCACCAAAACCGATATCAACCACAATACTATTGCTTAAAAGGTTAACAACCTGATCTTTTTTAAAGAGGAACGATGGTACACCTTGTAAGGTAGCATCGCCGGTTTTACCGTTTTGCACTTCTACTTTAACGGTAACCAGTCCGGCGCCGGTTTCCAGCACTACATCAGTGACCGGTTCCCTTGCTGGGACTAAACCGAGCTCGATCGCCATAGTGGCGATGGCCATTGAACCGTGACCACACATATTATTGTAGTAGGCGCTATCGATAAAGATGATCCCGAGATCGGCTGCCGGGTCACAGGGATCGACCAGTACCGCTCCATACATGTCGTCATGGCCTCGTGGTTCAAGGATAACCGCAGTCCGGATAAAGTCGTAATTATTAATCATGTAATCCCGCTTCTCAAGCAGGGTTGAGCCCTTTAGTTGGGGTCCTTTAAGCACCAGACGTAATGATTCGCCACCGACATGAGCATCGACGTAATTAATATGGTATTCGCTCACCATCAGGCCTCCGTTTGTTACCTGCTTCAACTCCATCGACGGGGAAGTCTAAACGCATTCCCTGTTGCCGGCGCTATGCTTCGGGAGGTGCTAACCATCCCGATAACGCCGCTTGCTATTAATACGAGATCATTAAAACCAATCAGTTTACAGCCTATTTGCCAAGGCTGAAGCGCTTTTGGATGCGCACATCAACATAGCCGATAATTCGTTCGAGCAACACTGTGGTAATAACAACCATCAGAATACCGGCTAACAGCATACTGGTATTAAAAGTTCTAATTCCCTGCATGATAATTCTGCCCATCCCACCAGCTCCGATAAAGACAGCATAGGTTGCCAGCGAAAAATTCATCACCAGGGCAGTACGGATACCGGCGAAAATCACCGGAAAAGCCAGGGGGATTTCAACTTTAAATAATAACTGCCAATTATTAGTACCCATACCTCTTGCTGCTTCCTTGACCATGGGGTGAACCTGGGTTATCCCCACACAGGAGTTGCGAATAACCGGCAACAAACCATAAATAACCAGGGCAACCAGGGCCGGAGTACTGCCAATACCCATAATCGGGATCAAAAACCCGAAAAAAGCAAGAATCGGTATAGTATATAAAACTGATACTGATCCGAGCACTATATCCCTTACTTTTTGGGTCCTGGCAATGAGAATGCCCAGCGGAACTCCAATCAAAATCGTCAGCAGCGTGGCCCAAAGGACCAGGTTCACATGTTCCCTGAGTACAATGATCATCAGATCCTGTTTACTTATAAAGTAATTCCAGGCACCAATCAGCAGTTCCATAAGCTACCCCCTATCCCCGGCCAGCAGGTCGGCGCAGGATCGGAACAGCACTATACCCTTAAAACCGTCTTTCTCGTCAACTATCGGCAGCCAGGTTCTACCTTCCCAGAGCATCTTTTCAACAGCAAATTTAACAGAAATGTCAGGAGTGCTGGATGCCGGCAGGGAGATAATCTGGCCTTTACTGAATGAACCATCAGGTTCTAAAGTATTTAGTGGTATATAACCAAGACATTTACTGTCAGAATTGACCACAAAAACATTGTCCCAGCCACTTAAAATATCGGCAGTGCGATCTACTTTTTCATTTTCAGAAACCAGGGGCACTTCTTTTTCAAGAACCCTGGAGACCTCAATCGTATCGAGCACTTCAAATAAGGCTCCCTGGCCGATAAAGCTCTTGACAAACTCGTCATCGGTTTTTACGATCTCCATCGGGGTGCCTAAGCAGACCAGCTTACCCTGTTTAAGGATACCGATCCTGCTGCCTACTTTGAAAGCTTCCTGGATATCGTGAGTAACAAAGACAATGGTTTTGCGAATAGTTTCCTGCAGCCTGAGCAGTTCGTTTTGCAGCTGCTCGCGGGTTAAAGGATCGACGGCACCAAAAGGCTCGTCCATCAGCAAGATATCCGGATTGGCAGCCAGCGCCCGGGCAACCCCGACACGCTGTTGCTGACCACCGCTTAACTCCCGCGGGTAACGAGTGAGGTAATTAGTCGGCAAACCAACAGTTTCGATCAACTCTTCGGCTTTTTCTTTCTGCATTTTCTTCGACTGTTTAGTTAACTTTAGAACAAAAGCAATGTTTTCCTGAATTGTCAGGTGGGGTAAGAGACCGATATACTGGATAACATAGCCAATAGAGCGGCGGAGCTCGACAGCGTCGAGCTCCGCTACATCTATCCCGTTAACCAGTATATTACCGGATGTGTGGGGAATCAGCTGGTTGATCATCTTCAGGGTGGTTGTTTTACCACAACCGGAAGGACCAATCAACACAAAGATTTCACCTTTCTCCACGGTGAAACTTACTTCATCCACCACTTTATCCTGGCCATAAAGCTTACTGACTTTTTGCAGCTCTACACTGATTTCACGGGTCATTTGGTTTCCACCTCTCGGTTTAGATCAGGCCTACGGACTCTAAGTATTCGCGGGCTACATCTTCCGGATCCTGCATTTCCACTTCTACCTTGAAGTTCAATTCAGTCATCATTGCTTCATCAATAGTGCCAAGCAGCGGTGTCAGAGCTTCCAGAATGGAAGGATACTGCTCAAGAATCTCGCCACGGACAACATAAATGGCGTCGTAAGGCGGGAAGAAGCTCTTGTCGTCTTCAAGAATTACAAAGCCATACTCTTTTAGACGACCATCAGTTGAAAACAGGGTAGTAACATCGCCTTCACCCTGATCCAACGCTTCATAAAAGAACGAGGTGTCAACGATCACCCGGTTAATATTGTCCATATCGATACCATAGGCTTCTCCCAGACCAAGATAAAGGTCAGGGCGAGTGAAGGTAGTGTTATCGCCAATAAATGTTAAATCGGGGATTGCAGCCAGTTCGGACAGTGTTGTTACGCCCAGTTCTGCTGCTCTTTCAGCCTTCATGGCCATCGCAAAAGTATTCTGGAAGCCAATTGGCTCGAGCATCACAATACCAAACTGCTCCAAATAGGCATCGCGCGATGCTTCGTAGATTTCGCGGCGGTCAGAGATAACCTCTTCGTTCCCCAAAACTACCATCCATGAAGTTCCGGTGTATTCGGGATAGATATCAATCTGTCCCTCAACCAGGGCCGGGTGCAGCATTTCGGTCGGGCCCATGTTGATCTTGCTGGTGTCAACCGAGTGAACAGTGTTTGCCTCGATCAACAGCGCTGCCATGTAACCAAGGGTCATGTTTTCCGACCAGCCTTTGGCTGCCAAGATGATGGTTGTCGGTTCTTCTGCGGCTTCTTCTGCCGGCTCGTCAGCCGGAACATCTGCTGCCGGCTGGCCACAACCGCTGACAAACAAGAACGCTGCAATAATTAAAACTAAAAACAATGCTGATACTTTTAAAGCTTTCATCAATACTTCCTCCTCTTTTTTGTAAAAATGGTACTATGTTTAACCGGCAGCATCAGGCGCTGCTGGTTGAAACCTTAAGCTTGCGTTCAACCAGGCCCAGCAATTGGTCAAAGGTTAAGGCCATGATTGAAACAGGAATGGTCCCGGCTAGAATAGTCTTGTTATTCATCATTGAAATCCCCTGAAAAATCAGTTCGCCCAGGCCTCTGGCTCCAACCAGGGCACCCATTACAGTAATCCCAACGGTTAGCACCGCCACTGTTCTAATCGCTGCCATAATTACCGGCAAGGCCAGCGGCAGTTCAACATTCATCAGCAGCTGAAAAGAGGTAGATCCCATTCCTTTAGCTGCTTCTTTCGCTGCCGGGTCCACACCAAGGATACCGGTGCAGGTATTGCGTAAAACGGGCAGCCAGGAATAGATCACCAACGCTGTAATCGTCGGCATCCACCCCAGCCCCATGAAGGGCAGTAAAAAACCAAGCAGGGCCAGTGAAGGTATCGTATAAAGCATCCCGGCCAGGTCAATCACAACTGCGCTTGCCTGAGGTTTTCTGGATATCGCTATACCGATCGGAACAGCGGTTAGAGTGCCAATGACCACCCCGGCCAGAGCTATCCAGGAATGGCGGACCGTTAAGGTCCAAACCATCTCTCTGATCTCCCAAAAATACTTGAAAAACTCAGAAACACCTTCCACTGTTTTCCTTACACCCCCTCTTTACCAGTCATCACCAAGCTTTTACTATTGGGGCCGACAACCACCTCCTTAAAGGACTATTTAATTATATATTAATATCGATTACTCAAACTCTTTAAAAAGACGTTCAAATTCTGCTGCTGGTTCTATGATGTGATAGACATGATCGTCTGTCGGAAAAGTCCCTTCTTTAACCTCGGCAATGTAGTTCTTAAAAGCCTCAACTGTAACCGAGGCAATATCAGCGTACTGTTTAACAAACTTCGGTGTAAAAATTTTAAATTGCCCGAGCATATCGCCACAGATCAGCAGCTGCCCATCGCAGGGTCCGGCGCCGATCGAGTAGACCGGAATCTCAAGCTTACGGGTGATAAAGGCAGTAACTTCCGGTGGAACCGCTTCGATTAAAAGCGAAAACGCCCCTGACTCCTGCACGGCCAGGGCATCTTTGATTACTTCGCGGGCGTTCTTAACATCGCGCCCCTGTGCTTTAAAGCCGCCGAGCTGTCCCGAACTCTGCGGGGTAAGACCGATATGGCCCATGACCAGGATACCGGCGTCAGTAATTGCCCTGATGCGGCTGGCCACGCGCTGCCCCCCTTCAAGCTTGATGCAGTCGACCCTCGCTTCCTTAATAAAGCGCACCGCATTATTAACCGCATCACTGTCAGTGGTTTGGTAAGCACCGAAGGGCATATCGCCAATGATCCAGGTATTGGGCGCCCCGCGGCGGACCGAGCGGCAATGGGAGAGGCAATCTTCCATCGTCACCGGTACGGTACTGTCATAACCCATCACCAACATCCCTAAGGAATCGCCAACCAACAGCATATCCATGCCTGCTTCCTCGCCAAAGATTGCAGTCGGATAATCGTAGGCAGTAATCCAGGCTACCTGCTCTCTCTCTTTTTTCATGTTTATAAAGTCATTTACCGTCTTCTTTTTTTTCATCATCTATCTCCGTTTTCGGTTTTAAGATTTGTTTAGTTTAAAGAACCGTTTTCAACCCGTTCGACTATGGCCTTCAGTTCTGCTTTTGTCTTTTGATCAAGCTGTTCCGGTTGATGTTCCGCTAAGATTTGCCTGGTTCTCTCCGTCAGACGCTGGTCGTAGGTTTTACTGCCACCTGCTTCCCAGGCTGTGAACTGCTCACGGCTGAAGAGCCGCGGGCGCCAAAAAGCCGACTTAAAATTGCGGAAGGTGTGTTCTTCCTGCAGGAAATGTCCTCCGGGGCCGACCGCATCAATGACATCAACGGCCAGGGTATCTTCGTCAATCCTGATCCCGGCGATCATCTTCCGCACGTAGCTGATAATCTCATCACCCATGACCAGCCCCTGCAGCGAGGCCGACATTCCGGATTCCAGAAATCCGACATCATGAATCAGGTTTGCGCCGCTTAAAGCAGCGCTGTAAATGGATAGCGAATATTCAATTGCCGCCTGCATGTCCAACGCCTTGGAGTCACTGGCCCCGGCAGTACTGAACATCGGCAGTTTTAGATACTGAACCAGCTCAGTATAGCCGGCATGCATCAGGCAGAAATCAGGCGAGGATGCATAACAGTGAATCATGGTTTGCATATCCATGTTAGTAGTCACCCCACCGGCAATGAAGGGTGCCCCTTCATTTTTCAACTGGTGAATCACCAGACCGGCCAGGCAGTCAGCGGCAGCCATCACAATTACACCAGCCAAGGACGCCGGTGCAGTGGCATTACCCTGCACTCCCGGAGTATAGATCAGCGGTAGTCTTTTTTGGGCCATGTATAAGAGTTTTTCCACCGACTCTTTCGGATGTTTCAGTGGGGTAGCCGGCTCTGTATATAAAACCAGAAAGGGGTTATCCCGTAAAGCCGTTTCGCTGCCAGCCACTGTTTCACAGAGTTTAACGATTGCTGCATTATTTTGGGCGTTAAAGGCCCAGGTAACAATCGGCTTGATAGTCTGCTCCAGCATCGCTTGCACTTCGTGAACATCGGCCAAAACCGCCGTAACATCAGAGATACAGGCCAGCGACATGCAAAAGTCGAGACTGGGTAGGGCGTCAACTAAGGTAGCGACATTACGGACATCTTGTTTGGTTACTTTACGCCGCTTGCCGGAATCGAGATCACTAAAGTTCGGATTGGTCGGCCCCGGCCCGAAATATGAATTGCGCCCCTCCAGGGCCAGCCTTCTTTTACCGTTGCGATCGGCCAAAGTAATGCGGGAAGGCGCGCTTTCAATTGCCTTTTCAACCAGGCGGGTGGGAATCCAGACTCTTTCCCCGTCAATCCGGCAGCCGGCCTGACCTAAAAGCTCTAAGGCTTCCGGGTTGTAGACCTTTGTTCCGGTCCGCTCTAAAACTTCAAGCACGGCGCTGAAAACTCTAGCGCACTGGCTTTCAGTAAAAACATTAAAACGGACGCTACTATTGTCAACCTGGTTGCTGCTGCTGCATTTATCCCATATCATTTAGTTTACTCCTTAAATTCAACAGGTACAATGTCTGAGATTTCATCTTTTCAACAAGTGAAAAAAAAAGAAAAGCATACTCCTAAACGGAAATTACTTTTCTCTCATCTCTAGTAATTATTAGTTTCAGTATAAAGTTTTCAGTTTTCACTGTCAAGTTTTTCAATTGAACAAATTCCTTTTTACCGGCCTATTCTAAGAAACAAATCCTTCCCGCAGGTAGCGGTTCAATTCATCTTTGTTTTTATCACCAAGACCAATATAGCCCAGGGTATAGCCGCTCTCGTAGTAATCAGTTTCCATCATCACGTTGGCCAGGTTAATCATCGAATCGATAACCGGCGTTTTAATACCAAAGATTTTGCCCAGCTCGTGATAAATATGACAGCCAACCGGTATATCTTCAGTGATGTAGCGGTTATTGATATCAAAAGGTCCGGTGCCGTACTGGATGTAATCCTGCTGATCAAATGGTATCACATAATCAGGACCCATGTATTCAGCACCAAGGATACTTTCCCGGTGGAAAAATTGCTTCTTGTCAAAGGGCTGAATGCCTACCCCAATTTTTTCTGCAATGGCGCACTGTTCGCGGTAAAAAGAGTACTGCACCTTGGCAATTGACGGGCAGTAGGCGTGGGAGTAGATCGAATAATCATATTTGTCAGTGCCGTAAATAACTCCCCAGTTTTCCATTACGCCAACTCCTAAGATCGTGCCCGGGCAGTGCAGGACCGGGTTAACGTTGCTGAAACCGATATCGAGCGCAGTGTCGCCGGCATCAATACCGCCATTTTGGGTAATGCAATCCATTGAACCAAGATATTTAGCGCTTTCTAGAAATGCTTCCTGATCGATCATTGGCATCGCTGCCCCGCGCAGGGTGATAGCCCGGTAATAAACTCGGATCCGGGGCAGCACAACCCCGCCCTTGATATCAACCCGGCTGCCATAGGGCGAACTGGACCAACCACCGATAATTACTTTTTTAGTACTACCTGCTTCGCGAATCATTTTTCTGAGCAACAGAGAGCCAAAATTATCAGGGAAAATATGAATGACCATACCATCTTCAAGGCAGGGGATCAATTTTTCAAAGAAGACCTGGTGCCCAAAAGCCGGTGTGGTAACCACAACCAGACCTGCGCCTTTAACTGCTTCAGCAACATCCTCGGTAACCAGGTCCATCCTGGCAATGCCTGAACGCTCGAAGCTGTGCAGGTTAAGCTGGGTTCCATAAAAATTAATACCGCTTTCTTTTACTCCAAACAGGGTTTTTTCAGCAAACGGAGGCAGATCGCAGAGGCGCACTTTTGCCCCGGCCAAAGCACAATCTGCTGCCTGAGCTTTACCCACAGCTCCGGCACCGAGTACTGCAATCGGTTTATCCTTTAAATACTCCATACTTGCCACTTATTGATTGTCCTCCTTTGAGTTAATCTTACTAAATACTCTTAAGCAAAAGTGATGCCAAGAGTCTGGCGGATAATAGTGCGTTTCCTAACTCTTAAACCGCTTGCCGTCTGCGCTTTCAATTAACAAATCAGAAGAAATTATAAAAAAAGCGCAAGTAATACTTGCATGCAAATATTGCTTGCATCGTAGCGCCCAGCCTCTGCTAAAAACCGCATTGCACCCTGTCTGTAACCTGTAGGAGCAAAATATTTTGCGTCGGCAGGGGGGGTTACCGGATTATCAGGCCTGATAATCATCATAAGCCTGTCGATAGAGCGTTTCCAGTTCTTCAGCTTTTGGAATACGGGGATTGCCATAGGTATTATCGTTTTGCAGAGCAATCTCAGCCATAACTTTGATCTTTGCCGGATCATGTTCCTTTTTGTTCAGGGTAGTCAGCAAACCCACCGAACGGGCAAATTTTTGCATGGCAACAGCAGCCCGATCCGCCGCCTCCAACTTGCCCAGACCTTCTACATTCTCGCCCATTGCCCGGGCAACATCGATCATCCGCTCAACACAAGCCATGGTATTGAACCTGATTACCGGTCCGGCCATGATCGCCAGGGTTTCGCCATGACTGAGGCCGAACTTTGAGGTGAGCTGCAAGCCAGAAGAGTGAATCAGGGCACACCCGGTGTTCATAGCCAACCCGGCTTCAGTTGCCCCCAGCAGCATCTGTTCCCGCGCTTCCATATCGCTGCCATTGGCTACTGCCCGCCCCAGATAGTTAAAAATACGGCGGATGGCCGAGATGGCATACATATCGGTTAGCGGCATCTTATAGCGATGGTAGTAAGCCTCAAAAGCGTGGATCAAAGCGTCGTAACCGGTCGCTGCCGTAAGTTTCGGCGGCATGCTGACCGTCATTTCCGGATCAAGCAGGGCCACTTTAGGCATGCACATCCAACCCCCGCAGAAACCTTTGTAGTTTTCAGCGGTGTTGGTAACAACCGTCCAACAGCCGACATCACTGCCGGTACCGGCTGTGGTCGGAATCATAATGGTGGGAGGTATCGCATTTTTATTGGGGGTGTCGTATGGGTTGGTAACGTAGTTGGGCACAAAATTATCTCTAATCGAACCCGGATTAGTAGCAATAATGCCAATTGATTTTGCCGTATCCAAATTGCTGCCTCCGCCAACGCCGATGATAACGTCGCAGCCCTCTTTTTTATAAATCCGGCAGCCGTTGTCGATCTGGTTATCGGTGGGGTTTACGTCACAATCAGTATATAAATAGTACTTTAAGCCCTCTTTTTCCAGGGAATCAATGATCACTTTAAAGGCATCAAGTCCGGCCAATAGTTTATCGGTAACCAGAAAAACCTTCTCGCCACCAAGTTGCCTAACGTAAGTGCCGGTATCATGCACCACACCACGACCGAAAACCATGCGCTCGGGACCCATAAAAAGATTACCAGTCAACATCTATCTTCTTCCTCCATTCTAAAAGGTTTATCTAACTTTTGAGTTTAGTCATCAGGGTGCTTAAATCATCAAGCAGCTCCAGATTATCGATCAAGTCAATCACCTGATCGACCGCTTCACGGTTCAGCACGAAGTCAGCCTGGTTCCTAAATTTTGCCTTCAGCTCATGAGGCGACAGCGGATTACGCGGGTCGCCTTTAGGAATCCTCACTGTTTCACTAAAGATTTCTTCCCGGACAGTGGTTACCTCAACCCGGGCTGCCTGTTCACTATCCTGATGATATGCACGATCAAGTTCCGGATCAAGATTTACGGTTATTTTTGCAGCAAGGGCAGCAATCTCTCTGCTCTTTAGCATGTCATCACTATACCAGCCTGGGCCCGGCTCATGACCCAAAACTACCATGGCAGCGGTGTAGGGGATACAGAACTGGGCATCAACAGGGCTTTTTATCTCGTAGACTTCCTGGGTCTTAACCCAGGAGAAAGAGTTTATGATGATGCTCTTGATCTCGTCCGGCTTCAGCTTATGCTTACTGATAATCTGAGTGATGCAATCCAGTGCCGCATGTTGCCACCGGCAACAGGAATAGGGTTTAAAACTCATGTCATCCAATATCAGGTAGTCCTGACCCAGGCCGTCCGTCATTTTCTGATAGTCACAACGGTCAGAACCAGCCATAATCCAGAAACCGTTCTCGCCATCAAGGATGTAATGATTGCCGATAAAACCGTTGGCGGCCAATATCACCGCCAGGGTTCCAGTCCAGCAGGGCCATCCCGTTGGCTCCTTGACCCAGTGGATTGGTCTCTCGTCCAGATCCCAACCCCACTTTTGCGTACAGGGCAGTGGCGCTGTGGCTCCGGCGACACCGAAGGCATTAAAAAGTTGGTCGGCGTCAAGGTTCATAACTTTTGCCGCAGCAATCGCTGCGCAAAAAGTTTGCCAGGTTCCAAAACCCCACACCTTTTGCAGGCGCTCCTTACTGGGCTGAATCGCTAACCCGATGCGATTACCGACCTCGTACGCAGTGACAACGGCATTGATTAGATCGCGGCCGTTGGCCTTTTTCCATTCGGCGACAGCCAGGGCTGCCGGGATTGTTGAAGACCCGGGGTGGCCAATGGCATCAGATAGATAGGTGTCATCAAAATCTAAGGCATTGGCATTTGTCCCATTAACAAAAGCCGCATGGATGGCAGGCACTTTCATCCCGCCGCCAATCAGGGAAGCTTCCGGCTCTCCACCCATCGCCTTGAATGTCTTCAGAACAGAACGCCCAATAGCAGAACAGCTTCCGCCTAAAGCACAACCGATGCTGTCTAAAATATGAATCTTAGCTTTTTCCACCACCTCTGCAGGAAGCTGTTCGTATGATGTTGAGTGAGTGTAGCGGACCAGTTTATCTGTAATCCAATCAGTCATAATATAACCTCCGTATTTAAAGCTGATCAGGCTGGGAATAATCATTTCTCATTATAAAGGTTTTCAGAATTGCTTCAATTTACAAAGCGTCATATTCTATGAGCTATTATTATACAAAGCGTAAAGCTAAAACTGCCAGGGAAAGGGAGTCTGAAATGAAATAAACAGGTTAGATAAGGGATCAAAATCCTCGACTCAAGATCTATGGTTGTCCATCCCAATAAAAGGGCCTTGGCCTCAGCAAAGGCGTTGGTTAAGGCCCTTAAATTTTCGTTCTTTGTTCATCGGCTAAAGGAGTTTCTAAGCTGTACTAAGATCGGTCGCTAGTTATGGGCGTATTGATTTGATGTAGTCAATTAAAAGCTTATTCAGCTCAAGATCGATCAGCATCTCAGGCGCATCGGTTAAGCGTTTTTTCCACATTTTATTAGCTCTAATCAGGATATCTTCATTTCTTTCCCGCCATTCACTGTAAGGATGCCAGTCAGATACGCTCGGTTCCCACAATTCTTTGTAGCGCCTGAAAGTTTGGTCATGGGTAAAATAAGAACCGCTATGCCCTATTTCGATGATCAGATCCAAAGACATAGCTTCATCCGAAGTATCAACACCTTCAGCAAATCTGAGGACCCGACTGATTAACTCTTCGTCAATAATGAATTTTTCATAGGAAAAGGCCATGATTGATTCCAAAACACCATGGCATTCATGCAAAATATTTGGACGAGCAAGAATGCCGAGAACTAAGTTTTGCATAGTTTCATAACCAGCCTGGACATCTACTTCTTTAGAATCCGTCATACCGGTCATCAGTCTCGAGGGTAGATTGTAAAAATGATGAGCCATCTGTAGCCCTGCAATATCAATTAACATCATTTCCGGAGCGCCAGAGACGTAGTTACCACGCTTCATATATGCAGTAGAAGAGCAGGGGCACATGACAAAAGGGTTACCAGGGTTGACCAGTTGGGTTAATACCAGCGCAGCTAGCATTTCTGTATTCTGCAAAACGATAGTGCCAAAGATGCTAATCGGCCCAGTAACTCCAGCCATAATACAGGGTAAGCCCATCACTGCCTGCCCCTTTTGGGCATATTGTATCATGCTGTCAGAAGTTTCAGTACCGTATGCCAGCGGGCTCAAAGGGTTAACGCTCACTGCCAGACAGACATTTTCAGAAAACCTTTTTTCACCTATGGCCAGTTCCATCATTTTTAGGTTTTCCAATACGTGGGCTTTGCTTTCACAAATACCAATGACCGGTTTATCAGTATGCTTAATTGTTTCATATAACATAAAGAGGTGCTTTTCATTAACGTCGGCATCACTAATTTGTATCGGGGTTGCTCCCACCACCGTGGGTAAAGTGCTTGATTGATGAAGTTTTTGAATGTTCGCGTAATCTTCCCTGGTTCCGGGCCATCGGCCATGATCAATACTATGAGCAAAAACACAGCCGACATTAGGCTCTACCACATAACCTTCCCCTAGCACCACTGACTGCTGGTCATTGCGAGCCGCCCACTTAAAAGTGGCGGGCGCTTTTTCTAGAGCTTCTTCTACTAATTGTTTTGAAATGAACACTGTTTTATTGTCGACCTTAGCTCCGCATTGTTTAAAAATTTCAAGGGCATCGAGGCTGTCAAATCTAACCCCAGTCTCCTTAAGTATTTTAAGCGATGCATCATGAATCCTCTGGTAATCGGTTTCAGCAATAACACGTATGGTCGGCAAAAATCTCATTACCACAACCCCTTATTAGAAATTGTTTGTCTGCCAATTCATTGTTTAAGGATAATGATATATATTCGCGCTATCCTCCCGACAACAATGCACAAAGGCCCAACCAGATTGGTTGGCTTAATCTGTTTTATCAAATCTAATAAGATTAACTGTTTAAAAAGAGCATAAAATAAGTCTATTATGTAAACATTTTTTGGTGCTGAGGAGTTTTTTTGCACAAACCAACCAATAAGAGCAAAAGAAGTTTTTTTGCCCGTATGAGTTTAGTGCTCAATATCATCTACTACTCTCTGTTTTTTTTTATTGTTAATATACTCTAGACCAAAAAGTGCGATCTCAATACATATTCTTTTATCTGCGGAATCAAACAGATCGTCACCAAGTAAATGCTTAATTGTTTCAATACGCTGGTACAGAGATTGACGTGCCAACGAAAGGTGCTCAGCAGCTTCTTTTTTGTTGTATTGGCAATCTCGAAGCGCGATTAATGTATCAATCAGACTGCTGTCCTGTTTTTTATACTTCAATATGGGCCCCAGATATTCCGCAACATATTCTTCAATACTGGAATGCTTTTCGAGCAACACCAATATGCGGTATACATGCATTTCATCGTAAAATATTGTTCTGCCGATGCTAACAATATTACCCATATAGAGAGCTTCTTTTGCATCCGTCAAACTTTGGTCTATATGATCTATCTCAGCATATCTTTTTCCGATAGCGAATGAAAGGCTTCTTGTTTGATCGTCAAAACTGTCAGCTGAAAGCATTATCTCAATATTATGGAGCGCTCTTTTTATTCTTGTTTTCCATGTTTTACCATCCCGAATATCAACCAATGCCAACAATAATTGCTGATGAGAAATTATCCAGTATAAATAAAACCCCTGCTCTTCTAAAAATGATCTAATGATTGCAACTACTTTGTATAAAGTATCCGACTTCTGTATTTGGTTCATATATTCACTTGAATGACTCACTAAAAAGATGACACAGCCTGTGGGTTGAAGATGCGGCTCTGATTCCTGTAAATGTTGAATTATCTCAAAGTGTTTTAATCTTCCAGAAAACCATCTTGCTACCCAATTCTCTTTCACCTGTCGTTCTTTTTCATTTATTAGGTAATTTGCCATCAAATCTTGTGTAAGAATCATCGAAAATTTTTCTAGAATCAATAAACTGGATTTACTAAGTTCCCCTGTTGGAGAAATAACTATCAGGTAAGCCAAATCATGGTTATAAGCCATAATCCTGTAATACGCACTAGTAGAATTCACCAGACACCTGGCCGAAAGCGGATCAGAAAATAACTCGCCTGCTTTATTCTGTAGGGCATCCTTTTCATGCTTTTCAATATATGGTATAAAGATCGCTCTGCCCTTAATCGGTATATAAGCGATATTCACGTTTAATTTTTGATGGACATGGTGAAATAGATCTTCCAGATCATGAGGCCTTATCGATATTTCATTTATTTCATTGATGATAACTTCTTGTTCCAGGTGAACCTTGTAATCAGAATTAATAATCAGGGCATGAATATCGCGGATTAAGTCGATATAACGGCATTCATGATCTTTGGGAAATACAATTAATGGCAAATTATTCTGCTCGGCCTCTTTGATGATCTCTTTCGGAATATCGTCTGTGCAATCAAAAAAATTAAATTTGGTTCCCAGCTGAATGCAAAGCGCTGCAGCTTTAGCTTCGATAAGCTGTTTTATATAAAAATGAGCAGACTCGATATCTTTCCAACCTGCCCCGGTCGTTAGAATAAAGTCATTACCATTGATATAATCCCGGCAATTGGTAACCTCCATAACATGGGACCAAACAACTTGATTATTCAAGCCATTTTTGCCGGTAAGAACTGCTGCATGCTTAAATTGAGGCAAGCTTAATAGCTTTTCAACAGTAAGGAAATTATGATCAGCCATGGTACTCCTCCAAGCATTCTTTACCTGTTATTATAACTCAAATCGCATCAAAATAATCGTTTACCGGTCAGTTGAGTTTTTTAGCTTTAAGTTATACTTTTCCCGCTGGCAAAAGAGATCTGCAAAAAACTAATTCTGCTAGCGGGTATGAATAATTGTCGGATGACATAATGGCTAATCTGAAAAATGGAAAATATACATTATGACAGTTGCAACTATTCAGATGTTATTTATAATTTGATTTAATGGGCAGTGTGCCTAAAATATATGATTAAATAGGGGGTAAATGCTTAAAAGATTAAGGATTGTTGATCACATCAGCATAGGAGGATTAAAAAATGGCAGATTTTGAAGCATTGGCCGGAGCCATAATTGAGTGTAACGCGGCGAAGGCCGGTGAGCTGACCCAGAAGCTGGTTGACGAAGGCGTAAAACCCTCGGAGATTATCAACCAGGGTCTGATCAGCGGCATGAACGTAGTCGGAGACCGTTTTAAGAAAGGCGACATGTATGTTCCCGAAGTAATGATGGCGGCGAAAGCGATGCACGCCGGGATGAACATAGTCAAGCCGCTGCTGTTGGAAGGCGAAAGCGCCACCACCGGTAAAGTAATCATCGGCACCGTCGCCGGAG
>Ga0194126_10003309_pt1 | contig 25703 bp, 27 predicted proteins | sample TA2KigC150mmetaG_FD_148641 | JGI IMG/M metagenome (GOLD analysis project Ga0194126, IMG submission 148641) | Freshwater microbial communities from Lake Tanganyika, Tanzania - TA2015035 Kigoma Deep Cast 150m | ecosystem: Environmental > Aquatic > Freshwater > Lake | place: Tanzania: Lake... | reverse complement strand
CAAGTGGAAATGTCCACTGTATTTCGTTTAGGATCTCTTTGTCAAGATTATCCATTTGTGTTTTCAATGGCATATGATTTTTCTTTGTAATTAAAAATGTAACGTGATTCTTTGAATCTATAAATAGAATCGAATAATCCCGATTGAATCTTATCCATTAATGTAAGATACAAAATTATGGTTTGTTGTCTCGTCCGTACAAATTTTTGTGGTCATCTAGATCTATTAACTGAATTACTTTTTCAGTCATGAAAACTCGGTATACCAAACTGTGTGATTTTGTGATATGTATGGCATAACAATACCGGTATTTTCCATGCTTTAACTCTCCAATTTGTCTAGGATCATTTGATGCAGCTAGGTCTATGATTGCTCGCTTGAATCCATCAACTATTGCTTTATCTGATTTGAATTTCCTTAGTTTTCTATCTATGTAAAAAGTGTCAGTATCGATGTGCCACAATCTTATTCAGAAAGAACTTCATCAACATGCTTCAGATACTCACCAGCATTCTTGTACCTAGTCATCTTTACCTTGCCTGAATCTATGTCTTCTAGAATCTTTTCAACCTTGGGGCTAATCTCAGCTTTTGTTTCTTTTGTGTGAGCCTTCTGCATACTGTATCTATCACATATGATCTTTATAATATCTTGTATGCAAAGAATACAGCAAAACCATTAACAAATTCTGAACTATCTAGTTACATTTTTTGAATTGTACAGTAACTGTAAATTTTTCAGCGAAAATTGATGCTAGTTTCATAATTTAATATAATATTTTAAATATAATTCAAAAGCTCGCTGATCGTTGATTGTAGACCTCAACCTAAATGGAAATCTGGTCATTGTTGTAGGCGGCGGAGAGGAAGGTCTAAAGAAAGTCAATTCGTTATTGACGCAGGATTGCAAGATACTAGTTGTAAGTGATAAGATAAACACTCAACTTGCAAATTTTGTCAAAAAAAAGAAAATCCAGTTTAAAAAAATAAAATTAAAGGATGCAAACTTTCTTTCAAAATACAAGCCATTTCTTGTCATGGCAGCAACAGATGACAGAGAACTAAACAGAAAAATCGTGCAAAAAGCAAAAAAAATGCGATGTTACGTATATGCCGCAGATGATCCTGAGGTTAGTGACTTTGCCCACCCATCTGTTATCAATATAGATGATACAGTACAGATAGCAATTTCTACTGGCGGTAGAAGTCCTGCAATGGCAAGAAAGATAAAATTACAGGCAGAAAAGGTTTTTAAAAAAATCATAAAAAAAGAAGACATTTACCAAATAAAACTACAACAAATAGCAAGGACTGCAGCTAAAAACAAAATAGCTACTCCAACTGAACGAAAAAAGTTCCTATACTCTATTCTAAACGATAATCATATTAAACAATTAATAAAAGACAACAACCTCAAAAAAGCACAGAAGCTAGCAATGACAATGCTAAGGGAGTGGAAATGACAAAAAAGGTGATAAATGCACGAGTGACATATCGCAAGTCACCTGTTCATGTATTAGAAAGGTTTACCTTCAAGGATCTTGATACGGCATACTCTTCTTTTAAAAAACATTCAGGACTAAATGAATGTGTCATTGTACAAACCTGTAACAGGATAGAGTTGTTTGGCATTTCAGATGATGTTAATATTTCTAAAATTAAAAAAACGTGGGCATCTTTAGCAGGCCTTGAGGAAACTGCCTTTAAGGAAAATCTTGAACTATGTGAAGATACTGATGCGTTCCATCATTTGCTTACACTGACATCTGGTCTTGATTCAATGGTTGTTGGAGAAGAACAGATACTAGGACAGATAAAAAACTCGATAACATCTGCAAGGCAGCTAAAGGCCTCAGGGGATCATCTCAATACATTATTTGACAAGGCTGTTAGAATAGGTACTAGGATTAGAAATTCTACGGGGATTAGCCAAGGCGGAATTTCCATTGGCTCTATGGCTGTAAAACTGGTAGAAGAAAACATTGATGATTTAAAATCAAAGAGCGTTTTACTGATTGGGACTGGAGAATCCGCTACACTTGTTGCCAAGTCACTTAAGAAAAGGGGATACAAGTTTTTTGTATCAAGCAGAACAATGGAAAGATCAAAAGCATTTGCAGAAACAGTAGGCGGCATCTCATTAGGATTTGAACAGGTGTTATCAGAATTTCATAAATATGATGTAATTTTTGTTGCAACCTCAGCTCCATACTTTCTTGTAACATTTGATAGGATTGCAAGTGCAATAAAGCAAAAGAAAAAAGGAATTATGATACTTGATCTATCAAATCCAAGAACCGTTGATGAAAAAGTTGCCACCATTGCAGGCATAAAGCTGATGAATCTTGATCAAATTGCAGAAATGGTTGATAAAAACATGCGAAGTAGAAAAGGCAAGGTATCAACAGTGGAGAATATAATTAGTGATGAATTACCAGTAATAGAGGCATCAATGAAAAGACTGGATGCAGAACCATTGGTAAAAGAAGTGTTCAAAAACATAGATTCACAAAGAGTAAAGGAATTGCAAAAAGCACTTCAAATGTTAGGTGAGATAGATGAGAATAAAATCAAAATTATTGATGAGCTAACAAAGGCTGTAGTTGAAAGCATTGTCTCTGCACCAATGAACAATCTCAGAAGGGCTTCAGAGCAGGGTGATCCTGATTTGCTTGAAGCTGCTACAAAACTTTTTGATTATAAAAAAAAGGAATAGCTCATCACACTCTAACATAGTTAGACTAGGATTATATTGCTAACAAAGGGATTTTTGCGCATGTCATTTTTCACGTCAAGACGTCTTCGAAGATTACGAAAAAACGAAAAAATACGTGACCTAGTTCAGGAGATACGACTATCACCAAAGGATCTAATCTGTCCAATTTTTGTTCAAGAAGACTTGAAAAAGCGAACAGCTGTGGAATCAATGGCAGGTATTGAAAGACTGCCACTAAATGAGATTGTAAAAGAAGTAGAGTCTGTTGTAGATTTGAAAATACCTGCTGTTATGTTATTTGGGATTCCTGCAGCAAAAGATGACGCAGGAACATCAGCCTTTTCTGATAAAGGAATAGTTCAAAAGACAATATCAGAGATTAGGAGGAGTTTTGGCGAAAAAATTGTAGTTATGGCAGATGTTTGCCTCTGCCAATATACGTCATCAGGACATTGTGGCCTAGTTAAAGAAAATAGGATTGATAATGATTCAAGTATAGCAACGCTTGCAAAAATTGCGGTAAGCCAAGCACAGGCAGGAGTTGATGTAGTATCGCCTTCTGCAATGATGGATGGTCAAGTTTTTGCCATACGGCAAAGCCTTGATGATGCAGGTTTTTCTGATGTTGCAATAATGTCACATTCTGCAAAACACAGATCTGCATTTTATTCGCCGTTTCGTGATATGGCAGACTGTGCACCAAAGTTTGGTGATAGAAGAACATACCAAGTACCGTTTACTAATCCAATGGAATCTCTGCGAGAAGTTGAGATGGATATCAATGAAGGAGTTGATATTGTCATGATAAAACCAGCATTGGCATATCTTGATCTAATAGCAGAAACAAAAAAACGATTCAATGTTCCAGTATCTGCCTATAGCGTATCAGGCGAATATGCCCTTGTGAAAGGAGCTGCAAAACAAGGATGGATAAATGAAAATGATGTTATTTCAGAAATTCTCTATTCTATAAAGAGAGCAGGGGCAGACATGATAGTAACGTATTTTGCAAAAGCTGGCGCAAAAATTTTGCAAGATTGACATATGAGAAATGATCAACGGTTTGAGATTGAGCGTGCCTTTGACTTGTTGCCACATATAGTTGGGGCAAGCTGGGCAGTGATTTGGTTTCGCCTAAATTCTATAAAAAGACCCACAAGGCAAGAATTTAGAGAAAAGGTAATCGAATATTTTAATTTGCTAAATCCACTTTTTGAGACATATCCAAAAACAAGTGAGTTTTCTGAACTTGTAAACTATATCAAAATGCGAAAAAATGAGGAGATTGAAAAAATAGTCCAGGGAAAAAATACTGAGGTCGAAAAGCGATTTGACAGATATATTGACTATGGCTAAATTTCCCTTTTCAAGTCATCAAGATACTTTCTAATCACGCTAGTTCTTTTTTTGGCTTCAATTTTGGCCGATTTTGTATTCATTAGTTTTTCTAAAAGCAATAGTTTTCTGAAAAAATGATCCAGTGTCCATCTCTGATCATCAGGAATTCGTTTTCTACAAAACGGATCTAATTTATTGTAAAATTGCCTGTTTGTATGGCCACCAACTGCAAATGCCCTTGCAACACCTATTGCGCCTATTGCATCAAGCCTGTCTGCATCTTGCAAAATTTTCCCTTCTATTGTTTGTGGTATTTTATTTTTTGAAAAGCTATGATCCAAAATGGCATTACAAATTATTTGTATTTCATTTTTTGAAAAATTGTATTTTTTTAGAATTTTGGCGGCTAGAATCGAGCTTTTTTTAGATGATGTTTTTGATCTTTTATCAGACTTTGGAAAAGATACTATATCATGTAGTAAGGCTGCACACAAGACTAGTTTTGGATTTACTTTTTCACTTTTACAAATCTTTTTTGCATTTTTGTAAACTCTCATTATGTGCTCAAAGTCATGTGCTGCATCATTTTTTCTAGTTAGTTTTTCTACATCTTTTGTTAGGTGCTCTAAAACACTCAATTTTAGATTCTCCAAAGCTTTGGTTTAATTAACTTGAATTTTCGTTTGGTAATCAATAATGTCCAGTTTATACAAGTAAAAAATATCACAGAGCCTATTCCTATGCCATCTGCAAGTAATATTCCAATGTATTCTTCTTCAAATAATTGCAAAAATGGTACTAAAACAACATCACTAATTGAGATCATTATATAGTATGATATGACTCGCCCAAGCCAAAATCCAAGATATAGTCCAAAACTTTTTGCCTTCATCAGGCCATACGCGACAAACAAAAAGTTGTCAGGAAGAGGAGTTGCAGCAAAAACAAAAGACGCGATAAGATAGCCAAACCTTTTCTTGTTTAGAAAATTTCCAATTACATCAAGATTGGATTGTTGCTCTTTTCCTATAAATCGCCTAAAGAGGCTGCTATAGCGCTTCAAGAAAACCCTGCCTATTGTTGCGCCTGTTGCCCCTACCAAGGCAAGCACTAAAGGATCAAAAGATGCGTCAAGTGCATGAAAAGATGCTAAAACCATCCATGTTGGAATCATCAATATTGGAACGGCATTAATTCCAATTAGTAGAAAAAAGATGCCAAAATATGAAAGCTCACCAAGCATCTCAAGAATGTCAGCCATTATTCATCATGGATTTGCCTTCACTGCATGTAAATCCTTAGGTATACAATAGTGTAAATAAAAGAAAAAATGGATCCATTATTCTAAAAAAATTTAGGTTTATTGAAAAAATACAAAGCTAATTTAAAAAAACAAATGATTTGTTCAATATCCTTAAATGCAAAATTGTAGTATGTATAGTAATGAGTGTCAAGGTTTGGCAATGTTTTAGGTGCAACTTGACATTCAAAGACGAGGAACTTGCAAAGCTGCATGAGGAGCTTTCACGGCATTCTGTAAAGACAGTCAAAAGCGTAGAACCAAAAATCTAAGAATTGTTTTATCAAAAATTAATGATTTCGTGTATGGTGCAGGAGGTGGGATTTGAACCCACGAACCCCTAAAGGAAAGGATTTCCTATTTGTACAATCTTGAGTCCTTCTCGGTTGGCCGGGCTTCGATACCCCTGCAAAATTCATTCCAAAAACAGAATATATTAACTAGAAGCTAGGCTGAGCAAAAATCTGCATTACAAAAAACCAAATTCAAAAATTTTTCATTGAGAATATGACATTAAAAAAAGCTTTATAATAAACGCATAAAGAGGTTCACTAAATGGTAACTGCTGAACAAGCAAAAAACATGAGAAGCGGCATTAACATAGAAGGAACCGTAGAACGAAAAGGGGAGCCAAGAACAGTTAATATGAAATCTGGCGGAACCATCCAAGTTTGCGATGCATTTTTGATTGATGAGACCGGTGGAGAGATCAAGCTAACACTGTGGGGAGACGAAGTAGAACAAGTAAAGGATGGCGCAAAAGTAAAGATTGAAAATGGATATACGACTTCCTTCAAAGGTGAAGTTTCTCTAACTAAAGGAAAATACGGAAAACTCGAAATTATATCCTAAATATATTTAGATTTTGAGCCTCGCTTCCAATCTACTAGTGATAGTATTATACCAATTCCAAGAGATAAAACTCCTGCAATAACCATAATTCCAGAAACAGCAAGCGGTATAACGGTTTTCATAAAAGGCGAGTCAGGATTTGTCATGGCTTGTGAGTTTTGTGGATCTTCTGAAAACATCATTATGACAGAAAGAGGCCTTTGTGCATTGTTTGTAACTACAAAATTGTAAATGTCATTTTTTTGTATTGTAAACATCTCAAATGCTATTGGTTCATCTTGTTTGTATTTTCCAAAATTATCTCCAAAAATGTTCGTAATCTCAATTGATGCTATATCTCCATCTTCAAAATTAGTTATTTGCAAGCCCCAAAGAAGAGGCACTTGTTCCTTTGTTGTACTAAAAGAAAATGTATTTGATTCGCCAGCAAAGATTTGAGTTTCTTCTGTAGTATATTCAAACATTCCTTCAAAAACATCTGGAACCAAAAGCTGGCCAGACATGTCAGAATTTGTTTCTAGTAATGCAGATTGAACAATTAGAAACGAAATTAGTAATAATCCTAACCCACATGATGAAATTATCGGACCGCGTTTTTTCATTTTAGCTAATGTATTCTAGATTTTTGCTGCTTGGTTGTGGCATAGCCATTTGGCCATAGCCTTCCCTTGATGCTTGAGATTCAATTGATTTTATGATCTTTTCAGTGTCTTCTACTCTTTTGTCAAGCTCTGTCATATCTAATTTGATGTCAAGCATCTGCAATAGTACTTGCAAGACAGCTTTTGATGCTTTTGCATCAATTACATAGCCAGAAGTCTCTCCCAAAAGACAAATTCCTTTCATGTTAAACTTTTTTGCAACGCCAATAATTATGCCATTCATACCTGTAATGCTGCCTCTATTCATTGTCTGTACCTGATATTTTGAAAACTGCTCGATTAAATCTGAAGAGGTGCATGTTCCATAAACTTGTGGTGATTTTGAAAATGTTCCCGTAATGTATGCTGCCAATGTGTAGATGATGTCAATGTGAAGTTTTTTACATATGTTAATTATTTCCTCTGCCAGTAGATACTCTGATTGGGGCAAAACAGGTTGTGCATCTCCTGTAAGTAGGACAAGATCGTTTGATTCTGTTTTACAGTAATACATGGAATTTTTTATCAAATCAACTGTTCCATCTTGCTGTATTGTAACTTGAGGCGGAAACGAGGAAGAGTAAATGTCTGCAAAGTGCTTTCCATGCAATTTATCTACGATGTAATCAACTGCAAGTTTTCCTACGAATCCACTTCCTGGTAGCCCACAGACAAGTTTTGGGTTTTTCAGATCAGGCAGTGATGAAATTTCTACTAGAAACTTTTCACTAAATGCCATAAAGTATGTGAGTAGTTGAACTGTATTAAAATCTTAGAGTGTTTGTTCTATCTTTGTTTTGCTTTTGATTTTTTTGATTTCTTTACTTTTCTTTTATGAGATATTCTTCTTTTCGTCTTGGTCTTTTTTGCTACTTTTTTCTTCTTTGGTTTAGTTTTTGACTTTTTACGTTTTGGCTTACTTTTTCTTGATTTGGCTAGAGTTTTGCTTATTTTTTCAAGGGTTAATTTTACTGCCTTTTCACGTTTTTCTCTGTTTTCAAGTTGTTTAGCTAATCTTGTCGCAGTTTTTTTCGTACTTTTCACAATGTTTAGTAGCACAGGCTTTGCATGAACCTGCTTTCTAACTTGATTTGAAATTTTTGATTTGGAGCTTTTGTATTCATCAATGGCATTGGCTGTTTTTTTAGCCATAGCATTTCTTTGTCTTATCTCTGCCGTTAATTCATTTATTCTATCTACTATTGTTTGAAGCCTTTCCTGGATCTGTTGTTTTTCTTCCTTTGAGTTTGCAAATTCTAGTTCTTGTTCGGTTTGGTCTTTTAGATCTTTTTCGTATTTTAGACGTTCTTGTGCAGCTGTAATTAACCTCATTATGCTTTCTTGTTGTGCCGTACGTTGGTTTAAGTGAAAGGAAACATCGTCAAGTTTTTCATGAGTATTTTCTAGTCTTCTCTGTAATGAGGAAAGGCCAGATGATGATTTGCGGGAAAGTTTTCTAACTTGGTCAAATTTTTTTTCGCTTTGTTTTCTAAGCTTTGTTGCTTCAATTTTCTTTTTTTGTAGATTATTAGCTAATTTTGAGAGGGACGTCAACATTTATTGTGAAATGTTGTAGTTGATTAAGTTATACTAATAACTAGTATTTGACTTACCAGTTAAGAAATTTAAATTCGTATTTTAGTGAGAAGCTATGGAATTTCATCCTTCACAGATACCTATTGTAAAGATTTTTGATATCAAAGACGAAAAGGATGCTGAAGATGCTGTAGAAGAAATGATTAGAATGGGATTTTCAAATCAAAAAAAAGGCTACAAGGTTTTATTTCCAAAAAATAATCGGGCTGCAAAAAGAATTGGATACATAGTCACAACTGGAGTTAATTTTGGTTTGCGAAAAACAAACCAAGAACGCGATATAAGATACTGGACTTATCACCATGACAAAGAACATTATGCAATAGTTCTTATCAGTACAAAAGCCTTTGATGAGCTAAGTTTTTAATTCAAAAATTGTACCTAGTTTTGCTTTTTTTATGACAACGCCTGTAAGCAGGATTCCAAGTATGATTCCACCAATCACATCCATTGGAAAGTGTTGCAACACATAGAGTCTACTAATTGACATCAAAATTGGATACAATAACAAAAGATAACATCCGCGTGGAAATTTTTGTGATAATGCAAATCCAAGAACCATTCCAAATACAGTGGCTCTGCTTACATGTCCTGATGGAAATGAGGCATTTGCACCACCTTCACAAAAAAGGGCAAAGGTATCTTGAGTTGCTTCAATAAGAAAGGGAGTTCCCAAAAAAGGTAGATTTGGTCTGTCTCTATCTATTCCACACTTTATGTAGCCTGTAAGTAGTGTGGTAAGAACTAGTAAAATCATAAGGACTACGCCAATTTTTCTTGTCTTTTTAATGATTACTAGAATTCCTCCAAAGGCAAGCATGTAAAAAACATCACCTGCTTCGGTAACTGATTGCATGAAAATATCAAATGCGTGATTTCCACCTATTGATTGAAAGAACAAAACTGTAGACTCGTCAAATTGCTGAGTTACATTTGAATAAACAAGTAATGCTACAAACAAAAACGATATAGCTAGAACAAAAAAAGGCCTTGAGCGTATATCAAAAATCCATTTTTGCAACTAGACAAACCTCAATTGTGTCATTTTTAATTTTTCTCATATTACACTAGTATGAAATACTAAATCTAGTCACAAAATGAAATAATCAGATTAAGCATCTGATCAACTAAAGGATTTTAACCGGAGCAAAAAAAGAAAGAACGTGAACATACTAACGCTTGATGATTTTGAACTAAAAGACAAAACCGTTTTTCTCCGCGTAGACATGAACTGTCCTATTGATCCTGATACTATGGAAATTTCTGGAACAAAGCGCATTGAGGAAGCAACTGAGACACTTAATGCTCTAAAAAATTCAAAAACAGTTGTTGCCTCTCATCAAGGAAGAGTCGGCAACAAAGACTATACAGGAATGGACAAACATGCAGAAGCTCTTGAAAATCTACTTGGACGTAAAATCAAGTATGTTGAAGATGTGATTGGAGAATCGGCAAGAAAAGAGATAAAAAATTTAAAACGCGGTGATATACTATTGCTTGATAATCTTAGGTTATGTGCAGAAGAAAACTATGAGTTTGCTCCATCTGAGGCTGCCAAGACCATTATGGTTACACGGCTAGCTCCACTTTTTGATCTTTGTGTACTTGATTCTTTTCCAAGTGCTCACAGGGCTCATCCATCACTTGTAGGATTTTCACATGTATTGCCATCTTGTGCAGGAAAAATTGTTGAACGCGAAGTTAGAAAACTAAATGAAATAATGACTGTTGCAAAGGCACCACACGTAATTGTTCTTGGAGGCTCTAAGGTTCCAGATAGATTAGAAGCAATAAAGGCTCTCATAAAAAATGGCAGGGCAGACCATGTATTGCTTACAGGCCTTATTGGAAATGTGTTTATGCGAGCACAGGGAAGAATCAAGGCTCCACTTGGAATAAAAAGAGAAGAAGAGGTTGTAGCAAAGGCTCATACACTAATAGGTGAATATCCTGACATATTTTCAACTCCTGTTGATGTTGCAATAGATAGAGAGGGCTCTAGAGTTGAAGTTGATGTACGTGATCTAGGCAAAGATGACCAGATATATGATCTTGGGCCAAAGACTGTTGAATATTACAATAAATTCATCGCAGGTGCGGGAACCGTTTTTATCAGCGGACCGCCGGGATTTTTTGAAAAAGAGGAATTTAGCTATGGCACACGCTCACTTCTTGAGGCAGTAGCAAACTCTATGGCTACGACCATAGTCAGTGGAGGCCATCTTACTTCGGCATTAAAAAAATACGGTTTGGCACAAAAGATTACCCACATAAGTACAGCAGGTGGAGCGCTGGTGCTTTACCTGACAGGGCAAAAACTGCCAATGATCCAGTCACTTGAAGAAGCTGCCAAAAGACACCGCACTAAATAGCTGCACCACATTTAGGGTTAGGACATATTCGTTCTTCTGATTTCCCAAGATAGATTTCATAATTACATGAATTGCAGTGGATTTTTTCTACGACATCAAAAAGCCTGTACCATTGTGTTGTAAAGTTTTGTGCGATATTTCTAACCATTCCCTTGTCACAAATTTCTTTAAAGTATTCTTCCATGTTATCAACTATCCAAGATTTATCTAAATCACCGTTTTTTTTAACTAGATCAAAAACTTCATCATTTGTAAATCTGAGAGTTACGTCATTAAATTTTTCAAAGATTGCTTTTCTTATTTGTAGTTGTATTGGAACTGATGGAGTGAATCCACTCATGCTAGTATAGGTTTGTTGCTTCTTCTTTTAAATTACCTGCCGATTTTTCATCATTCATTTTTTCTACAAAATAAGAGTAAATTCCATACTTTAGTGCCTTTAATGACAATAGTGCACACTTGATTCGCACAGGGCTTGTTCTGATAAGATGTTGCAGGCCAAGCTCGCCTAATACATCATCTTTTTCAATTTTTTTTATGTCATCAAGATCTTTTCCTTTGATCATCTCCGTTAGAACCGACGTACATGCCATACAAATAGAGCAGCCTTTTCCTTTGAATTTTACATCGGAAACTTTGTTGTCGGTAATTTTCATTTGTAAATCAATACTGTCACCACACAGTGGATTGCTGTCATGTCGTGAGATGTCTGGATGTTCAATTTCACCAAAATTAGATGGATGTTTTGAGTATTCTATTATCATCTCAGTATAAATTGGATCGCCCGTCATAGTTTGAACAACTCTGCAACCTTGTTTAGTGAGTCAATCAATGCATCTACTTCTTGTTTTGTGTTGTAGACGTAAAAGCTTGCACGATTTGTTGCTGCAACATCTAGTTTTTCCATTAGTACCTGTGCGCAGTGGTGTCCTGATCTTATCGCAACACCGTCTTTATCAATTATAGTTGCCACATCATGTGGATGAACATCATGAAAGTTAAATGAGATTACTCCACCTCGTTTTGCAATGTCTTTTGTCCCGTAAATTGTAATTCCTTTTACTTTTGACATTTTATCTAGCGCATATTTTGTTAGCTCGATTTCGTGGTTTCGTATGTTATCCATTCCAATTTTGTTAAGATAGTCTATTGCGGCAGAAAATCCTATCACATCTGCTATGTTTGGGGTTCCTGCCTCAAACTTGTATGGCAAATCATTCCATGTAGTCTCGTATTTGTGCACCTCACGAATCATATCACCACCACCATGAAATGGCTGCATCGTTTCAAGAATCTCTTTTCTTACCCACAAGACTCCAACGCCTGTTGGACCTAACATCTTGTGAGCTGAAAATACAAAGAAATCACATCCTAGTTTATTCAAATCAACCTTCATGTGTGGCACTGACTGGGCGCCATCGATTAGTGTCTTTACTCCAGCCTTTTTACACCGTTTTATGATTTCGTCTGTGTTTGTTATTGTGCCTAAAACATTAGACATCTGGCTAAATGTAACAAGTTTTACTTTACCAGTTGCCAGATACGAGTCTAGATGATCTAAAATTAACTCGCCATTATCATCAATTCCAATGTATTCTAGTTTTGCTCCCTTTTCTTTTGTCAATAGCTGCCATGGAACGATGTTACTGTGATGTTCATATTCTGTTGTGACTATGATGTCATCTTTGTTGACATTTTGTCTTCCCCATGAATATGCGACGAGGTTGATTGCTTCTGTAGTACCTCTGACAAAAATTATTTCTGCACGGTTTTGTATGTTTAAGAATTTTGCAATTTTTTCTCTAGTCTTTTCATATGCTTCAGTTGCCTCTTCCGCAAGTGCATATACTGCTCTATGGATATTGGCATTTTGGTTTTTGTAATAGTCATTGATTGCATCAATAACCTGAATTGGTTTTTGTGAAGTTGATGCATTATCCAAGTAGACTAGCGGCTTGTTATCTCGCACCTTTCTTTGCAGAATTGGAAAGTCCTTTCGAATTGTTTCAATTGATATAGCAGTTTGCAATTTTTAAACCTCGACGTAAATCTCGTTTTGATCTATTTTAACATTGTAAGTTTTTAGCGGTTTTTCTGCAGGAGGATTTTGTGGCATGCCTGTTTGCAAATTAAAAACTGAAAGATGTAGTGGACAGCGCACTCCTTCCTCACTTAGCATTCCATTTGAGAGATCAGCTTCTGCATGTGTGCAAATCAAATCTGTAGCATATATTTTGCCATCAAGATTAGCTAAAAGAATTTGTTTTTCTTTGTGATTAAATCCATATAGCTGGCCGCTAGTAACCTTGTCTATACTACATGCCTTTACCCAGTTTCCCATAATCATCATCTATACTTGTAGTGTTGTTCGATTTCGGCATTTTCGTTGTATCTTGTTTCTTCAACTTCAACTAGTGCTCTAAACTGTTCGTCGCTGTTGATAACAAGCTCACGGTCTTCCCACTTTGATTCAATAAGATATGCAATCCATGCCCTAACTTGATAAGACATTGTTCTTGAAAGAGGTTCTACAAATCCTTCTACAATGATTCGCTCTGCCTCTTTTCTGCTCAGGCATCTAGTACCTAGATAGTAGATCTGTTCTTCATCTACTTGAGCTACTGACGCCGAATGTGTTGCCTTTACGTCATTTGTAAATATTTCAAGCCCCGGAATGGAATCGGATTTTGCGTCCTTGTCTAGCAGAATTGAGCGACCAGACAAAAATGACTGTGATTTTACCGCCTTTTCTTTAATGCGGATCATTCCCTTGAATAGTGATTTTGATTTGTTTTTTAGAATGGATTTTTCTATTACTCTTCCTTCTGTTGCTGGCTTTTCATGGTTGACATTTGCTGAAAGATCAAAAGACTGTTCGTTATTTCCAAAAATTACCTCAGAGTCATTTGCAGAAGCACCTGTTCCATTTAGATAATAATCAAGTCTATAACGAGATAGCATTGCTCCAAAAAGACCCAAGTACCAGTTTATTTTACCGTCTTGTGCTATATCGATTCTTCTTGTTGAAAAGTTGATTGTGCTCTGATCCATTACTTGGAGTGTGGTTACATCAAGGTGGCTGTTTTGGCCAACGTTTGTATTTAGCAACTCTAGATACGCTTGTTGCTTTTTTGCTTTTGGTGAATATAGTTCCTGGACAACTGTTGCCTTGCTACTTTCCCCTGTTACTATCACGTTTCGTGATATTGTAGATATGCCATCAACTGATAGGCATGATAAAATGTGTATTGGCTTTTCTAAAACCAAATTTTTTGGAACATATACAAATATTCCAGAGTTAAATGCTGCATTGTTTAGTGCAATAAACTTGTCATCATTTGAGTTTGTTGACTCTAATACTTTTTTTATTGTATCACCGTGATTTTTTAATGCATCATCAATAGAACATAGTACAAGTCCTTTTGATTTTAGTTCATCAGAAATGTTGATTCTATGTATGTTTGAGCCAATTTGTATAATGCATGTTTCGTTTTCAAGCTCCTTTAATCTATTTTTTATAAAGTCTGGTACTGACGCATCAGACTTGATTGTAAGTGAGACCTGCTCTGGGTCCATCTTTTTTGCATCAGTGTATTTGTTGTAGAGAGGTGAAGTTTCTAGTGGAAGTTCTTGATATATTGAAAGTGATTTTTTCCTATATTCTTTTAGCCAAGATGGTTCGTTTTTTGATGTTGAAATTTCATCAATATGATAAGAACTTAGTGTGGATAAAGCAAGTTGTTGCATAGATTATCGTTAGTGAAAGACAAATAGTAAGTTTATCCTACTGAGCCATCCATTTCTAGTTTTATGAGTCTGTTTAGCTCAACTGCATATTCCATTGGGAGCTCTTTTGTAAATGGCTCCATGAATCCGTTTACAATTAGTGTTAGTGCTTCTTCCTCTGTAAATCCTCTGCTCATCAAATAGAAAATTTGCTCATCGCCAATCTTTCCCACGGTTGCCTCGTGTGTAATTGTTGCATCGTCTTGGTTGATTTCCATGTATGGATATGTGTCTGTCTTTGATGTATCATCTAATAGTAATGCATCACATCTTACTGATGACTTTACGTTTGTTGCGCCTTTTGCAACATGAAGTAGTCCCCTATATGTTGATCTACCGTTGAGACGGCTTACAGATTTTGATGTTATTTTTGAGGTTGTGTTTGGAGCCAAGTGTACCATTTTTGCACCAGTGTCTTGATGTTGGTTTTTTCCTGCAAATGCAATGGAAAGTGTTTCGCCATGTGCACGTTCACCTAAAAGATAAACACCTGGATATTTCATGGTTAATTTGCTGCCAATGTTACCGTCAATCCATTCAACTGTAGCGCCCTCATATGCATAAGCTCGCTTTGTTACAAGATTATAGACATCGTTACTCCAGTTCTGAATTGTAGTGTATCGTAGTTTTGCATCTTTGTGTGCAACTAGCTCTACTACGGCAGAATGCAATGACTCAGATGAGTATACAGGTGCAGTACAACCTTCAATATAGTGACACTCTGCTCCCTCATCTACTACTATCAGGGTTCGCTCAAACTGTCCAATATTTTCCGCATTAATTCTGAAGTATGCCTGAAGTGGCATGTCTACTTTGACGCCAGGTGGAATGTAAATGAATGAACCACCACTCCATACAGCGCTGTTTAGTGCTGCAAATTTGTTATCTTCTGGAGGAATTATCTTGCCAAAATATTTTTTGAAAATTTCTGGCTGCTCTTTTAGCGCAGTATCGGTATCAAGGAAAATTACACCTTTCTTTTGTAGATCTTCTCTCAGATTGTGATATACTACTTCTGACTCGTATTGTGCTCCTACACCTGCAAGGAATTTTTTTTCAGCCTCTGGAATTCCTAGCTTGTCAAATGTTTTTTTGACATCTTCTGGAACATCATCCCAGTTTTTTTCAGTTTTTTCAGAAGCCTTTGCATAATAGTAAATATTTTGAAAATCAATTTTGCTAAGATCGCCACCCCAATTTGGCATTGGTTTTTTCATGAAAATATCATAAGAACGTAATCTAAAATCAAGCATCCATTTTGGTTCATTTTTCATTTTGCTTATGCTTTCAACCGTTTCTCTTGAAAGGCCCCTTTTGCTTAGATGAACATATAGCTCTGTTGAATCTTTAAAATCATATTTTGAATAATCCATCTCGAGATTTTCTGTAGTCATCGGATTTACAACGTCGTTATATTATAAATACATGAAGAAAAATAGGGAGAGCTAAATAGCTCAAGCTAAATTCTAGGATTAAGCTAATGAAAATATGTTCTTGATCGTTTCAAATGCACCAGATACTGTATGAACTGGCGCAACAATATTTTCAACTTGGAATTTTTTTAGCTCTTCTGCAGTAAATGGGCCTATGGAAACAACTTTTAGCTTTTTTAAATTGGTTAGTAAAGTTTTTTGATCATAGTCTTTTGTCATTATCTCAAAAAACGCTTGTACCGACGATGCACTTGTAAAGATGATTCCATCAATACTATTTTTTGAAAATAGTTCTCTAAACTCATTCCATTGTGTTGTGTCATTAAACGCACAAACATCATAAAGATAAATTTCCTTTACCTCAAGTCCTATTTTTTCCAAGAGGTTTTTAAGAAATGGCGTTGATGCACCGCTTCGTGGAACAATTACCTTTTTGCCAACTGCGTTTAGCCTTGAAATCACCTCACCAACACCAACAGAAGAGTATCTGTTTGGCATGTATGCAACCTTGATTCCTTCTTCCTCAAGTGCGGTTTTTGTTTTTGGCCCAACTGCAATTACTATAGTATTTGCTACAGCAAGCTGAAGTTTTTCATACAATGAAATCTTTTTTGCTTCATCAAAAAGAAGCTTTACTGCTTTTGAGCTCATAAAAACAGAATAATCTGGGTCATAGTTTTGTATGGTGTCAAGAAACTCGTGGACTATTTTTTCTCCTTTGCTTACTAGCTCAATTGTTGGAAGTGTGATTGGTCGTGCTTTTTCTTTTGAAAGCAATTGAACAAACTCTTCAGCGTCTTCTTCTGAGCGAGTTATTGCAATAGTTTTTCCCTCAATCATTTTTGTCTCTCCATTGTAGTGTTTTTGAAAGACCTACTACCTTACCTATTATAATTATAGATGGCGGTTTGATGTGGTTTTTACTTGCAAGTTTTGATATGTTAGTCAAGTCACCTGTAATCATTTTGTGATTTGGAGTTGTGCCGTTTTCAATTACTGCAACAGGTGTCTTTTTACTCATTCCGCCTTTGATTAATTGCTTGCAGATTATTCCAATACGTGAAAGGCCCATCATTATGACTATGGTATCAACAGACTTTGCAAGTCTTTGCCATTTTACAGACTCTATTTGTTTTTGAGGATCTTCATGACCTGTAACAAAAACAACAGATGATGCAAACTTTCTGTGTGTTAACGGAATCCCAGAATATGTTGCAGCGCCAATTCCTGATGTTATTCCTGGAATGAGCTCAAACTTTATCTTGTGTTTTTTTAGGTACTCTGCCTCCTCGCCTCCACGGCCAAAGATTATTGGATCACCTCCCTTTAGTCTTACAACCATTCTGTTTGCTTTGGCATGTTTTATCATCAAGTCATTTGTAGTGTCTTGATGTTTGTAATCATCGCCTACTTCACGTCCTACGTAAATTTTCTTTGCAGACTTTGGAATCATCTCAAGTATTTTCTTGCTTACGAGTCTATCGTATAACACAACATCTGCTTTTTTTATCAGCTCAACTGCTCTTAGTGTAATTAGTTTTGGATCCCCAGGTCCTGCACCTACAAGAAATACCTTACCTGTCATTGCGTGTTCCACTCTGCTACTTTTTCTCGCCAAGCTTTTGCAAGCTCAGAAATCCCTTTACTTTTTAACATTTCAGCTGCTTCGGTTCCCAATTTTGCTGGCTCGTCTTTTTTTCCACTTTTTTGTACAACTATGGACTGCTTTCCATCAATTGAATAGGCCATTACAGTAAGTGATAGGGTACCGTCAACTATTTTTGCAAAGGCCCCAACAGGAAATCTGCATCCGGAATCAACATGTTCAGACAAGGTGCGCTCTGCTTCTACTTCCAGTCTTGATTGAGAGTCTTCAATTTTTTTTAACATTGAAATTGTTTTTTCATCATTAGAACGTGAAACTATTGCAAGTGCGCCTTGTCCTGGAGAAGGAGGAAAATCAGATATAGGTAGTTTTGAGAATTTGACATCTAATCCTAGCCTTGCAATACCTGCTTGTGCAAGAACAACTGCGTCATATGTTCCTTCAGTAATTTTTTTTATTCTTGTTTCAATGTTGCCACGGATTGGTTTAACGTTTAGATCAGCTCGTTTTCTTGTAACTTGGACTGCTCTTCTTAGACTACTTGTTCCAATGGTTGCACCGGATTTGATGGATTCCAGTGTTGAACCATCTAAAGATATCAGAACATCATTTGCATCTTCCCTTTTTGGTACACATGCCAAAGTAAGCCCATCACCAAGTATTGATGGAACGTCTTTGAGACTGTGAACCGCAAAATCAATTTGTCCTTCTGCTACTGCTCTGTCAATTTCTTTTTCAAATATTCCTTTTTGATTTATTGTAAAGAGAGGCCGTGCGTCTGTATCGCCCTTTGTTTTTATTGTTTTGATTTCAAACTCTGCATCAGGATTTTTCTTTTGTAGCTCAGTTATTACCCAGCTTGTCTGTGCAAGAGAAAGCTGGCTTCCACGTGTTCCTACAAGATACCTCATTTTTTCACACTCTTTAGTGCGTAGCGATATGCATCAATAGTCTTTTCTAGATCTTGATTTGTGTGTGCATCTGATAAAAATATGGTTTCAAATTGTGATGGAGCTATAAACACTCCATGCTTTAGAAGTATGGAAAACATCTTTTTGAATTTTTTTGAATCTGCTTTCTTTGATGATTTATAGTCGATTACAGGCGTATTTGTAAAAAATATCTGAAACATAGAGCCAAGAAAGTTGATTTGGTGAGAAATTTTCAAATCTGTTGCAATTTCATCAATTATTCCTACTAGTAATCTACAGTTTTTTTCAAGTTTTGAATAAAGGTTGTTTTTTAGCTCGTTGATTGTTTTGATAGAGCTAATTGCAGCACAAACTGAGATTGGGTTCCCAGCAAAAGTACTTGCCTGGTATACTTTGCCTTGCGGTGAAAGTTTATCCATAATGTCTTCTCTTCCACCAACTGCCGCAATGGCAAATCCGTTTCCTAATGTCTTTCCAAGCGTAGTAATGTCAGGTTTGATTTTGTAGTACATTTGTGCCCCGCCTTCTGAAACACGAAATCCTGTTACAGTCTCATCAAAGATTAAAGGAATGTCATTTTGTTGAGTTATTTTCCTAATTTCTGAGAGAAAATTTGTTTTTGGTAGTATTAATCCCATGTTTGCAAGTACTGGTTCAACTATTACTGCTGCAATGTCTTTATTTTTTCTAATTACATTTTCTAGCTCATCTGAATTGTTATATTGGACAACTAGAGTATTTTTTGCCGCCTCACTTAATCCTCCTTCAGATGTAGATAGTCCAGCATGTGCAGCTCCAGAACCAGCTTTTACTAAAACTGAATCATGTGCTCCATGGTAACATCCTTCAAATTTGATGATTTTTTTCTTTTTTGTAAATCCTCTTGCAAGTCGTATGGCAGTCATTGTTGCCTCTGATCCTGTGTTTACTAGGCGAATTTTTTTCATGGATGGAAAATTTTTCTGTATTAAATTAGCAAGTTCTACTTCAAGTTCAGTTGGTGCACAGTACAGCGTTCCTATTTTTAGCTGTTTTGAAACAGCGTCGATTATCTCTTTTCTTCTGTGCCCAAGCAGCAAAGCTCCGTATCCGTTGCAAAAATCAATGTATTTGTTACCATCCTCATCCCAAATCCAGCTTTTTTGTGATTTTTTTACAAAGAATGGATATGGCTCAAAATATCTAACTGGGCTGTTCACACCTGAGGGAATAATTTTTTTTGCAGTGTGGAATAGTTGCTTTGATTTTTTCAATACTAAAAGTGATCTTTGGTTATTATTATTCGTAATATCCTGTCAATTCATCTAACAATCTTTTTGTAAGCTAGGCCTACAACTGCCGCACCAATAAAAGGCGCTGTCAAATACAACCACAAGTCATTTGGCACGTTAGAAAGAATTGCAGGTGCTAGTGAACGGAATGGATTCATCGAGGCGCCTGAAATTGGACCCAAGAAAAATACATCCAGTGCCACAATCCCACCTATAGCAATTCCAGCCAGTCGATTTAATCTCTTAATATGAACAACTGTAAATATTACAGACATTAGAAAAATTGTTGCGGCTATTTCAATTCCATAAAAAAATGTAACATCATAGATATAATTTGGAAAATTAGTTCCTAATTTAGCATAATCACCTATTGTATATTTTACAGCCAGACTACCTAAAAATGCACCAATGATTTGAGCTGCAAAATAAATTATGATTTGTTTTCTTTTGATATAACCAGCTAGAAAATATCCAATTGTAACTGCCGGATTAAAGTGAGCCATTGAGTATTTTGCAAACAAGTATACAACAATTGCAAGGCCGACAAAGTGAATAGCTGCAATAAATACAGCGCCCAATGTATTTTCCAGTTTTGCATCATATATTATTGATCCAGTAGCTGCTAACACAAGACCAAATGTTCCAATTATTTCTGCAAAAAATACTTGTAAATTATTCAATAAGAATCAAGCTAGTTTCGACTATACAAATAATTCAATTATTACAGTGCTCAAGTATGCAATTCCTGCACTACCTGGAATGGTTATCAGCCACGCAATAACAATCTGTCTTCCAACCTTCCATCGTACTGCAAACTTTCTTCGCACTGCCCCAGCACCCATTATAGAACCTGTTATTGCATGTGTTGTGCTTGCAGGAATTCCCAAAGTAGCAAAGATTGCAAGTATGATACCACCTCCTGTTTCAGCTGCAAAGCCTTGATATGGTTTTAATCGTGTTACTCTAATTCCAAGTGTCTTTATCACCTTAAAGCCACCAATGAATGTCCCAAGTGCAATAGCAGATGCTGCAATTAGAATTACCCATATTGGAACATGAAACTCTGTTATCAAACCTTCTGACATTAAAACCAGAACTATAATTCCCATAGTTTTTTGTCCATCATTTGCTCCATGAGTTAAGGCAAACCAAGCTGATGAAAAAAGCTGTAACCTCCCAAAAGTTTTGTTGACTCGTACAGGATGGTATCTTGCAAAAAAGGTAATGATTGCACCTGCAAATAAAAGCCCAATTACCAAGCCCCCTATAGGAGACGAGATAATACCAATCCCAATTTTTATCAGACCGTCATAGAGTAGTTTTTCAGGACCAACTGATGCAAGTCCTGTTCCTATCAAACCACCAATTAAAGAATGACTGACAGATATTGGAAGTCCAAGATAAGTACACAAAGAAGCCCAACTTATTGCACCTGCAAGACCTGCTATTATCATGTAAATTGTGACATCTTCTGGAGCCAAGATACCCTTTGCTATTGTTGTGGCAACGGCAACACCAAAAACAAAAGGTCCTACAAAGTTTGAAGCTGCTGACAGTAAAACAGCATGAAGGGGTCTTAGAACTCTTGTTCCTATAACGGTTGCAACAGAATTTGCAGCATCATTCCAACCGTTTACAAAATCAAAAATCAGTGCTGCTATTATTGCTCCTACCGCTAATTCTAACATAAAAAATCTAGCTGTACTTTAAGACAATATCTTCTACAACATCTGCAACATCAACACATCTATCAGAAGCTCCTTCCAATGCTTCATAGATGTCTTTCATCTTGATTATATAGACAGCATCGTTTGTTTCAAATAATTTACCTACTGCTTTTCTGTAAAGATCATCAATGTTGTGTTCAATGTCGCTTGTGTTTCTGCAATGATTGATAATTTCTTTATCACCTTTTACGTTATGTAATCTTGAAATCATATAGTGAAGTTCTTTTGTTGCCTTGTTCAGCTCCTTTGCAATATCTACAACAAATGGCGGTGTAGAGGAAATATGATAACTAATGAACCTACCCGAGATTCCCTCAACAAAGTCAATTACGTCATCAGTTTTAGACGCTATTCTTTGAATGTCTTCTCGATCTAGAGGAGTTATGAATGTCTTGTTTAGTTCTGCAAAAACGGAACGAGTGAGGCCATCTGCGTCTCTTTCTAGTTTTTTGATTTTAATGTGGTATTCTTCTGCTTTTTCTATATTTGAAAAGAGTTCAATTAATTCATGTGATGTTTCTACAGATTTCTTTGCAAGCTCATCTAAGATTAAAAGTATCTCTTTTTCATTTGATTTTACCCATGAAAGCCATTGTCCCATAATCTTGCACTTAATTTATGGAATTAAATCTCTGTAGTACATAGACTATATTGCAACTATATAGAAAGTTGGATCGAGTATATGTTAAAAATAATGGACGTAAAAAACTAGGATTCGCATTTTACGATCAAATCTTCTTTTGATTGATCGTTGACATTGCACGAGTCTGTATCATCGCCACCATCGATTACATCAATGCCCAAACCGCCATCAAGTATATCATCGCCTGAAAGACCCTTTATGACATCGGTGCCTTCTCCAGCTGAAATGTTATCATTTCCCTCATTTCCGTAAATGATGTCGTCGCCTTCACCGCCAAGTATGCAGTCATTTCCTTTTTCACCAAAGACAATATCGTCTCCTCCAAGTGCAAATATTAGATCTGGAAGGTTTGTTCCTGTAATCATATCATCTTCTTCAGTTCCTAAAATCATATTATAGTAAGAGTGTGGTTTTCCACATGCCTGGACAGTAACTTTTTGTGTCATACTTACTGAATTTCCTAATTTATCAGTCGAAGTCCAAGTGACTATATTCTCACCTAGAATGAACGCAAAGGGTGCGTCATTTGTTATAGTAGGTGATGTATCAGTAACGTCTGTTGCACTAGCTTCTCCTATAGATATTGCCGTTGCGATAGAAACTGCATCTACTATAATGTCAGCTGGAACACTCAAGGTTGGTGCAGTGGTATCAATTACAGAAACCTGTTGTGTTGTAGTAACAAAATTTCCTGCTTTGTCAGTAGCTTGCCAAGTTACTATAGTATCTCCATATGGAAATACTAATGGTGCGTTGTTTGTAATTATTACATTACTTACAGAATCTTGTGCTTTTGGAGTAACAAGTGACACTGTATTTGTATCAAGCGATGATGCTTCTACTGTAATAAGTGGCAATGATTCTATTGTAGGTGCAGTTGTATCTACAACCGTGACGGTTTGAGTAGCAGTTACTGAATTACCAGAAGAGTCAGTTGCAGTCCATGTTACTATAGTATCACCTAATGGAAATACAGCTGGAGCGTTGTTTGTAATTGATGACACTTCTACTCCATCTGTAGCAATAGCATTGCCTAGATCTACATTGTTGCTATCTGATGAAACAGCCTCAATTACAAGATTATCTGGCGCAATAATACTAGGTGTGGTTGTATCTATAACAGAAACCTGTTGTGTTGCATTAACGCTGTTTCCAGCTTTGTCTTGAACAGTCCAAGTTATTGTAGTCAAGCCAAATGGGAAAACATCTGGTGCGTCATTTGTTATCGATGAAACTCCTACTAGATCAGTTGCTACAATTGTTCCAAGTTCAACATAATTTTGATCTTTATTTACTGCTTCTACTGTAATAAGTGGCAATGATTCTATTGTAGGTGCAGTTGTATCTACAACCGTGACGGTTTGAGTAGCAGTTACTGAATTACCAGAAGAGTCAGTTGCAGTCCATGTTACTATAGTATCACCTAATGGAAATACAGCTTGAGCGTTGTTTGTAATTGATGACACTTCGATTTGATCAGAGACAATAGCGTCACCAAGTGATACTTGGGTATCAAGTTCAGATGTTGCTTCTACTTGTAATGACTCTGGTGGAGTTAGCACTGGTGCAGTTGTATCAACTACAGATATCTTTTGTGTGGCAGTTGCTGAGTTGCCAGAAGAGTCAGTTGCAGTCCATGTGACTATGGTTTCACCTAATTGGAATGATTCTGGTGCGTCGACTTCAATTAAAGCAACTCCAACAGTATCCGCTGCAGTTGCAATGCCAATTGAAATTTTATTAGATGTTGGATTTTGTGCCTCAAATGTAATATCTGCTGGTGGAGTTATTGTTGGAACAGTTGTGTCTATTACAGATACAGTTTGATTTGCAGTTGCTATATTTCCAAAAGAATCTATCGCAGTCCAAGTAACTGTTGTTTTCCCAAGATAGAATGTTTCAGGAGTATTATTAGTAATAGAATCCACTTTGATTGTGTCAGTTGCTGTGGCCTCACCTATGGCAACAGACATTCCTGATGGACCTATTGCTTCTACTGTTATGCTTTCAGGAATGCTAAGAATTGGCGAAGTTGTATCATGTACTGTTATTATTTGTGTATCAGATGCTGTGTTTCCTGAAGTATCTGTTACAGTCCATGTGACTGTTGTCATTCCCAATGGAAATACGTCAGGTGCATCATTTGTAATGGATTCAATACCTATGATATCCTTAATTTTTGGTTCTCCAAGCTCAACAAAGTTTTCTTCTAAAGATGCCGCTTCTGCAACAACATCTTTTGGTGCATCTATTGTTGGTGAAGTTGTATCGACTATGGTTACTTTTTGATCAGCAGTTATTATATTTCCATAATTATCTGTCACAGTCCAAGTCACAATAGTTGTTCCCAATGGAAAGTATTCAGGCGCATTATGAGTTATTGCTGCTACACCTGTAATGTCCTCAACTGAAAGCTCGCCCAAATTAACAACATTATTTTCTAATCCTATAGCTTCCGCTGTAATATCATTAGGTGCTGTAACTTTTGGTGCAGTGGTATCTACAACCGTGACAGTTTGAGTAACGGTTGCTGAATTGCCAGAAGAGTCAGTTGCCATCCAAGTTACAACTGTATCTCCTAATGGAAATACTAATGGTGCATCGTTTTGGATTATTACTGGTTGTACGTCAATTACAGATGGTGCAACCAGTTTTACTACATTTTCATCAATAGATGTAGCTTCAAAACTTATGTTTTCAGGTGGAATGATTTGTGGAATTGTTGTATCAACTATTGAGATCTTTTGTGTAGCAGTTGCAATGTTTCCTGCTTCATCTGATGTCATCCATGTTATTGTGGTATCGCCAATGCTAAAGGAAGTAGGTGCATCATTTGTTATTGATATGATCTTGCCATTATCGACAACTATTGCTTCACCCAGTTCTACAACATTTTCATTAAAGCTTGTAGCCTCAACTACAACATCTTTTGGTGCAGTAATTGCCGGTGGAATGGTATCAACTACGGTTACTTTTTGGGTTGTAGTAGCAGAGTTTTTTGCTACATCTGTTGCAGTCCATGTTACTATAGTATCACCTAATTGGAATGCTTCTGGTGCATCATTTGTTAGAGAAAGAACACCTACCATATCCTTTACATCTGGCATGGTTAGCTCAACTGTTTGCTTTGAGTTTGATGATTCTACTACCAAGTCAGGTAGTGAAGAAAGTACTGGTGGAATTGTATCAACTACGGTAATTGTCTGAGTGGCTATGCCAACATTTCCTGCTCCATCTATGACAGTCCAAATAATGGTAGTAGTTCCTAAGGGAAATTGAGAGGGGGCATTGCTAATAAGTGACTGTATTCCGCTTTCATCTGTGGCAGTTGCCTTGCCAATTGAAATTGGGGTTAACCCACCTACTGCTTCAACTAACATGTCATTTGGCGCAATGATTAGTGGTTTTGTAAAATCATTTGGAACGGGGTTGACTGTTGTTAATGGTTGTGTTTTTTGTACTGGTTGGGCCTCTTCAATTATTGGTTCTAC
>Ga0194126_10003308_pt1 | contig 25703 bp, 30 predicted proteins | sample TA2KigC150mmetaG_FD_148641 | JGI IMG/M metagenome (GOLD analysis project Ga0194126, IMG submission 148641) | Freshwater microbial communities from Lake Tanganyika, Tanzania - TA2015035 Kigoma Deep Cast 150m | ecosystem: Environmental > Aquatic > Freshwater > Lake | place: Tanzania: Lake... | reverse complement strand
CTCTCTGATGAAGATAAAGGACAAGGAAGGCAATAAAGGCATTCCCTCTTGGGGGACTATTGGATGGAAGGGGGGAGGATCCGGTTAAAATTCAGAGATCGTGTCTTTTATTTTTTTCTGGAGGGTTGGGTCGATATCTCCTTTCCTCCATTCCTGGCTGGCTTCAACTGGCTTCAATTTGAGGCCGCCCCAACTCTATTTCTTTGCTCTTTCCCTTTTTCGATAAGATGAAGACGTAAGAGAAATCCAGCTTTCGCATGCTATCGATCATGACATCAGGGTCTATTTCCTGGATCACCTTTTCGGCCATGCGTTTCACCTCTCCCTTGTCGTCAAAAATGGTTATCCCTTTGAAACGGTCAAATGGAGAAGACATTGATTAACCTCTTCTTTATCAGGCTTTTATAACCTCGAACGAAAGCTGGCCATCGTCGTACTTGAGCGGCCTGATGGATACGTCCATCCCCACCTTTACTTCTTCAGGCTTAATCTCTTTTGTCAAACGGGCGAACAACTTCAGACCGCTGCCAAAGTTCACAACCCCCATGGTATAGGGGGGGTCTGCTTCGAAACCCAGCGGTGCATAATAGGCGGTGGTAAATGTCTCGAGTTGGCCTTTTTGGGGCATCTCGAACCATTCCATGTTCTTTGAGAAACATTTTGCGCAGTCAGCCCTCGGAGGAAAAAACTTAGCGCCGCAATCCTTACAGACGGTCCCTTCGATCTTTCCTTCTGTCAGGAGATCAACAAACTTTGCCGTCTTGGTGATCGCCGTAAAACTTTTTCTTCCAAATTTTTCGAAACCCATATTTCACCTCCCAAAGATTGTCACATTTCCATATAACCCAACGCCGCCAATGTTGTGCACAAGGCCGATATCCGGCTCCCCGGCTACCTGCATGGGGCCTGCCTCACCCCGAAGCTGAAGAACGATGGTTCGGATCTGGGATCCGCCCGTTGCGCCAATGGGGTGGCCCTTTGAAAGAAGGCCGCCATCGACATTGACGGGAATCTTTCCTTCTTTATACGTCGTTTTCTCACGAATAAGCTGTTTTCCTTCTCCCATCGGCGCAAAGCCGAGACCCTCATAGGACATGATCTCTGCGATGGTAAAACAGTCATGAACTTCGGCTACCTTGACATCTTTTGCAGTGATTCCAGCCATCTTGTAGGCCTGGGCGGCGGCGGCATAGCCAACGCTCAGCCCTCTCGTAAAATCGGGTCTTGCGGCCATGTTGACTGCCTCTGATGCCGCACCGATACCAAGCACCCAGACCGGTTTTTTGGACAGAGCCTTTGCTTTTTCAGCATTGGCAAGAATGATGCACGAACTTCCATCCGCATTCGCACAACAGTCACCCACCCGGAGCGGCCATGCGACAGGACCCGCCATTTTTGCCTCGGGGTCTCCCTGTTTAAAATCCCCCGGTTTTACCGGTTTCCTGTAAACAGCCCTGTCATTGACCACGCCGTAGGTGGACGATTTGATCCTGACATTCATCAGATCGTCGTGGGTCAAACCATGCTTCGACATATAAGCCTGTGCATAAAGGGCGTAGTAGGCAGGCATCATAGTCCCAAAGGGCGCCTCCCACTGGATGTCAGAGCCCCGGCCCATTCTCTCCTGGGATTCCGCCGACGAAATCTCGGACATCTTCTGAAACCCGAGGACGACGACAACGTCATGGAGCCCGGATTTAATCATGCCGTAGGCCACTTTTATACCGGTGCTACTCGAAGAGCAGACGGTTTCCACATAGAGCGTCGGCTGGGGAATAAGCCCCAGATATTCTGCGAGGACGCCCGCGGGAGAGCGTTGCTTGTCATATTCAGGGGCCGAGCAGAAGATAGAAGCATCCACATCTTTCTGGGTGATGCCCGCATCCTGCATGGCCTCCCTGAAGGCATCGAATGCCAATTCACGAATAGACCCTTCATAACCTCTTACAAATGAAGTTTGACCAACACCGATAATCGCAACCTCTTTCATCAAGAAACCTCCCTTTCTTTATTGAATAGGTTATTAACATAAATGAAGCAGGTCTTCCTTGTCAAGCCATTTTGGGAGGTCTGTGAAGAGGTTGTTTAATATCCTTCTGATCAGAATTCATTTTATGAGTAATCCTTCATGAGAGGTTCTTCACCCTCAAACAATAAAAATATTTCTGAGGCTTGGGTTAAGGTTACAAAGCCCGTTTCGGTTATCGGTTGGGGTTACGTGCAAAAAGCCAAGAGACGACAAACGTAACCTTTTATTAACGATACGGGCCCTGAACCTAATAGGGTACAGGGCGGGCCTCGTTACCCTTACCGTTAGACTTCTATTTTCTAGGCAATGCTTTTTGATACTTTCCTACTGCGCGTTGGTGCTCTTCGAAACTTTCAGAAAAATGATGTGATCCATCATTTTTTGATACGAAGTAGAGGTAGGGTACAGAAACGGGGTGGAGGGCGGCTATCATGGACTCTTTCCCCGGATTGCAAATGGGGGTTGGGGGAAGCCCCAAAAAGAGGTAGGTATTATAAGGCGTGGGAGTTAAGAGATGTTCTTTCGTCAGATTTCCGTCAAAATTCTGGATTCCATAGATTACTGTGGGGCAGCTTTGAAGGGGGATCTTCTTTTTTAAACGATTGTGAAAAACTGCTGAAATGAGTGGCTTCTCTTCCAAAAGGGAGGTTTCCTTTTCAATAATGGAGGCCAGGGTAACTGCTTCCCGTGGAGTGATCCCCATTTGAGAGGCTTTTTCAATCAGGTCAGGTCCAAAAATTTTTCGGAACTGATGGGCCATCATCCGGATCACCTCTTCCGGTTCCATCTCCTTGATGAAATGGTAGGTATCGGGGAAGAGGTACCCCTCCAGTGTCATCTCTCCCTTTTTCCGGGAATCTTTGACCTGATTCGAGATAGGCTGGAAAAGGTTTAGAGAGGCAATGAAGGCAGGAGAAGTGGCTTTTTGGAGGAAAGCTGTTTTTCCGACAATACTCAGGTCTTCGAGGAGTTGCCCGATTTGAGAGAGCGTATAACCTTCGGGAATGGTGACGAGATGTCGCTTCACCTGTCCTTTGACCAGGGAATCGAGGACTTCGAGGGGGAGTATCCGGGTATGGAATTCATACTCCCCGGCTTTGATCTCCCCTTTTTTCCCAAGGAGGGTAACCATTCCGATAAAAAACTCTCTGTTCCGGATGATTCCCTCCTGTTCAAGCAAAACGGAGATCTTTCTAAGGGGCATCCCTTTTTTAATCACGATGATCTTGTTCAGGGAGGCTTGGGAGGGCGGAATCAGGAGGAACCAGAAGAGGAGAGATGCAAAAAATAGAAAAGCAAACAGGCAAAGAAGGAAGATTTTATGCCGGTGGGAGAGACTCATCTTTTCGGCTCCTGATCTGTTGGAGATACCCCTGAAGAATGAGAACCGCTGCCAATTTATCGATCACTCCCTTTCTTTTCTTTCTGGAGAGATCGGCTTTCAGCAGGGTTTTTGAGGCTTCGACCGTAGAAAGTCTTTCATCCCATGTTTCTACGGGTAGATGTATCTTATTTTTGAAGTCCTCAATCCAGCCTAAAACGAATTCTGCCTGTTTGCCCAGGGAACCGTCCATATTTTTTGGGAGGCCAACCACTATCTTCTCTATTTGGAATTGGGAGATGATGGTATCAAGTTCCCTTAGGTCATCTGTCATTGTCTTTCGCCTGATTGTTTTAAGGCCCTGGGCGGTTATGCCCAACTCATCACTGATGGCTACCCCAATCGTTTTTGACCCGACATCCAAGCCCATAATCCGCATTTACTTCTTATGACCCATTTGGCTCTTTATTGTCAATACTTTTGTTTTGAATGGTCCAAGGCCTGTTAAGGAAGATTAAAAAATGTGCTAACTTATAGTTATCACAATAAAAACAAAAATTTCTTGACAATGAATAACGTGTTTGTTATAAATTGCACAATCTAATACAGAGGGGAGGTTGGTTTTATGGATTTTTCATTGACAGAAGAGCAACAAGCCATGCGGGATATGGCCAAAAACTTTGCAGAAAAGAAAATTGCTCCCACCATGGAAGAAGATGAAAAAGAGCACCGTTTCCGGAAAGAGGTCGTTAAAGAGATGGCGAACCTGGGTTTCTTTGGCTGCATCGCTCCTGAGAAATATGGCGGAAATGAGACAGGGTACCTTGCGGCCTCGATCATGGCAGAAGAGATCGCAAGAATTTCACCCTCCTGGGGGCTTCCTTTTAATCTTCAGATGAACTCCATTCAGTCTGTCCTTCTCAATTTTGGGACAGAGGAACAGCGGGAGAAATATATTCCCAAGCTAATCAATGCCGAACTTCTTGGCTGTTTTGCCATCACTGAGGCGAATTCAGGTTCTGATGTGGCCTCGATGAAGAGCGCTGCCGAAGAGAAAGAGGATGGGTTCATCCTCAACGGGAGCAAGATGTGGATTTCAGGGGTTCCGGTTGCGGACATCGGGATCGTTTATGCCTATACGGATCGGTCCTTGAAACATCGAGGAATCTCGGCCTTTCTTGTCGATATGCATTTACCGGGAGTGACACAAAAAGGGATTGAGACAAAATTGGGGCTTCACTGTGCGCCGACCGGAGAGATTTACTTCGACAATGTCAATCTCCCCAAGGACAGCCTGGTGGGCCAGAAAGGGGATGGATTCAAAATCTGCATGTTCATGCTCGACAATACGAGACTCTCCTGCGCTTCAAGGGCAGTTGGTGTGGCAAGGGCCTGCAAGGAACATTCTGTCCGTTATGCCAATGAGCGGGAGCAGTTCGGCCAGCCCATCGCCAATTTCCAGATGATCCAGGAGCAGATTGCGGAGATGGTTGTGGAAGAGGAAGCGGCAAGGCTTCTGGTTCACCGGGCCGCCTGGAACAGGGACCGGGGACAGAGAAATACGGTGGAAATCTCTTGCGCCAAGTTTTATGCGGCAGAAGTGGCGGTCAGGGCGGCAAATGCCGCGGTTAAGATTTTTGGCTCCTACGGTTTTTCGAGCGAATACCCTGTGGAGAGACTTTACAGGGATGCCAAATCTTACCAGATCGTGGAAGGGACATCCAACATTCAGAAGATGATTATCGCCAGAAATGCATTGGGGCTTAAATAAAAAGATTATTTGATAAGAGGAGGTTATTCATATGGGGACACCCGTAACAGTGCCAATGGTGGGTAAGATTGTTTCTGTTTCTGTGAAAATAGGGGATCAGGTAAAAGAGGATGATCAGGTGGCTGTTCTGGAAGCGATGAAGATGGAGATGCCGATCGTGGCTCCTGTCACCGGAACCGTGAAAGAGATCAACGTGATCCCCGGACAGGAAGTCGAGGCCGAGGCAGTGATTGCGGTAATCGGGTAGGGAACGGAAGGAAAACCTGAACAATGGATATTGAATTTTTATCTGGAGTGAATATACGGCCGATGACTGTTGATGATGTGGGTGCGATCGTTGAGATCGATCTTAAAGTCATTGGAAAGTCGAGGCCCGATTATTGGAAAAAGATGGTCCCTGAAAACCCGCAGTATCCTTTCCTCTCCCTGGTGGCTGAGTTTGAAGGAAAGGTGATCGGGTTTGTGCTCGGGGAGGTGAGCGGGTGGGAATTCGGGGTTCCCGATACGATCGGATGGCTCAGCATTATAGGGGTAGATCCGGACCACCAGCATAAGGGTGTTGCGAGAAGATTGAGCCAGGAATTTGTAAAAAATCTAAAGGCGATGAATGTTGGCGTCATTTATACATTGGTGAATTGGAATGATTGGGACCTCCTCAAGTTTTACAAAGCCATGGGGTTTTCGAGAGGAGGAGATATGATCAATCTGGAGCTGAAGATCGAATGAAAGATAAAAATCCGGAGGTGGGATCTATGGGGAGATTGGAAGGTAAAGCGGCCGTTGTAACAGGCGGAGGAAGAGGAATTGGTAGAGCCATCTGCCTTGCCTATGCCAAGGAAGGGGCGGATGTGATCGTGAATTATGCCTCACAGGATAAGCCTGCCCAGGAAGTGGTGGAGATGATCGAGAAGATGGGACGGAAAGCGGTTGCCGTGAAGGGGAATGTGGCTCTTAAAGCAGATGTGGATAAGATCATCAACACCTGTGTTGATCAATTTGGAAAGATTGATATCCTCGTCAACAATGCAGGCGTTTCAAAACCCAATATGCTTTACAAAATGACCGAGGATCAATGGGATGAGGTGATCGATATCCAGCTCAAAGGACCGTTCCTGTGCACACAGGCCGCATCCAAGTACATGATGGAGAGAAAATACGGCAGGATCATCAATGTCACCTCTTCGGCAGGATTATGGGGAACAAAAGGGCAGATCAACTACAGTGCGGCAAAGGGAGGGGTCGTTGCACTGACCAAATCGGCTGCGCGGGAATTGGCAGGTCATGGAATTACGGTGAATGTTGTCCAGCCTGGGTACGTGGGCACGGAGATGTTTGACAAGGTAAAATCAGACCCAAAGCTGATGGCGATTTATACGGGTAGGGTCTTATTAGGCCGGTTTGCCGAGCCAGAAGAGGTAGCTCCGACTTTCGTCTTCCTGGCATCCGATGAGGGAAGCTACATCACCGGTCAGCTCATCTGCGTGGATGGCGGACTGGGAATGACTTAACCGATTGCGGATTGCGGAATGCGGAATGGAAATTCCAAAATCCGCATTCCGAAATCCGAATTCCAAAATAAGAAAAGGGGGTGAAAGATATGTCGCAATTACCAGATAAGATTGAAACTTGGCAAATGGTTCAACCCACAACCAAAAACAAGGAGACAGGAGAGGTCATCCCGGGGAAGTTGGCAAAAACTTCTATTCCAGTTCCAGCATTAGGGTCTGGGGACGTGTTGGTCAAAGTGGCAGGATGCGGTGTGTGTCATACCGATTTGGGATACTTCTATGATGGTGTTCCTACGGTATCCAAACCGCCATTAACCCTGGGACATGAAATCAGTGGAACCGTGGTTGCCGGAGATGAGAAATGGATTGGGAAAGAAGTCATTATCCCTTCGGTGATGCCCTGCCGTCAATGTTTGCTCTGCAAAACCGGTCGTGGGAATCGATGCTTAGCCCAGAAGATGCCTGGAAACAGCATCGGGATCTATGGAGGAAATTCAAGCTACATTCCGGTTCCTTCCATTGATCTCTGTGAGGTTAGGAATCGGGGAAGCATTCCTTTGGAACACCTTGCGGTGGTGGCTGATGCCGTGACCACACCATACCAGGCAGCCAAAAGGGCCGATCTCCAGCCAGGGGATAATGTGATCATCGTCGGGGTGACCGGAGGAGTCGGTGTCTACATGGCTCAGACAGCCAAAGCTCTGGGAGCAAAAGCGGTCATCGGTATTGCAAGAAATCCTGAGAAATTGCAAAGGGCATTAAAGTATGGCGTTGACTTCGTCATCAGTTCTCAGGATAAACAGGTTAAAGAAATCCGAACCGAATTTCGGGAAATCTGCAAGAAGAATGGGTTAGAGGCTGGTTTTGGCTGGAAAATATTTGAGGTGAGCGGAACCAAGGCGGGTCAGGATCTCGCCCTGGAATTCCTCTCTTTTACGGGTAAACTGGTTCTGATCGGCTTTGGGATGGCCAAAAATGAATACAGCATGTCAAGACTGATGGCCTTCGATGCGGATATCCTTGGAACCTGGGGATGTTTGCCCGAATATTATCCCATCGTGTTGGATATGGTTCTCACCAAGAAGATTGATATTGCACCTTTTGTCGAGGTGAGACCCATGAGCCAGATTGCATCGGTCTATGATGAGGTTCACAAAGCTGGCTCTCCAGCTAAGAGGATTGTGTTGACACCGGATTTTTAAAACTGGAACAATGGAATACTGGAATGTTGGAAGATTGGGTTTCATTGTAACAATTTGTTTGCTCATCATTCCATTATTCTACCATTCCAATCTTCTTTGTCGTCAATGGTAGAGATATTAGGGTTGACTACAACACATTAACAAAAAAGAAAGGAGGATGTTATGTCATTAAAATGGATGCCAAGAGAGCATGAGATGAAGGACCATAGCCGCTATGGTTCCGAGCATTGGGGCACAGAAGCTCCATGCACAGTGTATGAGAAAAGGCCTTTGAAAGATCCCAAGGGGAATGTCATCCCCGGTCTTTATAATGCCTGGATCAGACTGAATAACCCTAACCAGTACAACTCTTATACAACAGAGATGGTAAAGGGAGTGATTGCAGGGTTTGAAAATGCCTCGACCGACCGTTCGGTGGTGGCCGTTGTATTTACAGGCACAGGCCCTTATTCTTTTTGCACTGGTGGAAACACCAAAGAGTATTCAGAATATTACAGCATGAGGCCCGAGGAATACGGGGCTTACATGGAACTTTTCAACAACATGGTGGACTCCATCCTCATGTGCAAGAAACCCGTCATCTGCAGAGTGAATGGGATGAGGGTGGCCGGAGGACAGGAAATTGGGACAGCATGTGACCTTACGGTTGCATCCGACCTGGCGGTTTTAGGACAGGCAGGCCCCCGGCACGGCTCCGCTCCGGTGGGCGGCGCTTCTGATTTTCTCCCCTTCTTCCTTTCGATCGAGGATGCCATGTGGAGCTGCATCAGCTGTGAGATGTGGTCTGCGTATAAGATGTGGCGCAAGGGCCTCATCTCCAAGTGCGTTCCCGTTCTCAAGGATGAAAAAGGACAGTGGGTTCGAAATCCGCAGGTCATTACCGAAACCTATGTGAAAGACGGCGATCTCGTCTATGGAGAGATGAAGACCGGAGACGAATTCAAAAAAGCGAGAGAGTGGGTGAACAATAAGCTGAAGAACAATGAATTTGATTTCGCCCTACTCGATGCCGAGGTGGAGAGGATTTGCTGGACCTTTGCAAATCTCTTCCCGGGCTGTCTGATCATGTCGATTGATGGTATTCGGAACAAGAAGAAATTCTTCTGGGATCAGACAAAGAATATTAACCGGCACTGGTTGGCTGCCAACATGATGGGTGAGGCTTTCCTCGGATTCGGCGCCTTCAATACAAAGAAGATCACCGGTGCTGACACGATCGATTTCATCAAGTACCGTCAGAATATCGCCGAAGGCAAGCTCATGGATGAGGCCTTCTATGAGGACGTTTTGGGTAAACCTCAGAGCAAGTAAGGTTGATGAGATGTGTAAGACTGCACCCTTTGGGTTTGGAGAACTTCCTTGCCCAAAGGGTGTTTTTTTGAAGGGTTCATGATGAGTTGCCCTGAACTACGTTGAGTTCAGGGCTTGTAAGGCCCTAAACCACGTGGGGTTTAGGGCTAAAGGAGGCAAACCAATGGCTTTTAAACATATCCAGACCGAAATGAAGGAAGGCGTGGCAACGCTGACACTGAATCGCGCTCCCCTCAATTGGCTCAATCTCGAAATGATGGAAGAGTTCAATGCCTATATTGAAAGTTTGATGCAGGAAAAAAACTTAAAACTCCTCGTCATTCAGGCGGCAGGAAAGGCTTTTTCCGTAGGGGTGGAGGTGGCAGATCATCTCGGGGATCTTGGGCCAAAAATGATAGCGACCTTTCATAAGATGTTCAGGCTCATGGATCAACTGAAGGTTCCATCTATTGCTGTGGTGAATGGGGCTGCACTCGGAGGCGGCTGTGAATTGGCGCTTTATTGCGACATGGTGATTGCTACGGAGAAAGCAAAATTTGGACAGCCTGAAATTCAAGTCGGCGTTTTTCCACCCATTGCCGCCCTGATTTTACCGAGAATCATTGGAAGAAAGAAGGCAATGGAGTTGATTCTGTCCGGTGATACGATTTCCAGTCAGGAAGCCCTGACTCTCGGATTAGTCAATAAGGTCGTTCCTGAAGCCTCGCTTGGCGAAGAGGTGAATGGATTCGTTGAGAAATTTAAAAAATTGAGCGGAATCGTTTTGAAGCTGACCAAAGAGGCCGCTATTGCAGGCCTTAACGATGATTTGGATAAAGGGCTCAGAGATATTGAGAAGATCTACCTCGATGATTTAATGAAAACAGAAGATGCCACCGAAGGCCTCAAGGCTTTCTTAGAGAAACGAAAACCCACCTGGAAAAACCAGTAATCAATCTGGGAGGCCACCCTGTGGCCTCCCAGATTGATCTCTTCAATTTATTAATAACCTCATCATTGAATTAATATATTGGAAAATCTCCCAATCTCCTCCCGTGGTCGGGTCTATTCGACTTTACCAAAGAGGGATAATCCCTCCCTTTGGCAAAGGGAGGGCAGGAGGGATTTTGCTAATTGATGCCCTTACTATTTTGAGACTTTAATAAGCAACTTTAAAATTCCATCCCATTCTCTCCTCCAATTCCATCACTATTGTCACAGTATTGCTTTTCTGATATACTGGGGCAAAATCAATTGGGAATGGGTATGGGATTTCCCGATCCTGCTTGTTTTTATCGGCAATGTTTGACCGGTTTCGGCCCCTTGCATTACAGAAAAAATGAGTGGACAAACCACGCAATTGCGTGGTATAAACACGCAATATGAAAACAAACCGATTGGCAGAACTCCTTTCATCGCGAGCTCGTGCGGAGATATTCCGCCTTCTTTTTAGCGGAATGGGAGAAGAACTCCATGTCCGTGAGATCGAACGCCGCTCCGGCTTGAACGATAGCACCTTGAGGCAGGAGCTTCGTAAACTGGTCCGTCTCGATCTCGTCGAAAGCCGAAAGGATAGCAATCGTGTGTACTATCATGCAAAAACCGAAAACTCTCTTTACTCTGAAATTCGCAATCTGGTGCTAAAGACATCAGGGCTGGTTGATGTACTGAAGTCTGTTCTTGAAGACAAAAGTATTCGCGTGGCTTTTGTGTTCGGATCCCTTGCCCGTGGTGAGGAAAAGGCCGGCAGCGATGTGGATTTAATGGTGATCGGCCAGCTCGGATTACGAGACCTCTCTCGGTTATTATACGGTATCGAAGAGAAGGTAGGTCGCGAGGTTAACCCACACGTATTACGCGAGGAGGAGTTTCGAAAGCGTATTCGAGCCAAGGAGCATTTTGTCTCCAGCGTTTTAGAAACCCCCAAATTATTTATCATAGGGTCCCAGCATGAGCTTGAAACAATGGGAAGCTAATGGCTGGCTGAAGCCCCATCGGACAAGCCCAAAAGAAATCAGCAGTTTTTTTCGTATTGTGGAGCGGGATATCAATGATGCCCGAAGGGGTATCTCTTCAAACTGGCGTTTCGGTATCGCCTATAATGCGGCCTTGAAGCTTTGTAGGATTCTCCTTTCGGCCGAGGGATATCGGCCATCCCATGAATTGCAGCATTACCGGACACTGGCAGCTCTTCCTGAGATTTTAGGGGAAGGGAAAAAACAAGATGCCGAATATCTTAACGACTGTCGCAAGAAGCGAAACATCGTGGAATATGTAAAAGAAGGGTGAAGATGAAGAGGGGAATGGTAGATTACAACACTGTTGATATAACGCCCCTGATTATCACCACACGCGGGAAGAGAGTTATCTTGGATGCAGACCTTGCCCGTATCTATGGGGTGCCTACCAAGAGACTTAATGAACAAGTCCGACGCAACATTGATCGGTTTCCACCTGACTTTGCCTTTGTTCTAACAGATCAAGAGGTTACAAACTTGAGGTCGCAAAATGCGACCTCAAGTTGTGATGACACTCAGACGCAGTTTGCTGCTGGTTCCCATGGTGGCAGGCGCTATCGGCCTTATGTTTTTACTGAACACGGTGCAATCATGGCAGCTAATGTCCTTCGTAGCAAGCGGGCCATTCAGATGAGTGTGTTTGTGGTGCGTGCGTTCATTCGAATGCGGCAGATGTTGGTTGAGCAACGAAGCCTCGCCCGGAAGCTTTTGGAGCTGGAAAAAGAGTTGACCGCAAGACTTGATGTTCATGAGACTGCAATCAATGAGATACTTGGACAAATCAGACGATTGCTGAATCCACCAACATAACCCGAACCACCAAAGAGAGGAATAGGGTTTCTCGTCGAGGAACCACATGTGCCCTATGTTACCTCGAAGGGAACGAAGAAACAGAAAGGACGCTGAACTTTTGAATATGGTTCACGATTCATGGTGGGTGTTATTGAAAGGTTTTTAGAAAATAATGACATCTGAAGATGTGACCCCGGTGCCCAAAAGTCAGGACAGGTGGAATGTTTAGGCCGAGGGCCAGGCGCTCCATGGAGGAAAAAGGGTATTACCTCTAAAAGGGGGTAAAAAAGAGGGTGATAACGTATTGATGATTCAACAGGTTTGGTAACTCTTTGGGAGAAACGTGGGGGGATGTATGATTGCAAGACCTGACCCCCTTCCTATCTTTTTTTCCGCTGAACTTCATAATTCAAGAGCTTGCGAACAAGGAGAACAGTCTTATGAATAATCCAAGATTGCAGTTGAGGAATGTGGGGCAGATTGTAGACGCAGATATTGAGTTTGGAGATCTGACCGTCCTTGTTGGTCCCCAGGCTACAGGAAAGAGTATTTTCCTTCAATTTCTCAGACTTTTACTGGATAGAGGATATGTTATCGACGAGATGGGGACACATGGGCTGGTATGGAATAAGGATGTCGGCCATTTTCTCGATATTTATCTTGGTGAAGGGATGCGGGATGTATGGAGAACTGGAGATAATGGGAGCGCTATCATTCACAACGGTGTTCCGATTGAATTATCCACTCTCATACGTAAGCAAAAGAAAAAGAAAGAATCCCTGTTTTTTATTCCTGCTCAAAGGGTACTGACACTTGGAAGAGGGTGGCCGCGTCCCTTTTCTGATTATGGGGCAAGCGATCCATTCTCTGTCCGTGATTTCAGTGAAAAAATTCGTTTGCTTATGGAAACCGGATGGGGGCGGAGTGAGGGAGGTGAAATTTTCCCACAAACCCGCCGTCTTAAGAATGAACTTCGCAAAATACTGGATCAAACGGTATTTCATGGTTTTGGGTTGCGTGTGGACACCTATGGTTCACAGAAAAGGCTCGTTCTCAAAGCTAAAGGGTCTGATTCCACATTGCCTTTTATGGTGTGGTCTGCCGGACAGCGGGAGTTTGTGCCTTTATTGATGGGGTTTTACTGGCTTCTTCCTCCCACCAAGGTATCCCGTCGACAGGATGTCGAATGGGTTGTCATTGAAGAGCCGGAAGCTGGTTTGCATCCGAACGCTATTTCTGCCGTTTTACTTTTGATTCTGGATCTTCTCTCAAGAGGCTATCGTGTGTGCCTTTCTACCCATTCACCCCATGTCCTCGATGTCGTATGGGCATTAAAGGTAATACGAGAGCATCAGGCACCTTCGATTAAGATTCTTGAACTTTTCAATGCGCGGAAAACCGATCCCATGAAGGAAATGGCAGATGCGGTTATTGGAAAAATCGCACGTGTGTATTATTTCGATCAGAAAACAGGTCGCACTCATGATATCTCTGGTCTGGACCCGGGTTCAAAGGAGGCATCTGAGGCTGGATGGGGTGGGCTCAGTGAATTCAGTGGACATGTGGCCGATGTGGTGGCAAAAGTTGTTAATGCCAGAGGATGAATAGATCATGAGATTTCAAGATGCAGTGGTCAACACAAATGATGTTAGAGATTGTTACGAGCCTGGGCTCCAGGCTCTTTTAGAAAGAGACCGCAACAGGTTGTCATGCCAAAATCCCCGAAAAATCAGTGGCAGCATTAATCTCGACGCTGCGGTAGCACAACTTTATCCTAATGCGGCCCGCTGGGACTATGGAATTGGGATAAAGAAGACAGTGGCAAGAGACGAAGCGATATGGGTGGAAGTGCATCCCGCGGACGCAAACCAGGTTCAAAGAATGATTGATAAGGTTATCTGGTTGAAAAACTGGTTAAACAATAGCGCCACAAGCTTGAGAGTTATAACAAGGAATGATTCTCCTTATGTTTGGGTTGCCTCTGGCCGTGTCTCATTCCAGAAGAGCAGTCCACAGGCCAAAAAGCTCGCACTGGCAGGGATAAAGTTTCCCCAAGAGCATTACCGCATCGAAACAAGATGAGAACAACCTAAGAAGAATCGGGGACGGGTTCACATTAGTGGTTAACCATCACACTTCGGGAGAACGTGGATGCCTCCGGGGTATGTAATCCCCATTAGAATGGACAAAAAGGTTTGGGCAGCTGAGAAGTAAGATATGAACCGCAACGATATAACAGAACTTCACTTCATCGCACCCATCACTAATATCCCATCTATCATGCAGCATGGGATCCTCTCCCATAAACTTTCCAGGGAGATTGACCACCACTCCGTGGCCATGCCGGAAATCTAGGAGCGCCGAAAAAACAAGCAGATTCCTGGCGCTCGGACTTTACACGAATACGCCAATCTCTATTTTGATGCTCATAACCCAATGCTCAGCAAACTCCGAGCAAGCAATGACGACATCTGTATTCTTCGGATTGATGCAAAGGTGCTGGATTTACCTGGAGTTATCATCGCGGATCGGAACGCAGCCAGCGATTGGGTTCTTTTTTCGCCCGTCGTTGAAGGACTGAAAGCGATTGATCGGGAGCGGGTGTTTGCACGCTACTGGACTCATCCACAAGACCTTTACCAGGAAATGAGCCACAAATCAGAGAAGTGCGCGGAGGTTCTCGTGCCAGATCGCGTTATGCCATGCTATCTTGTTGGTTTTTATGTGGCGAATGAAAGGGCATTGTTGCAGTTTCAGCAAATGAATATCAACTTGCCTATTTGTATCAGGAGTGATATATTTTTTTAAGAGGGAATATGAAGATCTTGGTTGGCGACATTTTGAAATCCAAAGCTCAAACCCTGATCAACACCGTCAATTGCGTTGGAGTTATGGGCAAAGGAATTGCCCTGGAATTCAAGAAACGTTTTCCGGAGATGTTCGAGGATTATGTTAAGAAGTGCGACCGGAATGAAGTCAAGCTCGGCGTCCCCTATCTTTATAAGACTCTGTTCCCACCGCAAATCGTGAATTTTCCAACAAAGAACCACTGGAAATCAGTTTCTAGAATCAGCGACATTGAGCGCGGGTTACAGTATATTTTGGCTCACTACAAGGAATGGGGTATAACTTCGCTTGCGATTCCACCGCTCGGCTGTGGAAACGGCCAGCTTGAATGGGTAGCTGTTGGCCCATTGATTTACAGGTATGCCAATCAAATGGAAATCCCTGTTGAAATGTACGCCCCTTACGGGACACCTTCAAAAGAGTTGACGATTGAATTCCTGAAACAAGGAGTATCTGCCGAAATTCAACGTAGCCACGGAACCACTCAGTCCACTTTGAATCCGGGATGGGTTGCTCTTGTGGAAATCCTGCACCGAATTGAAGAACAGCCGTATCACTGGCCGGTCGGGAGAACCATCTTCCAGAAGATCGCGTATGTTGCTACCCAGCAGGGTTTGCCGACTGGATTTGTCTATCAGAAAGGCAGCTTTGGTCCCTTCTGCAGGGGACTTAAGAATGCAGAGACAAAGCTTGTGAACAACAATCTGCTTCAGGAAGAACGAATAGGCAGTATGTTTAGGGTAAAGGTCGGGCCGAATTATATACGGGTTAGGAATGATTTCAATTCATCAATTTCTCAATGGGCTGCCATCGTTGAGAAGACTACGGACCTGTTCATGCGAATGAATGCGGATCAAGCCGAGATTGTTGCCACGGTTATTTATGCCGCTGACTCTCTTAGGAAAAAGGACAACGGCAGTCCAACCGAAACACAAGTTCTTGAATCTGTCTTGCAATGGAAGCAGAAACGGCGTCCACCTTTGGATAAATCGGCTGTTGCTTCGGTTATACGGAACCTTGGCATCCTCCGCTGGCTTCATGTCAAACCTGATGCTACCCTTCCCATTACAGATGATTAATACGTGGCAGCCTACAGGCTCCCTACCATATCTGGCTGGCCCTAAATGGTGAAGTTCAGCATCTGGAATTCCTGTGTTTTCTGGAGAAACTTGGATTTAAGGGACGTTCATGCGGGGCGTGCCTGATGATTTTTGGAAAAGGTAAAGGTGAGATCGGGGACGGGTGCACATTAGTCGTTAACCATCACACTTCGAGAGAAAGTGGATGTCTCCTGGTTATGTAAAGGAGCGTATGTCTGGAAAGAGAAGGATGGGATTATATAAACGTATCCGGCAGATTTTAGAAACGGCTCGCTCGGCTGTCGTACGTTCGGTAAACACCACACAGGTTGTCGCCAACTGGCTGATCGGGCGGAAGATCGTTGAGGAGGAACAGAAAGGGAAGAAGCGGGCTGGATATGGGGGATTTTGCTGAAGGAGCAAAAATCGAACGTACTACATTCGATTTTTTAATTCTCCGATACCGGATGGTCACAACATTTCGAACACAATGGGTATGAGGGGAGGAAAAAAATAAGATATGGAGTTCGGGTTCATTTCGTGCTATCCTATTTCATAAATGTGGAGGCAGGTATGAAGACTCTCGACCGCATTACTTTTAATCCGGGCGTCATGGGCGGCAAGCCATGCATTCGCGGGCTCCGTGTCACAGTGGGGACAATCGTTGGTCTCATGGCATCCGGACGGACCAAGGATGAGATTCTGAAGTTGTACCCATACCTGGAGCCGGAAGATATTGACCAAGCCCTTGCCTACGCTGCATGGCGGGTTGAGGAGATAGACGTTCCGGTCATTAACGCATGAAGATTCTCATCGATATGAATCTTTCCCCCGCATGGGTATCAGTGTTGGAAGAAGCGGGACATACCGCCTTCCATTGGTCCACCGTCGGCTCATTGAATGCTTCTGATCGCGAGATTTTGTTATGGACTAAAACAAATGGTTATCTGCTGTTCACCCATGACCTCAACTTCGGGGCAATCCTTGCTGTAACTGAAGCTGAGGGTCCAAGCGTCATCCAAATCAGAGCACAAGACATCTCTCCTCACCATGCAAAGGATTTGCTCCTCAACACCCTTTATAAGTTTGCCGAGAACCTTCAGCAAGGGGCCTTGATTTCGGTGGATGAGGAAAAATCAAGAGTTCGTTTGCTTCCCCTAAGACGAGAAAAGACAGATTAGAATAGAAAATCGGGGGCGGGTTCACGTTGGTGCGCCCGATCACAGGTTGGGACATGAACAGGTCAGAAGCTCAATATTATAAAAAGCATAGGAGGTGAAGAAACGTGAAGGGAAAAGATAAGCCCTGGGCCGATTATTATGACCAGGTAAACATTCTGGATGAACTCCTGGAGGAACCTGTTAAATTTAACTTGGGTGAACGGCTCCACCGCGATATTCTTTTAAAAAAGAGAAAAAGAAAACTTGAGAATTTAACGATTAAGATAGACCCCCTCCAGGTCCAGGCGATCAGGAAGTTAGCGACGACCAAATCGATTCCTTATCAAACATTAATTCGGCATTGGCTCTCAAAAGAAATTAAGAAAGAGTTGAATCTATTATAACACTATTAATTTTTCAAGGTGGAAAAATGAGACTCAAAAATAGAAAAGCGATTGTGACGGGGGCGGGGCAGGGGATTGGTAAAGCGATTGCCCTGAAGATGGCCCAAGAGGGGGCGGATGTCGTCGTTGTGGAATGGAATCCCGAGACCGGCATTCAGACCCAGAAAGAGATCGAAATCCTGGGCAGAAGATGTCTCTTCTTTTCGGTGGATGTGGGAGACCGGAGACAGGTAGAGAAGATGATGGCAGAGGCTCTGCGAGCCTTCGGACGGATTGATATTCTGGTCAATAATGCCGGTTTTGATCGGCCGGGGAATCTTCTAAAAACGAAAGAGGAGGATTGGGATGCTGTGCTAAATGTCCATCTGAAGGGGACCTTGAACTGCATTCAAATGGTTGTCCCCCACATGATCGAAAAGGGTTACGGAAAGATCATCAATCTCTCCTCGGTTTGGGGAAAAAGGGGAGCTGTTTCTGAAATCAGTTACAGCACGGCAAAAGCAGGAATCATCGGTTTGACGAAGAGTGTCGCCAGAGAGTTGGGCAGGCACCAGATCAATGTCAACGCGGTTTTACCCGGATTTATCCTGACCCCTACGGTTTCCATGATGGCTGAGAAATACCAAAATATCATCATTGAAAATACCCCTATGAAACGGGCTGGTCAGCCTGAGGAGGTTGCCAATGTGGTGGCCTTTTTAGCCTCCGGCGAAGCGAGTTTTGTCACCGGCGCTGAAGTCGAAGTCTCCGGCGGATGGAATATGTAGGGGAAGCAGGGTACCAGGGTATCAGGACATCAGGATATCAGGAAGATCGAAAACAAACAGATTTTTAACCTGATGTTTGGATATCCTGATGCCCTTTCCTACCATAGCCCTTCACAGCCTGATATTCTGATACCCTGATAACCTTGAAACTCATCCCTTGATGTGACATCCTAAAAGCATGATACTTTTTACGCATCATACAGGGGAGCCCCATGGAATTCTTGGGGCTCAACTGGCAGCGACCTTTTTTCAACGAAAACTTTCCATCCCATCCATTGTCGTCGGAATCGAAAGAAACTTCTCAAAAGAGCGATTGTTCCGTTTTATAGATGAACATTATGCAGGGAAGGAGAGGGTTGTCGCATTCTCGCATCTCTGTGGAAGAAAAGATCTCATCGAACTGATCCGTGAACTGAAGCAGAAGGGGTTTGTTTCAATCACAGGAGGGCCTCAGGCCCGGCAGGATTATGTGGGCGAACCGGAGGTTGATTCTTATCCGCACCGGTTCAGAGGACTGAGATCCACGGTCGATCTTGCTTTTCAGGGGCCGGTCAATGGCTTCAGATCGGAGCATCTGAATATCCACGAAACACTCTTCGAATATCCATGGACAAAGGACATATCCATCGAAGTCGACTGGTTGAACCTCCATCTATTTTCCGACACCCTCCAGAAACACGAGGTCCGGCTGTGTCAGGTTCTTCATGCGATCGGTTGCCCATATTCCAGTAAGACGCAGACCGTGATTCTGCCTCCACCGGTGGATCTCAAGGAGAGAGGGGCTGTGGAGTTGAGCGTCCGGAGTGAAGGATGCATCTTCTGCGATGTTTCACACGACAAAGGCTTTCATGGCTTATTGGAGATGGAACAGGTTATTGATCAGATTGTGAGATTGCCCGAACTCGACGGAAAGAAGATTCCGTTCGAACTCATAGACGAGTACCCCCTCCGCTCCCTCGGCAAACTGTTTGAGGAGATAAGTCATCAAAACATCAGACTATCACAAATCAATCTGGTCTGCCGGGTCGATGATGTCAATGCTCACGCCTCTGATCTTCCGGGGATCCTTTCACAGGCACAGAATCAGGATATAAAGGTGATGTTCGCATCGATCGGTTTTGAATCATTCTCCGACCGGTTGCTTCAATATTTCTGCAAAGGGATTACCCTTGCGGATATTGTGAAGTGCGTTGAGACCCTTCGCCGCCTCAAAGACCGGTTCAAAAGCCACTTCCTTTACAGGAGAGATGAGGGCGCAAATCACGGCTTTATTCGGCCTACCCCCTGGGACGATGGGGAGACGATGCAGGAGATAGACAGGAACATATTCCTACATCGGTTCTTTGAGGATATTCTGCCTCCGCACAGCACTCCGCTCATCATTCATCATGCCTCTTTTCTCGGGGACTGGATCAGAAAGATTGAATCCACTACAGACATTAGGTTCGGACGGGACGGAACCTGGATCGAATGGTGGGATCCGTCTTCTGAAGGTGGAACGTAGAGGGCGGGGTGTGGATTCCACATCCAAAGAGTTCACAATAGTGAACTTTGGTCCTGTCAGAATAAAATATCGCTTGACAAAGAAATAAATGTAGTTTAATAATCTGAATGAGTTGAGGCTTTGGAGGGAGGTTTTTAAGTTCACTATTGTGAACTTAAGGCGTGAAGAAAAAGAGATTTTCCACCTTCCATCCTCTACTTTACACATTCTACTTCGAGAAAGGGGGCTGTTATGGTAAATGAGAAGGAAGGACTTTCAACCGCTGAGAGTCTGCGTAAGACTCGCACCTATGGCCAGGTGAGGTGCCATAATCCGAGTTGTATGGGGAGATTGGTGCCTAAATCTGGGGAGCCCACAGTCAAATGCCCTATTTGTCAAATGGAGTATCGCGTCGCCTGGGTGAAAGATGGTTTCCCCCGCATCAGAGGCCCGGTATGGGATGTGAACAAAAGATTAGCCGAACAGGAGTTCGAAAGAAAGATGAAGGAGGTTAAGAAAGATGGCCCTAAATAGGAAGATAGCTTATATTGACCTCTCCACAGGCAAAATAGAGATTAAACCCATTCCGCTCGAATTGCGAAGGAAGTTCCTGGGAGGGCGGGGGCTCGATGCCTATCTGCTTTATAATCACACAAAGCAAGGATGCGATCCTCTCGGTCCTGACAACACGCTTATGGTGAGCGGCGGAATTATGACTGCCACATTGGCTTCAGCAACTTCGAGATGCCATGTGATGGCTAAGTCTCCTCTCGGAGGAATGTTGGGGAGCGCCAACATGGGAGGTTTCTTCACTCCTGAGCTGGCCTGGGCAGGATTCCATCATCTCGTCATCAAAGGGAAAGCGGATAAGCCGGTTTATCTCTGGATCCACAATGGCAAAATCGAGATCCGTGATGCTAAGAACATTTGGGGGAAAACGGTCACCGATACCCAATGGGCGATCCGGGAAGAGTTAGGGGATGATGACATTAAGAGCCTGGTCATCGGTCCGGCAGGCGAAAACCTGGTGAGGTATGCCAATGTAATGACCGGCATCAAAAATTCCGGAGGAAGAACCGGAATGGGAGCGGTCATGGGCTCAAAAAATTTAAAGGCCATTGCCGCCCGCGGCACGATGGATATCAAGATCGCCTATCCGAAGGAAGCGCTCGAGTACAACAAGCGCTTTATCGATCAAATCACGAGCGCGAAGGTGAACCAGACCCAGGGAACCCTGGGCACCCCCTTTATCTGGGGAGCCACCAATTCCTGGGGCGGTGTCCGAACCAGAAACTTCCAGTATAATCAGATGCTGTATGCTGATGAGATTGAGCCTGAATCGATTGACGAAAACGCCGCCAAAACGATTGGACCGTACCACATGGCCGGTTGCTTCGGCTGCCAGGTCCACTGCCGGGCCAAGTACAAGATTCCCACCGGACCTTATGCGGGGATATATGATGAGGGTCCGGAATATACCTCTCAGGGCGGATTGTCCTCGGAACCCGATATCCCAGGTCTGGAAAACCTGTTGGTGAGCAATCACCTGGTCGATCAGTGGGGTGTGGACAACCTCGAGATTGGAAGCCTGATCTCCTGGGCGATGGAGCTTTATGAACTGGGAATTCTTACTAACAAGGAGACCGATGACCTCGACTTGCGGTTTGGAAACGCCGAAGCATTCCAGGAGATGCTTGAACGGATATGCTTCAGAAAGGGCTGGTTGGGAAATGTCCTGGCCGAGGGAGGAATCATCGCCTCCGAGAAAATTGGAAAGAATTCCTTCGACTACCTGATCCAGGTCAAAGGGGTCAGCAACCTTCACTCTGATGAGCGAGCGACACCCGCTCTTGCTCTTAATATTGCCACCGCCTCCCGTGGCTCAGACCATTTGAGAAGCCGTCCAGCCATTGACCTTTACCATTTGCCGGTAGACGTGATGAGAAGGATCTACAGCAGCCCGGTCCCTTACGATGGACCCTTGAGTTCGGAACATACGGAGTACATTGGCAAACCGTGGCAGGTCTTCTGGCATGAAAACTGTTACATGGGAGTGGATTGCCTTGGCATTTGCAAGTATCACACCACGTTCCTGGGCGCTACGCTTCCCAACTTTGAAGATTGGTCCAGGGTGCTTTACTACAATACCGGGCTGGAGCTTACCCCTCGGGAAATCTGGGACGTTGCCGAGCGTTCCAACATGATGGAGCGGTTGTTCAACCTTCGCGAAGGGTTAACGAGAAACGACCTCAAAAAGGGCGATATGATCAACCATCGCTACTTTGATGAGCCCGCCCGAAGGGGCGCCCTCGATGTGGTCGGGAAGGTGATCGACCGGAAGAAATTCGAGAAAATGATCGACGAACTGTATGAATACAAGGGCCTTGACCAGAACGGCGTTCCGAAGCCGGAAACGCTCAAGAGGCTCGGCGTGGATAAAGAACCCTCACACTTACTGTAATCATTAAGCGAATGGAACGAATGGTAACGAATGACACGAATATTTTATTGGTCGTGTGGTTGATTCGTGAAATTCGGTTTCATTCGAGTCATTCGTGACACACGAAAGGAGAAACTTCTAATGGAACCCATGGGTAAAGTTCTTGCAATCAGCCCCGAAAAGTGCACCGGCTGCAGACTCTGTGAGCTCGTCTGCTCGGTTTTTCATGATGGCGTATCGAATGCCGCCCGAAGCCGGATCAAAGTGATGAAATGGGAGTCCGAGGGGCTTTATATCCCCATGTCCTGTCAGCAGTGTCAGGATGCTCCCTGTTTGATCGTTTGCCCTGTGAAGGCCATTTCCCGCGATGAGAAGTTGAGCCGGGTGATGGTCAACCATGATATCTGCATCGGTTGCCGCTCCTGCGTGACGGTCTGTCCGTTTGGCGCGATGGGGTTCAATGTGATCGACCGGAAAAATTTTAAGTGCGATCTCTGCGATGGTGATCCGCAGTGCGTTCGCTTCTGTGATATGAAAGCCGTGGATTATTTGGACGCGGACCGGGTGGCCATTGCCAAAAAGAAAGCGGCCGCAGAAAAAATCACTGCGGCCCAGAGACAGGCTGTCGCCTTAGAGTCAGAATCACATTAGGAGAAGAGATACGATTAAAAAAAGAGGGGCTGAAAATATCAGTCCCTCTTTTTTTAAGATATTCTCTCCTGTCATCCCTCAGCCAAGCGCCTCTTTCAATGCAGACAAAACCACATCAACCTCTTCTCTGGTGATGATGAGCGGAGGGAGAAGCCGGATCACCGTGGGCCCGGCAAGTAGGACGATGACTCCGCTTTCCATCAGTTTCTGAACATAGGGGCCAGCCTTCTCTTTCAATTCAATGCCGAGCATGAGGCCGAGGCCTCTCACTTCCCGGATTTTCTCGCTTTTAATCGACCGAAGCTCTCCCAAGAAATATTCTCCCAGAGTCTTTGCCTTTTCAGGGAGATTTTCGCGTTCGATCACCTCCAGAGAGGCAAGGGCAGCCGCACAGGCAAGGGGGTTGCCACCGAACGTGGAGGTATGGCTTTTGACGGGGACATTGACAGCGTTCGAGCAGAGCACTGCTCCCATAGGGATGCCTCCAGCGAGCGATTTGGCCAGGCATAACATGTCTGGCTCCACAAACTGCTCACACGCAAAAAGGGTTCCTGTTCTGCCAAAGCCTGTCTGAACTTCGTCGAAAATGAGCAGAATCCCTTTTTGATTGCAAAGGTTCCGGACCTGATGGAAATAAGATTTGTCCCCGACCCGGACACCCCCTTCTCCCTGCACAAGCTCCAGGATCACTGCTGCCGTATCTTCATTGACCGCTTCGTTCAATTTCTGAAAGTTGTTATAAGGCACATGTTTCAGCCCTGGCATCATCGGCACGAAAGGTTTCTGGTATTCCTCTCCCCATGTGGCGGCAAGTGCGCCAAAGGTCTTTCCGTGAAAGCCCCTCATAGCGGCGATGATCTCCGTTTTCCCGGTGCTGGCACGCGCAAACTTGAAGGCAGCTTCAACCGCTTCAGCGCCGGAGTTACAGAAGAAGACCCGTTTGAGCCCTTGAGGGCTCAGAGAGATCAGTTTTTCGGCAAGCCTGGCACGGACAGGGTTGTAGAACATGCCGTAGCAGTTTGATAGAGTGAGATACTGCTCATAGATCGCCCTGGCCACTTCCTCCCTGCCATGGCCGATATTGGAGACTCCGACATTGGAAGCGCAATCGATATATTCCTGTCCCCGGTCGTCATAGAGTTTTGCGCCTTTGCCCCGGACCAGAACGATATTCCGGCGAGGGTAGACCAGAAGTTCATACTGGTCTTCAAGTTCTTTCGGGTTGATTGAATCAATAGGGTTCATTCGATGACTGTTCCTTTTCCTGAAAGGGCGCCTGCCACAGGATGCTCACCCCGTCCGTCCGCAATGACGACCCTGCTTGCACCATGCTCAAAGAGCTTTCTAACCGCCAGCATCTTCCGCTTCATCCTGCCGTCCACCTGCTGTTCACGGCTCTCGAGCTCCGCGGCTGGGATATGCCGAATGAGGCTCGTTTCATCCTCTCTGTTTTCAAGGAAACCCGGCGCCTCGATCAGGTTGATCACCATATCAGCGCGCATGGCCTTTTGAAGGACTCTCACAACGTCGTCGTTTTCCGTATTGATGGCGCTGTTCTGCTCGTCGATGATGGGAACGGTAAGCACCGGGATATAGTCATGATCGAGCAGAAGATCGAGGAGACCCTTGTTGATCGTTTCGGGTTTGCCTGAGTAATCCCGAAGGATTTTCAGCTTACCATCCTGGTAGACACGGATTCCTTTGTTTCGGACCCCCTGGACTGCCTTCCCGTCCAGACCGGAGAGGCCAACGGCATTGATGCCATGCTGGTGGCAGAGTTCCACGATTCGTTTATTCCGTGCTCCGGCATAAGCCATCATCATCTGGTCGATCAGGTTGTCATCCGAATAGACGCTCGAGTAACCGGAGACCGAAGTGACCACCTTTTTGGGCTGACCCAGGTCTTCGGCCAGTTTGTCCCTCAGGGCGTTTGCGCCATGAACGATGATGAACTTTTCCTTGAGTTGAGCCAGATCCTGAATGATCCCCTGAAGATTGATTCCGGCTCCTCCGCCGATCTTAACAATGATCATTTTCGTAACTCCACAAGGGTCGGGAGGTTCTTCTGGAAAAACTTTGAAGCGAAACCTCTATTCGTTGAAAAATATAGGTTTGTTTCCCAAACCCATTACGAAAGAGGCAGAATGGCTGGTTCGTATAACCTCTATGATCGCTTTACAAGGTTTTGGAAGGGGAACTTTCCGACCCTTTCTGGTCAAGTATCCCCTATAACCGTACCATCACTCGCTTACCAAGCCCTCACCATCCCGTTGGGAATGCTCTGCCAGCCTTCTTCGGAAGGAAAGGCTTCCGAGCAGATGACCAATGGGGGACCCTCCTTATACCGCAGGGTGAAGTAGTCCTTATCTCCGGTAAAAAAACTGGAGAGATAAATACCGTTTTCCCTAACCAAGATAATATTCATCCCCCTGATGGATCTCGTTCGATTTCTGATGAGGCCGACCGCCTTCTTCAGGGCAGCCAGCGTGTCTCCATCATCGAAGCGGCGGATGAAGTTGAAGATTTTTTCTGCGCCAATCCGTCCCTGCTCCTTGATTTTGACTCCTCTCAATTCCCCGTTGAAGATGAAGATCCTTTCTCCATCTGTGAAGGGCATGTTGTTTTCAACAACGATATCCCTGTCTTCAAAGGCGCTGCGGGCATGGGCAATGAGAAGCGAGGTGCGGGGAAAACGGGAGAAATCGTCTTCCCAGACAGGGTGGATATTTTTATAGATTAGCCATTTTTGGTCTGAATCCCTCCATACACAACCCCAGCCGTGGCCCTGATATTCCTTGCTGTTTCGGGCGATGGAGGCGAATGGCGCCAGATAATCGGCAGGAATGATCGGTTCCTCTGATCGTACGGCAAGTAGTCTGCACATATCTTCCAGATTGCGAATTGCGGATTGCGGATTTTTAAATTCCGAAATCACTAATTC
>Ga0194126_10003301_pt1 | contig 25746 bp, 16 predicted proteins | sample TA2KigC150mmetaG_FD_148641 | JGI IMG/M metagenome (GOLD analysis project Ga0194126, IMG submission 148641) | Freshwater microbial communities from Lake Tanganyika, Tanzania - TA2015035 Kigoma Deep Cast 150m | ecosystem: Environmental > Aquatic > Freshwater > Lake | place: Tanzania: Lake... | reverse complement strand
GATCTTCACGGGTCCCGATTCCGCGGAGAGGGAAACGATGAAGGTCTCGTCCCCCTCCACGACCCCGTCTCCGATGACGTCGATCGAGACCGTCTGGGCGGTGTCGCCCGCCGCGAAGGCGACGCTCCTGTCGATGCCCGTGTAGTCCTCTCCCGCCGTCGCCGAGCTGTCGCTCGTGGCGCATCGGACAGAGACGGCGGCTGCGACGGCAGCGTCGCAGCGAAGGTGGACGCTGACGCTGCGCAGCCCCTCCGAGCCATCGAATGCGGCAGCGGTGAATCGAACCGTCGACTGAGGGATCGGCTGGTTGGGCGTCTCCTTGTCTTCGTCGCACGCGACGATCGCCAGCAGAGACGCCAGCGTCAGGAAGCCGATGAGGACGCGATGGCTGGCCATCCTGCACCTCCCCGACGTCCTCGAGAGACCCTCCCCGGAGATTCGATCTCCCGATGGACCGTCTACAAGCACGAAGGTATCACCGGCGCATGGGAGGATCTAGAGCGGCTTCGTCCCATCGACGACGCTCGCCTGTCGCTTCCGCTCGTCTCCCGGATCCAGCCAAACCCATCTGGATACCCAGGCGATCGCCGGATAAGATCCACTCCGATGAGATCCACGGGGAGGCCTCCTTCCTCTGCCACGCCAGGAGTCGGACGGGCGCGCCGCGCCCGCGCGTTCGCGATGCCGCTCGTCATCGCCCTTTGGGCGCTTGCGCATGCCGCGTGCGACAACGATGGATCTCCCGAGCAGCCTCCCGCGACTCCCGGATGGCAGGCGCTCGGACCGCCGGGGATGGACGGACCCGTGACTGCCCTTGCCGTCTACAGGGAGCGGCTGATCGCCGCGGGGGAGTTCTCTTACGCGGGCGGGACGGCGGCCGCGGGGGTCGCCGAGTGGGATGGCGGACGATGGAACGCGCTCGGGGAGGGGCTGTCGTGGAGAGGCGGCATACCGCGCGTCTCCGCCATGACTGTCTATGAGAACGCCCTCATCGTCTGCGGGACATTCGACGCGGCGGGCGGCGAACCGATTGAGGACCTGGCGAGGTGGGACGGAACCGACTGGACGGCGCTCGGGAGCGGGACGGACGGGTGGATCTCGGGCCTGACGGTCTATCAGGACGAGCTGATCGCCGGCGGCCGCTTCGATTCCATCGGAGGGATCGGCGCCCCCTCGATCGCCCGGTGGAATGGAGAAGCGTGGCATCCCCTGGAGTCGATTGAAGAGGAGGGCGGCTACTCCATCGCCGCGCTGGGCGTCCACGGCGGCGACCTGATCGCATCGACCGCGACGGGGTCGATGGAGTGGTTCGGCCCGAGGGGAATCTACCGCTGGGATGGGTTGAGCTGGAGTCGGCTGGGCGGCGCGCTTGAAGACTCCTCGTCGTTCTGGTGGATCGGATCTCTCACGAGCTTCGAAGACCGCTTGGTCGCGGGCGGCCTCTTCGACGACCTCGAGGGCCGGCGGGCTTCGTGCCTCGCTGCGTGGGACGGCTCGAGCTGGGGTCCCATCGGCGCCGGCGTCTCCTCCTTGAACTCCCAACACGGTCCGAGCGTCAGCGCCCTCGCGTCGCGCCCGGGCGCGCTCATCGTGGGCGGGACGTTCGATCACGCCGGCTCGGTGCCAGCCGCCGGCCTGGCTCGATGGGACGGCGCCGCATGGAGCGGCTTCGGCGAGATCCTCACTCCCCCCCTGGGGAGGGAATACGCATCGGTCCTCGCGGTTCTCTGTCTCGACGACCGGCTCTACGTCGGAGGCTCCTTCCGCCTCTTCGCAGATCCTCCATGCGCGCACATAGCCTGCTGGCGCGACTGATCCCTGTCGCCTGCTGGGCGGCGCTGCTCCTGCGCGCGGCGACCGGCTGCGAGCCCTCTCCTCCGCGCGCGCCGGAGGAGACCGCCCCTCCCCCGGCCGCGATCGCTCCCGCCGAGCGGACCATGAGCTACAGCAGGGTCCATGTCGCCGGCCCCGCCACCCTCCGCTCGATGCGCGACTCGCTCGGGGCCGCCTCCTTTCTCGACCTGCTCCGCCTCAATCGACTCGACCTCGCGCACGTCCGCAAGGGCGACAGCCTGATCGTTCCCTTGGCGCCCTTCGATCATCTGATCCTCTCCCCTTTCCCGCGCGAGGTCGCTGCGATCGACAGCGTAGCGCGTTGCCTGTTCGTCTCGTTGCGCGTGCAGGCCTTCGCGGCTTACGAGGGAGGACACCTCGTCCGCTGGGGGCCGACGAGCACGGGGAGAAGGGAATCGCCGACACCGGCCGGTCTCTACCATGCCAACTGGAAGGACAAGGAGCGCGCCAGCACCGTCAACGAGGAGTGGCTTCTCACCTGGTACGTGAACCTCGACAACCTCACGGGAGTCTCGTTCCACCAGTACGACCTTCCGGGACGTCCGGCGAGCCACTCCTGCGTGCGCCTGCTTGAGGAAGACGCGAGGTGGATCTACCAGTGGGTCGAGCAGTGGGAGCTTTCGGAGGATGGACTCGCGATTCTGCGGCATGGAACGCCCGTCGTGATCTTCGGGGATTACGCATTCGGCGCGCGCGCGCCCTGGAGACGCCTGCCTGAAGACGCCGGCGCGACGACGATCGTCCCGGAGGAGCTGCGATGGATCGCGCGCGGTCTCTCGCTGCGGCAGGACTTGAGACCGCCGCAGCCGCCGGAGTCAGCGTCGGAGCCGGCGCCGCAGTCCGCGGACTCTCACGCCGCCGGAAGCCCCTCCTCGAGGAGCGCGGCGGCAGCGGAGGCGGCGAGCGCTCCGGCGCGCTGAGGAGCCTGTCCGCGCTCCCGATGCCAGCCGTAGGCCGCGAGGAATGTATCGCCGAGGCCGACCGGACGCCCTCCGCCCGTGCGCGCCGGAGTCGGCGCGATCAGATGAGACGCGCTCTCCCCGCGCACGCGAATCCGCGCTCCCTTGCTCCCCGCCGTGGCGACCGCCTCGCGCGCGGAGTCGCGGACGAGGGCCAGGAGCGCCGCCTCAAGATCCGACACGCCAGAGAACAGGGCGACTTCCGCCTCGTCCCCCGCGACGATCCTGAGCGGCTGCAGAGAAGGGCGGGACATCGCCGGCTTCATGCGCACCGTGCCGTCCGGAGCGACATCCCTGACCAGGCCCTGGATGCCGAGATCGATCGGGCGTCCGCCCGCGGCGAGCCGATCGGAGATCTCCCTCGAGAGATCGCGCGGCAGGAGCGGCCCGAGCAGGATGTAGGCGGACTCGCCGAGCCCCGAGAGCCGGTCGGGGTCCAAGGGATCCGACGCGGCGATCGCCAGTAGCAGCCTTTCATCGGGAGCCCCCGGGTCGATCTCGATCCGGAAACGGGTGGTCTCGCGCGTAGGATGGACGATCGCCTCGACCGAGGGGGGAAGAGCCGAGAGGAGGCCGACATCCGCTCGGGCGAGAGGGGTGTGGAGGATGACGCGCGCGCCCAGCCGCGCAAGGGCCCAGGCGGCGTAGAGCCCGACTCCTCCCGGCGCGACGCGCCTTACGCCGACAGAGCCTTGCCCGCCGCGGGTCACGATCTCATCGACGCACAGCGGGGCGAGGAGAACCACGGCGTCGCCGCCGGAACGCTCGGGACCCGTCATTCCTCTCGCTTCGGGCTCGACCCTTCGATCTTCACGACGCGGGCCGTGCTTCGCATCCCATCATCCGAGATGAGCTCGACGAAGTAGGCCCCGGAGGCAACGGATCTTCCTTCCGCGTCGGCTCCCTCCCACCGAAACGTGTGGGGACCGGGTCCCTGGGGGATCCCATCGAGGCGAGCGACGAGCCGCCCCTGGAGATCGTAGACATGGAGGCGGGCGGCCGCTTCCGACGCGAGCGTGTAGCCGATCGAGAGATCGCGCCCGAACGGGACAGGCCAGAGGAGAGTCAGGCCGGGACCGCCGTCTCCGTCTGGCGGCTCCGGCCCTGGCTCGACGAAGGCGGCAAGCACCCTGAAGTCGTCGATGGCCGCCTCGACCAGGGACGGCAGCCCTACGTCCTGCGCGATGAACCGGAACCTCATGCTGTCCGATGGAGCGAGCAGCGCCTCCACCTGCTCGTGGCGCGCGATGCGCCACCGGCGCCCGCCCCGAGTCACACGGTCGAGCGCGACCCAGCTCCTGCCATCGTCGTTCGATGCCAGGACCTCGAGGGTGTCGTCGTCGGTGGTCTCGTCCACGAACCAGCGCGCATACTCGACCTGCACGCGAACGGCATGCTCGAGGTCGATCCTCGGAGAGGTCAGGGTCGTGCGGCCGCCATCGACATCCGCCTCTCCGATCTCCCCGCCCGGGGTTCCGTTGGCGGTCAGGTAGCAGAATCCGCTCGAGTCGCCGCGCGCGTCCGCGGCCGGCTGGGCTCCGGTCCCGACCGGGACCGCGCGCTCCCAGCGCCCCCGTTCGGCCGTGTCGTCCTCCTCGCCGGCGCTCCAGCCCCGATCGATCTCGAATCCGTCCTCGAAAGCCGCCGTCAGGCCGATCACGAAGCGGTGCGTCAGCGCGGGCCACTGGGGAGGATCCCAGGCCGTCCTTCCCTCGATGTCGCGTGCCCGGATCGCGTAATCCACGAGGGAGCCCGTCGAGCAAGCGGGGATCCGCGCGACATAGACGCCGGAGGAATCGCCCGGCGAGAGATCGAGCCATCCCCGCTCCCCCCCATCGACTCGGAACCAGACGCGAAGGCTGTCTTCGAGAAGCGGCGCGACGCTCCGGATCGATGCGATCACGGGATAGCCGCCGGCGCTGTAGGCCGGATCGACGATCGGGTCGTGCTCGATCCGCACGCGGAGCGGCCGCGCGAGGGAGGCGAGGCTCGCGATGGCCGTCTGCACGTTGCGCCTCATGAACGGGAAGTCGTTCATCGAGGTCCCGATCACATCGCTCGCGGTGTGGATGTAGGGGCTGTAGGAACCCGCGTCCTCGAAAAAGAAGACGGCCGGATAGCCGTTCATCCAGAACGGGTAGTGGTCGGAATTCCCTCCGGAGAGGGCGCCATCCACCACGGGATGGTCGGGAAGATAGAGAGCCGTCGTCGCCACGATGAAGTCGCGTAGGGCCTGCGATTGCGCGTTGGAGATGAGATCCAGATCGGCGCTGTGGCCGGTGGCCACGTACCCGAGCATGTCGAGGTTGATCATCCCCCTGATGTCGAGCCCGCGCTGCCTGGCATCCTCCGCCCACGCGTTGCTTCCCACCAGGCCCTGCTCCTCTCCGGAGAAGGCGATGTAGACGATCGTGGCGTCGAACTCGTGGGGCGCGAGGATCCGGGCCGCCTCCAGGACCCCCGTCGTTCCGGAGGCATTGTCGTCCGCGCCCGGGGCGCTGCCGTCCCGAGAATAGGAATCGTAGTGGCCTCCGATCACGTAGATCTCCTCGGGATTTCGCTTGCCCGGCTGGACCGCGACGACATTGTCGCTCCAGTGGTTGTAGTCGAAGAAGGAGACATCGACGAGGCCGTAGGAGAGGAACTCCGCGCGGATCCACTCCCCCGTCTGGAAGGCGCCGGGGCCGGGACTGATCCTCGGGGCGAGATTCTGCATCTGAAGCACCGTCTCGAAGAGCCGCGCCTCACCGACCTGCTCGATGAGCGAGAGAAGGAGCGGATCGATCTCGGCGGGCGCCTTGGCGATGGTCGAGCGGGCAAAGGCGGCGGGATGCATCGGCCGCTCCGGAACGCGCGTGATCGAGTAGGAGCGCCAGAGCCGTTCGTCCACGGCGGGATCGTACTCGAGCACCGCCGTGCTTCGACCCCGGTGGAGCACGGAACCGAGACCGGCCAACGCTTCCCCCGGATCCGACGGCGTCCGGCCGCGGATGAAGACCACAGCGTAGGCGCGATCGCTCCTCCTCGGACCGAGAATCTCGAACGCGACGCCGAGGTCCTTCAGGGATGCCGCGGGCTCAGGAGGACCCCACGCGAGAGAGTAGCCGTCGATCGCGCAGACCGGCGGCGCTCCCCGCGCGGCCGCCGCCTCGAGCAGATCAAGGTCCTCGGTGCCGAGGAAATAGAGGACGCTTGCCGCCCGCGAGGGATCATTCTCCTGCGCGGACGCCGCGGATGCGAGGCATGCGATCGCCAGGAGGACGGAGACCGCCCTCCATCCGGCCCTCGCTCCAGGAACGCGGCGGCGCCGCATCCGATCGCTTTCTTTCAGCCAGCGAGAAGGTGGCTCTGGATCAGAGCCGCGATCTTGTCCTTCGACTGGACTCCCGAGAAGCGATGGACCTCCTTGCCGCCCTTGAAGAAGATGATCGTGGGGACGGACAGGATGCCGAAGCGCTGCGCCAGGCTCGGGGCCTCATCGATGTCCAGCTTGCTCACGACGACGCGGTCGCCGTACTCGCCGGCCAGGGCGGCCATGGTCGGATCCATGGCCTTGCACGGCCCGCACCAGGTCGCGCCGAAGTCGAGGACGGCGGGCTTCGCGCTCTTCTCGATCAGTTCCTCGTAGTTCGCGTCGGTGACGCGTATCGGGTCGCTCATCTCATCTCTCCTTGCTCAGTGAACCCGTCCTCGATCTACTCCCCGAACTGCACTCCCTGCGCGAGAGGCAGCTCGTCGCTCCAGTTGATCGTGCAAGTCTGACGGCGCATGTAGGCCTTCCACGAGTCGCTTCCGGCCTCGCGCCCGCCGCCAGTCTCCTTCTCTCCGCCGAAGGCGCCGCCGATTTCCGCGCCGGAAGTGCCGATGTTCACGTTGGCGATGCCGCAATCGCTCCCCTCGTGCGACAGGAACGCCTCGGCCGCCTGCAGGTTCCGGGTGAAGATCGCGCTCGAGAGCCCCTGATCGACGCTGTTGTGCAGCTTGACGGCCTCCTCCAGCGAGTCGACCGTGAACAGGTAGAGGATCGGAGCGAAGGTCTCCTCCTTCACGATCGCCATGCCTGGCCGAGCCTTCACGATCGTCGGCTCGACGTAGTGCCCCGGCCGGTCGAGCTTCTTGCCTCCGTAGAGGATCTCGCCTCCCTGGGCGCGAATCGCGTCGAGGGCCTTCATCATCGTCTCGACCGCGTCGCCGTCGACGAGGGGGCCCATCACGGTCCCGGGATCGAGCGGATCGCCGATCCTGATGGTCTTGTAGGAGTCGACGAGCTTCTTCGTGAAACCTTCGGCGATCCCCTTCTGCAAGAAGATCCTGCGGGTCGTCGTGCAACGCTGCCCCGCCGTCCCCACGGCTCCGAACAGGATCGCGCGGAGGGCCAGCTTCGGGTCTGCGTCGTCCATGACGATGATCGCGTTGTTCCCTCCCAGCTCCAAGATCGTGCGCCCGAGGCGCTTTCCCACCACTTCGCCAATCCTCCGCCCCATCGGGGTCGAGCCGGTGGCGCTGACGAGGGGAACCCGCCGGTCGTTGATCATCTTCTCTCCAACGGTCGAGCCGCGGCCGACAACGAGGCCGAAGACCCCGCGGAGGTTGTGGGCATCCATCACGCGGTTGACGATCTGCTGCGTGGCCACCGCGGTGAGAGGGGTGAGCGAGGAGGGCTTCCAGATCATCGTGTCGCCGCAGACGGCGGCGATCATCGCGTTCCAGCTCCAGACGGCGACCGGGAAGTTGAAGGCAGAGATGATGCCGACAACGCCGAGAGGGTGCCACTGCTCGTACATCCGGTGTCGCGACCGCTCGCTGTGCATCGTGAGGCCATAGAGCTGGCGGGAGAGCCCCACGGCGAAGTCCCCCATGTCGATCATCTCCTGGACCTCGCCCTGGCCCTCCGTGTAGATCTTCCCCATCTCGAGCGTGACGAGACGGCCGAGCGGCTCCTTGTGGCGCCTCAACTCGTCGCAGATGTCCCTTACGACAAGCCCGCGCCTGGGCGCGGGGAGCATGCGCCAGGACCCGAACGCGTCGAGGGCGCTGTCCATGACCCGCTCGTAGTCGGCCTCGCTTCCCTGGAGGACGCGCGCGATCGGCTTGCCGTCGATCGGCGAGACGCTGACGAGTTCCCCGCCGCCCGGCTTCTCGACCCAGCGCCCGTCGCATACGCCGGAGTTCACTTCCTGGATTCCAAGAGACTTGAGCCAATCCTGCACGTTCCACCTCCCCGCCGCGGGCCCATTCCCGCCAGCGCCACAATTTACAAGCATAGCATCCGTGCGCGGCGGATCCAGCCAATCTCCTTCGCGTGATTCTCCCGAGACGCCCGTCAGTTCTTCGAAGGAGGTGGCCCAACGCTCAGAGCAGGTCGGCAAGCTCGAGGTTCAGCTTCCTCGCACTGAGCGCCTCGGTGGCCGGGCATGAAGCAGCCGGCTCGAGCGCCACTGCACAGACGATGCCCTAGGTCGCTGCACGCGGGCAGGCGTCCTCGCGCTCTCATCCGGCTGCGATCCTAGAGGACACTGCCCTGGGGCAGCGCATCGCGAGCTGACCACGCAGACTCAAGCCACTCCGAGTTCGCCCATGTCACCCTGCATGGACGTCTCACGAAACCCGACCACGAGTCCGCCCGCTGGCCTCGCACACGACTTCGTTGCCCGATGCCACTGCAACTGGTAGCGTGGAGCGGTAATTGACGAGGATTCGATTGGGCCGGGGTGAGACGGACGACGAGTTGGCCTTCTTCGCCGCGACAACGTGTCAGGCGCCGTCGCCTCATCACCTGCTTCATCAACTGTGGAGGAGACCTTGAAGTCACTTGAGATCATACTGGCTGCCGTCGCGATTGCCCTCCTGACCACGAGCGCGGGAGGCGCGGTCTATATGCTTGACCCAGACCATTCCACCATCAGCTTGAACGCGACACATCTCGGCATCGGAACCGTACAGGGACACTTCGAGAAGTTCAGCGGAACCCTCGAGTTCGATCCGACGAAGGTGAGCGCGTCCAAGGTCCAGGTGCGGATCGATGCGTCGAGTATCAGCACCAATCACTCGTTCCGGGACCAACACCTCCGTTCCCCCGAATTCCTTGATGTGCAGGAGTATCCAGAGATCTTGTTCGAGAGCACCGAGGTGACTGCCTCGGACCGGAGTGAGTTCCAGATCGCCGGGAACTTGACCCTCCATGGAGTAACCCGCCCGGTCGTCCTTCAGGCCAAGTTCAGGGGAGCGGCAACGGACATGGAGGGGAAGAGCCGGATCGCGTTCGCAGCGAGCACGCGGATCGACCGGAAGGATTTCGGCATGGCATGGAATCGGATCATCGGCGGCAGTCCGTTGGTGGGCCAGATCGTCGAGATCCTGCTGGATGTGGAGGGCGTGGAACAGGGCACGGAGCAGGCGAAGTAGAATCGACAGGCGCACACCGCTCGCTCGAGCCGGCGCGGATCAGCGCACGCGGATGACCAGGCTGCAGCACGTGACCGCACCCTCGACCTTGGCCAGTTCGGAGAGATCCAGCGCCTGAACACGAATGCCTAGCGCCGCCAGCTTCTCTTGGGTGCGCGGATAGCCCTCGGAGTAAAGCAGCGTCTCCCCCAGTAGGAGCGCGTTTGCCCCGTGCGGCTCCGCCGCATCGACTTCGATCAGCGTCAGGTCTGACATCGGCGCGAGATCGATCCAGGCGGGATTGACGAGCAGCGTCCGCGGCGCGACGCGCGTGGCGGCGCTCTTCAGGTGCAGGCAGCCATGCACCGGCACCGGCGCCACGCGGTAGCCATGGGTTGCCGTAAGTTCGCGGAGTTGCGCGATCCCCGCCTCGTTCGTCCGCCGCGAGCGGCCAACGAAGAGGGTCTTGCCGGCGAGCAACACGTCTCCTCCGTCCAGCGTCCCGGGGGACTCGATCCGGAGCACGCGGCGGTGGGCCGCCAGCCCCTCTGCCACCGAATCGACTTCCGCGCGGCGGGATGCCGCCCCCGGCAGGGTGAGCACCGCAAGCTCATCCAGCACGACCGCGACGTCCTCGACAAACACCCCGTCGGGCGAGTCGGGCAGCGGCGGCAGCCGCGCGATCGCCGCCCCCAGCGAGGCGAGCGCCGCTTCGTAGCGGCGATGCTGCTCGCGGGCCCGGGCGAGATCGACCGGCTGGCGCGCCAGGAAGGTCAACTCGCCTTCGGCGATCCGCGGGCTGATCTCGCGCGTGAGGGCGATCCAGCGCGGCCGCGCGCAACCCGGCGTCGCGCCTGCCGGCGCCTCTGCGCACACGGGCCGCACTGCTTCCTTCGCCTCGGCCGCCTTCATCCCGTTTGGCATGGAAACCCTCCGCTTCCTGAGGCTTCGTAGGGAACGAGCATCAGCCTAACCATGTTTCACGCTGGCGGCTAGGGCGCCAACGAGGAGGAGATTCGTAGGAGGCTGTGGGGCCAGACGATTGCCGCTCCCTCGAGCGATGGGGCTGGGCCAGCGCTTCGAACTGCTTGCCTTTCTCGAATCCATCCCACACTCTGACGTCTCGCCCCCCCGTCTGACTCAAAGGAAGGAAGAGCGGAACATGCCCCTCGTTCACAGGATGTTGCGATACTTGCTGCTTCCGCCGCTCCGCACCGCCGTGGTGGATGACTTCCGCGCATGGCGCGGGATCGCCTTGTACATCGCCGCCCTGCACCTAGCTCGGAAGATCGAGCAGACGACCGATCGGCCCCACATCGGGTACATGCTGCCGACTTCGGGTCTATCCCCTGTGACGATTCTCGCCACGTGGATGCTGGGACGAACGATCGTCCCGATCAACTGCCTGCTCAGCCCCGCCGACCGTCGGCACATCATCGAGAACGCGGAACTCGATTCGGTCGTCACGATTACGCCAATGATCGAGCACTTCGGAGACCTGCCGCCCGAGGTGAAGTCGATTCAGCTCGACCGGATGTCGTTCCGCGGAGTTCCGCCTCTCAGGCAACCCCTGCACTCCACCGACGACAGTCTCGCCGCGCTGCTCTACACCTCGGGCACATCGGGCCGGCCCAAGGGCGTGATGCTGACGGCCGGAAACCTGATCGCCAACATCCAGCAGTGCATCGAGTGGGCGCGCCTGCCTCGCCGAACGGTTTTCCTCGGAGTCCTGCCGCAATTCCACTGCTTCGGCCTGACGGTCCTCACGCTCATTCCTCTCTGGCTCGGCGCGAAAGCGGTCTACACCGCCCGCTTCATACCCAAGCGGATTCTCGAACTCATGCTCGCGCATCGCCCTCACATTCTTCTCGCGGTTCCTTCGATGCTGAACGGACTCCTCAACGCAAAGAGCGCGACCCCCGAGCACTTCTCGTCGGTGCGTTTTCTCGTCTCGGGCGGCGAGCCATTGCCGCAGCGCGTGTTCGACGGATTCCGCGAGCGCTTCGGCGTCACCTTGAATGAAGGTTACGGACTCACGGAACTGTCGCCCGTGGCGAACTGGTGCCGTCCGCAGGATCACAAGCGGCATTCGGTCGGCCCCCCGCTTCCGCGCGTCGAGGAGAGGATCGTCTCCCTTACCGGAGAGATACTGGGCGCGAATCAGGAAGGTGAGGTGCGGATCAAGGGACCGAACCTGATGAAGGGCTACTACAAAGCGGGTGCGGAGACCGCGGCGGCTCTCGACGAGGACGGATTCCTCCGTACTGGAGATCTCGGGCACATCGACGAAGACGGTCTCCTCTTCATTACCGGGCGCATCAAGGAGCTCATGGTGATCGGAGGTGAAAACGTCTCGCCGCGAACGATCGAGGAGGTGCTCGACCTCTATCCCGGCGTTCAGAGCTCGGCCGTGATCGGCATCCCCGACCCTGATCGGGGCGAGGTTCCAGTCGCGTTCGTCGAAATGGACGGCGATACCGCTTTCGATGAGGCGCGCATGCGTGCGCATTGCCGGCAATCCCTGGCGCCGTATCAGGTTCCGCGGAAGATCGTACGGCTGGAGAGCATTCCGCGCAGCCCGACCGGAAAGATCCTGCGGCGCGACCTGCGCGGCCTGCTTGACAACTGATGATGTCATTCGTCGTAAAGGCCGCGCCTCTGCTGTGGATCGCGCTCGCCGCAATCTGCTCTGCCGCTCACTCGGTTTCGGAACAGCGCTTCGAACAGTCCTATCGCGAGGACATCCTGCCCTACTTCGAGACGGGCGAATTCGGCTTCTTCCCGGGAGAGGACGGCGCGAGCATCGCCTATGCGGCACTCAAGGCGACGTCGGAGCGGGGCGCGTGCGTGATCTTGCCCGGCAAGTCCGAGTCCATCTTGAAGTACGCGGAGCTGGTCTACGATCTGCGCGCGAGCGGGTACTCCTTCTATCTGATGGATCATCGGGGAATGGGTCTTTCGTCCTCTTTGCTTGGCGGCGAACGCGACAAGTGCCACATCGAGAGATTCGAGGACTATGTTCGCGACCTGGGGACGTTCATCGACCAAGTCGTCAATGCGCAAGCTCATCCCGCGCGGGTTCTTCTCGGCCACTCGATGGGCGGCATCGTCGCGATGCTCTACGCGGAATCGCACCCCGGTGCTTTCGACGGCGTGATTCTCTGCGCGCCCATGCTCAGAGTCGTGACACATCCCTTGCCTGAGGCGCTCGCCGGCGTCATGTGCGAGTGCGCTGTGCCGCTTGGTCTTGGCGAGCGCTACTGCCCCACACGCGGTCCGTGGGAACTGCTCCCTTTCGAGGGGAATCCCTTCACCCAGAGCCGCGCGCGCTGGTCGCTGTGGGAAGAGCATCTCATTCCGTCACGCGATCTCACGGGCATGGGCGGTCCGACGCTACGCTGGCTTCGCGAGGGTATGCGCGCGGGGCGGCGCGCAGGACGCGACGCAGGAGAAATCCGCGTTCCTGTCTTGCTCTTCCAGGCGGGTCTGGACACATACGTCAAGCCGCGCGCGCAGGAAGAGGCGTGTGACCGCATGCCGAACTGCGAGCTTGTCCGCTATCCTGTCTCCCGCCACGAGATCCTCATGGAGCGCGACTCCATCCGCGACTCCGCGGTCGAGGAAATCCGCGGCTTCCTCGGCGGCATCTCCTCTCGCGTAGCAGCCTCTCTGGCGCGGTGATCGGCCAAGTGCCGCCGTTGCGCCGGCGCTTTGGAGGAGCCCGTCTCGATCAGAGACCCGCCAGCATCCTCCGAAGCTCCGCCGCTTCCGGGCGGTCCGGGTAGAGGTCGAGGAACCGCTGCCAGTAGGAGCGGCCCCGGGCGCGGTCTCCCCGGTCGCGCGCGATCGCGCCGAGGTTGAGGAGGGAGAAGGGATAGTCGGGGACCTCGGACAGCAGGAGCTCCCAGATCGCAGCCGCGTCCGCCGCGGGCGAAGAGCGCGAGGTCTCGCGCACAGCAGTGACGGCCATGTGGTTCAGTTGCTCCGCCGAGATCCGTCCCGCCCGGAACAGGGCGCGCCAGCATGGGATCGCGAGGCCCGTGCGCCCCGTCCTGTGATAGAAGCCGGCGAGGCGCTCGCCATCGGACCCAAGCCCCGGTGAAGAGCCCCACAGGCCAAAGAGCGTCTCGATCGCCCGCGGCTCCCCTCCGACGAGATCGGCCAGCGCGCACAAGCCCCGCGCCCGCGCCGTGGCCGCGCCCGCGCCGGCGAAGGTCGCGCCGCTGTTGCTCGCGCCGGCGCAAATCGCGGAGGCGCGGTCGGCGCGACCTAGATAGAGCTCCGTCTCGATCGATCTCTCGAGCAGAAGCGGAGTGCCGATGTCCGGCGCGGCCCGCGTGGCCTCGAGCAGCCCTCTAAAGATCCCGGACGCCAGACGCAGGCCCCTCTCCCGCTCCGGCCACGAAACCGAGGACCCCTCATCGAGCGCCGAGCGGACGAGGATCTCGCCGCGCTGGGGTATGTACTGCCGGTTCTGGGGGTAGCGCTCGATCGCTTCGCGGTAGAGGTCGGGGACTTCACCCTCCTCGCCCCGCTCGATCAGGACATCGGCGAAGTTGATCCGCGCCTCGTCCTTGTAGGGATAGAACTCGAGCTCCTTGCGGTAGGCCACGGCGGCGGAATCGAGATCGCCCCGAAGGTGATAGAGGTTTGCGAGGTTCTGATGGGCCCCGCGGGCCGTCGGATCGCGCCGAATCGCCTCGCGGAGGTGCCGGTAGGCCTTGGCGTATTCCCCGCGCGATCCGTATTCCGCCCCCAGCGTAACCCAGGAATCGGTGTGGGCCGGATGGACCTTGATCGTGTGGAGCAGAAGCCCCTCCTCCGTCCGGAAGATCGCGGAGCGCGCCGGCACCTGGGCGACGCTCACGAGCGATATCGCGACGAGCGCGCCCGCGATCGCTAACCCGGCGGGAAGGCGTCCGCCCGCCCTGCGCGCGAGGAGCTTCTCCTTTCCCCACTCTGCCAGACCTGCGAGTCCCAGAACGAAGCCGATCGACGGCAGGTAGGTCCAGTACTCGCAGACCACCGTCTTGAACGCCAGCGGCACCAGATGCGAGACCGGCAGGAGGCTCACGAGGACCCACGCGACGCCGAGCCCCGCGAGGGGCGCCTTCCGGAAGAGATAGATCGCGAGGGCGACCTGGATCGCCAGGAAGGCGGTCGAGAGCAGGAACCAGGGATCCCCGGCCGATTGCGGGAGCCGGAAGGGGACATGGAAGTGGAGCGTCCCCGGCAGGAACAGGACCTTCCAGTAGTACGCGTACACCGTCGGGAGCATCCCCGCCCGGAAGGGGATGGCGATCGTCGCGCCACCGGCGCGGAAGTCGGGGAGCCCCAGGACCGACGCGCGGAACATCATGTAGGCGACCGTGACGGCGAAGATCAGCCCCAGTTCCGTCCAGGGCCAGTTCGGAGGCGAGTCCGAGGCCTTGCCGCGTTGCCTTCTGCGCGCGAGCGCGTAGAGCAGGACGAGCCCGCCGAAGGTGAGTGAGATCTCCTTCGAGAAGAGGGCGCCCAGATAGAGCAGGAGACCGATCCAGAGCGAGGGGCTCTTGAGCCTCTCTCCGATCGCCGCGCCGCGCGGAATCCGATCGAGATGCTTCCCCACCATGATCACGGCGGGAAGCAGGAAGAGAGCGGCCACGAGATCGGTGCGGCCCGCGATCCAGCTCACGTTCGCGACATGGATCGGATGCACGGCGAAGAGGAGAGCTGCCGCCAGCGCGATCTCTCGCCTCGCCCCTAGCCTCCGGAAGAGAAGAAGAACGAGGAGTGTGCAGACCGCGTGCAGGATCAGATTCGTCAGGTGATAGCCGAAGGGGCGCAGGCCCCAGATCCTCGCGTCGAGCGCGTACGAGATCGTCACGAGGGGGCGGTAGTAGTCCTTCGCTTCCTCTCCAGGACGGGGCACGTCAAACGCGCTGCCCTTCCAGAAGCTCTGGCCGAAGGCCTTCGCGATCGTGAAGTCGCTGATGTAGCTGTCGTAGCGCTCCTCGATAAGGTACTGGTCGTCGCTGACGAAGCCGTTGCGAAGGGCGCCTCCGTAGCCGATCAGGATCGCGACGAGCAGGACCGCGAGCGACAGCAAGAGGAATCTGGCCTCTCCCCCGTCATGCCCCTTTCTCACCGTCGCCCCGCTCATCGTCTGTAGGGCCCAATCGCAACCAAGAGAAGAAGCGCCATGAGCCCCCACTGTCCGAGCCTACATGCCCGGCGGATCCTGTCTTCCGTCGCGCGCACTTCGATCTTATGCGATCCCTTCTCGAGATCGATCACGATTCCCCCGAGCGGCCCCTTGCGCCAGGGCCAGGCCCGGCCGTCCACCCGCACTTCCGTCTCGGGGTAGGCGTTGCGCGCGATCCGGATCGTGACGGGCCCGAGATCGGGCGTCTCGATCTCGAGTCGATTCGGCAGCACGACCGCGCGCGCCTCTGCAACCGTCCTGGGCCGCGCGGCGCGCACCCATCCGATCGAGGCGCGGGCGAGCCGATCGGCCGCGCTCGTGGGGAGACCCTCGGGCCCCACGACCTCGTCGGGCTCCGGGGGACCCGGAGGCGCGCCCGGCTCCAGGACGGCCACAGGCGCGGCTTCCTCCACGCGCAGGGCGGGAAGATCAGGATTGAGAGCGACCCCTTCGCCTTCGAGACTCCTGGGGGTGAGAGGACCCTCCGGTCCCGTGACGACGATGTAGCGGACGTTGTGGACGGCGAGCAGTCGCACCAGATCCCGCGGAAAGGGCCGGCGCGTCTCCATGGCTCGCGCCACGGTGTCGATCAGCGCCGCCTGGAAGGAGAAGGCGCGCGGAGTCCCCTCGACCGAAGGCCCTCCAACGCTCGGAATCGGCGCGCCGATCGCGTGGAGGCGGTGGCTCGGCGCGATCCGGCCGTCGGCGTCCGCGGAGAGGTGGAGGAAACGGCCTCCGCCGATCGGCGCCCGGAGTCGGGAGTAGATCTCCCGGCCGGGGTCGGGTCTCACACCGTAGGTGGTGATCAGATTGCCCGGACCCAAGTCGACGAGAAGCAGGAGCATCGCCAGAGGGAAGATCCCCCTTTGCAGCCACGCGCGGCGCGCGGGCCGTGGGGGGCGGCGGACCAGAGCCGGCGCGGCGATCTGCGCCCCGAGGAGAATGAGACCCAGATCGGATCGCCAGGGGACGACGAGACACCATGGAAGGAGGAGCAGGAGGAAGAGCCCGAGGGAGCCGACCGCGCGGCTCTCCTTGCTCCGATCGAGGGCCGCGCGCGCGAGCCCCGCAAGCGCGAGAACCGCGATGGATATCCCCTTGTATCCGTCGCCCAGGGGATTCCAGCGGAGCGAGTCGCGGATCCCCGCCAGATCCGGAATCCGCAGGCCGATGCGGAAGAGGTCGTCGAACGGAGTCGCGTTCAGCAGGGGCGCGTCCCGGAGCACAGGGTAGAGGAAGCCCGCGGCCAGCGCTCCCCCACCGAGCGTCCCCACGAGGATTCCCGCCACCGACGGCGCGCGCGCGCCGCGCGTCGCGAGCGTCGGCACGATGCGCACGACGATGAGCACGCCCAGCAGCACGGCCGCTGACCGCGCCTGGTCGGTGTTAGCAAGGACGAGGCCTCCTCCAAGGAGGGCGAAGGCGGCTCCCGAGCGCATCCTCCCGGCGCCCGTCGCCAGTCTCTCGGCCGCGTAGAGGGCCCACGGGAGCATCCCGAGCAGCAGCGCGCTCGCGAGATCCCCATGCCAGATCCAGGTCGCGTGGAAAGTCGGCGCCAGCGCGTAGAGGATCCCCCCCAGAAGCCCCGACCGGAGGTCCCTGTGGATGCGCGCGCTGAAGAGGGCGAACCCCATCCCGCCCGCCATCCTGCTGAACCACGCCAGCTCCTTGGCCGCGGAGCTGGGATCGAAGCGAAGGAATCCGATCAAGGCTTGCAGGAGGTGAGGAAGCGGAGGGGAGTAGGCGTCGGCCGTGTGCCCGCCGAACCAGAGGTCCGTCCATCGGGGGAACGTCCCGCCGCGGATGGAGTCGTGCCAGAGCCATCCGCGCGCGATGTGCGCCCCCGCCTCACCGTACGATGGCTCCCCCCTGGATAAGAGAGCGCATGTGAGGACACCTGAACCGAGCAGCACGAGGCCCGCGAGCACTTCGTTGCGCCGGAGCATCCTGTCGCTCAGCGGTCCGAGCCCGCCGGCGCTGCGGACCCACACATAGACCATGACGAGGCCCACGAAGAGAAGGCCGCCGGCAAGGGCGCCGAGCAGAAGGAGCGAGGCCGGAGGAGAAAGCGACCGCAACGGCGCGAACCGCTCTCCCGCGAGGAACGCGCCCGCGTACTGGTCGCGCAACCAGGGGAAGACGTAGAAGGCGAGGACGATCCATCCGGCGGAGAGGAATGTGATCGGAGCGAGACCGACGACCGGATGCCCCAAGACGGAAAGAGCCTGTCTTGGCGACTGCTCGGGTTCCGCCATCGCTCCTATCCGATCCCCCGCAGCAGGGGGAGAACCTCCGAGGCCGGGCGGAAGCCGAAGAAGCGCTGGACTTCGTTGCCGGCGCTGTCAAGGAGGATGACCGTCGGCAGGCCGGTGATGCTCCAGCGCGCGTCTATCGCCGCGGTCTCGGGGCTCTTGCGCGTCATGTCCAGGCGCAGGATCACGAATCGCCCAAGCTCCCCGGCCACCTCGGGATCGCTCCAGGTCAGCTTGTCGAGCTCGTGACAGGCGGCGCACCAGTCGGCGGTGAAATCGATGAGGACCGGCTTCCCCGAGGCGCGCGCCTGCGCGAGGGCGGCATCCTGATCGGTCCGCCACGGCAGAGTCGATGTGGCGCTTGGGCTCTGCCCCCCCGTTGCGACGGCCGCGATCCGCTTCCATCCCTGCTGGGCCATCAGGCCGCTCGCCATGAACACGATCCCGAAGACCGCGAGGACGATGCCGATCCCCTTGTGCCACTTCTCTCCCTTCCCTGCCCCGGCGGAAAGGCCCGAGAAGGCTCCGACCTGCGCGGCGAAGAGAACGAGGAGGACGCCATAGAGAATCTGCGCCCAGTCGGGACCGATGACGTGGCGGAGGTAGTAGACGGCCAGCGCGAGGAAGATCCACCCGAAGTAGTGCTTGACCGACTCCATCCAGACGCCCGCGCGGGGAAGGGACTGGATCGCTCCCACGAAGGTCCCGAGGATGAGGAAGAGGACTCCCAGGCCGAGCGCGAATGTGAAGAGCAGGCCGAATCCGTAGATCGGCCGCCCCACCTGCGCGACCCATGTGAGGAGGACCACGAGGACCGGCCCGACGCAGGGCGAGGCGACGAGCCCGGTGACTCCGCCCATCACGACTGCGCCGATCGGTCCGCCCCGTTTTCCCGACTGGAGCTTGGTCTGGAAGGCGGACGGGAGCGTGATGTCGAAGGCTCCGAGCATCGAGATCGCCATGAGGATGAAGATCGATGCGATCACGATCAGGGCCGCCGTGCTCTGCAGCGCTGCTCCGAAGACCCCTCCGCTCAGCGCGGCGGCGATCCCCAGGACCGAGTAGACGATCGCGATCCCGAGGACGAAGAAGAGCGAGAGGATGAATCCCGAGAGCCTCCCTCTGCTCGCGCCGGCGACATACCCGATGGTGATCGGAATCATCGGATAGACGCACGGCGTGAAGGAGGTGAGGAAGCCCGCCAGGAAGACCAGGAGAAACGCGATCCATGAGCCGCGGGCCAGCGCCTCGCGCAGCTTGCCGGCCAGCCCTTCCTGGACGCCGGCGCCGGGCGCGCCCTCTCCCGCCGGCGGTGCCGCGGTCGATCCTTCCGATAGAGCCGCGGACGGGGCGGCCTGCGGCGCGATCTCGGGCGTAGACTCGGCAGCGCTCCCCTCCTGCCCCGCGGGAGCGATCGGGGCGATCTCGGGCGTCTTCTGCCCCGCCTCAGGAGGAGCATGCTTGGGGAAGAGCGACGCGTGCGTAGGCCGGACCGGCGACCCGGGAGCGACCACGTTCACATCGAGGGTGAGATCCCGCTCGTCGGGAGGGAAACAGGCGAAGGAAGGGCGCTCGGAGCAGTGCTGGTAGCCGGCCCTGAACTTGAGGGCTCTCGCCCCCAGGGGCGTTCCCGCAGCGAGGGCGAGATCATAGAGAACAGCGATCTTGCCGATGAAGATCGGCTCCCCCTCCCAGGATCGCGACGGGGGCAGGATCTGGGGGCCGAGCGTGAACGGCTCCCCTTCCAGGGGCTGCGCGAAGAGGAACTCGTTCTGCTGTATGTGATGGTCCGCGGGGATGTCGTACACCACCGCGACGCGCATCTTCTCGCCGGGGGCGATCCCGTCCTGGCTCGCGAAGAGCCGCATCGGGATTTCCGGAGGGCCGTCGAAGGGCGAGCCGCCGAACGACGCCTGCCCCCACGCTCCGGAGGGAGCCGACAGCGGGACGAGAAGGATGATGAGGAAGGCCCACATGGTGAAACGGCGCATGCTCTCTCTCGCTCCTATGAGCCCGCCTCTCGGGGGCCGACCCGTTGCATTCTACGGAAGGGACGCTCCTTTCGTAAACCCGCCATCCCCCCGCCCGGTTTCGCCGCCGCGCCGTCCAGACCTGCCTGACCGGAGCCGAGACGCGAGCAGGCGCGGCGCGAGGGGGACGGACCCCGACGGTTCCCTCTGCCCCGCTGGGTTCGCGTTCGCGGCGCGGGGCTTCGGGGACCCGCCGGGGTCTCCGCACGCTCCGGATGGAGCGCTGCAGGCCCGCGCAACTCGCGCCCTGCAACTCAGCCAGCGAAGCGGGCGAGGCGCGACACCAGACCCGAGCGGATGCGCCAGGCGAGCGTCAGAGATGCGCGCCGCCGAGTCCGGCATCGATCCCAATGGGGGCGTGGTCGGAGGCTTCTAGTCCCTCGGGACCGAGATCGGCGCGCGTCCAGGCCGCCGGCGGTTGCCCGAAGGCGGGGGTCCATCCGCCGCGGGCGGCGATCCAATCGAGGCGCATCTTGAGCGTTCTCCCGTGCAGCCGGAAGCGACGCGCGAGCCAGGCGCGCAACGGCTCGGGAAGCGCCGCGAGTTCCTCGACTCCGGAGAGGACTTGCAGGGCGGTCGGCGTCTCGTCGTTCCAACTCGCCAAGTCGAATCCGCTTCGCTCCACCGCGCGAAGCAAGGGTTCGCGATCGCCGGGCCGCAGAAGGTCGCGCCGCATTCGCTCCGGGGAGGTCGTCTGGATTCGCAGGAACTCGGAGGCCGACCTGAGGAACGATCCGCGCCGGAAGGTGTGCGTGTTCCAGTCCCCCGCGAAGAGACACGGCCCGGACGGGAGGGCGCGCAGGGCGGCCTCCATCTGGCGCGCCCGCGCCGCGGGCGTGTTGCGCACTTCGAGGTGCGCGGTGGCGACGAGGAAGTCGCCGCGCGGGTGTCTCACCGTCGCCCAGAGAACGCGTCTCGTCCCGTAGCGCTTCTCTTCCGGCAAGTCGTAGTAGTCGAAGATCGTCGGGAGAGGAGCCGATCCCGGATTCGCGAGGGGCCAGCGGGAGAAGAGGGCGATGCCGTGCAGGCCGATCTCGTTCTCGCCGGGGAGAAGGGCATCCTCCCCGAGCGCCTTCGTGAACTCCAGGTAGGTCGCCACGAAGACCCAGTGCATCCCGAGCACCGAGGCCAGCTCTGCGGCCACGTCCCTGTTCCCCGCCCGCACGGTCCCGCAATCGACCTCGGCGAGAGTCCACAGATCGGCCTCTCGTAGCTGCGGATCGCCGGCCATCGCCGACACGAGACGATCCCATCTCTTCCCCTGCTGGATGTTCCACTGGACGAGGCGCACGCGGTCGGAGGGGCGCTCCGAGAGAGCGGGAGGATGCGGCCTCGGGGAAGGAGGCGGCGCAGGGGGAGGAGATGGCGCGGGGCAAGGAGGCGGCGCAGGGAAGGGAGGCGGCGCGGAGGATCGGATCCTCCCGAGCCATTCTTCCAGCTCGGCTCCATGCTCCCGATAGAACCGACTTGCAAGGAACTCGCGGAGGGTGCGCGCGGCGCGACCCGCGGCGACCGCTTCCGCGATCAAGAAGGAGGGCCGGGGGACGCGCTCGATCAAGATCCTTCGCCCGCGCTCTTGCGCTCGATGCAGAGGGCGGTGACGCAACTCGCCGTGGCCGCGAGCCGCTGGCTGGGATTGTCCGACCCGCCCGCTGACTCCTCCGGCAGCTCGCCGAAGCTCCCATCCGGATTCTGTCGCGCGAGCAGCGTGCGCATCGCCTCGCGGTATCCGTAGGTCTCCTTCAGCTCTGCGCCGCTCAGACAGCTCAAGAGATCCCCCACCAGCTCGGACCTGCGGAAGAGCGTGTAGGCCATCGCGAAGTAGGGGAGCACGCGCGCGAGGTAGCGGCGCTCATCCGGCGAGAGACCCTCGAGCGGAGCGACTCCGCCGTCCGTGTAGGCGAGGATCTCCTGGGTGAGGGCGTAGATGTCCCTGAGAGACATGTTCACCTCGCGCGGGCGTTTGCTCAGGATCCCGCTCGAGCGATAGCGGGCGATCGGCCTCTGCGCGTCGATCCCGATCCGCCCGAGGGCCGAGACGTACATCGCCGCGGCGGACGGCGGCATGCGATCGATCTCGGTCTGCAGGATCGGCAGGATCGAGCGGATCACCGGGAGCACGGGAGCGACATCGACGCCGTGCTCCTCGCCGCGGGCGCAGAGGAGGATGATCTCGTAGACGCCCTGCGTGGACCCCTGCATCCGCAGCGTCTCCCGCAGTCTGTCGGCCGCGAGCGCCCGCTCGAGCATCGCGCGGACGCGCTCCCCCCGCGCGGCCCTGCGCGCCGGGTCCCTCTCGGACCACCAGAGGCGATGGAAGCTCTCGATCTGGAGAGTGAAGAGACGGAGCGAGTCGGTCCCGACCCCGCCGAACGGGTCGATCTGGAAGCGATCGAGCCATCCTTCCGTCCGCTCGAGCGCCCGACGAAGAGCCGCCGGATCGATCGGCCCTTCCTCGTCGGGGACCGACATGCCCGAGGGCGGAAAGGCGGCGTCATCGATCGGAAAGGTCGGCGGGGCCGCGGCGGGGGTCGATGGGGCCGGGGCCGTCGCCGGAGGCTTCGGCTTCGGCCCCCTGCCGTCCGAGCGCAGGACGAGATAGCCGATCAGGGGCAAGGCGACGACCAGGAGGCCGATCACGAAGCCGGTCCATTGCCGCCGGGCGGGACGATCTTGAGTCATCGCTCGATGACGCTACCCGGCCCGGACGAGGCGCGTCAATGGCGGGAGACGCTCGGCGGAGGTCTCGGACTCTTGCTCGCCAGACGCAGGGATGGACCATGGAACTGGCCAGCGGATTGGGCTCCACTGCTTCCTCTGAATCCTCCCTTGCCCTTCCTGCGTAGATGCCCAACGATCGATCTTCGTTCATCCGGGCGCCCGCCTGGTCGACCCATTCGGGCCACCATCCGGGACGCCTCGCGCCCGCAGAGGAAAAAGAGGAGGAACAGATGAGCGCCATCGTCGGCGGACTTGACCCATGCGCCACCCTGAACAGAGCCAAGGCGTGGTTCCGCGCCCGATCGACCAGCCTGGTCACGTCGGCCGTGTTGATCGCCGCATCCGCGCTGGTCGCGCCTCCGGCCGAAGCCTCCCCGGCATCGCCGCCGTGTGGGACTTCCTGCCGGCGCGAGGTCCCGGCGCAGGAGCCATCCTTCATTCCAGGGCCGGCCTCGGTCGCCTTAACCGACGACGCCGTGGCGCTTCTCTTGAACCCCGCCGCCATCTGTCGATCGGTCCCCTCGGGGGGATACCTCCTCTGGGGACGCTCCCGCGGCGATACCCTGGAAGTCGGAACGGCGCTTCTCGCCGCCCGCGGGTTCGGGCTCGGGTATCAATCGAGAGATCTCGATGGAGCGAGCCGCCTGCAGCGGATCCTGATCGGCTCGGCCGTCGGCCCCCACGCGGTCTCCGTCGGGTTCCGTACGACCTACGAGTGGCAGCGGCGGCTCTACCGCGACGCGGCCTGGCGAATCGACTCGGGCATCCTCTGGCGCCCCTTCCCCTACCTCTCTCTTGGCGCAGTCGCGCGGGACATCAACGAGGCCGCCCTCTTCCGCGAGCGCTATGCGAGAAGCTACACGGCCGGCATCGGCTTGCGCCCCCCCGGGGACGCGCTGCGCGACCGCCTGACCCTCCACGCTGACTTCACGGGACCCGAGGATCGTTCCTGGCGCGAGGCCGGCGCCGCGCGCGCCGGTATCTGGGTCGAGCCGGTGGACGGAATCTCCGTCGGCGCGGCCATCGATGGCCCCCTCGATGACTTCTCGAATCGGAGCGCCCCGTCGGTCGGCCTTCGCTTCGACTTCCTCCACTCGTCCCTGGTCGGCAACCTCTTCTTCGACAGCGACAACGAGCGGACCCACCAGGTGCAGGGCATGCACTTCACGAAGGCGCGCCAGAGGACGATGCAGCGCGAGAAGACGATCACGCGCGTCACCGTCAAGGGGAACCTGGCGGACGAGAGCCAGAGCGGCAATCCCATCCCCCTGATCGGGGGCCCGAGCTACGCCAGCGCGCGCCCGATCCTCGAGCAGCTCGCCACGGCGCGCAAAGACCGCCACGTGAGAGGAGTCCTCCTCGATCTGCATCCCTTCACCGCCGGCGCCCTCTCGGACGAGATCCGCGACGAGATCCACCGGGTCCGTGTCGCCGGTAAGCCGGTCGTCGCCTACTCGACCTCTCTCACCAACCGCGCGCAGCTCTATGTCGCTTCCGCCTGCGACCGGATCGTCATGGACGAAGTGGGGCTCGTCATGAGCCTGGGAATCCGCGGCGACATCCCCTATCTGGGCGAGATGCTCGATTCGCTCGGGATCCGGTACGAGCAGGTCGCTCGCGGAAAGTACAAGAGCGGATACGAGCCGCTCGCCCTGTCGCGCCCATCGGAGGGGATGCTCGAGTCGATGAACTCGATCATCGACGATCGCAACGAGCACCAGCTCTCCCGGATCGCAGAGGAGCGGAAGGTCGACCGGACGAGACTCGAGGAGCTGACGAGCGGACGGTGGTGGACGCCCAAGGAAGCGCTCGAGGCCGGCCTTGTCGACTCGCTCGGCGACATGCGCTGCGCAAGGCGCATCGTCGCGAGGCTCGCCGACATGAAGGGCGAGCCCGAGCCGGTTTCCGCCGCCGGCTGGGTCTATCCCGACTACGAGTGGGCGATCGGGCCGAAGGTCGCCGTCCTCTGGCTGGACGGCGCGATCGTAGAGGGGAAGAGCAGCAAGGGCTTCATGTCGGACAACACGATCGGCTCCGAGACGGTCGTCAAGCAGCTCCGGGATCTCGCCGGCCGCCGCGATGTGAAGGCCGTCGTTCTCAGGATCGATTCCGGCGGAGGGGACGGGATCGCCTCCGACCAGATCTGGCGCGCCGTCGACCACCTCAAGAAGAAGGGGAAGAAGGTCGTCACCTCCATGGCGCGCGTCGCGGGATCGGGCGGCTACTACATCGCGTGCAACAGCGACAAGATCTTCGCCGATCCGACGACCATCACGGGATCGATCGGCGTGTTCATGGGCAAGCTCGATCTGACCGGCTTCTACGACCGGCGCAAGGTCTATCTGGCCACCTTCGAGCGCGGCGCCTACATGGGGCTCCTCTCCTCGAGCCATCGCCTCACGCAGGAGGAGCGCGACCACATCCAGCAAGGGATCGACCACTTCTACGGGATCTTCCTCGATCGGATCCAGGCCGGCCGCGGGATGGAGCGCGACGCGATCGATGCCGTCGGCCAGGGGAGAATCTGGACGGGAAGGCAGGCGCAGGAACGGGGGCTGATCGACGAGGTCGGAGGCCTCGAGGAGGCGATCGGCGCGGCGCGCGATCTGGCCGGCCTGCATGAGGCGGCGAAGGTCGAGCATATCCGCCGCCCCACCTCCTTCTTCGAGCGGATCTTCACGAGCGCTTCCGTGGACGCGCGTCTTCGCGGCCAGAGGGAGCAGGCGGCGGTCGATCTGCTGCGATCGGCCTTGACGCCTGACGGCGGGGCGGCGGCCATCGCCGGAGCGCGCGATCCCCTCACGCGATGGACCTTCCGCCGCAGCCTGCGATCGATGGAGGATCCAGCCGCGCGCGGGGTCTTCTCGCTGGAGAATCCGCTGATCGATCTGCTGGCGACGGAGGACTGAGAGGCGTCTCGCGGCGCCCGCCGGATTCCCGAAGCGCCGCGAGTGGAGCGGGCCCCGACGGTTCCCTTCGCCCCGCCAGGTTCGCGTTCGCGGCGCGGGGCTGCGGGAACCGGTCGGGGCCCGGGCGCACTACCGGCCATCTGATACGATCGGGGTCGGATGGATGCCTGCAAACTCCGAGGAGTTCGGACGCACAATCTGAAGGGGATCGATCTCTCGATCCCCTTCGGCCGCATCACGGTGATCAGCGGCGTCTCCGGCTCCGGCAAATCGAGCCTCGCCTTCGACACGATCTACGCCGAAGGGCAGCGGCGCTTCGTCGATTGCCTGGCGACCTACGCGCGGCAGTTCCTGGAGCGCCTCGAGCGGCCCGACGCCGATTACATCGGCCACCTGGAGCCTCCCCTTGCCTTGAAGCAGGCCGCGGCGGTCCGCAACGCGCGGTCGACCGTC
>Ga0194126_10003289_pt1 | contig 25788 bp, 22 predicted proteins | sample TA2KigC150mmetaG_FD_148641 | JGI IMG/M metagenome (GOLD analysis project Ga0194126, IMG submission 148641) | Freshwater microbial communities from Lake Tanganyika, Tanzania - TA2015035 Kigoma Deep Cast 150m | ecosystem: Environmental > Aquatic > Freshwater > Lake | place: Tanzania: Lake... | reverse complement strand
TGAAGGCCCTCTACGGGAAGGCCAAGCCCAGAGAGGCCGGCCTGCTCTATGAGGCCGAGAAGGGGTTGCACGAGCATGGTCGGGTGGACGCGGACATTCGGGAACGGATGCTGGCGCGGATGGGGGATGTGTCGGAGTTCATGAAGGAGTTCAAGCAGCGGTTCAGCAAGTGGTACAACATACGGCATCAGCGGTTTGGGACGCTGTGGGCAGAACGGTTTCGGAGTGTGTTGGTCGAGGATCAGACGGGAGTGCTGGAGACGGTGTCGGCGTACATCGACCTGAACGCGGTGCGGGCTGGGTTGGTGGAGGATCCGAAGGACTACCGGCACTGCGGGTACGCTGCGGCGGTGGCTGGGGATGCGAAGGCGCGGTCGGGGTTGTTGAGTATGTACACGGGCGGGAGTGCGGGAGTGTTTCAGAGCGGGGTTGGGGCGGGAGGGGGCCAGACGGCGGGGGCAGAGGTGCGGGCACCAGGGGAAGAGGCAGGGACAGGGGCAGGGACCCGCGGGCAAGATGCCCGCGCTCCGTTCTTGGCCGGCGCGCAGGCTGATGAGGTGGCCGGAGCGTCGATGGAGTTGAAGGTGAAGGAGCGTGAGTGGCAGGAGGTTGGGGCGGAGTATCGGCGGCGGCTGTTTGTGCGTGGGGGTGTGTCTGGGAGCAGCGGGAAGGTGGCGATGAGTCGGGAGCAGATTAGGCGGGTGTTGCAGAAGGGTGGGGAGTTGAATGTGGGGGAGGTGTTGCGGTTGCGGATTCGGCACATGACGGACGGGGTGGTGCTTGGATCGAAGGGTTTTGTGGATGGGGTGTGGTTGGCGCATCGGGAGCGGTTTGGGGTGAAGCGGCGGAGTGGGGCGCGGCCGATACGTGGCGGGGGAGCGCCGTTGGCGGGGTTGAACGCCTTGCGGGACTTGCAGAAGGCAGGGATCTCGTAGGGTCAGGGTGGAGATGGCGGTGGTGGAGGACGCCGGGAGTATGGGATTCGGCATTCGGTCATTCTCGCATTCTGCTGGGCGGAGCTGAGTCTTTTCGCGAGTTGGAGGCTTTTGGTGCCCTGCGGAGGTCTGAAACGGCTGCGCCGGAATCAAGGAAGCAGACTAAAGGGGGGGGGCTCCGGATAGAGTGAGATGCGGCGCGTTTTGTGGGCGGTGGCGCCCGGGCGTTGTCGGGGGCAACTCCGAGCTTGCAATCAGGGTGGGCTTGGCTATGTTCGCGCTCCCGCTGTTCCGGACGATCTGGGCAGCGGCTTAGATTCTGTACGTATTATGCCTTCAGCAAACGACCTTCGCCGCGGCATGGCGATTTTGTATAACGGAGATGTGTGTGTGGTGTTGGACATGCAGCACCGGACGCCTGGCAATTTGCGCGCCTTTGTGCAGGTGAGCCTGCGCAGCGTGCGGAGCGGGCGGTCAGCGGACATTCGGCTGAGTTCGACCGAGAAGGTCGACGTGGTGCCGATGGTGACGCGCAAGATGGAGTTCAGCTACAAGGACGGGGAGGACTACGTTTTTTCGGATCCTGAGACGTTCGAGACGGTGACGTTGTCGCCGGAGATTGTGGGGGAGAGCAAGAGTTACTTGGTGGAGAACACGCCGGTGACGGTGACGTTCGTCGAGGAGAAGGCGGTGTCGATCGAGTTGCCGGCGTCGGTGGTGTTGGCGGTAACGGACGCGCCGGAGGGCATTCGGGGCGATTCAGCCAACAACGTACAGAAGACGGTGACGCTGGAGACGGGGATCTCGCTTCAAGTGCCGCTGTTCATCAAGACCGGCGAGCGTCTGAAGGTGGACACGCGGACCGGCAAGTACATGGAGCGTGCCTAGGCGGCCGGGGAGCGGTCGAGCGGAGCGTGCGGGGCGGTCCGTGGGGGCAGGGTTTACGAGTGGTGGACCGGGGCCGGTTTGGCAACGGTGGCTATTCGGCGGCCTCGATGGGGCGACGGTACCTATAGCGCTTGGCGAGGTCCAGGGCGGCACTGAGCGGTTTCATGCCGCCGGTGCAGGAGGGGTGGGAGAGGGATAAGGCGGCGGAGCACACAGCGGTTTCGAGGCAGCGTTGGAGGTCCCAGCCTTCGTGGAGGCCGAACAGGACCCCGGCACAGAAGGCGTCGCCGGCGCCGGCGGCGCCGGCGATGAATTTGGCGGGGAGGTTGACGGACATTTGCCAGAAATCGTCGCCCTTGCGTGTGCGGGCGAAGCCGCCTTCGGGGAAGTGGATCACCACCAGTTCGCGGACGCCGAGTTGGAGGAGGGCGCCGGCGGCATGGCGCACGGCGACGGTATCGAGGGAGCCGTCGGGCAGGCGGATTTTGAAGCCGGTGGTTTTGCCTGCTTCGATCTCGTTGAGGATGCAGTAGTCGACGAACTTGAGGGCTGGGGTAACGATCTTTGGGAAGCGATCGCTGTCTTCACTGACGACGTCGACGCTGGTTTTGAGGCCGGCGGCTTGGGCTTTTGCGAGGAGGGCGGCGGCTTTGGTGCCGTGGTTTTTGTCGGGTTTATCGAGTTCGTCGAGCAACAGGAGGTAGCCCAGGTGCAGGATGCGGGCCTTGAGTTTGCGGAAGTCGAGGTCGGCGCCGGACCAGAGGGCATTGGCGCCGCGGAGGTGGAAGAAGGTGCGGCGGCCGCCTTCGACTTCGGTCATGACGTCGGTGTAGGAGGTTGGGGCTTGGGGGGATTGGCGGAGGTACTTGGTATCGATTTTGAGTTTACGGCAGTGTGCGAGGATTTGATCGCCGAGGGAGTCTTTGCCGACCAAGCCGGCGGCGAGGAGTGGGAAGGTGGCGCCGAGTTTGGCGAGGTCGACGAGCACGTTATAGGGTGCGCCGCCGGTGCCTTCGGTTTGAGTGCGAATGTTCGCCAGTTGTTCCCGCTGCGGATAGACATCGACCAGTTTGACTTGGTCGATGATCCAGTTGCCGCCGGCTAACAGGCCGGTGCGGGAGGGAGCCGATTTCTTAGTCATGGAGCCGGTTCTTTCTGGGCTACGATCACTGCCGCCGCTGCGCGGAGCAAAGGGCAGGGTAGCCGAGAAAAGCAGGGGTTGTCATCAGCAATTTTGCACGGGGTTAGCCAGGATGCCGATGCCGGAGATGGCGATGGCGACTTGGTCGCCTGGTTGCAGGCGGACGTCATCGGGAGGCACGATGCCGGTGCCGGTGAGGAGGACGGCTCCGTGGGGGAAGGTTTGGCTGCGGAACAGCCAGGCGGCCAGTTCGTGGGCGGGGCGTTTGAGCCGGGCGAGTTCGGTGGTGCCGGAGAAGAGGAGTCGGTTGGCGCGGCGGATGTCGAGGGTAATGGTCCAGGTACGGGCCTGGGTTTCGGGGACGCCGACGGCGATCCAGGGGCCGAGGGCGCAGGAGCCGCGATAGGTTTTGGCTTGGGGCAGGTAGAGGAGGTTCTCGCCTTCGATGTCGCGAGCGCTGACGTCGTTGCCGATGGTGTAGCCGAGGATTTGGCCGGAGGGGTCGAGGACGAGGGCCAGTTCCGGTTCTGGCACGGTCCAGTGGGAGTCGTGGCGAACGCCGATCGGATCGCCTGGGCCGACGGTTTTCTCGGGCATGGATTTGAAGAACAGCTCGGGTCGCTCGGCGTCGTAGACGCGGTCATAGGCGGAAGCGCTGAACTGGGACTCGTCCATGCGCGCCTGTTTGCTGCGCAGGTAGGTGACGCCGGCAGCCCAGACCTCTTGGCGCTCGACGGGGGCCAGCAACCTGGCATCGGCCAAGTCCATGCGTGGGAGGGTGGCTGGACGGAGATCGGCGACGCGTTGGAGGGCAGATCCACCGGTCAGCAGGGAGGTGAGCGAGGTGACGCCGGCGGCGGTGAGATCGCGAAGGGTGGAGGGTGGTTCGACGAGGCCGATGCGGGGAGGGGCGTCAGGTTGGGTGGCGAGTTGGAAGCGGCAAAGTTTCATGGAGGTCGGGGCCGGGGTGGGGCTTAGGCTGAGTAATCCAAGTAGACGGTCTTGAGTCGGCTATAGAACTCGAGGGCGCCGGCGCCTTGTTCTTTGAACGAGTCGGTGCTGGATTTCTTGACGCCGCCGAAGGGGGCCTGGAGGGCGAGGCCGGTACTGATTTGGTTGATTTTGACGACGCCGGCCTGGATGCGGTCGGCATAGAGCATGGCGAGCTTGAGGTTGCGGGTGACGATCGAGGCCGAGAGTCCGACGTCGACGCCGTTGGCGACGGCGATGGCCTGGTCGAAGTCGTCGACGGCGAGCACGGCCACGACGGGGCCGAAGACTTCTTCTCTGGCGATGCGCATGGAGGGGGTGACGTCGCTCAGGACGGTGGGTTGCATGAACCAGCCGTGGGCAAAGGGGCCGTCGCTGAGGCGTTGGCCGCCGCACTGGAGGCGGGCTCCTTCGCGGAGGGCGTCGGTGACGTAAGCGAGGTTGCCCTCGAGTTGGGCCTGGTCGATGGCGGGGCCCATGTCGGTGGCTTGGTTTAGGCCGTTGCCGACCTTGAGGGCTTGGGTTTTGGCGACGAGTTTTTCGAGGAAGGGTGCGAGGACGGGGCGCTCGACGATGGCGCGGCTGGTGGCGGTGCAGGCTTGGCCGGTGAGGCCGAAGCCGGCCTTAACGACGAGCGTGGCGGCGAGGTCGAGGTCGGCGTCGGCGAGCACGATGGTGGGGTTTTTACCGCCCATTTCCAACTGCGCACGCGCCATGCGTTGGGCGAGGGTTTGGTAGATGCGGTCGCCGACGGCGTGAGAGCCGGTGAACGAGAGGGCGGCTACGGCGGGGTGGGCGGCGAGTTCGCTGCCTACGGCTCGGCCTTCGCCGAGGACGACGTTGAGCACGCCTTTAGGGAGGCCGGCTTCGTCGAGGGCGCGGGCCAGTTCGAGGGTGAGGCCGGGGGCTGGGGTAGCGGGTTTGATGACGACGGCGTTGCCGGCGAGGAGGGCTGGGGCGAGCTTCCAGGCGGGGATGGCGACGGGGAAGTTCCAGGGTGTGATGAGGGCAACGACGCCCAGCGGTTGACGGACGGTGTAGAGCAAGTTGCCGGGGAGATCATGGGGGAAGGTTTGGCCGGCGAAGGTGTAGCTTAACCCGCCGAAGAACCGGAAGATGTCGATGGCCCGCTGCACTTCGCCGGTGCTCTCGGCGAGGGTCTTGCCTTCTTCGCGGGTGAGGAAATCCGCCAGGTCGGCTCGGCGAGACTCGAGGATATGTGCAGCCTTACTGAGGAGGCGGCCACGGGCTACGGCGGTGAGGCCGGCCCAGGCTGGGTAGGCGCTTTGGGCCGCCGCGAGGGCGGCGCGGGCGTGGGTTGGTTGGCTCAGCGGGTATTCAGCGACGACCTCGCGGGTGTCGGCCGGGTTACGGGTCTGGTAGGTTTGACCGGGGACGAGCGGTTGCCATTGGCCGCCGATAAAATTGCCGTGTTGCCTCATGATGGTTTGGTTGTCGTTGGGCGGCCGCTCTCGCGTGGAGCGGTTCGGGGCTCCGCGACGCTGCGGGGAGTGGCTGCCGTTTGTTGGGGTGGTAGTAACAGCATGACGGCGGGAAAGTCAAACGCGGGCCGGGCACGGGGCCGGTCAGAGTCCGAGGCGGGTGTTGCGGTAGGTATTTGCGGGGACGGTTTTGACTTCCGAGTGAGGGTTATGGAACTCGACGTGGCCTTGGCAGACCACGCTGGCGGGGAACTGGATTGGGCCGGTGACTTTAAGGGAATCGCAACCGACCAGGGACGGGGCGCCGGCGGGGAAATGCCGCTCGAACTGGGCGAGGACCCGGTAGTGTGGCGGGTCGAGCTGGATCAGGGGCGGCTTACCGCGGCGGGACTCGGCGAGCACCAGGCGGTGATCGGCGGTCTGGATGTAGGCGTCGGAGCGCAGGGCCAGCAAGTCGACGGTGGCTTTGACGGGCGCGAAGCGGGCGCGGGGGACGACGATGCCGTCGGCGCGGGCGAAGCACTCGATGGCGGCGCCCATGGCCGATTCGAGTTGGAGGACCTTGGGTGAGTTGGGCTGGCGCGCGTCGACGGTTTTGCGGTTGAGGATGAGGGGTAGCGGCAGGTGCCCGCCGTGGCGGCTTAGTTCTTCGTGGAGGTGGTCGAGGCGGAGCCAGAGGTTGTTGGTGTTGAAGAAGCGGTGCCGTTGGATGTCTTGGAAGGAGGCGGTTTCGGCTGCTGGGCATTGGGCGGACTCGCGCAGCAGGAGTCGGCCCGTGCGCTTGTGGCGGGCGAGGTGTCCGCCCTTGCGATCAGCGGCGGTACGGTCGGCGACCTCCATGAGGAAGGACAGGTCGGTTTCGGCCAGGTACCGGAGGACGCGCAGATCGACGGTGGCGCCCAAGTTATCCGAGTTGGAGACGAAGGCGTAGCGGATACCCTGAGCGAGGAGGCGATCGAGCAAGCCGCAACCGAGCAGGGAGGGGTAGAAATCGCCGTGACCTGGCGGACACCACTCGAGGCTGGGATTGGGTGGCCAGGCGATGGGTTCATAGGTGTGCGGGTCCAATTTGGGGACAAGGTTTTGGAGGAAGTCCAAGGTGTCGGCTTGGGTCAGAGCTGGGTAGTTGCGCAGGAATTCCAGGGTAGACGGTCGGGTGCTGGCGCTGTTCATGAGGTAGAAGGCGGGCACGTGCGCGCCGACTTGTTGTCGCAGGTGCAGGACTTGGCGGACGATGAAATCCAGGAAGGTCGCATCGTCGCGGACGCGGATGAGGGATTTGGCGCGATCCAGGCCCATGCCGGTGCCCAAGCCGCCATTGAGCTTGACGATGACCAGTTGGCGGAGGAGGCCGGCCTCAGCGGGTGTCGGTGCGGGCATGGTGTCGAGTCGAGGCAAGTCCGTGACGGGTTCGAGGTCGGCTTCGGGGAGGAGGCCGTGGGCGCTGTGGGCGACCTGGCGGACGGCGGTGAGGAAGGCGGCGATGGTGGGGCGGCCGATGCCGTGGGCGGCCATTTTAGCTTCGATGAGGGGGAGCGCTGGGGTTGGGGCTGGATTCATCGGTTGGGCTGGCTGGTTCGCTGGGCGCTAGCCGGGCGCGAACTTTGAGGATGTGGTGGGTGGGGAGGAATGTCAACGGTGGTGCCGGTGGCGTTGGCGGGGGAGGGTATGACAAGAGAGGTCTGACAAGAGGCTTTGACCTTGGGGGCGGAGTGTTTAGAGTGAGCCCACCGGACTCGACAGCGTGCAATCCGCTCGTTTTGACGCTCAGGATGGCCTGTGGCCCGCGGGATCGCCCGCGCGGGCGTACATGCTGTTGAGCACGTTGGTTTTGGCGTACGTTGGGGTGTATTTGTGCCGGAAGAACCTCTCGGTGGTGGTGCCGATGTTGCAGAGCGAATGGGGTTTGGCGAAGGAGGAAGTGGGGGTGGTGGCCAGCGTGAGCACGGTGGCGTATGCGGTCGGGAAGGTGGTGTTTGGGCCGGTGGTGGACCGTTTGGGTGGGCGGGTGGCATTGTTGTTGTCGATGGGTATGGTGGCGTTGTTCGGCGCGACGGGTGCGTTTGCGCCTGGGTTGGGTTTTTTGGTGGGGGCCTACAGCACGAATCGGCTGGCTGGGTCGGCGAGTTGGGGGTCGATGGTCAAATTGGTGCCGGACTGGTTTCCGGCGGGGAAGTTGGCGTTTGCCTATGGGTTGTTGTCCTTGAGTTACGTGTTTGGGGGCGCATTGGCCTTGGCGTTTGCCGGATTCATTGCGGCGCGCACGGCAGACAATTGGCGTTGGGTGTTGGGGGTGCCGTCGGTGGTGTTGGCGGTTTTGTTGGTGCTGACGTGGCTGGTGCTGCCGCAGGGGGGTGCGGTGGGGCGGCGCGCGGAGGATGGGGGGTCGAGTTCGGCGGGCCTGAGTTGGTCTGGCCTGCGCAGTTTGTTGGGTGAACCGCAGTTGCACATCGTCTGCGCGTTGAGTTTCACGCTGACGTTCATGCGGGAGGCGTTCAATTTCTGGACGGTCGACTACTTGAAGTCGGAAGGCGGGCCAGAGCTCTCGAGCAGTGTGGCGGCGATGTTATCGACGCCGTTCGACGCTTGTGGCGCGTTGGGGATCGTGGCGTTGGGCTGGGTGTTTGGCCGGTTGTGCGCGCGGCGTCGGCGATGGTTGTTGTGTGCGGTGCTGGGGACGCTGAGCGTGCTGTTGTTGGCCTTGCCGGCGATCGCGCGGGTGGGGTTGTGGGCGGTATCGGCGAGTGTGGGTTTGGTGGGCTTCTTGGTGTACGGGCCGTACAGTTTGCTGGCGGGCGTGTTGGCGGTCGAGGTGCGAGGTAAAGAGGCGGCGGCTACGGTAGCGGGTTTGGTGGATGGGACGGGGTATTTGGCGGGGATTTTGTCGGGGAGTTTTTTTGGCTGGCTACTGACGCGGGGCGGGTACCCGTTGGGTTTTCAGTTTATGGCGGCGATTACGGTGGTTTCGGCGTTCCTATGTTTGCGGCTTTACGCGCGCCGGCCGTGAAGGACTGACGATCATGCATGCGACCTTACCTTGGTCCCACGACAAGCTCCTGTTTACGCCCGGGCCGCTGACGACCAGCCTCGAGGTCAAGGCGTCGATGCTGCATGACGCGGGTTCGTGGCACTACGAGTTCAACGCGCGGGTGAAGTGGATTCGGGATCGTCTGCTCGAGGTGGCTGGGCGCCCGGCCGGGTCCGGTTGGGAGGCAGTGCTGCTGCAGGGGAGCGGGACGTTCGGGATCGAGGCGGTGTTTCTGACTTGCGTGCCACCGGAGGGGGAGGTGGTGGTGTTGGCCAATGGGGCCTACGGCGAGCGGGCGGTGCGGATGCTCGAGTATGCGCGGATTCGGCACCGGGTGTTACGGACGCCGGAGGACACGCCGGCCGATCCGGCGGCGCTGGAGCGGTTGTTGGGGGCGGAGGCGGGGATCACGCACGTGATGGCGGTTCACTGCGAGACGACGTCCGGGATATTGAACCCGATTGCGGAGCTTGGGGAGGTGGCCCGGCGTCATGGGCGGGCGTACATGGTCGATGCCATGAGCAGTTTTGGCGCTCTGCCGATCGATCTGGAGGCTTGTGGCATCGACTATCTGGTGTCTTCGGCGAACAAGTGTTTGGAGGGAGTGCCGGGCTTCAGTTTGGTGTTGTGCCGGCGGTCGCGGTTGCTCGCCTGCGAGGGTTGGGCGCGGAGTCTGAGTATGGATCTGCTCAGCCAATGGCGTGGGTTCGAGCAGAACGGGCAGTTTCGATATACGCCGCCGACGCACGCGCTGTTGGCCTTCGCGCGGGCGCTGGAGGAGCTCGAACTCGAGGGCGGGGCGGCGGCGCGCCTCCGGCGTTACCAGCGGAACCACGCGGTGTTGATGGAGGGCACGAGACGGTTGGGTTTGCGTCCCTATTTGCGTCCGGAGGTGCAGAGTCCGATCATCACGAGTTTCCATTATCCGGCCGACCCGCGGTTTCGGTTCGAGGAGTTTTATCGGCGCTTGAGCGACAAGGGCTTCATTATTTATCCGGGGAAGATCAGCCAGGTGAACCTGTTCCGGATCGGCACCATTGGGCGGCTGTTCGAGACGGACCTGCGCGGATTGGTGCAGGCGATGGGAGAGGCGCTCAGCGAGATGGGGGTGAGCCGGGTGGGTGGGGTGCAGGTTTAGGGCCTGGGGATGGTGAAGAGGACGATGGTGCCGTCGGTTTGGGTGGTGACGCCTGGGGTGGCGATGTAGGCGGCGGCCTCGGGGACGTTGAGGAGCATGGCGCGGCCGGTTGGTTTGAGTAGGGCGGGCAACCGGGCCAAGAACCCTTTGAGGATGCTGCCGTCATCGCCATCGTGAAAGGTGTTCAGGGCGATTTTACCTTGGTTGTCCAAGTAGGGCATGTTCCAGAGGACGAAATCGAAGTCGGAGAAGTCGGCGGGCAACTCGGTTTCGCGGATGTCGCCGACGACGATGCGGAGGTCGAACTGGGCGAGGCGGGCGGTGGTTTGGGCGTTGACGGTGGCCATGGGGTTGATTTCGACGGCGTAGACTGGGGCCTTGGATTTGAGGGAGGCGACCCAGGCGTCGGCGCCGGAGCCGGTGCCGATGACGAGCACCTTATCGCCCGGGGCGATCTCGCTTTGGAGGATGGCGTTGTAATAGAGTTTGTCGATCATGGAGGGTGCGTACACGGAGGGGAAGATGGGGATGACGACCTCGGTCGCGGCGGGGAGGAGGTGGCGGAAGCGGCTGCCGAGGTCTTGGAAGGTGCCGATGGGGCCCGTGGACCATCCGGAGGCGTCGACGCGCAGGTAATGCCAATTGCAGCCGGAGTTGAACTCGCGCGGGGGCCAGTTGGTGGTTTGAGCGAGGCGCTGTTGTTGTTGTTGGCGTTCGGCGCGGGTGGCGAGCCACCAGGTGGCGGCTAAGGCCCCGAGCAGCATGCCCAGGAGCAGCGGGCGCAAGACGCCGAGTCCGAGGGGTACACGTTTCATGGCGCGGTCGGGGCGTCAGGCAACTTGGGTTTGAGGGGTGTGGACCGGTGCTGATCGACGGGGTAGAGGGCGTCGTGGTCGGCGAGGGTGTGGATCAGTTGTTGCATGAGGCGATGGAGTTCGCGAGGGTGAGTTGGGGCGAGGTCAGTTTGCTCGAAGGGGTCCAGGGCAAGGTTGAAGAGTTGGTACGGAGAGCCCTGGGAGACTTGGGTGGGGAGGTAATGGTAGATGACCTTCCAGTCGGCCTCGCGATAGACGGTGAAATAGTCCGTGCGATGGGGCGCGTGCGGGTAATGCATCAGGAAGACTTCGCGTCGAGTCGGGTCACGTTGGCCGGTCAAGAGTCGGTCCAGGCGCGCGCCGTCGACGCGGTGCCCTGGGGGCGCCGATAGCCCGGTGAGTGCGAGGAGGGTGGGGAAGAGGTCGTGCACGGCGGCGAGTTGAGGTTGGATGGCCCCTGCGGCGATGGGGAGCCGGGCTTGGTGGGGGTTGGCCGGGTTGGGTTTGGCCCAGGCGGCGATGAAGGGAACGCGTGTGCCGCCTTCGTAGTGGGAGCCTTTCTTGCCCCGCACGGGCGCGGCACAGGCCACGGCATGCTGATGTCCGAGGGGCGCATCGGAGCCGTTGTCGCCGAGGAACAGGACCAGGGTATTGTCCGCCACGCCGGCGGCGTCGAGTTGGTCGAGGATGTCGCCCAAGGACTGGTCCATGCCCTCGATGAGAGTGGCGAAGGCCTGAGCCTGGGGCGACTTGCCTGAGGCCTGGTAATGGGGGGCGAAGCGTGGATCGGACTGGAAGGGCGCGTGGACCGCGTAGTGGGCGAGGTAGAGGAAGAAAGGCCGGCGGGCTTGGACGGCGGTGCGGACGTGGGCGTTAGCCTCGCGCGTTAAGGCCTCGGTGAGGAAGGTGGCGGAGCCGTGGTAAGTCTCGAGGTGGGGGACAGTCGACTGGGCGCGCTGGGTTTTGCCGCCGTAATGGTCTTCGCCGTAGTAGCTGCCGGGCGCGCCGATCGAAGCGCCGCCGACATTGAAGTCGAAGCCAAGGTTGGCCGGGTCCGAGCCCGGGAAGGCGCGGGGGGCGAAGTGGCCTTTGCCCACGTGAATCGTGCGGTAGCCGGCCGCGCGGAGCAGAGCTGCGAGGGTGACATCGCCCGGCTTCAGCCCGCGCCAGTTCCACTGCGGCGGCCCCTGAGGTCCGGCGTTGTCTTTGTCCGGGTTGATCCAGTTGGTGGTGCGATGTCGGGCGGCGTTTTGGCCGGTGAGGAGCGAGACGCGCGTGGGGGAGCAGACGCTCATGGCGTGGAAGTTATTGAAGCGGATGCCCCGGGCGGCCAGACGTTCCATGTTAGGCGTGCGATAGAAGTCGTTGAGGGGGTAGCGCTGGGGTTGGCCGGTTGCATCGGTGAGGAAGGGCAGTGAGGTGTCCATCACCCCCATGTCATCCACCAGCATCAGGACGACGTTCGGCGGCGGAGGCGCGGCGGCGAGTGCGGTCCAGCGCAGGAGACCCAAGCCGCAGAGCATCAGGGCGAGTGCAAAGGCCCATCGTTTGGTCGCCGATTTCATGGGCGGCGATCTTCCGCCCCGCGTCCTGCTGTGGCAAGCCCGCGGTATGCCCTAGGCAGCTCTCATCCCTGCTGCGCGTTGACCGTCACCATCCACCCGACGCCAAAGCGGTCCGTGAGCATGCCGAAGCAGGGCGACCAGACTTGGACCATGGGTTGTTTCATGGCCGATTGGGTTGTGCGTTTGCTGTTGGCGCGGGTTGTCCAGCGCCGGCCTACAGTAAGCGCGGATTACCTCCGAGGCAAAGGCCGGCGGTCGCCGCTTGGCCGGGCTGTTGACGCTTCAGTCGGGGGCAGATGGTGGCGCGGCGATCGGCTCAGTCCAGCAGCCGGACACCGCAGCCGTTGACCTTTGGGTAGATCACCCGCCCTTTATCGATCGAGACCCCGGTGGCGATGTCTTTCGCCAGGAGGAGCGCGCCGTCCATGTCGACATAATCGAGGAGCGGCCGCACTTGGGCGATGGCGGAGATACCCACGGTCGACTCGGTCATGCAGCCGACCATGACTTGGAGTCCCAACTGTCGCGCGCGGGCGATCATTCGCCGTGCGGGGGTGAGTCCGCCGCACTTGACCAGCTTGATATTGATGCCGTGGAAACACTCTCGGCAACGGTCCACGTCGGCCTCGGTGCGGCAGCTCTCGTCGGCGAGGACCGGCAGTGCGCACTGGGCGAACACCTCTCGCATACCGGTCCAGTCGTCTGGCGGCAAGGGTTGCTCGAGGAACTCGACGCCGAGCGCCTTGAGTTGGGGGGCTTTGGCGAGCGTCTCGGCCACCGTCCAACCGGCGTTGGCATCCACGCGAAAGACCGCGTCGGTGTGACGGCGCAGGGCCTGGACGATCTCGAGGTCGCGCGGGGTCCCCAATTTGATTTTGTAGATGGGCCAGCCGGCAAATTCGCGCAGTTTGGCCACCATGACCTCGATGGTGTCGATGCCGAGCGTGTAATCCGTCAGCGGCCCCGCGGTGCAGTCCAGGCCCCAGAGGTCCCAGACCGGCCGGCCGGACCGTTTGCCCCAGAGGTCGTGCGCGGCCTCGTCCAGGGCGCATTGAGCGAAGGGGTGGTTCGAGAGGGCGGGCGCGAGGCGATGCCAGAAGTCGACCGGATCGTCCCAGGGCGTCGTTTCGACTTGGCCCCGCGCCCGATCGAGCGCGGCGCGCAGGGTATCGAGGGCGGCGCCGTAGTAGGTCGATTCGGGAGCTTCGCCGTAACCCCGGATGCCGTCTTGGGCGAGCTCGACGATGAGGGTTCGGGCCGAGCGTTTCGAGCCGCGCGAGAGGGTGAAGGCGTGCCGGAGCGGCAACTCGTACTCGCGCAAGGTCAGGGTGAGGTGGCGAGGTCCGGACTTTGGCGAGCTCGGGTGGGCCTCGGCCGCCCCTTGCCCTTCGGGTTGGCTGGGCGGTGTGTCACATCCGCTGGCGATTAAACCGCCGCTGGCAGCCAGCAGGAATCGGCGCCGAGTCAGGGCGTCACCCGGCGGAGACGCGGATGAATCGTCTGCGGGCGAGGGGAGGGGTGGAGGTGGCGGCCTCATGGCGTGTTGTTCGTTGCTGCTGTCGGCATCCTACGTGAGCGGGACGCATTCGTCACACCGGGCATGATGGCAGGGGCCGCTGCGTCTGTCGGCACTTTTTTGCGAGGGTTGGCGGCGGCATGGCGTGGATTGCGGTTGGGGATTGGGTGGGTTGCCAACTGGCGGGTAGCGTACCGGCGCCGGTTAGAACACCGGTGGTACGGTACAGGCCCAGCAGCGGGCTGGGGCGGCGTCTACGCCACTTGGCGGATGGCCCCGGGTGGGAGCCTGGCTTACATTTGGGGTACCTGCCTGCGGTGTAGTGTCTTCCCCGGACTGACCCGGCTCTGGAGCTAGAGGGCGGTATACGCGCCTTTGGCCGCGTCGGTCCGAGGGGTGCGGTTGCTGGTCGGGTTGTCCGGGGAGCACTGCGGGAACTCGAATTGAAGTTATCAACCGGCGGCGCTGCCGCGGGGGCGATGGGGAGTTGGACATGACGCGTTCGCAACGGATGTATTGGCGGTACATATGCTTGCTGGCTTTGCTGGGCGGGCTCGGGGTGGGGGTGTGCTTTCTGCGGCTCTGGACGGTCTCGCCGGCAGGGATGACGCCCATGGTGAAGGTCAGCATCGTGAACGTGCTCAATGCTTGGTGGTTGGCGCGGGAGGCGCGGCAGGCCGCGGCTCAGGGGGAAGATGCGGAGGCGGCGCGACTCTGGCAGGTTGCGGTGGCGACGCATCGGGCGCATCCGGGGCTGTTGCGGGGTGCGCTCGAGCACTATGCGGGGTGCGATTCGGACGCCGCCCTGCCGGCGGGGGGGGCGGCGGCTCAGGCGGCCTGGTTGTTGCGCTTGAGCGGTGGGCAACGGGCCGACGTGGGTTTGGCCGCGCGAGTGTATGCGAGGGTGGACGATTGGGCTAAAGTCCTCGAGTTACTCGAACCTCGGCAGGCGGAGTTGACCGTGGTCGAGGAGCGGCTTTACCTGACCGCCCTCTTTCGGCTCGCTCGGATGGAGGAGTTTGCGGCGCGGTGCCCGCGGGCGCCGGCGAGCCTGTGGGAGGGCCGGGAGTTGGCGTTGTACCGGGCAGCTTACTGGGTTGGTTGGGGGCCGCCTTCGACCATGGCCGAAGGCCGGCGGATCCTCGGGGCGGCGTTGCAGGATCGGGAAACGAGGGTGCTGGCCAACGCCTTGAAGCTGCAGGTCTCGATTCAACTGCTGGATGTTGCGGGGGCAGAGGCGGCGATGCGTCAGCTTGAGAAAGCGAAGCGGGCGACGACCGTGCAGCGTGTGGGTTATTGGCTGCTGCTGAAAGCGGCTGGCCAGGTCGAAGCGGCTCGGGCGCTCGCTCTGCAACACGACCAACGGCCCGTGGATGCGGTTGAGTTGAGGCGGTTGGTCGAGGCGCTGATGGCCCTGGGCTGTCCTGAGCGAGCCTTAGACCTCCTTCGTAAACACGTCGTTCGACTCGGCGACCCTGGGACGGTGGGTGGGGCGAGGCTGTGGCTGCTCAGCGCAGAGGTGTTGGCAGCGAGCCGGCGCTGGGACGAGATGCGGGCTATGGCGTTGGAGTTGCGGGTCCTAGATCAAGGGCGACGGGCGCTGGCTGACTTGAGCTACTACATGGAGGGGCGCGCGGACTACGGCCTCGATCGTGGCGCGTCTGCGGCGGCGAACTTCGCCAAGGCGAGCGAGCAATCGAGGGTGCATCCGTTCATGGCGCTGTATCTGGGCCGTCGGTTGTTGGAGTTAGGCTGGCCGGAGATCGCGCTGCGGATCCTCGCATCTGACGGTGGGGCTCTGCAGGACGACATCGAGTTTTGGCAACTCATGTTCCAGGCGTGTTGGGCCGCCAAGCAGGCGGAAGGATCGTTGATCGAGGCGGCGAGGAAGCTGCACGAGGCCTGGCCTGAGGATCTGCGGTTGCAGAGCAACTATGCGGCGGCGCTGATGGTCAACCGGCAGGCGCCCGCTGAGGCGATCTTGCTCACGCGCCGATTCCTCGATCACGACCCGGGGCGACTTGAAGCGCGGATTAACCACGCGTTGGCGTTGGCGATGGGGGGGCGCGGGGCGGAGGCGGCGGCTCTGCTCGCCACGGTGGACGCCGAGCGGCTCGAGGAACCGGCCCGGAGTTACTACCAGCTCGCTCGGTGCGAGATCCATGTGGGGGAGGATCGGTTGGACTTGGCGCGGGCCGACCGCCGCAAGATACAGCCCCAACACTTGTTCCCCAGCCAGGTCCGCTGGCTGGACGCCTGCTGCCCGGAACCATCGCCGGCCCTAACATCGCGCGCGCCCTGATGCAGAGGGGTCTGACGCCGCCGCACTCTCGCCCTTCGCCATGGGGTCGGTCGATGACCTAGGGAACGGTAAATCGGCTTGTCAGCCGCGCGACGGGTTTCTATCGTCGGCGCTCGTCGAGTGAAAACCTGGCCGGGCGCGTGGCGGCAATGGGAAGGGTGATGAGTAGCGGCGTTGGCACTGCTGGCGTGGGTGGTCGAGCGGTCCGGTCCTCGCGGGGGCGAGGGGCGGTGGCGGCTGGACGTGTGCGCGCCTGGCGAGCGGGTGTTCTCGATAGTGCCTCATGATCGAACTGATTCAGATTCCCTATAGCCCCTACTGCCTGGTGCAACGTCGGATCCTCGAGGCTGCCCGGGCACCCTTCCGCACGCTGAATGTCCCGACCGGCGACCGGTCGTTGGTCTGGCGGTTGACGCGGCAACGCTACTATGCCGTGCCGGTGCTCCGGGACGGTCGGGCGGTGGTGTTCGAGACGGACGAGGACTCGCAGGTGATCGCCAAGTACCTGGACAACCGGCTCGAGCTAGGGCTCTTTCCGCGGGAATGGGCCGGCGTGCAGAACGTTTTGTGGCGGTACTTCGAGCACGAGATCGAAGGGGTAGGCTTCAAGCTCAACGACATTTACTACCAGGAGAATGTGCCGCGCCGAGAATGGTTGCCGTTCGTGCGGCACAAGGAGCGGAAGTTCGGCCGGGGTTGTCTGGAGCTGTGGCGGGCGCAGCAGGGCGAGATGCTCGAGGAATTGGCCCGTTTATTGGTGCCGTGCGAGCAGATGCTGGCGAGCCGCCCGTTTCTGTTGGCGGACCGAGCCTTGTTCGTGGACTTCAACTTGTACGGCATGTTGGCCAATTTCATGTACTCGGGGCACCACCGGTTGCCACCGGCCCACACGCGTTTGCAGCGGTGGTATGAGCGCCTCGACGAACTCGAGTTGGATCTTCGCGCGTGAAGAACTACATCCTGGACACGAACGTCCTGTTGCACGACCCGAACGCGTTGCTGAATTTCGCCGATAACCGCGTCTTGATCCCGATCGAGGTCATCGAGGAGATCGACCGGTTCAAGCGCGAGGGGAGCGAGTTGGGGCAGAACGCGCGCACGGTGTCGCGCGCCCTGGACAGTCTGCGGGACCAAGGCCGGCTCAGCGAAGGGGTGCCGCTGCGCAATGGCGGCCGGTTGCGGATCGTGCTGGATCTGAAACCGGCGCACACCCCCCTGCTGCTGAATGGGAACAGCGCCGACAGCCGGATCATCGGCACGGCGCTGGCCGTGCGCGAGGCTGAGCCGGACGTGCCCACGATCCTGGTCACCAAAGACATCAACCTGCGCATCAAGGCCGACGCCCTCGGGTTGGCGGCGGAAGATTACGAGACGGGTCGCATCCAGTTGCAGGACCTCTACTCGGGCACTTTCGAGAAGACGGTCAGCTCGGAGCAGATGATCGCCTTCCGGGCCAACGGCGAGCTCGAGCTCGAGGGCAAGTACCCGCCCAACGAGTATTGCACGCTCTTCGATCAGCAGAGCTCGCGGAAGCCGGCCTTGGCCAAGGTCGACCCGACCGGCACTCGGTTGGTGCCCATCCTGGACACACGCGATGGGGTCTGGGGCATCAAACCGCGCAACCGCGAGCAGCATTTCGCCTTCGACGCCCTGCTCGATGAGCGCGCCAAACTCGTCACCCTCATGGGCAAGGCAGGCACAGGCAAGACCTTGTTGGCCATGGCCGCCGGGCTCAAGCGGACCATTGTCGATCGCGAGTTTCGCCGGTTAGTCGTAGCCCGGCCCACGATCAGCATGGGCAAAGAGATCGGGTTCTTGCCGGGCACACTGGAAGAGAAACTCAACCCCTGGATGCAACCGATTCACGACGCGCTCGAGTTGCTCAGCGACCTGAACATGGGTCAGGAAAACCGGCGCAGCGGCGACCTGATGCGTTCGGGGGCGATTGTGGTCGAGGCGCTGAGCTACATTCGGGGGCGCAGCATCGCGCACCAGTTCATGATCATCGACGAGGCGCAGAACCTTACCCCGCTCGAGGTCAAGACGATCGTCACTCGCGTCGGTCAAAACACCAAGATCGTCTTCACCGGCGATCCTTACCAGATCGACAATCCCTACGTCGATTCGGCCTCGAACGGGTTCAACTTTGTGGTCAGCAGATTCCGCGAGCAGCCGGTCGCCGCCCACATCGAGCTGCAGAAAGGCGAGCGGTCCGAGTTGGCCGAGCTAGCGGCGAACTTGCTTTAGGGAACGACGTGCTACGAGTGTGCTGTTTTGTCGGCGCTGTTTTGACCGCTCATCTCCTGTTGAGCGGGGTTGGGTGTTCGGCGAGCGAGCCTGGGGCGTTCAGCAGCGAGTTGCGAGACGACCGATTGGTCATCACGCGGGGGGCTGAACCGGTGGCTCACTATCTGTTTCGCGACCCGCAAGTGCGGCGGCCGTTCTTCGCCCACGTGCATGCGCCGGGTGGGATTCAGGTGACCCGGAACTTCCCGCCCGTGCCCGGCCAGGACGCCGTCGACCACGACACGATGCATCCGGGGGTGTGGCTCGGGTTCGGCGACCTCAACGGCCACGATTTCTGGCGGAACCGCGCGACGATCCGACACCTGCGCTTCAGCGAACCGCCTTTGGCCCGGGCCGAGCAGTTGACGTTCGCGACCGAGAACCGGCTCGAGACGTTAGCCGGCGAAGCCATCGGCCTGCTGACCTCGCGCATCGGGATCATGGCGCGACCGGGCGGGCACCTGCTGATTTGGGAGGCCGAGTTTAGCTCGACGACGGGCGACTTGGTGTTTGGCGATCAGGAGGAGATGGGTTTGGGCGTGCGGCTGGCCACGCCCTTGACCGAGAAGAACGGCGGCACCATTCGGAGTCGTGCCGGCGCCCGGGGAGCCAGGGCGACATGGGGTAAGACGGCCGAGTGGTGCGATTACTCGGGCGTGCGCGATGGGCGGCGGGTGGGGATGACGGTCATGCCGAGCCCGCGGAATTTCCGGCCCAGTTGGTTTCATAATCGGGACTATGGATTGATGGCAGCTAATCCGTTTGGCCGGCAAGCCTTCACGCGAGGCGAACCGAGCGCGGTCGTGGTCAAGCCCGGCGAGACCTTTCGCCTGCGGTTCGGCGTGTGGCTGCACGCCTCGGCCCCGGACGACGAACCGGATTGCGAGGTGGCCTATCAGGATTTCCTGCAGCGCTAGGCGCTCGGGTACGGGCCTCAGGGCCAAGCTTCAGGAACTGAGCGGACTCCAGACCGATCACCCAGCGCGGGCGGGGCACCCCGCGCTCAAGCGAGTGAGGCACGGGGTGGATGACCGCGGCCAAGGGGTGGAGTCGTTCGGCGGCCGCCAGGGGAAGAAAGAAGGTTAGGGCTCGTGGGCACTTGGGCACTGGCCTGGACTACCCACAGTTCCACAGTTACTGTGTCGCCATGAAGAACATCACCTTGAGCATCGACGAGCACCTCTACGAGCAGTCTCGGGTGATTGCCGCCCAGCGCAAGACCAGCGTGAGCGGGTTGGTGCGCGGGTACCTGCAGAGTCTGTCGGACGGAGAGCGGCGGCGAGAACAGGCGCGGCGGGACATTCTGCAGATGATTGGGACCTTCGACTGTGAGATCGGTCGGATGCCCTCGCGGAAGGAACGTCATGCCCGTCGTTGAGGCCTTTCTCGACTCGAACGTCTTGATCTACGCGTGCCGCACGAGCCGTCGATGACCAGTGACGAAGAGCCCGTCTGAAGGCCCGAGCACAGGACCCTGACAGGGACGCGCAAGCAGGCGCGCTGAGAGGCGCGATCGAGGCGCTTTAGTGGAAGAAGCCGGCGCGGCGCGGACCCCAACCGGGACCCCAGACCCGAATCTGGGCGACCTTGCCGGTGTCGTCGAAGGAACCGAAGCCGATCAGGCCATAGTCGAAGTGCCAGTCGGTGGCGGTCATGATGGGGGTGGTGAGGTCGTCAAAGAAGACGCGGATCGAGCCGTCGCTCAGTTTGCGCTCGAGCCGGACGCGGTGCCAGACGCCCACGCCCCAGTTCACGCCCTGGGTGGCGGGGGTAGCGATCTTGACCCGCGGGGCGTCGTTCACCAGGAAGATGTTGTGGGCATGATCGTCGGCGGCGGTGGCCAGGTGCACGTAGTAGAAGTTGGCTGGGTCTTTGGCGCCGAAAAACAGGCACATGTCACGATGCCCATACTCGCGTCCGGTTTGGACCAGATCCACCTCGAGCACGAACTCGCCAAACACACGGTCGGCGATCAGGGCGAGGTTGACGGGTGAGCGCACCCGGGGTGTGTATCGGCTTTGGGCTGCCAACTCGAGTGCGCCCCGGCCGTCTTCCCTCGAGAAGCGCCAGGCTTGGGGATCGCTGAAAACGAAGTCTGCCAGCGCGGTTTCGTCCGCAAAGTTCTGCTCGTATAACAGCCGGTAGCCGGGCGGCAAGGCGCCGGAGGGGGAGGGGCCGTCGGCGGCGCGGGCGAGCGCCGTCACGAGGAGGAGCGCGAACAGGGAACGAGCCCAGCGGATTCGTCCGAGGCACGATCGGGACATACTCATGAGTCACCCAGAGGGAGAACCTGTCAGTGGTAGGGCGCGCGGTCCGCCGCGCGCCGCAAAGCATTGGGGACCTGGGAAGACCGCGGCGCGCAGCGGACGGCGCGCCCTGCTACCACCGCACGGTCTTCCAGCCCGAGTCCTCATCCGTAACCAGTCCGGCCCGCGCCAGCTCACACTTGGGCTGAGACGACGTAGGGCTCGCGATAGTCTCGGGTCAGGAGTTGGTTGGCGGCGCGGTTGCGCACGAACCGTTCCTTGGCCGGGTTCATGGTCAGGACCGGGCCCAAGGTCAACGGCGTGGCGTCGACGTCGACCTCGTTGACCTTAAGGTGTTCGAGCATGCGCTGGAAGGTGGCTTCGGCGTCACGTTGGGCGCGGATGGCCTCCCGGATTTCGCCCGGGGCGGCCGTGCGGCCGAGCAGATAAGAGACGTTGCCGGTATGGCAAAGGGCGCTCGAGAGGTGGCCCTCGAGGATGTCGGCGGTGAGGTCCGTGGATTTGCGGCTGCGCACGGCCTGAATGAAGTTTGCGTAATGGTCTTTGGCGCCTTCCCACTTGCGCAGTTCCTTCCCCGCTTGGTCATAGGCTATGGCGCTGTAGTAGTTGGGCACCAGCACGTGGCCGCCCTCGCAATGGATGATCACCGCGACGCCGCCGCCCATGAGTTGGTCCATGCGATTGGACCCGGCCCGCTCCGGCAAGCCGCGCACCTCGAAGATGAGCGGGGCCTGCTCGTAGTCGTGGAAGACCATCTGGGTGTTGGGCGTGGTACCGTCATCGACGTAGCCGAGGCGGCCGCCGACACTGAGCACGCGGGGTGAGAGCGTGGTTTCGCCCAGGAACCAGCGGGCGATGTCCATTTGGTGGATGCCCTGGTTGCCGAGGTCGCCGTTGCCCGTGGGCCAGACCCAGTGCCAATCATAGTGCAGCCGCTTGCGCATGAGCGGGTCCTTGGGGGCGGGCCCGCACCAGAGGTCATAGTCGATCTCCGGCGGGATGGGTTGGGGACCGTCCACCTTGCCGATGCTGGCGCGGCGTTTGTAACAGAGGCCGCGGGCGACTCGGATTCTGCCCAAGTTGCCGGCTTGCACCCACGCGACGGCGTCCCGGATGCCTTGGCTGGAGCGGCTCTGGGTGCCGGCTTGCACGATACGGTCATACTTGCGCGCGGCGGCGACGGCTTGGCGGCCCTCCCAGACATTGTGCGAGATGGGCTTCTCGACGTACACGTCTTTACCGGCTTGCACCGACCAGATGACGTTGAGCGAGTGCCAATGGTTCGGTGTGGCGAAGGTGACGGCGTCGATCCCCTCGTCCTCCAAGAGCTGCCGCACGTCCACGTAGCCTTTGACGGTCGTCCCGCGATCGGCCAGCGACTTGACACCCTGCTCGAGGACCTCCTTGTCCGCGTCGCACAGGGCGACTAAGCGCACCTTCTCGCCCTGCTCCCGCAGCGTCATCACCCCCTTGATGTGGTCGCCGCCTCGCCCCCCAAAGCCGACCACGGCGAAGCGGATCTCCTCGTTGGGGCCCACGACCCGACCGGGTCGGCCGGCGGCGGCGAAGGGGCGGAGCGGAGCCATCAGGCCGACCGCGGCCGTGGTCCAGAGGGTGTGTTTTAGGAAGGTGCGTCGATTGACTGTTTTCATGGGTGTCATATGCAAAAAGACCTGCCCTGAGACGTAGCCGGGCAGGAACGATCGCCAATCCAGCCGCGCGCGCCCCAGCCCTGATTCAACTCGCCCAAATCCACGGCCATTGCCTTTCCGGGTCTCAACTCTCAATCCGAAATCTGAATCCTGAACGCTGCGAGTCAGGGTTTGCCCCCGACGTACTCCGCATAACGGTCAGCGACACGCCCAGCCGTCTCGTCGCCGCGATGGAAATAGAACCGGTAGCGGAAGGTGACGCTCTGACCGGCCGGCACCACCAGATTGCCCGTGCCGGCCGGTTTCCGCTCGAAATCGTGGATGCCAAACGGATTGGCTGCGAACAAGCCGTAATCGCGCACGTGCCACCAGGTCGGGTGCCGCGGATTTTGCGGATGATCGAAGATGGCGACCCCCACGGTTTGTCCCTGGACCGGCCCGTAGTAGTCAACCCAGGTCGCGCGTTTGCCCCACGTGGCGCCGTCTCGGACCCCTTCGCTGTTGACGACGTGGCCCGCGCCGGCCCCGGCCTTGTTCGCCCGCAGGCGCATCGTCTCCGCCAGACGGATCCCCATCGTCCCCTCTTTGGTGTCGCCAAAGGTCAGCTCGCCATGGGACGCGTGCACGGTGATCTCGAAATCCAAGAGCCGATCGTCGGAGCGGTTGAAGACGCGGATCAGATGCTCGGTGGTGGCCACCACCGCGCCCTCACGACCCACCAACTGGTTGGCGGCCCGGATGACGCCCCGGTCCGGGCCGGAGGTCAACTCGAGGAACTCTTGATGCACCGTCTTGCCCGCCCGCGATCCTTCGGACCAAAAATCGTGGCCGTTGATGTCGCCGTGCGTCCACCAGAGCGAGCGGTGATGCGGATGGTCGCGATCCTCGCCGGTTGCGTCGGGGACCATGGGATAGTCGCGCGTCATCCGGGCGCCGCCCGGGCCCAGGATCGGGTAGAGGAACGGACGCGAGACATCCCGATAGTGGTATTCGGAGAAGAGGTCGCCTCCGATCTCGATCCGCAGTTTGCCCTCGCGCTCGATGAGGCGGACTCCCTCCTGCGCCGCTCGGGTCAAACCGCATGCGCTTGCTCCCCAGCACGCCAGCGCGAGCACAAGCCTGGGAAGTGGGTTTGCGGACCGCACGACACTCGCTGATTTCCGGGTCATGGAGCGCAGGTTAAGAGCTCGGCCGAAAGCGGGTCAACCAGAAAGGTGGTCCGAATAATGGCTGACAAGCCGCGCCGTTTTGTGGCACCGTACCCTGCGTTGTCATTGCCACACCTACACCTATGAGACAAACACGACTCAAGCTGCAAGGGCGGAGCGTGGCCTATCACTGCGTCCCGCGGGTCGTCGGGGGACTTGCGTTGTTGGACCAAGTCGACAAGGCCAAGGAGACCTTGGCCAGCCTGATCTGGCAAAAGGCCACCTTCTGTGGCCTCGAGGTCATCACCTACTGCGTGATGGCGGATCATTTCCATGTCCTCGTGCGCGTCCCCGCCACGCAGGATCCGACCGACGCCGAGGTGGTCGAGCGCATGGAGCTGGTCTACGGGAAAAAGGCCGATCGGGTGCAGCTCGCCCGCGCCAGCCTGCGCGAGCGCGGTCGGGTCGAGGCCGGCCTCCGGCAGGCCATGGTCCAGCGGATGGGCGACGTCTCCGAGTTCATGAAGGAGCTCAAACAGGCCTTCAGCATCTGGTTCAACCGGCTCAGTGGAAGGACCGGGACGCTCTGGTCGGAGCGGTTCCGGAGTGTCGTGGTCGAGGACCGGCCGCAGGTGCTCTCGATCGTGGCGGCCTACATCGACCTGAACCCGGTCCGGGCGAGCCTGGTGAGCGATCCGAAGGATTACCCAGCCTGCGGCTACGCGGAAGCCGTGGCGGGAGATCGACGGGCGCGCGCGGGCCTGCTGAGCGTGCTCACCGCCAAAGAATGGAAGCTGGCGGCCGCCGAGTACCGCAAGCTGATGGCCATCGGCGGCGGCCCCAGCCGCCCGGGCGACCCGTCGACGCTGGATCGAGCCCAGATCAAGCGGTTGTTGGCCGAAGGCGGCGACGTAAGCCTCGGCCAAGTGTTGCGCTTGCGGGTGCGGCACCTGACCGATGGGGCGATCCTGGGATCCGAGGCGTTCGTCAACGAAGTGTGGGCCTTGCACCGCGACCGCTTCGGACCGAAACGACGCACCGGGGCGCGCCCCATTCGCGGCGTACCCCTGCGCGAGTTGAGCGTCTTGCGCGATCTGCGGGTCAAGGCGATCACCTGAGTGGCTGGGGGACGGACTCATGACCAGGCTCACCACGGCGGCTGGCCCAAGTCAACCGTCTGGGGTACCCGGTCGGTGTGGCTTCACGTTGATCGAACTGTTGGTGGTGATCGCCATTATTGCGATTCTGGCCGCTATGCTCCTGCCCGCGCTCTCCCAGGCCAAAGAACGCGCCCAGCGCACTTCCTGCCTGAACGCGATCAAGCAACTCACCTACGCGGTCCTGATGTATGCCGACGATCACCAAAGCAAGTTCATGCCCGACGGCGACGACGACCCGCATTGGGTCAAGCTCCCGTTCCGCGATATGCTGCGAACCAATTACTCCCTGGCGCGGCCGCAGTTCTACTGCCCGTCGAACCGCCCGTGGAACCGGGACGACTTCTGGAACTGGCCCGACGGTCAGAGTGTGGTGATCGGTTACGTGTACATGGTGGCTGAGCCCTATTACAACGACAACCGATCCCTCTACCCTCGACCGATCGCGCAGCAGCCCATCTTCGCCCAACGCAGCACCGACACGCCTTATTACCCGCTGCTTTGGGCGGATATGAACCGCAAACTCAACGGCTCGTGGATGCGACCGGGGGACCCCAACCCGCTGGTGCGCGGGGTCAACCACTTCGATTACCGGGGCAAGCAACCCGCTGGCTCGAACGAGGGTCATTTGGACGGCCACGTCGAGTGGGTGCCTGCCCTCAAGTACATCCGCACTCCGAAGATGAACTTCGGCGGGCTCCAACTCTTCTTCTACGCCGGGCGCAGCGATTGACCAGCGCCTGCGTCGCCCGCTCCTGCCTTCTCTCTGCAAGGGCAAATCCCAACAGGCAAGAATCGAGAGGCGAGAGGCCTTCCCTACGGCTCCCCGCACACTTCGGCTCCCCGCACACGCATCGGGTACGCCATCGCCCTAAAATATGACGGGAAAATAGATGGTGACAGACGTCGAATGACCGACAACCGAGTGGCGGCCTCTCATGGCCTATCCGGCGTGGCAGGGGTTGGTGACGCTCGGGACCAACCGCGCCTCCGCGATTTACCCGAATCCTTAGCGAGGCGGAGCGAGGACGGTCACGTCCGCCAAGCGGATCTGACGATCCGCGCCCCACAGGGAGCCTACCGGGTTTCACCCGCAATGGCAGCCCTCAAGCACCTCGCTAAGGATTCGTGCAATTTATTTTCCATGAAGATAGTTGTTGCCACGATAGGCCCGCACGGGTAACCTGTGGCCGACCTTATCAAATCAATCACCTATGAGAGTATCACGCATCAAAGTCAAAGGCCGCCCCGCCGTTTACCACTGCGTCTCCCGCATCGTCGGCGCCCAACGGCTCCTGGATGACCTCGGCAAAGAAACCTTGGTCCGGCTCCTCCGGCGCTTGGCCACCTTCTGCGGCCTCGAAGTCATCACCTACTGCATCATGTCCAACCACTTCCATGTCCTGGTCCGCGTTCCGGCCGAGCAGAACCCGACCGACGAGGAATTGGTCGAGCGCATGAAGGCCCTCTACGGGAAGGCCAAGCCCCGAGAGGCCGGCCTGCTCTATGAGGCCGAGA
>Ga0194126_10003283_pt1 | contig 25810 bp, 46 predicted proteins | sample TA2KigC150mmetaG_FD_148641 | JGI IMG/M metagenome (GOLD analysis project Ga0194126, IMG submission 148641) | Freshwater microbial communities from Lake Tanganyika, Tanzania - TA2015035 Kigoma Deep Cast 150m | ecosystem: Environmental > Aquatic > Freshwater > Lake | place: Tanzania: Lake... | reverse complement strand
AAACCATCATTTCCTTTTACCATATTTTCATCCATTAAGTGTGATGTATATCTTAAACCCGCCGATCAGATTGAATCCATGGTATCATGTCAGCATTTGCTTAGACAACTTCAGGCAAGAATGAAAGAACTGAACAAATATCTTGGGGATAGAAGGAACGTTGAGGTGAATATCTATTTTGAGGGGGAACTACTATGTCATGATGTTAACAGAACAAGTGATATTGGACCTATGTAATATCTTTTATTCTGCTTTTGTCTCTGTATTCGCAAACGGAAACGGACTTCGTCCGTATTTTCGACCGAATTTCTCGGCCGACGGTCCCCGACCGACCTTCGGTCGGACGTGTCCTCCCTCCTTAATTTATGATCCCCTCATGACGGACCATCTCAGACAAATGGGGTCGTCTTTTATTTTTTGATGTATTTATTAGGAAATAGATTCATATGAGCAAAGTTGTAAGATTATCCGAAAATGATTTGGTAAGATTAGTTAACAAGGCTATTAAAGAGCAAGAAACTAATGAGGGACCTTTGGATTCATTGGGAGACCTCTATAGAGGTGTGAAGGGGGTTAAAAGAGGATATGGGATGGATTATTTTCAGAACATGTCTCGTCTCGATAGATTAATTAAAAAATTAAAAAAACTTGATGAGCCAAATGTTAAAGTTATGAATGAGTTAACAACCCTGAAATCCAAAGTTTCGGGACTTAATATGCCACAACAAAGAAAACAAGCAATTTTGTCGTTAATAGACAATTCAATCTTTCATTTCAACAAATATAACCAAATAAACGATCAAATCATTTCCCAAATCAAAACCTTAAATTTGGATAGTTGGAAATAGTTTATTGACCCCTCCTTTGTGAGGGGTTTTTTATTGCGACCATCTCAGACATATGGGTCGGGATATTTATTTGTTATGAAATATCTTATTACAGAACGACAATTGGATTTGCTTCTTGAACGAAGGGAGGCTTGGTATAGATTGTTGCAAAAAAAACTTCCCCATTTTCCCGAATATGTTCTAAAAGATTGGATTTATAGAAAGATTAACGACTACAAAGACTATGAATCTTTTAATAATTGGTTAGATGAATGGGTTGTTGGTTTGGAATGGGAATACAAAAAAGATTTTCCAATGACTATGGATATTTTTAGTGATAAAACTAGAAAGGAATTGGAAGAAAGGATTAACGGTTTAGTTAGGACTGATGTTGATAGAGATGAAGAAAGACACAGAAATCAAAAAGAACTATTGAAGTTACGTGGAATATCAAAAGAACCAATCATTTTATTTAAGCATAATGATGGAAAATATGATTTAGGGGAGGGTTGGCACAGAACAGTTCAATCATTTTCCGTATATCCTGAAGGTTATATTCAACCCAATGTTTATATTGGATTAAATGCGAAATGGTTGGATTGACCATCTCAGACAAATGGGTCGTGATATTTATTGGTGATGAATCTGAACGAGAATATATCACGAGTAAAAGAATTGATGGGGATTAAAGAAACTTTGGAAAAACTTCCACAAGATTCTTATGTACAAATGAATGTTAAAAATTTTAGGATTTACAAGAAACAACTTACCGAAACTTTGAAACCTTACTTGGACAAATCGGAAGGAGATTTTGTGAAGTTTAAAAATTTGATTGTAAAAAAAATGGATAAGTTCAATCCAGTTTTACATGATTATATCCCTCAAGACATCCCTTTTTTAAATAATTTAGTATCGGGAGGAGGAAGAGTTTTGAACCAAGGTTTATATGAAATTTTCAAAGAATATTTTAATCCTTCTGAAAAAAATAAGATTGATAAAAATCCATGTTTGAATAATCTCAATCTCGACACCGTGAGACTTGTTGGACCTGTTACAGCTAAAACCGATAAGGATTTAGAGAATAAATGGCTCAGAATGGCGGGAGGAAGATTATACCGCATAGTTTTACCCGAGGAATGTTATTCTCGGCTTACACCCGAAGAAAGAGCCGCACTTTATGTTACAATAGAACCAAAAGAAAATAGAATACATTTTCCAAGTGGTGTCCCATCCAAATTTAGAGGGTCAGGTTTGGGAAAGTTAATTTATTTGAAAACAATTCAAAAATTGGGTTATATTACAAGTAGTAGCGCAAGTAGTCCAGGTGTTAAAATGATGTATGAGGATTTTTTAACCAATCCTGAATATAAAGACATGTTGCTTGGTTTAATTTTACAGAAACAATTATTGTTAATAGACAAAAACACAAATCTTGATATTCCACAAATTTTCAGAGAATTTGTAGACGGAAAATACACTGAACAAAAATATGTTGAAGCTTCACCCGAGCTAAAAAAAATATTGGGGAAAGAATATGATGATTGGTACTCACAATTAGGTCAACAAGATATCCCTTCTCTGATTTCAAAATATAATGACCTTGAGCCAAAACCTAATGACACAGTGGTTGATACAAGAGACAACAAAACATATACTATTGGTTATGAAAATGTCTATGATGCGGGTAAACCGAATGAGAGAAAAGTAATTTGGTTAAGCGGTGAAAAATACAAAGACAAATATATTGACGCGAGCGAAAAAAATTATCTGAAAGTCATTTCCCCAAGTAAAAAATAATATATTCTCATGACTGAAATGACCATCTTGTATAATTGAGTCGGGATATTTATTATTATGAAATACATAGTTTCTGAATCACAGTATGTCTATTTAAAGGAAGAGTTGGACGTTGATCCATGCTTCGAGAAATCTGTAAAATTCTATCAGTCGAAAGAAGGTAGAGAGTTATTAGATCTTATGAGAAAACAAATTGATGGTTCATCTGTGGATCCAAAAGTGAAATTGACCAAAGAGGAGAAAAAAAGATTAAGATATCTTGTTCGACTCACACCAAAATGTTAGAAAAATTAATATTTTAAAACCCTTCATAGTGTAGGGTTTTTTATTTCCATTTAAACAAATGGGTCGGGATATTTATTGTTTATGAAAGTGGTTATCAGTGAACCAGAACTAAATTTATTTTTGAGAAGAAGATTTTCACCTGAAGAACTTACTCAGTTGATCGATGATGTAAAAGATTTAATTGATGAGCAAGGTATAATTCATATATCTGAGGTTTATGATACTATAAGACAATTTATTAAAAGCAAGAAATTTTCAGACATTGATGAATTTGGTGATGATAATTCTTATTGGCGTTCCTATCTTCTATATGAAAAACCTCTTATTGCTTATGTAAAATCCATATTGAATTTGACCATTTAAACAAATAGTTTAATTTTTTTCATGAACCTTCAAGAAAACATATCAAGAATCAGAGAAGTGATGGGATTAGAAGAACAATCTTTTCTTCAACATATGTTGAATAATATAGACCGTAAAAGAAAGGAACAGAATCCTTATAGAGGTAAAGAATACAATCCCGAAAACACTGGAGATTTTTCCAATAGCAAAGTTAAAGAAGTTGTTTGGAGAGCAGGAGGAGTGTATTTAGACCCAAGGTCAGGAGGAATATGGTTTGCTGAAAATAAGGAAGATGTTGAGAAATTTGCTTGGTCTGTTAGAAGAGAAAAAAGAGAAGGGAAACCATACTATATTAATTTACAGAATCCATTTTATTATGATAATTTTTGGAATGGATTTATAAGAGATGTTGAAAGTCAAGGAAGAGAGGGGTTAATGGATATGTTGGCGGCAGATGGACACGATGGAATAATAATAGATACTGATACTTGGAATGATACTGGTGATGAATATTCCGTTAAATCAAAACAATATGTAGTTTTCAACCCTGAAAATGTAAAACCCGCATGATGAACCTTCAAGAAACAATATTGAGAATTAAGGAGGTTATGGGAATCGAAGAGGAAAAAGACCCAACAGCAAAATTTATCAAATGTATAAATTGTAAAAAAAAATGAAAAATGACGTAAAGGTATTGGATAAATTATTAAACAGCCCCCTCATTTTTCGGGATTATCCATTTATTAAAAAAATTATTGTTTATGAGCAACGAAATAAAATTGAGATTGTTATCGTTATTAGGGAAGATGAAACCCTCACACACAACCAAAAATCCAATAGATATTGGGAACATGCAGACGAAGTAAAAAATCTTATTTATTCTTTAGCTAAAATGGCTGGAGTGACATCTAGGTTTGATGTATATCCATAACAGAATGAATATATTTTTGTCTCTGAAATGGCACACCATCGTGGTATTTATTGGTGATGAATTTGAGCGAAAATATATCACGAGTCAAAGAACTCATGGGGATTATTTCTGAAAATGAAAAAAAAGAAATATTCTCAAAAGTTGTTTTCAGAACTGATGGTAATAAAGATTTAGGAGCTTGTATTGGAATTGAACATGGTGGTGAAATAAATTTGAAAGAAAGTGTGCTCAAAAGGATTAAAAAAATCAACAACTTGCATTTTATTGCTGAGGGAGCCGCAGCAAAAAAACCTGATAAGGAACCAGGAATGATGAAGTTTATTAACAAAAACTTTCCTGATTATGGAATTGAAAAAAAATCTTGGGATGATATAACTGAGGAACAAGGTTTGGGTGTTGGAAATCCGAAATATAACATAAATTATGTTTTTATGCAACACAATTATAACAATTACATTGACAATTATTCTTATTCAGGGGGAACCATGCTTGATGCGTTAACAAAAACAACAAGACCTGAATTTCCTCCAAATTCACCATCAGAACCAAATGAAAGAAAAAAATGGTTGAAGTATCATATGGGAAAAGCTGGATTCCTTGATAAGTTGGAAAAACCATATGATAAAGATAAATTATTTGATTTGTTATCAGAAATGGAGGAGACTGTTTATCCTGAGGGACAACATTTTCCAAATAATAAAACTTATTTTGGATCCCTGCAACAAAAAATTGAGGACGAGAGAAATCAAACAATATATGATTTGATGAAAAACGGAGGAGTATCAATAGCAGGTGAGGGACATATCGATGAGCTCAAACAACAATTTCCTGAACTTGAATTCATAGGATAAATAAACTTCTGAAAAACGAATGGACCTGACTATTTACTGATAATGAATCTGAACGAAAATATATTACGAGTAAAAGAGTTGATGGGATTGTTATTAGAACAAAGTCAAGGATGCAATTATAAGAATTGGCAGAACGGTGATGGAATTAAAAGACCCAAGATAACAGAATCTAAATCACCCGACGGAGTTACACTAACGTATCAAGGACCAGAAACAGGATTTTGTATCCAACATAAAGATGGTTCAACAACTGATTCATTACATCAATTGGCGGGAGCTGTTAGAGTTGTTGTTTCTGAATATCTCAAAGAATTATATGCCCAAGGGTCTTATGTGAGGCCGGATTTGAAAAATATTGTTATGAATAAAAGTGATAATTATTTTGAAATTCGGATTCCATTTATACAAACCACCGAAGATAAGGCAATTACAAATTTCAATGAACGGGGAGGATGGGGTCATGATGGTTCAGGTCCTTTAAAAGATTATCTTAGTACAATTCAAAACCCGAAATATGGTTTGATAGATATGGTGAGAAAAACTGCATCTGGTGGAAAATCAAATGATATTATCGAAAATTGGGTGTCATTCAGAGACCTCGAAACATATCCAATCAAAAGTAAATCACCTCAATCAACACTTGATCAAAAATCAACCCCCTCACAACCTACATCCACTTATGAACAAATAACAATAAAAGGTGATTCTTTGGAAGATTTGAGAGATAAAATGAAACAACAACAAAACATTTCAATCAGCCCCAATTCCTTTGATGTTGACTTAGATTCTAAGACCATAACTTTTGAAACAGGTCAAAGAAAAGTAAAATCACTATCTTTCATTTTTGATGACAAAGGACAATTGGAAAATAGATTACCCAAAATTCACGAAAAAAATCCAAATATGATTGTGGCTCAAAAGGATTTGGAAAGTTATCCTCAATATGCTGTTTTATATTTTTATTAGTTTTTGAAATCACAATTGGTCTAACTATTTATTGGTGATTAATCTGCCAAATGGATTATGAAATACCTAATAAAAGAATCACAATACAGAAGTCTCGTTGAGTATTTTTCACCAATGGAAAATCTCAAAACAATCTTTGATTATTATTTTAATATCGACAACAAAAAACCTTATGGAACAAAAGACTTCAAAAGTTATAAATCAATAAAACTTTTTCAAAAATACGTTGACCTTATTTTTAAATACACAAAAAAAATGAGTGAAATTGACGGAGTGAAAAAAATGATGGTCGAAAAAGTTGAAGTTACTCCTTGGGGTGAAGATTTCAATAACCCTAGAAGGGGTCCCGCAAGGCTGGACTGGAAAGTCCATTTATATCCTGTTATTGATGAAGAAAACCCACCTAAATCCCAAGAAGAATTTGAGAAACAGTATGAGGGATTCAAACAACAATTCGAAAGAGTTTCAAGGGGCATAGGTATGGAATATATTCAACCTGTGGAAGATAAGAAAACAAAAAAAATTACCGTTGGTTATTTATTTGGAAAAGTCAATATTAACCCTTAGACTAACTCAATTGTAACAAACGTGTGTTGATATTTATTGTACAGAAATTGGTAGGAGTAAATTATAATTAAAAGTAAGCTACTGTTCTTTGACATATAAGGAGAAACAAATTATGGAAACACTATCATTCATTTTAGGGATAGCGTCTGTGGTGGTTATTGCTACGGCAATAGTTGCTGTTTACGCATTCGTTAAGGTAAATAAAGTACAAATACGAGTTAATGATCAGGAAATATCACTATCTCGTGGAATTGAAAATCTTCACAGAATAATTGATGGAGAAATTCAAAACGCATCTAGACATGTTGATGATGTTGAAAGAGAGATTTATAGTCAAATGGATTCACGTTTTGATAGATTAGAAAATAAATTAAATTCAAATAAACAAATATTAAAAGGCTAAAATAAGTCAAAGAACAGTAGCAAACTTTTTAAAATTAAAAAAAATGAAACCATGGCATATGGAGATAAAGTAATAGACCATTATCAAAACCCCCGAAACGTTGGGACATTAGATAAAAATAAACTAACAGTTGGAACTGGTTTAGTTGGGGCTCCCGAGTGTGGTGATGTCATGAGACTTCAAATTGAAATAGAGGATGGATTCATAACAGATGCTAAATTCAAAACATTTGGTTGTGGATCGGCAATTGCTGCATCATCATTGGCAACTGAATGGTTGAAGGGAAAGAGTATTAATGATGCCGCGAAGTTGGATAATATGGAAATAGTAGAGGAACTATCATTACCACCTGTGAAGATACACTGTTCAGTGCTCGCTCAGGACGCAGTTCAGGCCGCAATCAATGATTATCGTTCAAAGAATGGATTAGAAATTATAAATTTTGAATAAGTTAATTCCACAACATAGCGCTTTTGATGTAGACCGTATTATTGAAATGGCTTGGGAAGATAGAACCCCATTTGAAGCCATCTTTGTACAATTCGGATTGGATGAATCGCGTGTTATACAATTAATGAGGAATAAACTAAAACGTTCAAGTTTTAATTTATGGCGTGAAAGAGTAAATAGTGGCGTTAGTCAAAAGCATTTATCAAAAAGAAATCCAAACATTAACCGATTCAAAAGTGACAGGCAAAGACAGATCACGACTAATAAAATCAGTAAAAGATAAATTATACTAACAGGAAAATCCAAGAAACTATATCCTATATTTATTTTATATGAATCTAAAAAAAATAATTAAAAAAATATTACGAGAGGAAACCAAACTTGACTTGAATATCGATGGGGGAAAACTTAAGCCTTGTTCTTTCAATCCTATGACCGGATATTACAGAGATGGATATTGTAGAACAGGTAAGGACGATCTCGGTAGTCATACCGTTTGTGTAAAAGTTACAGATGAGTTTTTAAATTTTACAAAATCAAAAGGAAATAACTTGAGTATTTTAGAACCTGGCGATAAATGGTGTTTGTGTGCTAAAAGATGGGAGGAGGCAAATTTGGAGGGAAAAGCACCTAAAATGATTAGACAATCTACCAACATCAAAACACTGAGTATCATAAATAATGTCGACCAAGAAATTGATGAATACGCCAGAACCTTAAAAAACGCGAGACAACAAGGTGTAGGTTTGAAATTTCCGAAATCAGCAGTAAAAGCAAACCCACAAAGATTTAGACCATATAACAGAAAAGGTATCAGTGAGTCGGATCCTAAAACAGGAACTGGAAAAAAACCTGAGGGTTCAGGTAGAAGATTATACACAGATGAAAATCCAAATGATACGGTATCTGTAAAGTTTAGAACAAAAGAGGATATTGTGGATACATTAAACAAAGATAGTTTCAAATCTAAACCTCATAAGAGACAATCACAGATAATTAATCTTATCCACCAAAGAGTGAGAGCTGCCTATCGAAATTCAAAAGACCCTGAAACAAAGAAAAGATTAAAGAGGGCTTATGATTATATTCTGTCAGAAAAAGAAAAATCTAAGAAAAAAACTGTTAGGTTGAAACAAGAACAAAATAATTGAATTGAGTCAGAGATATTCTGACCTTTGTAATATTAAATTATAAACCCCATCCTCATGATGGGGTTTATTATTTGAGTTAGGATTATTTTTTTTCAATCATCGTGGAAATATCGATTGACTTTGTTATACTTAACTATGGATAAAATAAATCTTATGAGAATAGTATTGTTGGTTTTGATGTTTATTTCGACGATTGGTTTTGGACAGGATTTTGAAAAAGGGAAAACCGTTTTTACCACAAATTGTGCTGGATGCCACAACATGGAAAAAAATGTTGTTGGACCTGCGCTACAAGATGTTGTGGAGGCTCAAGGGAGGGATTGGACCGAAAAATGGATTAAAAATAGTACAGAATTAATTGCCAGCGGTGACGCTCATGCTGTAGATATATTCAACCAATACAACAAAATGCCAATGCCAGCATTTTCGTATCTACCCAAGGAAGACCTAACAGCTCTTTTAGATTACATGGAGGGTTATAAAAAAGATAAAGAAACCAAAGCGGCTCAAGCACCTCCCACTGTTACAAGCGACAAGAGTTCAACTGATGACAACTCCATTTTCAAGGGATTTTCCCCATTTATGATTATTCTAACTATCATTACATTAGTTTTATTGGTTGTCACAGGAATTTTAGTTGTAATAACCCTTAAACTTTTGGTAAGGCATTCTACAAAAGTAAGAGTTATCAATCAACAACTCATGAGTAAATTGAAGCTTGATGACGATTATGTTGATAAGTCAGTTGAAAAATTGTTTAACGACGAGGTCGATAGACGAATGAAAGAAAAAATTCAATCCCTCAAATCAGATATTAATGATAAACTAAAAAAGTTTGAATAATTTACGATGAGAGATAATAAAATTACATCTTTGTTGGAAAGTGAAATAGAAAGGCAAAATAATTAAAACAATAAAATAAAAAACATGAAAAAACTATTATTAGTATTATCGTTTTTGACCTTAGGTCTAACATCATTTGCTCAATCAAAAATTACAGTCGAAAGTAACGACCAAATGAAATACAATGTATCTCAAATCAAAGTAAAGGCAGGGGAAACTGTAACCCTAACACTTAAACACGTTGGTAAAATGCCGATTCAAGCAATGGGTCACAACTTGGTTATTTTACAAAAAGGTACTAATGTTGTTTCTTTTGCTCAATCTGCGGCTTCTGCTCAGTCAACAGGGTATGTTCCAAAATCATCTTCTGTGATTGCTGCAACTAAATTGATTGGTGGAGGTCAATCTACAACAATAACTTTCAAAGCTCCTGTTAAAGGAACTTATGACTTTATTTGTACTTTCCCTGGTCATTTCTCCATGATGAAAGGAAAACTAATTGTTGAGTAGACTTAATTAAACAAAAATTAGAACTCCATCTTGACGGTGGGGTTTTTTTGTAATATAAAGTGTAATATAATACACTTTCAGACACCAAAATGCCCTTTTTATAACACATTACAATGGAAAGTGTAAAATAATACACTTTTAATTAGATTTTTTCCGAATTATGATACATTATTTAGCGAATGGTGTAATATATTGGACTTATTGTACTTTTTAATTTATTTTTGAATACCCAAGTTACAAATATGTTTACTGAATGGGTGTTAAAAAAAATTTTATGATTGGCATCGGATTAAGCAAATTTTTCCTAATTTTGATTGTTCTTTACTTGGTTTTAATTACCATTGAAGACATTAATAAATCATTTTAAAAAAAAAATATGAAAAAGTTTAATGTAAGTGAAATTTTAATTTTAGTTGTGTCTGTAGTGTGTATTTTCGTTAGTGAATACATATTTCTCATCCAAAATGACCCAATGAAAGCAATTTTTATTGGATTATGGCCTCCCACAATGTTAGGTTTAGTTAATTATATTAATAGTAAAAAACAATGATAATCGATAATTTAGAGATTATAATTCTCAGTACTGTTGTTGTAACCTTATTCGCCACCTTTATTATTGTTACTTACAGAGAACTCGCAAATGCAGAACATAATCCTACACCAAGCGAGGAAACTGGCCCACGTGCCAATATGATTAAGTTTGTTGGTAGATTATTTGACGAAAGTGCAACTAAAAAAATGACTATCAAACAAAAAGAGGTTTATTATAGAAGTATCAATAGAACGATTGCCGACATGGAAAGTGATGGGGTTTATTTTCCCGAGGAAGTAAAACAAAAATTAAAAGAAAAAAGAGAAGAACTCATTTGTAATTACTCCAATCTTCCCTCCGTCAAAGCATACGAGGAATCTCGATAGATACTTTAATACTCACAAATAGAGTGAAGTTCGCCATATTATCAGTAGGATAATTATTTTTTTCGTGTCTATTTATAATTCATGGAAAATCTAAATTTTGAACACTACAAGAATAGGTTGCTCTCAAAAACACTAAGTTCAAAAAGGATTACTGACATATATCCTATGATTGATCGAATAGATGCGTATGATGTACCAATGGTAGATATAACCATTCTAAGAATTTACGTAAAAGATCATGATCTTACAAACAAAAATATGTATCAAAGGGGTTTCGATCCTCACTATTTAATTGATCATCATCTAAAAATAATAGCACCTTATTTATCAATACCAAAAACCCAAAGGTACGGATTCGTGATCCTAAGTCCAAATGGTCAACTAATTGATTCATATATCTGATTAAATCTCATAACTTCGTATTATGGAACTGTTTAATCATTTTTTTGTTTCATATACAGTAACGAGAGGTCCGAATGTGGTTCTGATTAACAGAACTCTAATTGGTAAAATTCAATTTTTTCCATCTAAGAAAAATATTTTTGTTCAAGGGTATGATTACGTGTTCATTTACGATAATAATAAAGTCGAATTATCCGACGGTATAATAAAATTTTTGAACTATACTTCTTTCTCTGAAAATGATTTTCAGAGATTATGTATGTCGGTATGGTCTGAGGAAACAATACCTGCATCAAAAGGTATTTATGAACTATGAGGTACATTATCACACAAGATCAGTTCCACAATGCCATTTATAAAATTCTCAATCAAAATCTTGGTGAGGTTGAAAAGGAAATCAATCCCTACGATAAGACGGGTGACACCTATCGTTTGAATATGTTTGATCGAGACGGTAAGGAGTTTCTAAACTATTTTTATTTCCCTCCTGGCGAAGATGATGATGGTAATCCCCACAATGGTCATGGTAGTATCCACATCCATTGGGAAACTGACGACATGATCAGAAAGATTTTTTCAATTAGGGGGACCAAGGTAATGGATGTTATTTCTGATTGGGTCTCTGATACTTTCGGTGTCGACGTGGATGAAGCGGCAATTTATCCCGGTAAAGGGAGATAATTTATTCAGAATATTTATTATGGATGAAAGCGTTAGAAAAATTCATGGACCAAATGGGTCTAACCTCCTCTATTGAAGTGGATAGGGACTATTACACAAAACAACAATATTACACTGTTTGTGTTAGAATATCCGTGGATCGCGGAAAAAATAATGAATATTTACAATATCATTGTTATAGTTTAAAAAGTGATGGAAATTTGAAGTATGTTGAGGGAAATGAGATAAAAGGAATAAATAAAGGGGTCTTGGCTTATCTCGGTATGGATCGTGAAATCGATAATTATTTTGATGATAAAGCTAGAAAAATTGCTAAAGCATGGCTGATAAACAGATATGGTGAAAGATTGGTTTAACAAAGAGTTTGACCAAGACACCCAAAGTGTAAAATTTTAATTATGAAATGAGTAAATCTCCTTACGATATAATCAGAATGTTAGTGGAAAGGGTTATTCTACCGAAATATCCTTTTCTGAAACTGCATGACATTGATTCATATTTTCTTACGAACAACAGAGAATATGATGTTCGTTTCATCACCAAACAGAAACTAGAACCAGAATTACAAATGGAGATCGATACAGAAATAAAAAACCTATTCAAGGTTGCAGGATTGGACGAAAAAGAAAGATATACAAGAAATAAAATTGCCGCTTGGTTCAAGACTCCAAGATCGAAAGATTGGACTTTCCATGCAAACCCAAATTACAGACATCCATGAAATACATCATAAAAGAATCACAGCTTAAGTTAATCAAGGAATCTTTCCCCATGCGTTTGAAAAGACGTTTGAACTATGAGGTTATGCTACCTTTCATCAATAACGCTGAATTAGATTTTCCAACTTTATGTGATGATTTTGGTGATGAGTTTGAATATGCCCATAACGTAATCAGAAGAGCGGTAGATGACTTTTTAACAGCCGAAGAAGATTTTTACGAGTCAATTGAGGAAGACATTGATGATATCACCGATGAGGTGACAGATATAGTGAAAGATTGGTTTGGTGAATATCTTTTTGAGATTTATCAATCAACTTGTTCTGAATATAACGAAGACTAAGATGAAATATGTAATTACAGAATCACAACTTGACATAGCTATTATGAATTACCTTGACGAACTATTTCAAGTGGACAACATTAACTACCATTCCCCTTATGAAGATAATCAGGACACACGTGAAGAATATGAAGATATGAACAGAATGAATTTCTTCATCGGTGACTATGATGATGGTGAAAATGATATTTTCAAGTGGTACAGTTGTGATTACTTCGAAGCTTACTCGCATGCAAAAATCAAATGTCCTATCGTCGACGTTGAAACAAAATATTCTGCAATATTGAATGGATATTTCGGGGACAGGTGGGTAAAACCTTTCAAAATTTGGTTTAGTGAAAATTTCCACGAACCAGTCAAAACTGTAGAATGGTGGGGGATGAGTGACTAATATATTTACAAATATTTATTATCAATGAAAAGAATTTTAAGAATAAATGAACAAGAGTTTGAGACTATCGTAAAAGTGCTTTTGGAACAAAAGTTTGAGGATGAGGACTATGTTCATATATTTCTAAATACCTTTGCGAAATGGATGTCTGAAAAATATCCAAACACATTCGAATCCAAACCATTATCATTTTTATTAAAGACGTATAAAGGAGAATTTAGACGTGACCTCGGACTTGGTTCCAATGATTATAATACATATGGAATCAGAGATATGGGCTTATTGGGAAAAGACATTTTGATGAAGGGGATTTCTAAATATGCTTCACTAAGACCAAAAACTAAATTCTTGGAAAAGTTCGGAAAAAAAATAGATTATTTTATTAATGGACTTAAACTTCCCAGTTATTTGAAATTGAATTTTGTAGAGGAATTACCCTACACAATACGACTCACGATTGATTTGGATTTTGAAAAAAAACTAAAAACCCCTGAGCATGAAAGAACTTCTTCCGTAATGATCACAAACAATATCGAAAGATTTATAAGAGAGTATTTGGGTATAGAAATGGGAAACCCAGAACATGGTGATTTAGAATTTACTGGCGATTTGGGCTTTAAAGTAAATGGTTTTGATGAGTGGATTAAAACTGATTACAAAAAATTCAGAAAAGAAATTAAATCTTTGCCTAAAGCTAACAGTTTACAAAGAGTAAATTTGAAACTTGATCAGAATGACGGCACTGCACGGATGGATTTATATTTTAAGGATTTTTCAGCGTACCAAAATCAAAAGGATTATACCCAAAGTGTTAAGGATTATGCTGAACAAAAAGGATATAACTCAGAGGTTCTAAAAATTAGAAGAGCGTAATTTATGAAGAAATTTTTAACATTAAATGAAAGAGAACTTGTAGGTCTTATCAGAAACATAATTTCTGAAATTAAAGACGAGCCTGAGATTAAACCTAATCTTATTGATGTTCCTCATTATCTCCAATCTGATGATTCTACTTGTGGACCAGCATCTTTAAGAATGATTTTTGCTTTTTATGGTGTCAATAGATCTGAAAAAGTTATTTCTCAAGCCTGTAAACACTCTTATGAGTTGGGTTGTCAAGGAGAAGATATGGTATGCGCGGCCGAAATGTTTGGGTTTAGGGCCTTTATTAAGAATAATTCGACCGTAAAAGAATTGAGGGACTATATTAATCGTGGAATCCCTGTGATAGTTGATTGGTTTTGTGGCGACCCCCCTGAAGGACACTCCTCGGTAGTTGTAGGTGTCAGTAATAAAAACGTCTACATACTCGACCCTTGGTTGGAGGAAATGAGGGTGGTTGCAATAGACGATTTCAGAAGATGTTGGTTTGATTTCAGAGAAACACCAATTAGTCCTGATAATTTATATGTTGGTCAAATATTGATCATCCAGCCTAAAAACAAATAATATGTGGAACGTAAATGTATCGATTGTAAATAACTCAGATTGGATGTTAGGTATTGTAAATAATTACATGCCTTTTGTTCAATTAAACACTGGTGACTCCCATAGTTGGGATACCGACATGACAAATAACGCTAATGCTATTCAATTTTGGGAAAAAGAGACTGAACACCAACCTCCATTTTTCATGGAGGGTAATCTCTCATTTGGACCAGAGGCGGGAGTGTATGTTGATAGAGGGTGGTTACCTGAAGATCAACAGTCTGTGAAAATGACTGCAGTTGCTAATGGTAAGGAGTGGGTTCAAACAATTAATGGTGGAGAGACTCTCCTACAATGGAACGAATTTGAGAATGGAGGAAATATTTCTTTAACATTCGACAAACTATCCTAAGTTTAAAACGTCGAATGAATATGAAAAAAATTATCACATTCTTGATTGGTATATTTGCAACACTTACACTTGTTGCACAACCTCCTATGAGACCAAGTCTTCAGAGACCCCTTCCTAATCAATTTAGAGACTTCGTAGACCACCAACAAAGATGGTCAATGAAAAAACCCCAAATTGAAAGAAAAGACGGTAAAGTTATTATTACTATGACCGAAGATCAATTCAAGAGAATTCAACAAAATCGTATCAATCAACGAACTCGGTTTGCAAGATTCAAACAAGAACCCCCTTGTACGAAATGTGTAAAACACCATAAAAAAGATTCGAAGAAGAAAAAATTCTATTAACTTCAAAACCTTCCAAAACGGAAGGTTTTTTTTATTGTTCACTCAATCTTTGCGGATACGACGGAACAGGTTGTAGAGTTCAAGTAGTAAGAATGGTCTAAAGATATTTATATTTATAAAATTGGTTAATATGGGAACTAAGGCTAAGAAAAAGATGCCGATGAAAAGTAAAAAGTCAGGTATCAAAACAATGAATAGAATAAAACAGAATTGGGAAATTCTAAAAAAATTCTTCACGAAAAACTAATCTGATGATAGAGGATAGAATGATAGGTTTGATTGAAAAAATCTTGTTTTCAATCGATAATAAATACATTTGTAAAATGTGGGTAGACCCTGAGATGGATAATGATGCATATTGGGTCAACGTTTTTTTCAATTCAGAATTTATGAAGCTGAGAGGAGAGGAGAGATTATTCACAAGAGCGAAAATTGCGAAAATTATAGAAGATAAAATTCAACAATACTTTGACACTAAAGTTTATGTCGGTAGTCACGTAGATATAAATTGTTAACACCTTGTTTTTTTTACTGGATTTGTTATTCTTTTTTAAAAGTATCTTATGAGCACAGTAAAAATATCAACGGCAAAGGGTGATATGATCGCCGAATTGTATGATAATGAGACACCGATTACGGTAGAAAACTTCAAAAAATTAATTCACGAGGGGTTTTATGATGGTTTAAAGTTTCATCGTGTTATACCTGGTTTTGTATTACAAGGGGGGTGTCCAAATGGTATTGGTAACGGAGGTCCAGGATATACTATAAAATGTGAAATTGATGCAGAAAAACAATTTCACGATACAGGAGTTCTCTCAATGGCACATGCTGGACGTAACACAGGAGGATCACAGTTTTTTATTTGTCACAATAGACAAAATACTCAGCACTTGGATAGAAATCACACATGTTTTGGTAGGGTAGTCGAGGGTTTGGATGTTATTAACAAAATTCAACAAGGGGATAAGATCAATTCAATTTCTATTATCTAAAAATCCAACACCAACCTTATCTTCTTGTCAAGTATTTATTTTAATGGACTATTCAACCAAGCGTTATTTAGAAAATTAACAACCCAACGCTAGAAAATGAATAAGGGACTGAGTAAATTTGTAAAAATAAGAATTGATCAAAGCCTGAATTATACAATTTTACACGACTACGGCGACTCATTGTGGATATGTGATCCTGATTTTGGAGATTGGTACTTCGAATATCGAAATAACCAAATTCTCATATACAACTGTTTATATTTTGATGAACTTTTACAGGTATTTACAATTTCAAAGAATGAAAAATCAAAATATTTGAGAGAATGGTTTGAAAAAACTACAAAATTACACGTAAGATCAGTTGAAAAAAAAGGATCTAATGTTTCATATTCACTGAATGAGATGATGAAGAGAAAAAAAAGTTGGGATTTAAAAAACAGATATGGATTCCCATATGAATTCGTGAAATTTATCGTCGATAACAGAAAAAAAACAAAAAAAACAGAGGTTTTATTGGAAACCCTGATTATATGAATAATTATTTTTAATGAAAATATTACATTTTACATCTTGGTTGTTCAAAGACATTTTTTGGTCACTAAAATGGACTTGGATGGCGACTTTTATGATTTTCCCGACAATTTTTTTCACAATATATTTCTTAATTAAAGAAAAAGACCAAAAAATGGAAAATTGGACAATAACTTTGTGGGTTTTGTTCAATATTTCTTGGATGTGCCACGAACTTCATGGTTGGCCCGTTTGGATTATGAAAATTTTAATCTTTTTGGGTGTTCTAAATTCAATCAGACTTTTGATGAGTAAGTTCCTGACCTAAGTTCGTAAAAAACATCGGAATTTCTGTCAATAAATGACCAATTTGCTTTAAGTAAACCAAAATGTTCATTAATATGATCCAAAACTTCTTCGGGAGTGAAATCCGAACACGAATAAAGATCAAATTGGAACATGGAAGGTTCAACTGAGTCCCAAACGTGTAAAGAGGCGTGTGAAGTTGCCAAAGTAACCGTTCCTGTCATACCTTCATTACCTGGTTCATTTACGTAAACGGACGTAGGACCCGCAACGACTTTCATTCTTACCTTTTCTACTAAACCTATAAACCAATTGTTCAGGATTTCCTGATGTTTTGGCGGATTTTTGACATAACCTTTCACCAAGAAGTGAAGATGATTTGGTTTAAACATTGTAATGATATTAAAAGAGAATTAATTTGTGATTTTGGGTTGTACAAACCATTTTAAGATTTTCCCACTTAGATTTAGGTTGACTATTCAAAAATACAAAACATTTCCATTTTTTTTGCTTTTCGAAAAAAATATGTTTTTCGAAATATGATGGTACACTTGCACCTGTAGGTAATACAACATGGTTTTTATCAAAAAATAATTTGACTAAAACTGTAAGTGGCTCTGTATCATCCCATTTCCTCTCTTGCTCTTCTAAAAGTCTCCATTCACCCCTATTGAGATACCGATTCTGTAATGCCGAGTTCAAATAAGAAAAAGTTTGTTTTAAATTTTTGATATTGTCAGAAAAACTAGCAGCGGGAGCCAAATGACCTTTATCGTAGATGTTATTTTTATAATCTTTATCATCGGAAGTTTTGATATTTTTTTCTGTATAGAAATCCATAGATCCTCTGTCAACATTTGTGGGTCTGTTAATCGATCTATATTTCAACCAAATAGGTTGCTCAAACTTTTCACTATAAATGACTGAAAACACTGAGTTTGAAACTTTAACTGAGTCTCTGAGGTTTTTTTGAGAAAATCCTGATAATGAGTTAAAAAGAAAAAATAAAATAATAAGATTTTTCATCCTTGTTTGTAAATAAATATGAAAAAATAAACTATTCTAAATTTATTTTTTGAGTTTATAATTTTGATATGATTGTAAAAAAGAGGATTACCTATCTACCGAAAAAAAACATGGTATTATTGATTCCTCCAGGACTTAGCCCCGATGAGATCCAAGGATTAAAAAACCTTAATCCAACTGCTCTGCTTCATAAAACAGACGGATCTATAAAAGAAAGAATAGGAATTACTGCAAGTTTTACGGAGTCTTTAATCCCTGAGTTCCCCGATTTCAAAAAACTTATGTTCGTCAAAAACCCTTATTGGAGGACTTTAGAAATTTACCTAAGAAAATATTTGTATCGTGTTTCTTATGATAACACCATTACTCAAACATTCAAAAAAACAATTGAAAAGTTATATGGTAAATCTGAAATTGGGTCTGAATCCGAAAATAGAGAATTTGTTTTACCTCAAAATCTTAATCTCACGGAAAATTTCTTCATTTGTGAAAATTTTGTATCCGAATTCAAAAGATGGTTCGATGTAGATATTAATTTTGAACCGAGAGGCAACGTTGGAATGATTAAGAAAACTTCAATCTACGATCTTTCAATGACTACGTTTTCTGACTTTTTTGATTTGGAATGTGCAGAAATGATTTATGAAAAAAATATAGAAGTTTTTGAAAAAATTGGATACGACTTTTACTCTTACTTAGATTATCATGATCCCATTAGAAAAATTCACGTGTTACATGGAAACCTATCCAATAAATTCGAGATCTGATGTATATTTATGAGTATGGGAAAAAAGTTTTTTTTAACAGAGGACGAAAGAAAATCAATAAGAGTTCTCTACAATATCACGGAACAAGAATATGAAGAAGTAGAAGTTGGTGATAATGGTGAAGAGAAAAAAGTTTTTTGTAATGCAGAGAACACTAAAATACTAAATGATATTTTCGGTGATGATGAAATACACGACGATCTCAAAAGTATTGTGTTGGTTAAGAAAAACGGGGTGAAGGGATTAGCAGACAAATTAGAAGCTCTTAAATCTCTCAGAATGTTTCCGGGTATTCAGGATGGTGGAGAATTATTGGCAAACCATGTTATGTCCACTCTTAAGGATATCAGACCTTTCAATTATTATGACGAACCATCAAGACAATGTAACAAAGCGATGGACAAAGTAATTGAACTTTACAAAGAGCATGAACATGGCGAAGAGTTGGTTAAGGACTTGGAAAAAGTTTACGGATCACATCATCTTTCCCAAAGAGCGAAAGAATTTATTAAACACGGAATTGATCTCACAAAAGGTAATTTAGATACATAGTAAGTTGTCCTTATAAAAAAAATATTTTAATATTAATGTCCCAAAATGGGACATTTTTTATTTATGGATATTTTTAAAGACCTCACAAGAAAAAGATTTTTCCCCAATGACCCCGTGACACACGTTTATAATCATAGACAATCACCCCGTATAATTTTCTTACCTCTGATCACAAAAACCATACTAGAATTTTGTAAATAATGTCAACTCAATCACACATAGATAAAGTTAACTTGCAACCGATGGTTATTCCTTACCCAACCCATGTCGGTGCACCAAAAATTGAACCACAAGATCTGACAGCATTTAAAAAACACGGTCTAAACAAAGTTGACCGAGTAGTTAAGAGACGATTTGATGAACTCGTTAAAGAGGCAGAAACCCTTCAAAATTCGATCCTCCTACAACAAGAGGTCTATGAGTCTAACTATAGATTTGAACCGATTATTGGGGAGATATATCACTTATATGAGAATTCTGACGGCTCAAAGACTCTCTCACTTATTGGACCCACCGAATGGTCAAAGCACTTTTTATATTCTGTGATTCTTAACTCTGATATGACGTGGTCCAAAGTTCAGTCATCTTAGAAAAAACGGAAAATTTTACTAGAACTAGTATTTTTAGTTTTTTTAATATTTTATTATTATTCTATAAGAATAATAATTATTGTCCATCAGACCAAAAGTCAATTTTTTTTTTTCACATTTCGTTTTTGAATGGTAGGTAGTATTTATTAAATAAAATAACGACGAAATGCAATACGATACTATTTGGACGGTTTTAATCACATTAATTGGTGTGTTAGGTGGAGGTTCGGCGTGGAGATACTACGAAAAAAGAGCGATTAGAAAAGAAAAGGATGATGAATTTATTCGTCATGACTGCAAGGATAGAATTAGCAAATTGGAAGTTTTATTACAAGAATCATCGAGAGAAAAAGATGAGATGAGAGCCACAATACTCAAGCTTACTGAACAAGTTTCAGCTTTAGCTGTAAAAGTTGAATATCTCCAAAAAGAGAACACGGAATTATTAAAAAGATTGAAAGATTAACATGAAAAGAATTATTAAACTCTCTGAGTCTGATTTGAACGAGATTGTCAAAAAAGTTATTAAAGAACAATCTGCTATTGGTGCACCAAACTTCGGAATGATGACATCTCCAAACACATCAATACCGATCATAAGACAAGCGCCAAAAGAGAATATCAACCCAAAAAAACTCAGAAAAGGTGCGGGCGGAAAATACGATTCTAAGAACAAACAAGCCGTTATGGATCTGCAACAAAAGTTGATGGATTTGGGATTGTTGAAAACAGATTCAATGGTACCAACAGGATATTTTGGAGATTTAACACAAAAAGCGTTGGATGCATATAATGCAGGAAGTACTGTTGTTGCCGCGAACATTGTAAAAGGTGCTTCGGATGCAAAAGGTGTTAAAACGGCTGTTCCGACAAAGGCTAAACCATCTCAGGGAGGATTTATTTTAATTTTTGCTTTCCCTTCATATAAACCATCGTTAGAAAAGGGCGATGCTTTTTCTGATGCGTATGCGAAAGTTGTGCAGTTCTTCACAGGAGATAAACCTGAGAAATTCCCACCGTTAGGTCACGGAGGTTGTGTTGTTATTGATAGTAGTGGGAATAGTACACTATATGAGTTTGGTAGATATGAAGGTCATGGAAAAGGTATGGGTCTTGTAAAAAGTAAAAATTTAGGGAAAATTGCAAAAATAAATAAGGGTGTTTTAGAGAACGCTAAAGAAGTTGCTGAAATTGCTAAAAGAAATACAAAAGGTGAAGGTCCAAGATTAGGCATGACAGTAGTGACTTTCAAATTACCAAATCCTGCAGGTGCTACGAAGTATGCGTCAGTAAAACAGAGAAAATATGAAATTCTTGATATGGACGCAGATGATGAAGAATCAAACTGCGGCACATACACTCTCAAAGTTGCCCAAGCTGGAGGAGTTGACGTTCCTGAATATTGTTTCCCAATGCCTTCAGCTATGGTACAACAGTTGAGACTTAGTGCTGACGATTATTTTACTGTTTAATAATTGTTGTGAACAATTTGTAAACTTTTACTATTATAGATGTCTTTTGGGGATACAACAGGTTCGTTCGGATCAAACTTATTTCCATATCTTTGTTTGATTGCGTACATTGCAATTGGACTGGTTAAGTTATAGTTTTTGAACTTCTTAGGTTCACTTAATTTTATTCCTGCTGCCATATAACATTTCCACACTAATTCAGAACAATATATTTTATTGTCCGACCATTGGAATTTAAGATCGTAGTTTTTCCCTATTTGTTTTTTAGCGTAATCATACATTTTAGATTTTTGACTAGAACTCAAAGGAGTATACGGTCTGACCACCGCGTATCTTCCCCCAACTCCCCTGTTGATCCAAGAATTTAAAGGGGTTATTTTTACGGGTTGTACTGCTTCGAAAACGTAAGGTTTACCGTTCTTATAGAAAACTATGCCACAATGCGTAAAATTTGATTTGGTAATCTTTTGGAGCATAACACTTTGGTTACTCTTTGATGTGTGAAGGATAATATCACCATCTTTGAAAGATTGAGAGGAACAGTTTGAAAATACAAAAATTGTCAGGAGTAGAGATAAGATTGTTTTCATTGTTTGTTATTTCGTACAAAGATAGACAATATTGTATAAGAAACAAATTTTTTTTAAACATCCCATCGAGTCATAACCTTGACTGCCTGAACCTCAGGAAAAAAATATGGCATCATATCTTGAATTAAATAATCAACCAATCTTCGATCAAGAACCTCTTCATTAATTGTCTCACCCAAAATGATAACTGCCTCAATCATTATTGCGTTTCCCGTGACTGAGAAACCTAAGTTGTGAATTTTCACTTTCGTATCAGATCCGTACATCGTTTCTATCTCGTTTTTTTTAATAACGTTTAGATAGTTTTCCATCATGTTCTTTATTTTCAGATACTTCACACTCATAATATAATTCTTAAAAAAGAAAAAGGGAGTTTTATCTCCCTTGTCCTCTGTAGTTTCTTTCTTTACTGTCATGTTTGTTACGACTCTTTTGAGCCTTCCCACCCTTTCTTTTTCCGAAAGAAACTTTTCTTGAATCACCGACTGATTTACCTTTGGCCATGTGTATAAGTTTGATTATAAATAGACAATAATTATCTTTATGTAAATGATCTTAGAAGAAGAAAAAAAAGAAATTTTATCAAAGTATCAGGATAACACTTCTGATAAACTATTAGTTTATCTGAAAAGGCATTTCCCGTATGGAAAACATGAAATGGAAGGTTGGGATCCGAAATCTTACATCGTGATAGACGGAAAGATGAGGTACTTGAATAATAATAAAAAATACTTGGTGAATAAAATTGCAAGCTCTATCAGAGAGGTGTGGATACATTTAGATGAATCAACATTTAGAAGAACAATAAAAAAATATATTGACGGAATTAAAGCTTAACACTATTTTTTTAACATGTTCAAAAAAGCTGACTCAGATTTACCTTTAGTAAAATTGGATTACCCATTCCCAATATATCAGTTGGAGTACAATCCGGTACATCCAAAATCTAAATTAACTGAGAAACTCTACAGAAACACTTATTTCCATAGATGGGACGACATGGTTCTTGAAAAACCAGGAATTCAAAGTTCTATGAAATTGAGATCCCCTGAAATAGTGGAAATATTAGATACAAGTAGACAAGCTGTCCAACAAATACAAAGAGATTGGAAGTTATTATACTCCGATACTTTGGAATCCCATTGGATATACATAAGCGGGAATGATAATCCATACGCTCCTTGGCACAAACACCACTGGGTTGCCGAAGTCGAGGGAATCGAGCCTCATTGGACCTACGTTTTTTATGTCGAAATGCCTGAGACATTGGAAGGATCTGATGGTAGACTATATTTCAGGCAAGATCATGATCTTGAAAAAGAATATTGGATATTACCTAAAGAAAATACTTTTTTATTTTTCCCCTCTTTATTAGATCATAAACCAGAGATAGCACCCAAAGCGGCAAAGAAAAGAATTGTCATGGCCGGAAATTATTGGTTTGATTATGGACAAAAAATTTGGTAGTCTGAAATAAGTTTATTACTTTTGTAATGAGTTCGAAACTTACAGGTAATGAAAGATACTCGGTATTCGACTCAAAAAAAAAGTTCTAAAAAAATTTGTTGGTTAGAAAAAGATACATATCTTTGTACAACCAATTGGTAGCGGTAGCTCAGTCCCGGTAGAGCAAGGATCTGAATAGTCCTGTGCCAGAGGTTCGATTCCTCTCCCTACCACTAATTTACTCTTCGGAATAGGCACGATTTCCGATAACAGTGGAATTGAGTAATCTTAGGGTTCCCGTGTAGACCTTTGAAAACTGAGATGAAATAATTTCTATGAGAGTAGATTTTTAAGATTTGGAAGTTAATTTATTCTTCCTTATCTTTGTAAGAGAAATGGACAGCGGAATGGTTCTTTTAGTGGTGGTTCCCCATACTCACCCGACCTAATTTCTTCTCCGCTCTATAAATTAGAAAATCAGGTCAATAAAAACACGGGAGGTTTATACGGAACGGATCATCCAGTTTTATCCTTAATAAACTAACAACCACGTCTTTTTCGGATGTTTTGTGACATGTAACAAAACAGGAGTTGTCCACTCCCCTTGGTTTGATTGTCCTTCCCCTAAGTCCAAAAAAATAAGACTAAAACTTTCTCGACGGAGAATTCGGGGGACACGATTGTGTCCCCTTTTTTTTTTGTTTTTTAAGTATTTATGTGATATGGCAATATCACAACATTTCGCATACAATCCTTCGGGTCAACAAATCTCAGGTACTACACAATCAGGAGTTTTTGCAATTGGAACCCCCTTTACAGGTTTTACTGGATCACCACAATTTTGGAACGGACCTGATGAAGAATTGGGATATATTATCGCCCAACCAGTTCCTGCTGGAAATCAACCCAATCCTGTTGGGATCCCTGCATATTTAGGTTTTTACAGGTCATCCCTATTGAATGAGTCTTCCTTTATAGAGTTAGCCGAAACAATATCAGGACAGCAATTTACTGACGGAAATCAAGCAACATCATGGTTGAACACCAATGGGTATTGGACTTCTTACGTTTCAACACCCTAAACATTAAATGATGTCAACCACCCGTTTCTACGCATATAATCCCTCCGGTGAATCGATCTCAGGTACTACACAATCTGGAGATTTTGCAATTGGGACTCCCTTAACAGGCTTTACTGGACTCCCACAATTTTGGAACGGACCCGATGAAGAATTGGGATATATTATTGCCCAACCAGTGCCCGCTGGAAATCAACCCAATCCTGTTGGGATCCCCGCATATTTAGGTTTTTTCAGAACAGATGGTTTCACTGAAAGTGCGTTTATCAATCTTGTTTCATCAATATCGGGACAAGTGTTTACTTCAAGTCTCGACGCTTATCAGTGGATATTTGATAATGATTATTCAACTGATTTCATACCCCCAACACCAACCCCAACCGAAACAGAGGTAGTTACTACTCCTACACCAACTGTAACTCCAACTGTAACAGCCACACAAACAACCACACAAACTGCAAGCGTAACACCAACTGAAACACCTACACAAACTCCAAGTGTAACACCAACTGAAACACCTACACAAACTCCAACTAATACTTCAACAACAACCCAAACGCCTACGGGTACACCAGCCGAAACTCCAACGACAACACCAACAAATACTGAAACTCCAAGTGTAACACCAACTGAAACACCTACACAAACTCCAACTAATACTGAAACTCCAAGTGTAACACCAACTGAAACACCTACACAAACTCCAACTAATACTTCAACATCTACACCGTCTGTAACACCTTCGAATACTCAGACTGAAACACCTACACAAACACCGACTAATAGTCCAACTAATACTTCAACATCTACACCGTCTGTAACACCTTCGAATACTCAGACTGAAACACCTACACAAACACCGACTAATAGTCCAACTAATACTTCAACATCTACACCGTCTGTAACACCTTCG